>Ga0335075_10010046_pt1 | contig 14379 bp, 10 predicted proteins | sample Lox_Sample_24_FD_206723 | JGI IMG/M metagenome (GOLD analysis project Ga0335075, IMG submission 206723) | Soil microbial communities from Loxahatchee National Wildlife Refuge, Florida, United States - Lox_Sample_2.4 | ecosystem: Environmental > Terrestrial > Soil > Wetlands | place: USA...
TTTCAATAAATGATATCCCATGTACCGTGAGTTCATACTTTCCATCATAATACTCAAGAAGATCCCTTTCGCAGAGTTCTTCAAGAGCCATTTTGGTTATGGCGGAAATTTTGTCTTCAGAGACAATTTTATTTAACGCGCTTACTGGGAAGGGCAGAACACTGCTTGGTGTATATGAATATCTCCAGATTTCGTGGAGTAATTCTGTCTGGCGGTCATCGAAGCGGGCCATTATTCCCGCCCATCCATCAGCGCGACAAACCGTTCGAACAGATAATGGCTGTCCTGTGGGCCCGGGCTTGCTTCCGGGTGATGCTGAACCGAGAACACCGGCTTGCCGCAGAGGCGCAGCCCTTCGTTGCTGTTATCGAACAACGAGAGATGGGTCGGCGCGACATTCGATGGCAGACTGTCCGGATCGACGACAAAGCCGTGGTTCTGGCTGGTGATCTCGACCTTGCCGGTCAGGATGTCCTTGACCGGGTGGTTGGCGCCGCGATGGCCGCGTGCCATCTTGGCCGTGCGCCCGCCCAGCGCTAACGCCATCAATTGATGGCCCAGACAGATGCCAAAGATCGGCTTGCCCGACGCGATCAACTGCCGCAGCACCGGCACCGCATATTCGCCGGTGGCCGCCGGGTCACCCGGTCCGTTGGACAAAAAGATGCCGTCCGGCCGATGGCACAGCACGTCCTCGGCCGAGGCGGTCGCTGGAACCACGGTGACCCGGCAGCCATGGGTCGCGAGCATGCGGAGAATGTTGCGTTTGGCGCCGTAATCGATCGCCACGACGTGGTGCCGTGGGGCGGCTTGCCGGCCATAGCCCTGCTCGCGCAGCCACAAGGTCTCGTCCCATTCATAGGTCTGCCGGCAGGTGACTTCCTTGGCGAGATCCATGCCTTCGAGACCCGGCCACGCCGCCGCCTGGGCACGCAATTCCGGGATGTCGAGCGGTCGGTGCGGGTCGTAGGCGATCACGCCGTTGGGCGGACCGTGGTCGCGGATGAGCCGGGTCAGCCGCCGGGTGTCGACGCCGGCCACGCCGATCAGCTGATTTTCTTCGACCCAGCGGTCGAGCGATTTGGTGGCGCGCCAGTTGGCTGGCGAGGTAATCCGGTTGTGAAGCATGAGCCCGCGGGCGAACGGGGTGGCGGTCTCGATATCCTCTGGGTTGACCCCGACATTGCCGATATGCGGAAAGGTGAAGGTGATGATCTGCGCCGCATAGGAGGGATCGGTCAGGATCTCCTGATAGCCGGTCATCGCGGTATTGAAGCAGACCTCGCCGACCGCCGCCCCGGCGATGCCAAAACCGCTGCCCCAAAACACCGGTCCATCGGCCAGCACGAGTGCCGCGTTGCAGTCGGGCGGTTGCGGCGAGATGTCCCGCATCAAAGCAATTTCCCGTGGGCAAGGCGCGATTGCCGCCCGCGGCAAGACGCGCGGCGGAACTGTTGGATAAATAGCTGGTCGATCCGCAACGGTCAACCCACCCCATCTTGAACAGTTCGTCGATTCAAACACTTAGCCAAAAGCGTGCGGAATTGCCGCGAGCGACGAAACAGTTTACGGTCGACTCGCTTAAGACAACCGAGGCGGGCCGATGTTGCGCCAGACCTTTACCGACCGGCTCAAAACAGCGATGAAAGCACGCGACGCCCGCACGGTATCGACGGTCCGGCTGATCCTCGCCACGCTCAAGGAGCGTGATGTTGCCGCCCGCGGCGAGGGCAATGCCGAGGGGCTCGCCGATCCCGACATCGCCCGCCTGCTGCAAGGGATGATCAAACAGCGCCGCGAATCGATCGTGCTCTATGAACAGGGCAACCGACCCGATCTGGTGCGACAGGAAAATGAAGAGATCGCGGTGATCGAGAGCTTTCTGCCGCGGCAGATGACCGAAGACGAAATTGTCGTCGCGGCACGGACCGCGATCGCCGACACCGGCGCCGCCGGCCTCCGCGACATGGGCAAGGTCATGGCCGCTCTGCGCGAGCGCCATGCCGGCGTCATCGATTTCAGCCGCGCCGGGCCGATCGTCAAACGGCTCCTCGGTTGAACCGAACGACGGATCGGAAATGGCATTTCCGCCGGGCTTTCTCGACGAACTGCGCGGTCGCGTCTCGCTGCCGGGCTTGGTCGGCCGGCGCGTTAAGCTCGAGCGCCGCGGCCGCGAGTTTGCCGGCCTCTGCCCATTTCACAACGAGAAGACACCGTCCTTTTACGTCGTCGAAGACAAGAACTTTTTTCACTGCTTTGGCTGCGGTGCGCATGGCGACGCGATCGGTTTTGTCATGCGGGCCGACAATCTCGATTTTCTCGAAGCGGTGGAGAAACTGGCGGCCGAGGCCGGGCTCGCGGTGCCGCAATCGACCCCCGAAGAGCGCAACAAGGCGCGCCGGCAGAAGACCCTCCTTGAAACCCTCGAAGCCGCCGCCGCCTTTTACGAAGAGCGGCTGTGGTCGCCGGGCGGCACTCGGGTCCGTGACTATTTGAAGGCGCGCGGGCTCGATGACGATACCGTCCGCCGCTTTCGCCTCGGTTGGGCGCCCGAGGATCGAAATCTACTGCGCCGGGCGCTTATCGCTGATTATACCGAGCCGTTGCTTGTCGAAGCCGGCCTGCTGCATCGGTCGCAAGACGGCGAGGCCTATGATTATTTCCGCGCCCGGGTGATATTTCCGATCGGCGATCGCGCCGGTCGGATCATCGCATTTGGCGGCCGCGTGCTCGGTGACGGGCAACCCAAATATCTGAATTCGCCGGAGAGTTCGGTCTTTGAGAAGGGCCGGGTATTGTATGGCTGGTCGGCCGCCCGTGCCGCCGGTGCCGAGGGTCGGGACGCCATCGTCACCGAAGGCTACATGGACGTGATCGCGCTGCATCGCGCCGGTTTTGCCTCGGCGGTGGCACCGCTCGGGACGGCGCTGAGCGAATTCCAGTTGCATGAGTTGTGGCGCCTTGGGCCGGAGCCGATCCTGTGCTTTGACGGCGACGCCGCCGGCCAGCGCGCCGCTGTCCGCGCTTTGCGCCGCGCGTTGCCGCTGTTGCAGCCGGGCCGCAGCCTGCGCTTTGCCACGCTACCTTCGGGCGAGGACCCCGACTCGCTGATCCGCCGCGACGGGCGCAACGCATTTGAGCAGGTGATCGCTGCGGCTCGCCCACTGTCGCACACGCTCTGGGAGGTCGAACTCGGCGCCGGTCCGATCGATACGCCAGAGCGCCGCGCCGATCTCGAGCGCCGGCTGATGGAAGACGTGGCGCTTATTGCCGACCACACCGTGCGTAACGAATATCGCCGCTTCATGCGCGACCGGCAGTTCGAGATTGGGCGCAAGCCGCGCAAGGGTGCGCCAGGTGCGGCGAATTCCGGGCCGGGCTTTGTTCGCGAGAGCGCCGCATTGCCGCGCGCCGCCGACCGGGTGCAGCGCGAGATCCTGTTCCGGCTTCTGCTGCTGCGGCCAGCGCTGATCGACGCGGTGGCCGAAGAGTTTGCCGCGCTTGATATACCCGAACCAGAGCTTGACAAGCTTCGTCGCGAAATTTTAGAGATCGAGGCCTTGCGTCCGGGGCTTGAAGCTTCGGCGTTGCGGCAACACCTTCTCTCGAACGGGTTTGCGGCGACCGTGGATGTGCTTCTTTCGCCTTCGGTCGACTCGGGCTTTCTCGTCCGACACTCTGACACGCATGCTGCGCGCGCTGAGTGGGCACATGTGATGGGAATGCTGTTGGGAGGTCAACGATCGGTTTTGGCCGAAGCAACCAACCATTTGAGCGACGAGCCCTCGATTGCGAACTGGGAGCATTTTCTGGCGGCGAGGCTAAGGGCGCTGCAGCAGAACGGCGGCGAGGGCGAACTGATCTGAACCGCGACCTGATTTGAACGCGAAGCGACAGCCCGGATGATCGACGACCCCGGGTGCAAGGATATCGTGGTCCCGGCGATGGCCGGGCGGGATGCGAAACTGGTCTAGGGATGGTGGAATGGCGAGTAAAGCGGCGAACACAGCTGAAGCGACCGAAACGCGCGAGGAGGCAGCCGAAGCACCACTGCTGGACATTCTCGCCGCCGCCATCAAGAAAATGCTGGCCCGCGGTCGTGAGCGAGGATACGTCACTTACGATGAACTGAACGCCGCGCTGCCCCCCGATCAGGTGTCCTCGGAACAGATCGAGGACACGATGACAACCCTGTCGGAACTCGGCATCAATGTCATCGAGGCCGAGGAGACCGAGGAGCCGGCCACCGCCGAAGCCGAGGACGGCGAAGGCGAGGTCCGCGGCAATCTCGACGACGATGACATCGGGCGCACCGACGATCCGGTTCGCATGTATCTGCGCGAGATGGGATCGGTCGAATTGTTGTCGCGCGAAGGCGAAATTGCGATCGCCAAGCGGATCGAGGCCGGGCGGGAGATGATGATCAGCGGCATCTGCGAAAACCCGCTGACAATCCGCGCGATCGTCGGTTGGCGCGATGCGCTCGTCGAAGGCAAGATGTTGCTGCGCGACATTATCGATCTCGACGCGACTTATGGCAGCGCCGGGCTTGAGCAGATCGTCGTCGATACACCGGCCGCCGCCTCCGAGGACGAGGCCGAGGAGGCGTCGGCTGAGGACGCGGCGGACGAAGCCGAACTTGCCGCGATCGAGCCCGAACTCGCTGGCGAAGACGGCGAGGGCGAGGAGAGCTCGATTTCACTCGCGGCGATGGAGGCGCAGCTCAAACCCGGGCTGATGACGACATTCGACGCGATCGCCGAATTTCACAGAAAGCTGCATCGGCTGCAGGACCAGCGCATTCACGCGCTGCTCAAGGGCGAGCCGTTGCCAAAAGTGACCGAGCGCCGCTATGAAAAGCTCAAGGCCAAGGTCGTTGAAGAGGTCAAGCGCGTCCGCCTGAACAACACCCGGATCGAGCATCTGGTCGAACAACTCTACGACGTAAATCGCCGCTTGGTTGCAGAAGAGGGACGATTGTTGCGGCTGGCGGAGAGCACCGGGGTCAAGCGAGCCGATTTTCTGCACGAATATTTTGGCAACGAGCTTGCCGGCGATTGGCTCGAACGGGTTGCGGCACTGCCCGGCCGCGGCTGGATCCGGTTTCTCGAGCGGCACCGCGACGAAGCGGCGCGATTGCGCGGCCAGGTTGCCCAGTTGGCGCTCGAGGCAAAATTGCCGACCTCCGAATTCCGTCGTGTCGTCCAGACGGTGCAGCGCGGCGAACGCGAAGCCGGCCGCGCCAAAAAGGAAATGGTCGAGGCCAATCTGCGGCTCGTCATTTCGATCGCCAAGAAATACACCAATCGCGGGTTGCAATTTCTTGATCTGATCCAGGAAGGCAATATCGGACTGATGAAGGCGGTCGATAAATTCGAGTACCGCCGCGGCTATAAATTCTCGACTTACGCCACCTGGTGGATCCGTCAGGCGATCACCCGTTCGATCGCCGATCAAGCGCGCACGATCCGCATCCCGGTGCACATGATCGAGACGATCAACAAGCTGGTGCGCACCTCGCGCCAGATGTTGCACGAGATCGGCCGCGAGCCGACTCCAGAAGAGCTTGCTGACAAGCTCGCGATGCCGCTCGAAAAGGTGCGCAAGGTCCTCAAGATCGCCAAGGAGCCGATCAGCCTCGAGACCCCGATCGGCGACGAAGAGGATTCGCATCTCGGCGACTTCATCGAAGACAAGAACGCGGTGCTGCCGCTCGACGCGGCGATCCAGGCCAATCTGCGCGAGACGACAACGCGGGTGCTCGCCTCGCTGACCGCGCGCGAGGAGCGCGTGCTGCGGATGCGCTTTGGCATCGGCATGAACACCGACCACACCCTCGAAGAGGTCGGTCAGCAATTTTCGGTAACGCGCGAACGCATCCGTCAGATCGAGGCAAAAGCGTTGCGCAAGCTCAAGCATCCGAGCCGCTCGCGCAAATTGCGCAGCTTTCTCGACACCTGAGAGCTCTTTGTCGGGCTCGGGCAGAAGACGCGTAGAGGACGTCCAAAACTTCGTCGAAGACGCCGAGATGACGCTCCTGCGGCGGCAAGAGGTCGAAGGTTTGTTGCGCTCAAACCCCTCGCTAATCGACGGTTTCGATGTCAATCGCTTGGGTACTCGAACCTCGCCTACGCGAGGCGCGACCCTCGAACTGACAATAGGTAACATTTTTTTGCCGGGCGCCGCCGATGGGAAGCTCGGCGGCTCCAATCGGGGAAAGGAACGTCATCAACTGAAAACCGGTGAGACAGCTGTCGTCCGTACGGCTGAGAGGCTACAACTGCCAAGGGACGTAGCGGCGATTGGGTTTCCACCATCGACGCGAGTCTTCGCTAGCCGGCCTGCTCGCCACCAATCCGGGCCATGTCGATCCAGGTTATCAGGGTCCGCTGCATCGTGTCCGCAAATGCGCGCTCGCTGCGGCATTTCCTGGCGTTACGCGGCGCGACTGAGGGCGATATCGAAATGCGCTAAGTGTCGGGCCTGATTTATCAAATGCTAGAGAATGAGGCGCCGGCGCTGATCGGGGATTTTCAAAACTCTGCGGCAGAGAACGACATCCCTCTGATTACGCGCCGACAGACCGCCACATAGCAGACAACGCTGGCGATCCGCCTTATTATTCCTGCCGGCGGGCCCGTAGTTCAGCTGGTTAGAACACGCCGCTCATAACGGTGTTGTCGCAGGTTCGAGTCCTGCCGGGCCTACCCCATCATCCCCTCCCCGGCCCTCGCCCGATCACGACACCTGTTCGAGCTCGCGCGACCGGGTCGATTGCGCGGCGGCCAGGTGGTCCTTGGCCAAGACGGTGTAGACCGCCGGCAACACGAACAATGTAAACAGCGTCCCGATCGACATGCCGGCGACGACGACGAGGCCGATCGAAAAGCGGCTCGCCGCCCCTGCCCCGCTTGCCGTCAGTAGAGGGATCAGACCGACGACCATCGCCGCCGTCGTCATCAAGATCGGGCGCAGTCGAACCCGCGCCGCCTCAATGATCGCGCTGCGCCGGTCGAGCTGTTCGCTGACCTGCAATTGTTTGGCAAACGCAACCATCAAGATGCCGTGCTTGCTGATCAGCCCGATCAGGGTCACCAGCCCGACCTGGGTGTAGATGTTCATCGTCGCGAGGCCAAAGAACAGCGGCAGCATCGCGCCAAAGATCGACAGCGGCACGCTGACCAGGATCACCAGCGGATCGCGCAGGCTTTCGAACTGTGCCGCCAGCACCAGGAAGATCACGATCAGCGCGAAGACAAAGGTGATTGCGAGTTGGTTGCCTTCCTTGACATAAAGCCGGGTGTCCGACAGGTAATCATGGCTGAACCCGGCCGGCAGGCTCTTGACCTGCTGTTCGAGAAAGTCGACTGCCTGCCCTGTCGTCACGCCCGGCATCGGCACCGCCTGAAACGTTGCCGAATTGAGCTGGTTGTACTGGGTCAGCGCGTTCGGCTCGGTGTCCATCGACAAGGTGACGAGATTGGACAGCGGCACCGGCTGGCCGGCAGCGGATTTGACGTAGTAATGCGTCAGGGTGTCGGCGGAGAGCCGATCCAGACGCGGCACCTGCGGGATCACCTCATAGGAGCGGCCATTCAGATTGAACCGGTTGACATAGTTCTCGCCGACGAGCAACGCCAGGGTGTCGCCGATCGACTGCATCGAAATGCCGAGATCGCTGGCCTTGGAGCGGTCGATCCTGACGTGGATCACCGGCTGGTTGAAGGCGAGGTCGCTGTCGACGACGATGAACATGCCGCTCTTGCGCGCCGCCGCCTTGATCTTCTCCATTTCGAGGTAGATCGATTTGAAGTCGCCGGGCGAATAGATCACCATCTGGATCGGCAACCCGCCGATCGTCGCCGGCAACGAGGGCAGTGAAAAGACAAATGCGCTCAATCCTTCGACCGAATTGACCTTTTTCTGAACCAGCGGTTTCAGCTCCTGTGCGGACCGCGTGCGCTCGTCCCACGGCTTCAGGATCACGCCGGCGATGCCCTGGTTGGGGCCGAACCGGCCGTTGACGATAAACCGCAGAAAGGTCTCGGGAAATGAACTCAGCGCCTTATCCAGCTTGGCGTTATAAGAATCGGCGTAGTCGAGGTTCGAATATTGCGGCGCCTTGGTCAGCGCAAACAATACCCCCTGGTCTTCCTCGGGCGCCAGTTCGGCGCTGGTGTGCATGTACATGAAGACAAGACTCACCAGCACCGCAGCGCCAAACAGCGCCGTGACCGGCCGATACTCGAGCGAACGCTGCAGGCGCCGGCCATACCATCCGGAAAGACGCGAAAACACGCTGTCGATGAGGTGTACAAAGCGGCCGTGCAGCATCTCGCGCGACAGCAGCAAGGAACACATCATCGGCGACAAGGTCACAGCGACAACGCCGGAAATGATCACCGAGCCGGCCAGCGTAAAGGCAAACTCGCGGAACAGCGCGCCGGTGACGCCGCCGAGAAAACCGATCGGGGCGTAGACCGCGGCCAGCGTGAGGGTCATCGCGATGACCGGACCGGCAATCTCGCGCGCGCCGATCAACGCCGCCTGCGCCGGGGTCAGGCCCTCCTCGATATGGCGGTAGACGTTTTCGACAACCACGATCGCATCATCGACGACAAGCCCGATCGCCAGGACCATGGCCAACAGCGTCAGCAGGTTCAGGCTGAAGCCGAGCGCCGCCATGATGATTCCGGCGCCGATCAGCGATAACGGGATCGTCACGATCGGGATCACGACCGAGCGCAGGCTGCCGAGGAACAGAAAAATTACGACGACGACGATGACGACCGCCGAGCCAAGCGAGGATTTGACCTCGTCGATCGAGGCCTGGATGAATTTCGTCGAATCGTAGGCGACCTCCATATGGACCGAGGGCGGCAGGTTGCGCTGCAGCTCCGGCAGTTCGGCCCGCACCCCTTTGACGATCGTCAACGGATTGCCGGAGGGCGTCGCCTGGATGCCGATAAAGACCGCGTGTTGGCCGTTCATCATCACGCTCGAGGTCCAGCTCTGAGCAGCAAGATCGACCGTCGCGATATCCCGCATCCGCACCAGCGCGCCGCCGTGCGACTTGACCACCATGTTCTCGAACTGGTCGACATCGGTCAGCCCGGTATTGGTGCTGACATTGGTGACCGTGTAAAAGCCTTTCGCTTGGCCAGGAGCGGCCTGGTAATTATTGGCCTCGATCGCCGCCGCGACGTCGCTTGCCGAGATGCCGCGCGCCGCCATCCGCGCCGGGTCGAGCCACAGCCGCATTGCAAAGACCTGGCCGCCGAGGATGTCCGCCGAAGCAACGCCCGGCACCGTGTCGAGCAATGGCTGGACGACGCGGGTCAGATAGTCCGAGATTGCCGCACTCGACAGCTCGTTGCTCGAAAACCCGATATACATGACGGCCGTGGTCTGACCCGTCGCCTTGACGATGACCGGGTCCTCCGCCGCCGTCGGGATCAGATATTTGACCTGCTGGACCTTGGCCATGACCTCGGTCAGCGCCTTGTCGGGGTCGAAATCGAGCTGAATGTAGGCGGTGATCGTGCTGGTCCCCTGGACCGAGGACGAGGTCAGATAGTCGACCCCCTCGGCGGTGGCGATCGCCTGCGCCAGCGGCGTCGTGATAAAGCCCTGGATCAGGTCGGGGTCGGCGCCGGGATAGACCGTGGTAACCGTGATTGTCGTGTTCGACAGCTTGGGGTATTGCCGGATCGGCAGGCCGAGCATCGCGCGCAGCCCGATCAGCAGGATCAGGAGGCTCACGACCAGCGCCAGCACCGGGCGCCGGATAAAGATATCGGTAAACATCAGGCCAGACCGCCGGGTCAGTTCAAGGTCGGGTGTTGCGGCGGCTGCGGCGGCGCCGAGCCGGTGACCGCGACCTGCGCGCCGTTCTGCAATTTGACCTGCCCGGCGGCGACCACCCGCTCGCCCGGCTTCAGTCCGGAAAGGATCGCCACCTTGCCATCCCAGCGCGCGCCGGTTTTGACGAGGGTGCGGACCGCCCGCAGGATCGGATGCCCGCTCGCGTCCTTGCCATCGTCTTTGATCACATAGACGCTGTCGCCGTAGAGCGTATATTCGACAGCGGTTTCGGGCACGATCATCGTGTCAGGGCGCGGCGGCAGGACCACCGCGGCGTTGACGAACATACCGGGCAACAGCGCGTCGTCCGGGTTGTCCATCGTCGCCTGCACCTCCATTGTCCGCGTGTCGGCGCTGACTTGCGGCTCGATCGTCGAAATCCTGGCGGTAAAGACGCGGCCGGGGAAGGCGTCGGCGGTGACATCGACCTGCTGCCCGACCGAAATCGCCGATCGCAAATGCGTGGCCAATGTGAAATTGACATAAAGGGTCGAAAGGTCGGTCAAGGTGACGATTGGCGCGCCTGCGGTCAGGTATTGCCCGAGATCAATCTGACGAACCCCGAGCTGGCCCGAAAACGGAGCCCTGATCAGTTTTTGGGCGATGATGGCCTCGGTCTTCTGGATCATCGCATCCGTCTGAGCGAGTTGGCTATTGTTCTGGTCGACGGTTTCCTGTGAGGCAAAGTTGCTTTTGCGCAGCGACTGCGAGCGCTGCAGCGAGATTTCGGCAAGGCGAGCCTGCGCCTGGTAGCTGGCGAGGTCGCCGCGGTCCGGCGCGTCGTTCAGCTGCACCAGCGGCTCGCCGGCTTTGACCCGGGCGCCGGGCTCGAAAAAGATCCTGGTGACCCGGCCGGCAACTTCCGGGTTGACCGTCACCTGGTGAACCGCGGCGAGCGAGCCCACGCCGCGCGCATATTGCGGCAAGCTCTGAACCGTCACCGCGGCCGCACTGATCTGCGCCGGCGGCGGTTTGTTGTGAGCAAAAAAGTTGGCGATCGCCTGACTCCGGAAGCGATTGAACCCATAGAGCCCGGCGAGCAAAACCGCGAGCAATAACCCGACGATTACAAACCAACGCCCAACCTTGGGTCGCGGTACAGCGGCTCCGCCGCGGTCGGTGCGGTCGCGCCGCACGGTTTGCGGCGTCAGGGCCTCGGCGCCGGCATTGGTCATCTGGTCACCGTCCATCAGAATCCCCTTATCCGGGCGGCGGGATTTCGAGCGGGTCGGTACGCACTATCGCCAGCGACCCGGTTATCGCGGCGTCGGTCAGACCGATGCCGCGCAGCACGAACCAGCTCGTCTGTTCGACAAGAGAGCCAAGCGTGCCCGCATAGGACAGGCACATCCGTGCCGGCAGGAACGAAAAGGCCATCATCGCCACGACGTGATGGGCAAACCAAAAGCTATTGGCGGCAGCGACCGGGCCAAGGACCAGATCGCCGGCCGCCGCCGCCGCATCGGTAGAGGCTGCAAACAGCGGATAGACGCGCGCGAATATCGCGGAGAACAGTTCGCGGGCGTACTCGCCATCTTCGAGAAAGCTGTGCAAAACCAGCCGCTGCCGCCAGTCGCGCTCGGCTGCGTCGGTCTCGGTCGCCTGCAAAAAGTAGCGCACCATGTAACGGATCATGCGCACAAGGGTCAGCGTCGATGGTTCGAGTGCCGCCAGCCGTTCCAGCGCCGGATCGCCGTCGCAGCCAAGCCGCAAGATCTCGCCATATAGATCCAGCTTGCTGGGGAAATGCTTAAACAGCAGAGCCTCGGAGATATGCGCGGCCTGGGCGAGTTCACGCGTGGTGGTGCCAGCAAAGCCCTTGCGGGCGAATAGCGGCAGCGCCGCCGCGACAATCGCTTTGCGGCGCTCATCGCTGTCGAGCCGAGTTGCGACCATGGCGCGCGGAAGTAAGCGCTTACTCACCACCTGTCAAGTCGCGAATCGGCGCGCTGCCGGCCGTCCCCGCAATGCCGCCGGTTTCCACGCCGCCCGCGGTGGTGGTGCCAGGTGGAAAAGCTTTCACTCGATCCAGCCCCAGGTGATCCCGCGTGGCCACCCACCGCGACATGGACACCGCGCCTCGCACGGGAGGCCGGAAGACGGCATCGATGCTTTTCCGGCTGCGGCATCGTCGATGCTGCGGAACCATCGTTGCGCGCATCTCCCCCCGCGCTTGGCGGCCGGGGCCGGGTTGCGGCGATCCCGGCAAGCTCACCGGATATGCAGGACCGCCTTGCCGGTGAACTCGCGATCGATCAGCCGCCGGGCGACCATTCCGATCTCGCTCCAGGGCGCTTCGACCGCAATTTGCGGCCTCAGCTTGTTGGCCGCGATCAGATCCGCCAGCAATGCCAGCCCGATGCCGGCGCGCTCGACGCTCATCAATTCGTGAAACAGGGTCAGTCCATAGAGCCGGGCCCCGCCGGCGGCAAAGAAATCGCGGCTTGCGAAGGTCGCCTGAGGCGCATCGGACACGCCGAAGGTCACGCAGGTGCCGCCCGGCTGCAGCATGCCGAGTGCGGCAGCCAACGCCGAGCCGCCGAGCGAGTCGAGGATCAGCCAGAATGGTCCATGGGGTTTGGCGGCGGCGAGTTCGCGGCCGAGGACCACGCGATCGCCGCACCATTCGGCGACGGCGGCGCGATATTCCTGACGGCGGACATGGCCCCAGACCTGGGCGCCGGCCGCGTCTGCCAGTTGGCAGGCGAGATGCCCGACGCCCCCCGAAGCGCCGTCGACCAGCACCTTGCGGCCCAGCAACAGCCCGCCCTGACGCAGTGCGTGCAGTGCCGTGAGGCCGGCAACCGGCAGTGTCGCCGCCTCGGCATCGCCGACCGTTTCGGGGAGCGCCGCGATCGCATGGGTGCGGCAGTTGACCCGCTCGGCCCAGGCGCCCGACGGCAGGATGCCGACGACGCGGGTGCCGGGTCGGGGGCCGCTGCCATCCGCCGCCATCGTCTCGACCACCCCGACAAAATCCCAGCCGGGACGCCATCCCGGCTCGGCCTGCTGCACGGCGCGCCTGGTCTCGCCGCGGTTGAGCGAAATCGCGGTCACCCGCACCCCCGCCTCGTCGCGGTCGGGATCGCGCAATTCAACCGGCTTGATCGTCAGCCTCCCGGGAACCGCCGGATCGACAACAACGGCACGAGCCTGCTGCGGCATGGACGTTCTCCCTCTGCTGCGCCGGCATTCGATTTATGCCGACGCAGGTCACCACATTTTCTGGAATTTGCCAAAACTCGGCAACAGCAGAGGGAGGCATTGCGCCGACCACGGGGTTGCCGGCGGCGTCGCGGCCGAAAATAGCGAGCCCATGGCGCTATTGCGACGCTGGCGAGTTTGGCGCGATCAAAGACGCCTGTTATGCTGCGCGGGCACCACAACCAGAACGGCAATGCCGATGCCCGCCTCGCATGACAGCCCGCCCACGATCCTTGATCAGCCACTCGAGGTCGGCCCCGACGACTGGAAGGGTCCTGGCTTTTATCAGCTGATGACCGCACTCGTCGTGCCGCGGCCGATCGGCTGGATATCGACGATCTCGGCCAAAGGCGTGCGCAACATCGCACCCTATTCGTATTTCAACTTGATGGGCAGCGATCCGTTCTACGTCGCTTTCGGCTCGACCGGGGTTAAGGACAGCCTCGCCAATTTGCGCGAGGTCCCGGAGTTCATCGCCAACATCGTGACGATGGATCTCTTGGAACGGATGAATTTCACCTCGTGCGACTTCCCGCGCGAGCATGATGAGTTCGCCTGGGCGGATCTGACACCGGTAGCTGCGGCAAAGGTCCGGCCGTTCCGGGTCGGCGAAGCAAAAGCGCACCTCGAATGCGAGGTCGTGCAGATCGTGACCGACCGCAAGACCAACATCGTTCTCGGCCGCATCATCCACGCGCATGTCGAGCCGTCAGTATGGCGAAACGGCCGGGTCGATCCGCAGCTTCTCGATCCGGTTTGCCGGCTCTCCGGGTCGGGTTACGCTTCGCTTGGCACATTGCTCAGCGTGCAGCGTCCGCAGTGGCAGAATATCGAGGGTACGCTCGGACAGGAGGCGATGCCGCGCGCAGTGCAACGATAAAACTGGCTGCGTTGGCGGTATCGTTTGTCGCTCTGATGCGCCGCCGGTCGCCGCCAGCCGCCCTGACCCGGCGGCCAGGTCTATGCGGCGGCCAGGTCTATGCGGCAGCCAGGTCTATGCGGCAGCCAGGTCTATGCGGCAGCCAGGTCTATGCGGCAGCCAGGTCTATGCGGCAGCCAGGTCCATAAAGTCGGGTATCGAGTTTTCAGAGCAGCGCGATCGGACGCCAATGGCATACGACCTACCCCCTTAAAGAACGACCTGAGCCCGGATATTACTACCACTTCAAACACGACCCGGACGGGCCGATCAACAATTACGCCTATTACATATACGGCGTCGGCCACCGCACTGAAGATGATTGCCGCCCCGAAGACGCCTTCATGCAAGTGTACCGGCCGTTACATGAGGCATATGCGTACCGGAACGGC
>Ga0335075_10010047_pt1 | contig 14379 bp, 15 predicted proteins | sample Lox_Sample_24_FD_206723 | JGI IMG/M metagenome (GOLD analysis project Ga0335075, IMG submission 206723) | Soil microbial communities from Loxahatchee National Wildlife Refuge, Florida, United States - Lox_Sample_2.4 | ecosystem: Environmental > Terrestrial > Soil > Wetlands | place: USA...
CACAAACGAGTTAGTCGGCAATGAGGCTTAGAAGGCGTTCACATTGATGATGATGATTTCTTCTAAAGTACTGTAAGAAGTCAACTCTACAGTAGACACAGGACGTGGTCAGGTGGGTCAGTGACAAAAGAGCCAGAATGGGATCTCGTCTCGTAGGAGCCAGAACGGGATCTCGTCTCGTAGAAGCCAAAACGTGATCTCGTATCCTCCTTGGAATTGTGCGAGCAGGGAATTGTGCGAGCAGATTTGGTATAGGAATTGTGCAGGCAGGGAATTCGTGCGGGCAGATTTGGTATAGGAAATTTGCGGGCATAGGAATTGTGCTGGCAGAGGAATTGTGCGGGCAGATTTGGTATAGGAACAACAATGCGGGCATGGGAATTGTGCAGGCAGGGGAATGTGCGGGCAGGGGAATTGTGCGAGCATGAGAATTGCGCGAGCATGGGAATTGTGCGAGCATGAGAATTGTGCGAGCATGGGAATTGTGCTGGCATGCTTCCCAGTAGCCTGTCTCTCCCAGTAGCCTGTGTCTCCTAGCCTGTTTCTCCCAGTAGCCTGTCTCTCCTAGCCTGTTTCTCCCAGTAGCCTGTCTCTCCTAGCCTGTTTCTCCCAGTAGCCTGTCACTCCTAGCCTGTTTCTCCCAGTAGCCTGTCACTCCTAGCCTGTTTCTCCCAGTAGCCTGTCCCTACTGGGAGAAACAAGCTACTGGGAGAAACAGGCTACTGGGAGAAACAGGCTCCTGGGAGAAACAGGCTCCTGGGAGAAACAGGCTCCTGGGAGAAACAGGCTAATGTCCGTCCCTGGGTCGAGGGACGCACGCCGTGACGGGACAAACCATAGGTACTTTGAATTCAAGCGACTCTAGTCTGAGAACGCATCGATATTTTCTCGTAGTTTTGTATCGGTCATATTGTGTGCCCAATCCCGAACACTCCTAGCCCCGCTACTCCGAAAATTACGATCGCGTCATCGCGTTCGCGCTTAATTGCGGAGAGCCTCTCTTCATGTTGTAACATGACCCTTCGACCCACAGAACCACCATCGAGTTCATTTCGCCTTTCCAACTCAGAGAACGGTTTGATCTGGGTTTCCGAGTCAATTCCCCGTGCTAAGTAGTTATTGTCGGCCCCGTGGCGGCCGTGGCGCGCTGTGTCATGCGACGTCATCATATTGGTTGGTACCTCTGATGAGGCGATCAAGGATCCCTTGGTCAGGGAGGCAGTGTATTATATCTTACATAATGTGGCCGCTCCGTGCCTGTGGCTAAGCGATGCCAGTTATCCCTGCGTGCCGGAACAAAAACGCTGGGCCTTGCTCGCTCGACCAGCGCCAACTTGTTCGGATAATATACTTGTAACACCAATTAGACGAGATATCTGGTATCGTTCGACCCTCTGAATGTAATGTCTGCCATGCATAATACTGTGAAGAAGCGTTGAACTGAAACTCGCAGCAAAATCACAACCTTTTCGCGCCAGCACTACAGCTGATGCAAAGCGTCTACAACGACGCTCGCTATCCATCCAGCATCTTCCTGCGACTCCTAAACGCGTGCGGCGAACTGCGAGCGACTCGCAGCATGCGATAGATCGCATTGACGCCCTCTCTGTACGCCTGACTGCAGCCACTCCGTCCTCGCACCGCTACCATCCTCTTCGCGAGCACGCCGCTTGCGCCAGCGCGCAGCACAGCGACGACGGCCACCCTTCACCGTGATGATCAGTCCCGGATTTACAGCAGCGCACAAAATATGCTGTCCTATCCGAGTCCGGCAATGTCCCTTGCTCCACTCTGTGCCGGCCTCATATAGCACTTCAGCGAAGGTATACATATAGATTCGGAGGTCCAACCATCAGTCATGTTCTTAGTCTGCGGAAAAGTCTCTGTAGACGAGATTTTGTCCTGGGTGTTCCAGTCTTGGTAGGTGTATATTGAGTCTCGGTCTCTGCCGGCGTAAGTTGCAATGCCTGAAGCCGACCTTCGATTTTACTACACCATTTCGAGGAAGGTCATTGGGCGGCTGTATATCCTCTCATGAATCAGTGGCTCAAGTGTCAATTTGCTTCCAAGTCGCTCGCCTTCTGAGCTGTAGAAGTCGACGAGTGTCGGCGCGTTGAGCTCTTGAAGCGTTCAGCCGCGAGTAAACCATCGACTCTTCTTGAACGCCCCTTCCCATACGCTCTGATCATGCCGTCGGGTATTCAGCATTGAGACATCCGAGAGGTAGACGTAGCAGCTAGGGTAAGTGGACTACCCAGTTTTTCAAATATTCATTGAAGTCGACGTCGCCCGTTAACCGCATGCGACTACATCCTTTAACAAAGCCAGTCCTTCCGTCTTCTTTCCCTATATGCGTGCCTAAAGTGCTTCATCGCTGTAGGCATGCATGGGCGCCAACAGCAGCTTCATGAGAACTCCTAGATATAAAGAGGTTATCGCGTGGGCTTTTCATTCTCTCTGCCGATATTAGGGCTTCTGTTTGTGAAGGAAATTCGCTGGTGACTTCCTGACTGGTGGCGGGTACAGCTTATCCTTATAGTAGTTAGACCTAGTAATTACAGTACTAAACAAGGCTCTACATGTGAGGATCTCAACCCAGGATGAACGCTGAAGGTCTTGATTACTATCTACAAGAAGTAGTTACTTGAAGAGAAGAGAATTCTACATGGAGAGAAGGGAAAAAGGGTGAGAGGCACGGATCACCCTTGGCAAGCCTTCGCCGCTGGACTACTCCAAGGCCTTAGCTCTAATCCGGATAGACCTCATGAGGGTCGAATCCGTGACACTACAGCGGTCGGAACGCAAGGGCAGTTGTACTAGCAGGTTATGAACCACAAAGATGCAGGAACCTTCCATGAGCGAATGCAATGTGACGTGCAGGCTGCGTTCCTTGGACGTCCGTCTGCTGACGCCATCCTGAAATCTGTCTCTCATATGAGCCGTGATGTTGATCCACGTGCTCCCATCAAACTCGCCAACAATGAAGTGAACTCGCTGAAGACGCACCCCCCTCATCGTAGAACTTAGAGAAAGGAGAGACACCATTTCCCAAGAAGCACAAAGGATGCACGAAACACTCAAAAAGGCGGAGGCGGCCGGAAGCATGATATACTGAGTTGTACAGCCAGGCAGCAAGAATCAAAATATTGAAACCAATCAACCGATTTCGGTCCTTAGAGTAGAAATATTGCCCGAAATCTCGCTCGCTCTCTACCGTAGTCGAGGGTTAATTCTGTGAAGACTACCAGACTCTATGGAAGAGGCTGGCATCTTAGTAACCGACATCGTCACACCTCTCGTGGCATCAGCCATCACATCTGTTGCTAAGCCTAAAGCAGATTCCGGAGTCGCATGGCTAGCCGAACCTGTTCTCTTTACTTTCTCTAGCCTCTTGCAGACTTCCTCGTGCTGCTGATAGAACTCCGGATGCTAACCTGGCACCGGTCTCCTCTGTGACGATCCAGCGTCACAATGACTACTCTGGCTGGGCCGAGACCTTTAGTTGATAAGTGTTAGCCACCGCAGCGAAATCGAGGTTGATTTCGCGTGCGATCCCTTTTGGTTTAGTGGCAGGCCGTCACATCCTCGCGGAAGACAGGATCGCTCCAGTGCTGGCGCTCATTTGGTTCAGTAGCCGGTAGGGCCCGTTTGCCCACCATAGCAAAGCTTGATAGCCTCGGCTGGACGGCAACGGCTGGTGGAAAGCAGGTTTCGTGCTCGCGAGAGAATTGGGTTGAGCTTGCAATCTTGGATTTATTGCACTTCTTGAAAACGGCATTGGCTGCTAGCTCAAGACTTGCTACATCTCCAAAGAATGCCTCGTAGAAACCAGGGATTCCTACGTACATAAGTCCCAGCTCTTCCTTCAGCACATCATCCACGCATTTCCGGTGTTCGGATGAGTTCGCGAAACTGCTTGTGTTGCGCAGCCACGGCGTTTGTTGGATGGGCGGTTCAGGACGAGGAGGAGGTGTGGACTCGGTGATAGCATCGAAGACTCTATTCCAAATGACTTCATCGGACTCCTTGCTAACGATCGAGTTAAGAAGTGGGACGAGCAGTTCGATGTCAAAGCCATGTGAGTCAGCTGAGAGCTCTAGTCGTGAGAGGTCACTACGAAGAGTGCCATGACCCGCGCTGGAAGGGAGTTTTCGAGCAGCTGGGAGATTCTGAAATGCAGCAATAAGATCAACCACAACAGATTTGAGGCATACATGCGTTAGGAAGAACTTGTGAAGGGTAATAAACATACCTTTTCTGTTCATCTGGTGGACAGCGCCTGGAGAGTTAAATGAATCAAGGAAGTTTTTCAATCCTTCCCCGATGGGATTTGCCCAAATTGTCGCCAGCCGAGTAGCCATCGCGACAGTTTGGGATGGCTGGGGTGACTAGGTCTCATATGGGTTAGAAGATGCTCTTAAATGCGAGCTATTGTCGGTAAATTCACGAGAAGCATGAGAGAATAAAGAATTTTGGAACAAGGACAGGTGTAAAGGAGTTGTTAAGGACTAAAGTTCGTGACCGTCTTTCCATGTCAGTGTTGTTGCCTCAGGAATTTCAGGTCTATTCCGTACGGAGTACTCCGTAGTGCAACTGGTGCAGGCTGCACCGTCATGAATGATTTGTTCCAATCAGCGCCACTACCCACACCTTTTTCTTCCATACAAGCGAGATACGGCTTCAAGATTTCATCAGACTGGCAAGATCAACTTGATTCATTTGAACCACAACCTCTCACAGCTGTCAAGATTTCTTGGCGATTATGGCAACGTCAGTATCCAGCGTGCCGGCCAAGTTCCTAGCCGCCATTGACGCTATACGCGAACACGAAGCTCTACGTTTGAAAGACTCCCCATTCAAGGTTGTGCAGGACTGGACGGAGGCAGATCAAAGGAGCTTTTTCAACTGGTTCAGCATGCAAGCCGAAGCCGAAGACGAGGAAGAGATTCGACAGGAGCAAGCCAAGCCTGCGATGACCGTGCCACAGTACATTGAGTCATTGATGAATGTCGACTTTAGCGATGAGGTTGGTGTTGGACGGTTCATCAATGTGACCCAGCAGTCCTATCCGCGGCCACCCCCTCAGCCTGTTGTGCTTGGCACTGAGAACTGCTACAAATATCAACTCATCAGCTGTCTGGAAGAGGAGGACATTTCCAGCGATATTCCCGAAGGTGCTGAAGAATCTGGGGTGGTTGTAGAGATAAGGTCCACTTTGCCGGGGACAAAATCGCCCGTACAATATGTCGTCCCGCTTGGCTTTCTCCAATGCGTTGCCACGCATTCTCACAGAACCCGTACGACCCCTTCTTCCAAGCCTATGGAAACCCCATTCGCCATTGTGCTCAACATTGTTGACAAGTCTATATGGATGGTTCTTGGCACATATAGAAGAGACGTCGACGAATTGGCAGTGCCCATTCCGGCAAATGCGAACAGTTGGGACTTCTTGCCAGAGCCAGCCAATCGTCACCGCTCCTTTGATGTAATGCAGATTCTCACATGGGAGGACTTTATCTCACTTGGACGTACTTCAACCAAAGCCAGGCATTTCTTCTCGAAGGCAGCACTCGCGACTGCGGTGAAGATAGCTCCAGCATATTATGCTGTTACTAAGTCGGATGTTTCAAAGGCCTTAGGGAACCATATTACGGTCACACCCAAGTAAAACCATTGCCTGGATCAGGACTTAAAATACTGGAATAGGTAAACTTATAGCTAGTATACATTATTCTTCTCCGCTTTCGCATTCTCAGCTCTCAACTCCCTATTCTCTCTCTTCGTTGTGCATAATAATTCCCTTTTGTGTAAGGTAACAGGTAGAATCAGGTCTACCAGAACACCATGAACACTGCCGCATCTTGGTAATATGAGAAGCGATCTGGCAAGACAGACAGGAGGCGCTATAAGAAGAATGCAGAGAGACCGAGGCGGGTATATTGTGGTCACAAGCACACCACATCTGGACTCGATATGTTCATATGTCTGCTTCTGCATATTCGTTTGAACTGCGTACAACCAAATACTTGCGTGCACAGCGCGTGTAAGGTTGTGGGCATGGGTATACGATTATCACATCTCTTAACTTCGTCTCAAGGTGTAGGGATCAAAAGTATACCGAATGGACAATCAAGGCTACATGCGGGACGTGGTTTCGGGTTTCGGAAAATCTTCGAATTTTGCCAACCCGGCAGTTTTCTTGTTACAGTCCGCCACCGCCAGCTCGCTCACTCGTTCAAACTTACTAGCCCGAATATGCCATAACTCTTCCTGACTATACCATGGCTCTTCCCGGAGATACAGTGTCTATCCAGCGCGACACAGTGACACTGAATGGCTTTGAAATTTGGAGCGTTTCTGACGTTAGCCGCAACCCCATGCCGTCTCTTCGAGGAAAACTAGACACCATGACAAAGGCTGCAAAGAATTATAAATGGGTAGCTCAGGACCTTGCCAATCTGCCTGTCGGGCAGGCTCAAACTTGGCTGCTGGAGTTGTTGGAATACTACCTTGCCGGCATGAGGTATGCTCTCAACACAGCTATGGACCGACTCAACAACAGTCCGGACCTTGCAGAGAATTGTGACAAACTACACAATCAATTGAAAAAGCTGGAAGCTGCTATTAGGCGAGTTGATCCTGGCTTGACTGCCCTTCAATTTAGTAATGGCAACTTCAATATTCCCAATCGCACGGTTCTGGAGCTTCTAATCCATGGCTATTACGAAAGTTTGCCTCAGAACCTTCGGCCAACGACTCTGGGTAAGTCTCCTGCATTCAAGGGTTTGCCAGTTGGATAGCATTTGCTGACCTTGTTTTTAAAGTTGATTTCAAAGCCATGATCAACCAAACCATTCTTGCCCAAAGGGCCCGTGCCCGCCCAAACCCGGAGAGAGACGATGCCACTGGCCTGCCTGCGGTTTTATTCTGTTGCTTATCCCATCGTGACCCCAATGGCGACCCAACCCTCATTACTGGCTGCAGTACGGAATCATGGGGGAATTTTCTCAAACGATCCTTGCACCAGTGGCGCGCTGGTCGTTTTCAAGCCGGCCATGATCGCGACCGCGTTTTCCACCTTGGCATCGCAGCATTAAGAAAATTTGGAGAAGTCGTGGCTAGAATAGATGCCGATTGGCATGGGATGAAGGCCAGGCATCAAAGAGACTGTCTGACCAACGACGATTATAATAAAATCGGACAGGCAATGTACGAGGACGGAATCCATCCTGCGCTCCCTACTGACTTTGGGTTCAACCACTTGGCAGAAGTGGGGAGGTCATTCCACGGCTCTGGAGCAAATATGTTTGATGAAATGGCACGATGCTGGAAGTGCCGCTTTGTTCACCACTACAATGTGAACGCTGGTCTCGCTGGCTCTGTGTCCGAAAACACTCCGGTAATCCTACCGGGGGCTGTTGTCATGGAAAATCCGCGCCTGACCAAATTCCATGCAAATCCAGCACTCGTCTGCGCGGAGGACCTCGCCCACATCCAATGTAGCCAGTTGCCGGCTGTACAGCCGGTTGTCGCCATGCCGGCTGTGCCTCCGCCGGTATTTGACATAATTTGAGACACCCTAAAGACAGCACTCAAAGGGACGTAGTGGTATTTGAGTTGGGTGTTACAAGCTACCTCACCGCGTGGAAAATGCTCAGCAGCTTGGGACACGCAAGCAAACCAAGTGCAACTTCACAACCAGTCATGATACCCAAAGACTACTCTCAGCTGAATCGCTACATGGAGTGCCGAGGGGAAGGTGAATTGATCCGTGAGACGACCGAGAAAGCAGTCGTCAATGTAGAAAGATATTATTATCGAGACAGTTTCTGTTGGTAACCAAGAAGATGATGTTCAAAGCAACGTGCGAAAGAGCCTTGATATATCCAAAGGGAAATAAAGAAGCTAGATTCTTTCTATTACCATAGCTAAAACAACACCACCAACACCACCACATCCTCGAGCCACACTGACGTCCCTTGCCGCCAAGCAAGCGGACCCTAGCATGCGCCGTACACCAAAGGCCTTGGAATTATTTTGACTTAATTGGAAGGGTCTGTTGCTGTAACGAAGATGGACTGAATCCGATAGCTCAGTTTCAAGATAGATTCATAATAGAGGACCGGAAAATTAAGGAAGTAAGCTCCTACTCAATCAACTTGTACTCCAGAGTCACATGAAAGAACCTGTCCATACGAGTTTGCAAGATGACTGAGTGTTCATATTCCGCAAGGTCCCGACATAGAAAAGCGTCCATGTGTCCGAAATCTCCCGAATCGAAACAGCTCTCAATTGGAGCTTTCCAGAGCCTGGATCCTCAAGAACCAAGCTTAAAGCTGTTGTGCTGCATGTTAGATCCCTCTACCAGTAATCCCCAGATCTCCTGCATGAGGTCCACCTTACAGGAATTCCCCTGGGCCGATCCGTGCGACCCGTGCGACGAAGTCGTACGTGGGCTACATTTGAGTCATTTCATGACTTGAACGCCAATGCTGACCCTGTGACAGGACGAGATATCAACAAATTTTTTTTTTAAAAAATTCCCTCAATAGGTGCATGCCGCGATAAGGTTGAGCTACGAGTTTCGTGACCAGCCACCGCGCCGCGTTCTGGTACCATCTGAACATGGAGTTGATGGCCGCGGCAAGCTCGACGGCGTTCTTCTTGTCGATACAAACTGTGTCAGCATCGTAGAACTTCCCCAGGCTCTGCACTTTTGTCGCACGGTTATCTCCGATACCCCAGTATCCGAGACAGGTTTCGGTTCTTGGAGCCTAAGGTTTCAACAGCTTAATACCGTGCTTTGCAAAATCATCGCAACTCCGGAAAAACCGCAGCGCCGCACACCCTCCCCCACCGAAATTTGCACTACAGTCACACCCATCGGAAATAAATCATATTTTATGTGTATTTTCATATTTCATGTACATTTTCATAAAATATGATTTATTTCCCGTATTTTGAGCTCAAAGTTTTCGAAGTTTAGCAAAGTCTAGCAAAATATGGATTATGTCCAATATTTCATGATGTCCACCATGCCACGGGCGAAATCACATTTTTTGCCTTCACCTGAACCTTTTTCGGCTTCACCGGCGCCTTCCTCGCTTCACCGCTCTCATCTACATCAACACCATCCCGTGCGAATTCATCCCGAAGAAGCCCAACGGCTGTGTTCTGGGACTCTGGTCATCGCCGCCTTTGCCCTCCTCATTACGGCGGCAAGTCCCAAAGCTTCCTCCGCAGTCGATCTCAGCGAGACGTCCGGTTCTGCCAAATAGCCTCCTGCCCTACCACTATTTGGACTGATGCGAGATGCCAATGTTGATGAAGGCGGTGTCGAGGAACAGTGTGGTGTCACATTTCGGTCATCAGCCCGCACACCCCAGGGGTATCAACCAACAAACACGCACGTGTGACGTTACGGTATAACTTAGCCTGTTTCTTCTAAAATCTGGCTGTCGCCCATCTCAGTCTCTCTCCCGCCTCAGTCTCTCTGCTTGCTTCTTACAGCTCATACAACAGCAATATAATAGGCGCAGGCGACATGGAAGGTATGGCATCCTGTACATCGAAAGCAAGACTAATTGATGCTATTAGGAAACGATACTCCTCACTCTACCAACCTATAGCTCATGCGACAGCATCAGGCGCAGGCGATTGCAATAGGCGTAAGCGTAGTGGAACATTTCTGCTGCGATAGGGAGCACGCCGACGAGCTTCCGGTGACCATTTTGTATGCTATAGCGTACCGGGACGGCGGTGTCGATTCGTTATCGTGTATGGCTTCAATCAGGTGCAGAACAACGATCTGGTTCAGAAGGAGGGATGGAGGCAGAACTAGATGCTGACCAGATAACATATTCACGTGAAGATGGGCGATGGGAGCTAATACCGGTGGGCTACATACGATGTCTAGTAGGTATACTCACTGAGTATGATACGCATCGACCATCCAGGGCAACGAAGATGATTATCGGCGCCCTAAACGAGTTGCGGAATAGCAATGATGTGGAGTAGGATGTGGCGATGGCGAGAATACAGGTCTATAGATTACATGGCGCTTGTATCATACTATATGATTATCTGTATATATTTAATGCTAAAAATCGCGTTTGTTCTACATTTTAATCCATTTTTATATAACTATCTGTGCATATTTTAACGCTAAAAATCACGTATATTATGAGTTATTAATCCAAAAAATATGAATATTATCTGGCGAATGTGCCACATATTTTACAGGATTCTAGTCATATTTTATTTTTCTTGTGACTGTAGTGTTGTATACAACGTGTTTATTCCACAACCACAAAGTATAAATGGTTGCCAAGTTGCCAGATGATGACGAACGCAGAATCAAGGTCAATTAGACTGCGGAGAGAGTATTGCATAGATCTACGGTGCCGTGAAGGTCTCCCAGAACACCGTGTCCCGCGGGCTCAAAAATTGGCTTTCGTGTTCTGCCTCACCGCCTTGCTGTCTCCTTTCAAGCTTCCATGGTCGAGCGTTGCAGCGGCAGCATAAGCTTAGCTATCAGGGCCGTACATAGTGCATAATTGGAGCAAAAGCTTTGGCAAAGTGACCGCAATATAATATGGAGTGTTTGGAGTGGATAAATGCGTTGTATTGCCCATCATACAAATTTCGTTGGGGGAGGGTGTGCGGCGCTGCGGTTTTTCCGGAGTTGCGATGATTTTGCAAAGCACGGTAAGCTATGATCTCTGCACGGGCCGAAGGCCCTTTCTAACTTCTACAACACACAACACACACACACAGGCAACTGTGAATAAAACCCAAATTTTCATCGCCGTTGCTTCCAACGCATCGTTTGCCCAATATATTTGTTTCGCGACATTCTGCCCTCACTGTCGTGCGTTAATTTTTCTCTCTTAACTCTCGCAACTTCTACAACATTCCTACCACTGTTGACTCTGCAAGCCACAGAGAAGGCCAAAGTTAGAGTTCTATCTACTTCCACGACGCTCCACCTCACGGTCGTGCGTCAAAAGCCTTTGTCACTCACATTCTTCGGTTTGCACCCGAAGAACGCCATCATCAAAGAACGCCCTCCTCACAGCACCCTCCTCACAGCACCCTCCTCGAAGGGATCCTTTTAACCAAGCCTTCCTCGCAACGTTTCTTCAGAACATTTCCTCAGAACACTTTTCACATTCGTTCGGATGTCTTGGGACAATAAAGGCAGCTGTGAATATGAAGGGGAGATGTATATTAGAAGGAAATTAAAAGAGCTGTATTCTTCCGATCAACCTCAGCATGAATGCGATGGGAGAGGAAGTGATGGACAGTCTGAATGGACCAGCACGAAGTTCGAGTTTCAACTCTCAGCTACCACTAGGGACGAAATCCAGGCGCTGTGGAAGGAAAACTGCAAGTTTATCGAAGAATGGAAAGGCAGACACGCTAGACCCAAAGAGAATGCCCCGATAGGACTGCTTTTCGGAGCTCCTGGCATTGGCAAAACGCGTACCATGCTAGAGCTCAAAAACATCATACCATGCGGTGGCAACTTTGCCTTTGTCAGTTTCAATGGCCCAACCACCTATAATCTCGAAGTGGAGTGTAACGTGGGCATCGACAAAATGATCGCCATCCGCATTTTGTTTGGCTCATTCGAAAGTCGGAAACCAGACGCTGATTTCCCCAAATGGTTGAAGCATTTCGATTTTAAAAAGCAATTTTCGATCAAGGATTGTGTGAGGATTGTACGATCAGGGCCGGGTCCTTTCTGTCTGGCTATCGACGAAATCACCAAGCTCGGTCCATGGGCCCAGTACGCATGTGATCAGATCACAGCGCTTGTCACCACCTCACCAATTATTGTCTTTTTAGGTGGCAGGTTGCTAGCTGATTGGGAGGACGCGTTGAACAGTAGCAACATTCCGGGAATCTTCTTCAGCCTCGCTCCCTTTACCAGCACCCAAGTCAGCAACATCCTCGATCAGCTGCAACAGCCTTATAAGCGATATTTCAGGGATTGGCGTACTAACATTGAACTCCGTGATCTCTTGTTGCGGATAGGCGGGGTCCCACGACTATTGGAACGGTTCGTCTATAAGTGTGAAGAGAAATTCAGTCATCAATTACCTCCCTGGAATTGGGAGAAGATGGACGCTGTTCTTGAGCAGATTGATCCAGCCTCGGGATTGAGCTTGGATTATATCAATCAACTTGTCAGAGACATCGTACTACGAAGAGAGGTCGGCCGCAGGAATCATGTGATTAATTATGGGGCGAGATTGACTTATGATCTTCTCCAATCCGTTGGTCACATTCAGTTGGTTAGGGGGAGTTCCCCACGCATGTTCCTCATTTACGTCCCCCTTCTGCGGTTTCGCCAGTGGCTTGCCGAGCTCAACTATCGGACTGCTACCACAGAATTTAGAATCCTGGAGAAACTCGTGAATCGGAAGATAGAATGGGGTCGTTGGATGGACTTTGAACAAGTCACAGCTGAGTACTTCCAACTTCTTATCCACCTGTGGTCTCAAGAGGCCAGGGAGGACCCGCCAAATGCAGCAACTTGGAAAAAATTCTTCTCCACGAGCGTACCGGAATGGCCGAACGTCATTAAATTCATTGAGGAATCTCCGAAGGTTATTACCTCTAATGCACAGTTCCCCATATGCGGTTCGATAATTCAGGAACCTCATGATGAGGCGGAATATAATTTCGATGATGGTTCCGTGTTCATCAACGCTTGGGGTGCACCCTTTGCCGACGTGTTTTTCACCTGCCGACATGGGGAGAAGAATAAAAAATGCCTAGTCGCCATCCAGTGCAAGTGGTTTCGGATGATAAAATTGGATAAAGAGGCCGTAGATGCGGAGGTGAAAAAGAATGAGGACGCTATGAAGCGCTATCGGGGAGCTTTCAAGGATTGCAGCAGCATATACACGGTAATCCTAGTTTCCACTCCATACTCCAATTGTGAGGAGGACGAGGTGATGGAGGAGGAGGAGGGGGAGGAAGGGGAGGACGAGAAGGATGAGAAGGACGAGAAGGACGAGGAGGACGAAGAGGACGAGGAGGACGAAGAGGACGACAACAACCAAAAAGAGAGCAATGAGTCAATGGAGGTCGATGAACCCATCCCTCCCCACAGGTCAACTGGACCAGACCAGTGCAAAACCTACATCGTCCTCGGTCGAGAAGAGCTCCAGAAGTTTTTCCCTCGGCCACTCCGCGACACCGTGTTCCGTGTGATGAGTAATGGCCGTCTCAATATCAATTGTGCCCCGTTGAACGACGTCAGAATGTTCTTGAAGCTTACCCGAAAACAAGCGAAAAAGTTTGCTAAGGAAAGAGAGTGCAAGGGTGGTTTTAAGAGTAAGGATGACCTTCCATTTGAGGTTAATCCCGATCAATTGGAATTGCTGGAATTTTAACCTGGTCAGATATATATATTGAATTTTGATGAATGAATTGCTGTTGCCTAGAGCTTGGCGGGACTAGGTCGACTCAAGGCCACAAACTTTAGTGAGGCATTGTTGCCCCTTAGCGTGTCGGGCAGAAATGTGAGCACGTTTGTGCGCTGGGAGTTCAACTTCCGAACGCGTTGTACGAACAGCGTAACGTCTGCAAACACCGACTCTTTACCCTCTGTACGTACGGCTGTGTCAGAGTCATCTTCCGGTTCAAGAAAGCCAATATCCTTAGCTGCCGTGATGGGTCGCTTCGTTGGGAGGATCGACCCGGCACGTATGCTCTGACCGTTCTGACCGTTGGGTCTTGTGGTCTCGGTGGTGGATGCTGGAGGTGAGGTCTCTGGAGGCGTTTGATGCAGTGGTCGAGTGACTTGGTTGCCTGGGTGCGGTTGAGGCGATTGGCGTGTTTGTTCAAGGCGTTCAACGCGTGCAGTCAGGGTCGAGAGGCTTTGATGCATGCCTAGGATGAGCTGGTGGAGCGTCTCTAGGGTGACCGTGCCTTGCGGGTTGTGAATTGTGGTTTCAACACTGTCGTCATCGGCGAGGGGTGTTGATGATGGTTGTTGACGACTAGCATTTCGGGTCGTCACGTTGGGTTGCGACATCATGATTGAGGCGCGTGTAACGTCTGGCCTAATGAAAGGGACGTTTATGAGGATTGAAAATTGAGGCGATATACTTCAATTGTAAAGCGTAGCTACCATCTGTTATTGTATGAATATAGAAGCATCGAGTTGGGCTGGTGACTAAGTGGTGACTAAGCGACGCACCTTAAGTGCGAATTTCGTAGTGAATAGACACCAAGCAAGTTCATCCACCACAAACCCAGCCTCAGCTAGCTGCATCACCCCCGTGAACTACGAATAGTTATGGAATGGGATGTAATATTAAGTCTAGAGGGCATAAAGCCCCTGAGGAAGCTATATATACACGG
>Ga0335075_10010049_pt1 | contig 14377 bp, 12 predicted proteins | sample Lox_Sample_24_FD_206723 | JGI IMG/M metagenome (GOLD analysis project Ga0335075, IMG submission 206723) | Soil microbial communities from Loxahatchee National Wildlife Refuge, Florida, United States - Lox_Sample_2.4 | ecosystem: Environmental > Terrestrial > Soil > Wetlands | place: USA...
CTCGACCCAGCGCAGCATCGGCCGGCAGAACGCCAGCGTGCGCGAGATCAACCCGTATGAGACGCCATACCGGCCGTTTCTGCCGTCGACCGCCTATGCGCTCGCCGCCTCGCGCCACATGCACGAGTTCGGCACGACCCGCGAGCAGATGGCCGAGGTCGCGGTCGCCGCACGGCAATGGGCGCTCAAGAACCCGGTCGCCTGGGAGAAGAACCCGTTGACGGTCGCCGAAGTATTGTCGGCGCGGATGGTGAGCTATCCGTTCACGGTGCGCGACATCTGCCTGGTGACCGATGGCGGCGGCGCGATCGTGCTGGTAAGCCCCGAGCGGGCGAAATCACTTAAGAAAAAGCCGGTCTACGTGTTGGGCCAAGGCCAGCACATCACCCACGCCAACATCTCGTCGATGCCCGACCTCACTGTCAGCGGCGCGCGCGAAAGCGGCCGGCAGGCCTATGCGATGGCCGGGCTCGCGGCGAAGGATATCGATGTCCTCGAGCTCTACGACGCGTTTACGCTCAATACGATCCTTTTCCTCGAAGACCTCGGCTTCTGCAAAAAGGGCGAGGGCGGTGCGTTTGTCTCGGGCGGGCGCATCGCGCCGGGCGGTTCCCTCCCGGTCAACACGAATGGCGGCGGCCTCTCCTACTGCCACCCTGGCATGTACGGCCTCTTCCTGCTGATCGAGGCGGTGCGTCAGCTCCGCGGCGAATGCGGCGACCGCCAAGTTGCCGGCGCGGAAACCGCCATCGCGCACGGCAATGGCGGCGTGCTCTCATCGCAATCCACCGTCATCCTCGGCACCGAGGTGACATTGTAAAAAGACCACCTCGACGCAAAGGACGCGAAGAAGACGCAAAGGTCGCGAAGCGGTCAGCGCCTGGCGCGAAGCGCCAATGATTCGCCACCGAGACGAGGAAACACGGAGCTAACGAGCGCCCTGAACCCTCTGTGCCCTCCATGCCTCCGTGGTAATTCTTTGCGGCTTCGCCGCGACACCAACGCCTTCGCGTCCTTTGCGAACCCTTTGCGTCCTTCGCGTCGAAATGTTTTCTTCTCCACATACCCAAGCCCCCTCAGGGAGTCCAAGAAATGGCCGAAGGCGAGCTCGTCCGCTTTGAGAAGGACGGCGATATCGGGATCATCATCGTCGACAACCCGCCGGTGAACGCGCTGTCGCCGGGGGTGCCGCAGGGCATCGTCGATGCGCTCGACAAGGGCAACGCGGATGCGTCGGTCAAGGCGATGGTGTTGATCGGCGCCGGGCGCAGTTTTATCGCCGGTGCCGATATCCGCCAGTTCGGCAAGTCGAGTGCGCCGCCACCGACCCGCCGCCATTACGACGTGATGGATCAGAGCCCCAAGCCGGTGGTCGCGGCGATCCACGGCTATGCGCTCGGCGGCGGCCTCGAAACCGCGCTCGCCTGCCATTACCGGGTCGCGGTGCCGAGCGCCAAGGTCGGGCTGCCCGAGGTGCTGATCGGCATCCTCCCGGGCGCCGGCGGTACGCAGCGCCTGCCGCGCCTCATCGGCCCCAAACTCGCGCTCGAAATGATCACCTCCGGCCGCCACGTGCCCGCCGAGGAAGCCCATAAACTCGGCATCGTCGATGAGATCGCGCCGGAAGGTAAACTCAAGGAAACCGCGGTCGCCTTCGCCCGCAAGATCGCCGACAAGAAGCCGCTGCCGGTGATCCGCGACAGCGACGGCAAGCTCGCCGAGGGCACGCCGGAGCTGTTCGACAATATGCGCAAATCGATCGCCCGCCGCGCCCGCAACCAGCGCGCGCCTTACGCGTGTATCGAGGCGGTCGAGGCGGCGTGCAAGCTGCCCTTTGACGAGGGCGCGGCGCTCGAACGCAAGCTCTTTGACGAGCAGGTCGGCTCCGAGGAGGCGAAGTCGCTGCGCTATGCGTTTTTCGCCGAGCGCGAGGTCAACAAGATCCCGTTCATCCCGTCCGACACCAAGCTGCGCCCGACCGACAACCCGGCGGTGGTCGGCGCCGGCACGATGGGCGGCGGCATCGCGATGTCGTTCGCCGATAACGGCTATGACGTGAAGATCACCGACGCGACACCGGAGGCCTTGGAGCGCGGTATGGCGCGGATCAAGGCCAATTACGAGACCAGCGTCAAACGCGGCTCCCTCGCGCAGGACGAGTACGAGCGCCGCTTCGCCCGCATCCACCCGGTGCCGAGCTTTGACGACCTAAGCGATTGCGATGTGGTGATCGAGGCGGTGTTCGAGCAGATCCCGGTCAAGGAAGAGGTGTGGAAAAAGCTCGACGCGGTGATGCCGCCGGGGGCGCTGCTCTACACCAACACCTCGGGCATTGACATCGACATCATCGCCGAGGCCACCAGCCGGCCGCAGGACATGGCCGGCACGCATTTCTTCGCCCCCGCCAACGTCATGAAGCTGTTCGAGGTCGTGAAGGGCACCAAGACCGAGAATGACGTGCTGGCGACCGCGATGGCGCTCGGCCGCAAGATCGGCAAGGTCTCGGGCCTCGCCGGCAATGGCGACGGCTTCCTCGCCAATCGCAGCCGCGCGCCGTTTGGCATGGAAGTGAACCTGCTGATCGAGGAAGGCGCGCTGCCCGAGCAGATCGACAAGGTGATGATCGATTTCGGCTATCCGATCGGCCCGCTGGCCGTCGCGGACCTATCGGGTCTCGATATCGGTTTCGATACCCGCCGGCGCCGCGCCGCGATGTACCCCAACTACCGCAAGCAGCCGATCGCCGACGCCATCGTCGAGGCCGGCCGGCTTGGGCAGAAAACCAATGCGGGCTGGTACAAATACGAACCCGGCGACCGCACCCCGCGCCCCGACCCCGAGGTCGCCCGCATCATCAAGGAGACCGCGGCGGCGAACGGCATCGAGCAGCGCAGCGACATCACCGATGACGAGATTTTGAAGCGCCTGCTGTTCGCCTCGGTCAACGAGGCGTGCAAGATCCTCGAAGAAGGCTGCGCGCTGCGCGCCAGCGATGTCGATGTGATGTGGCTGCACGGCTTTGGCTTTCCGCGCTATCGCGGTGGGCTGATGTACTGGGCCGACACGATCGGCGTGCGCGAGGTCTACAACCAGATCGCCTCCTGGCATCAGCGCTACGGCGACCGTTGGCGGCCGTCCAACTACCTGCGCCAGCTCGCCGAGGCCGGCACGCCGCTCAAGGAAGCCAAGGCGCAAAAGGCGATGCCGTAGGCTTAGACGGCGATGCCACTCCTGGGAGAAATTTTGCCGCCTGATGTTGTCGTGTGGGCACACCCAGTTTACGGACCCACAGACCCCAAAGACCGCGTGTGTGCATGGAGCAAGGAAAAGACAGCTAGAAGAATTGAGAAGGAGGCTAGGCCGGACTATGACATGATATTGAATATCGGTGTCGCAGAGATCAAGCCAACCTTACCTAAGGCGCTTACAACGACACTGCTGGACATCTCCACGGTAGTGTCTCGGCTAATGCCAACACGTGATATTATCGGTCGCGAACGATACGAACTTTGGTCAATGCTGTACAATGGTAAGCAGTGGCCATGGGGCCTTGCTATACAACGGTCCTGGAATTTCACTGATCATCCGAAGGCAGATGACGTCTTGCCTGGGCTACGGCGCGAAAGGTTCACGTATTACCATTCTGAGCAGATGACCACGTGCTTGAGCACTGATGAGGTAAACCGAATTCGGGGGCTAGCAATAGAACCCATCATATTCGAGTTTCCCATAGCTGACCCAAGCGGCATTGCTGCCCAGCGTTCGGCGACTGCTCGGGTGCGTCTGTGGGCAGACCGGTTGGCGGCAAACATCGCTAACAGATGTCGCACTAGGAAGGATTACGTGTCGTTGCGGCCAGGGTTCGAGAGCCCCGAAAGTGATTTGAATTTGTTGATGGCCAAGTTGTTTAAAGAGCAGAAAGAACGTTGTGCGCTTTGCGGCGGCGTCCTTGATGTTTCTGACAACCCAAACCGGCTCGCGCAGCCCAGCGCTGACCGGATCGATGGCCGCATCAAAATCTACGATCGAACTAATCTGCATCTAACCCATTTAGGCTGCAATCTTGCTAAGAACGAATGCCCTAATGATGAGGCGCTTGAATTCTTTCGTACTTGGTGCGGTGACGGGATAGACGAGCCCGACGCCGCGTAATCGAGATGGGGAGGCTCTAATGACCCGTGCTGAACTCGATGCGGCGCTGGCCCGGCTGGGGTTGGACATACCGGAAAAGGAACGCGACGAAATCCTCGCTGCGGTGCCGCTTTATGAGGACATGGCGCGGCTTGTCAAGAAGCCGCGCTGGGTCGGCGCCGAGCCGGCGCATACCGTCGCCTTTCCGGAGAAATAGCGATGGTCGCCGATTTCCTCACCATCGCCGAGGCCGCCCGCCTCATCGAAACCAAGGAGCTGTCGCCGGTCGAGCTGACCGAGAGCCGGCTCGCGCGCATCGACAAGCTCGATGGCGCGTTGCACAGCTTTATCCGGGTGACCGTCGACCAGGCGCGTGTCGCGGCCAAGGCCTGCGAGGCGGAGATCATGGCGGCGCGCTATCGCGGACCGCTGCACGGCATCCCGCTCGGGCTCAAGGACATCTACGAGACCGGCGGCATCCCCACCACCGGCCATTCCAAGGTCATGCAGGACCATGTGCCGGCGGTCGATGCGTTTACCGTCACCCGGCTGAAAGATGCCGGCTGCGTGGTCATGGGCAAGCTCGCGACGCATGAGTTCGCCTTTGGCGGCCCGTCCTTCGATCTGCCCTGGCCGCCGGCGCGCAACCCGTGGGACACCAGCCGCTTCACCGGCGGTTCGTCGAGCGGCACCGGCGCCTCGGTGGCGGCCGGGCTGGTGCTCGGCGGCACCGGCAGCGACACCGGCGGCTCGATCCGCGGGCCGGCGGCGTTTTGCGGCCTCGCCGGGATCAAGCCGACCTATGGCCTGTGCAGCCGCGCCGGTATTCTGCCGCTCGCGTTCTCGCTCGACCACGCCGGGCCGATGGCGTGGACCGCCGAAGATTGCGCGATCATGCTGCAGGCGATGGCCGGGCATGATCCGGCCGACCCCGCGAGTGCAAAAGTCGCCATTCCCGATTTCCGCAAGGCGCTGACGGGTGACGTCAAAGGCCTCAAGATCGGCCTCATCCGCCATTTCTACACGGCCGACAATGTGGCGGACGACGCGACCCGCGACGCGATCGACGCGGCGGCGAAGCAATACACCGACATGGGCGCCGAGGTGCGCGAGATCACGCTGTCGCCGCTGGCCGAATGGGCGTCGTGCGGCGTGCTCATCATGATGAGCGAGGCCTATGCGATCCACGAAGCGAACCTGCGCACCCGCTTTACCGATTTTGGCGAGATCTTCCGCGGCCGCATGGCGCTCGCCGGGTTGTGGAGCGCATCGGACTATGTCCAGGCTTTGCGCCGGCGGCGCGAGCTGGTGGCTGAGCTCGACCAAGCGATGGCCGGCCTCGACTTGGTGATGACCGCGTCGGCGCAAAGCGAGGCCCCCAAGATCGACGAGGTGCCGAAATTCGCGATCATGGAGCGCCCGTCGCTGACCATGCCGTTCAACGTGACCGGGTCGCCGGCGATGTCGGTCTGCTGCGGCTACTCGCCTGCCGGTCTGCCGCTGTCGTTCCAGATCGTCGGCAAGCGGTTTGCCGACGCGACGGTGCTGCGCGCGGCCGACGCCTACGAGCGTGCGACGCCGTGGCGGTCACGGCGCCCTACGCTCTGAGGCGGGCTACATCGGGCCGAGATAGGTCAGCGGCGAAAACAGGTACATCACGTCGTTTGGCTGCACCTGCCGCAGGTAAGAGATTTGCGCTGGGTAGCAGTCCCACGAGGGATTGTCGTCTTGTTGGACCTCGATCGCGTATTGCGCGTTGGGCTTTAGCGTCATCGTCTGGCTGGTGTTCGCCTGGTTCAAGCAGTTCTCGACGGTGAACTGGTACTGGCCGGGCGTGAAATCGCGATAGAACGCGGTGCCTTCGGCGCTGCGCGCGATCGGGGCCCCGTTCACATAGACCATCGGCGGGGTGAAGATCGTCCCCGGCAACAGCTGGCGCAGGAACCAAACGCGCGATTGCCCGGCGGGAATCGGCGGGGCTTGTTCCGGAGCCGCGGCAAAAGCCGGTGTCAGCAAGACGCCGCCGAACATGATCAGCGACAGCACAAAAGCGCGGCACGCCCGCCGCCGCGCCGGTATCGCGAGGGTGGAATTCATGGCAGCATTCCTTTCGGCGGGGCAGATGGCGATGGGAGGAACGCGATGAAAGTCCTCAAAAACGCGCGGCTGATCGACGGCACGGGCAAAGCCCCGATCGCGGGCGCGAATATCGTGCTCGACGGCAACAAGATCAGGGCGGTCTCGACAAAAAACGAAAGCGATTTTCCCGCCGATGCCGAAATCGTGAACTGCGCCGGGATGACGGTGCTGCCGGGGCTCATCGATTGCCACGACCATATGGCAAACCATCGCTACGACCTGGCGCATCGCTGGGGCATCGACGAGCCGGAAAGCACGCGCCACCTGCGCACTGCCGCGGTGCTGCGCCAGACCTTGGAAGCCGGCTACACGATGATCCGCGATGCCGGCGGGCTCGATGCCGGGTTCAAACGCGCGATCGAGGAAGGGCTCACGGTCGGCCCGCGATTGCTGTTGTCCATCTCCATCGTCTCGCCAATCGGCGGGATCGGCGACCGCATGGCGCCATCGGGCGATTGCTGCTGCGTGCCGGGCGATCCGCTGCTGCCGAGCGGTGTCGTCGAGACGCTCGGCGATGTCCGCCCGGTGGTGCGCCGGATGGTGCGCGCCGGCGCCGATTTCATCAAATGCGCGACGACTGGCGGTGCCAGCTCACGCCCCGGCCACGGCCCGCGTGACGGCGCCTTCAACCTCGACGAGATGCAGGCGCTGGTCGATGAGGCGCATGCGCTCGACCGCAGGGTGATGTGCCACGCGCTTGGCGGCCGTGGGCTCGATATCGCCATCGAGGCCGGTGTCGATTCGATCGAGCACGGCTGTTATCTCGATGAAGACCCGTGTCATCTCGAGAAAATGGCCGAGCGCGGCATCGTCTTTGTGCCGACCTTGCTGGTGTACGAATACCACCGCAAATCACCGCAACCGCATGTCCGCGAACGGGCGCAAAACCTCTACGAGCACCATATTGTCGCGATCAAAAAGGCGCTGGCCGCCGGGGTAAAGGTCGTCGCCGGCACCGATGCCGGCGGGCATGGTCACCCGGCCAATGCCGGCGAGCTGCGTTGCCTGGTCGATGCCGGGATGACGCCGCTCCAGGCGATCCAGGCCGGCACATTGTGGGCCGCCGATTGCTGCGGCAAGGAAGCCGAACTCGGCACCGTCGATACGGGTAAGCTCGCCGACCTCGTCGTCGTCAACGGCGACCCGCTCGCCGACATCTCGGTGCTGTGCGATGCGAAGAATATTGCGCTTGTGATTAAGGACGGCGAAGTCGCCGCCGATCGCAGGAAAAACGTGAGCTAAACTCCTGCTGGTCCTTAGCGTGTGAATTTGGCGTGAAGGTAGACGCCATGCTACAAAGATCATCGTGCAAAAGGCATGATAATGGTCGATATCGATCTGAACATGCTCGGCGAACTAGTGCAGCGCATCCACAGCGATGTAAGGGCGCTGCGCGATCAAAGTGATCGTGTGGCTGGCGAATTGACCGATATCAGAGGCGAGTTGGCGGACATCAAGGATCAGTTGCTCGTCCAGGGCGCCATTCTGGTTAAGCTTGAAACCGGTGCTGCCGGCGGCGACAGCGCCCGCATGTTGTAGATGCTCCAGCGGTTGCAGCGCCGCGTCGAAGCATCGGAGCAACACTAGGCGGGAGGCCGGCGCCAAGCGGCGCCGGCGGGTTCGTCAGACCTTCGCGTGCTTCAACACAAAATCGCGCGCCAGCTCGCAAGCCTGGAGCGATGCCGCCGAGGTGGGATCGCGCATCACAAAGGTGTGCGGCTGGCCGTCGAATTTGTGCAACTCGATCGAGCCGCCCTTGGCGCGCCAGGCGGTGGTGAAGTTGTCGGCCATGTCGGGGGTGACGTTGTCGTCGCCGGTGCCCTGCAGCAGGATCGCCGGCGGCAGGCTCGCGGCTTCCCCGGCCTCGACAATGCGCAAAGGATTGCCCTCGCCCATTTCCGCCTCCGAGTTCCAGTAGGCGTCGTGCGACTGGATGAGCGGCGTGCGGCCCTTTTCCTTGACCATCCGGTAACGCGACAGCGGGTCGGAAATCGGCCAGCACAGCACGAGGTAGGGCAGGCTCGCATCAATGCTGCCGGCGCCCTCGAGCGGCAGCGCGGCGTAGCGTGGGTCGTGCGGCTTTAGCGCGGAAAGCAGCAGCTGGTGCGCGCCGCTCGAGGTGCCGAGCCCGGCGACGAGATCGGCGCGGCTGCCGAATTCGCCGGCATGTGCCTTGAGCCAGCGTGTCGCGTAATGGATGTCGGCGATCGAGGTCGGATAGCGGTGCGTTGGCGGCATGCGGAAATCGATCGCCAGCACCACGATGCCGCTCTTTGCCAGCGCTTCGTCGAGGGGGGCGTTGTTGAGCCGATCGCCTGACGCCCAGGCGCCGCCATGCACCTCGATAAGCGCCGGAAACGGGCCGTTTCCCTTGGGTTTGTAGAGCCGCGCGAGCAGCGGCCCGTCCTCGGATCGGCGGTATTCAAGGTCGCGTGTTTCGATCTCATGAGTGGCGGCGATGGCGACGTCATTGGGCATGGTGATCCTCCTGTTGGCGGCAGGGTGCACCGGCGCGTGGTTAATGTGAAGCATGCCGCCCGTTGGTAAGGATTCGCCAATAAACTAGGTCCACACTTGCAACATCATGGCGTATCCGGCAATCGACTTACACGTTAACGCTGCACCCGGCGGCAGCGCGGAGGTTGATGGCGACTACGGGGAATGGGCTGACCACCGCATCCCGGAAGACCGCAGCCTCTGGCATCCGCTGAGCCGCCAATTCTATGATTACTGGCTGTCGATCGCGCCGCCGGGCTTGCTTCCGGGACGCCAGCATGTCCGGCCCGAGCAGATGAGCCGCTGGCTGTCGCGGATGTGGCTGCTGGATGTATTCCGCGAGCCGCTGCGCTTTCGCTGCCGTCTCGTCGGCAGCGAAATGGTGCGGTCGATCGGCCAGGAAGTTACCGGCCGATGGCTCGACGAGGTCAACCCGTCGAGCGTCAACGACTCGAATTCACGGCAGCGGTTTTGCGCGGTCGCCGAACTCGGTTGCGCGACCTGGCGGCGTGGCTCCCCACGTTGGGCGCGGCAGCCCGATTTTCATTCTGTCGAGAGCCTGCTGCTGCCGCTCGCGGCGGATGGCCGCCGGGTCGACAAGATCGTCGCGGTGTCGATCACCTTTGATCGCACCGGTCGATTGATCTGATCTTCGCGCGCTTTCACCCGAAATTAACCACTTTCGCCGAGGCTCGCCCGACGTTGATTGCGGGGGAGGGGGTCTTGGGGCGTCACGTTGAACGGCTGCGGGAATTGGCGTCCTGGTATCGCGAATATGCCGAGCGCACCGGCAATCCGGCGATCTGGGATGCGCGCATCCGCACCGCCGAGGACCTCGAAGCCGAGGCCATGCGCCTCGAAAGCCTATCGCCTTTTGTCGAGATCGAAGCTTAGTCTAAGACGGCCGTTTCGCGTCCAGGCGGCGCGCCAGGCGGGCGAGGTCGATGACCATACGCTCATGCGTGCCGGTGCCGATTTCCTCCGTGTCGTCGCTCGCCCGCACCGCGAACGAGACGTGGCGGCCGTCCACAGCGGTCACTTCCGCCCTGCCCACCACTTTGGCGCCCGCCGGGGTCGGCGCCAGATGGCGGATGTCGATCGCGGTGCCGACGGCGCTTTCACCCGCTTCGAGATAAGGCTTGATGGCGTTGAGCGCCGCGTTCTCCATGATCATGATCATCACCGGGGTCGCGAGCACTGGCGGCAGCGCGGCATCCTTGAAGCGGTTGGCCAGGTGGTCCGGCTGGATCACCAGCGCGAACTCACCCTTGGCGCCGACCGGTATCGCCTTCATGCCACCCTCCTCGCGTCTGCGCGTGGCGGCGAGAGTAGCACTTCCGACCAAGGTCAGGCGGTTTTGCGGTTCCGATTGCGGAGGCGGCCGACCCAGGCACTGCTCCGCTCGCGCAGGGTCTGGAACGACACATAGAGCATCGGGATCACAAACAGCCCGACCGCGCTGGCGGCAATCATCCCGGCAAAGACCGGCGTACCGACATCGTGCCGGCTGATTTCCGCCGCGCCTTGCGCCGTGACCAGCGGGTAGACACCGAGGATAAAGGCGAAAGAGGTCATCATCACCGCGCGGAAGCGCATCTGCGCGCCAAGCACCGCCGCTTCCCGGATGTCCTTGCCGAGCTCGCGCTGATCCTTGGCGAACTCGACGATCAGGATGCCGTTTTTCGCCGCCATCGCGATCAGCACGACAAGGCCGATCTCGGCGTAGAGATCGAGCGACAAGCGGAAGACCATGATCCCGAGAAATGCCCCCAGCACGCCGATCGGCACCGACAACAGCACCGGAACGGGTATCATCCAGCTTTCGTAGAGGCCGACCAGGAACAGGAACGCGAACAGGATCGCGAGGGCGAGGATCCCACCCGTTTGTCCCGAGGCCGACACCTCCTGATACGCCGTCCCGGTCCATTCGTAGTCATAACCGGATGGCAGCGTTTGCTTCGAGACATCCGCCATCGCGGCAAGCGCGGTCCCGGAAGAAGTTCCGGGCGACGGGCTGCCTTGAATGGGGATCGCGCGGTAATTGTTGTAGCGGGTGATCACTTGCGGACCGACCACGACGTTGGCGCTCGCGATCGAACGCAGCGGCACGATCGTGCCGAACTTGTTGCGGATATATATCTGCCAGAGCGAGGAGACATCGCGGCGATCGGCCGCCTCGCCCTGGATATTGACCTGCCAGACGCGGCCAAACAGGTTGAAATTGTTGATATAGATGCCTCCGAGCGTCGCCTGGAGCGTGGTGAAGACATCGCTCATGTTGAGCCCCAGCGACTGGGCCTTCTCCCGGTCGATATTGAGATAGATCGACGGGTTGCTCGCGGTGTAGGTCGAGAAGACGCGGGCGAGGCGCGGGTCGCGATTGGCGTTGGCGAGCAGGCCTTGCATGACGCTGTTCATCGCCGCCGGCTCCTGGCCCTCCAGCCCTTCGAGCTCGTACTCGAAGCCGCCGGTCGTCGACAGCCCGATGATCGGCGGCAGGTTGAACGGGATGACGGTCGCGGTCCGCAACCCCTGTCCCTCGCCAAAGACGCGGCGGATCAGGGTCTGCGCCGAGTTCATCGCACCGACGCGATCGGCGAACGGCTTTAGCGTCGGAACGACAAACGCGGTGTTCGATTCGTTGACGCCGTCAATGATCGAGAAGCCGACAATCGCAAACACGTTCTGCACCTGCGGCATCGATCGCAGCAGCGTTTCGAGCCGCGTCACCGCCTCGCCGGTACGCGCGACCGAGGCGCCGTCCGGCAGCTGCACGGAAATAAAGAACGCGCCCTGGTCTTCTTCGGGCAGGAAGCCGGTCGGCGTGCGCAACGACAGGAGATAGATCCCCGCGGCGCTCGCCACGATCGCGACGATGCCAAAAATCGAGACGCGCACCAGGCGGCGCACGATGCCGGCATAGCCGTCCCTGATCTTGTCGATCCGCCCGAGCACCCAAGCCATCGGACCGCGCCGCTGGCCTTGGTGGCGTAGCAGGATGGCGCATAGCGCCGGCGACAAGGTCAGCGCGTTCAACGCGGAGATCAGCATCGCCACGCTGATCGTCACCGCGAATTGCCGGAACAGCGTCCCCGATACACCCGGAATGAACGCAACGGGAACAAACACCGAGAGCAGCACCAGAGTGATCGCGATAATCGGCCCGGTGATCTCGACCATCGCCTTTTTTGTGGCTTCACCGGGCGAGAGCTCGGGGTTTTCCTCCATCACCCGCTCGACATTCTCGACCACGACGATCGCGTCGTCGACGAGGATGCCGATCGCCATCACCATCGCCAGCAGCGAGACAGTGTTGGCGGAATAGCCCAGCGCCAGCATCAGCGCGAAGGCGCCGATGACGCTCACCGGCACCGCGACCGCCGGGATCAGGGTCGCCCGCAGGCTGCCGAGAAAGACAAAAACAACGATCACCACCAGCACAAAAGCGATGACCAGCGTCATGATCACGTCGTGGATCGTGTCCATGACAAAGGTCGTGGTGTCGTAATTGACCAGGTATTTGAGGCCTTCGGGAAAGCGCTGGCTCAGCCGGGTGAGGTTGGCCCTGATCGCCGCCGCGGTTTGCACGGCGTTGGCGCCGGGCGACAAATAGATGCCGATCGCGACCGCGGGCTGCCCGTTGATGCGGCCCGCGACATCCTCGTTCTGCGCGCCGAGCTCGACGCGCGCGACATCGCGGATGCGCAGCAGCGAGCCGTCGGGGTTTGCCCGCAGCACGATGTCGCCAAACTGCTCGGCCGTCACCAGCTGGCCTTGGGTCTGGACGTTCATCTGGAATTGCTGATCGTTGCCGATCGGGCGGGCACCGATCCGGCCGACCGGTGCCTGGACGTTTTGTGCCTGGATGGCGGCGATCACGTCCGACGGCGTGAGCTTGAGATTGTCGAGGCGGTTAGTGTCGAACCAGATGCGCATCGAGTAGTTGAGCCGGCCGAAAATCGTCGCCTGGCCGACGCCCGGTGTCCGCGACAGGACGTCGAGCACGTTGATGACCGCGTAGTTGGTGATAAAGAGCGGGTCCTGCTTGCCGTTGTCGCTGTAAAGCACGATGAACTGGAGGATGGCGGACGATTTCTTCTGGATCGTCAGCCCTTCGAGCTGCACTTCGGCCGGGAGCTGCGCCAACGCGGTCTGCACGCGGTTGTTGACATTGACCGTGTCGATATCGGGGTCGGTGCCGAGCGCGAAGCTGACGGTCAGGTTGTAGCTGCCGTCATTGCCGCTGGTCGACTTCATGTAGAGCATCTTGTCGACGCCGACGACCTGCGCCTCGATCGGCTGCGCGACATTCGCCTCGACCACAGCCGCCGACGCGCCGGGATAGGTCGCCGACACCTGAACCTGCGGCGGCACGATATCGGGGAACTGCGCGACCGGGATGCGGGTCAGCGCCAGGAGGCCGGCGATCGTGATGACGATGGCGATGACGATCGCCAGCCGCGGCCGGTCGACAAAGATCGCGGAAATCATTGTTTTTGACCCGCCGGCGCCGCGCCTGCCGGCGCTGTGCTTGTCGGCATTGCGCCCGAGGGGGGCGCGCTGGGTGGCGGTGACGCGGGCCCGGCCGATACCACCTCACCCGGCCGCGCGCGCTGCAAACCCTCGCTGATGACGAGCTCGCCCTCCTTGAGCCCGCTGGTGATCACGGCGGTCGACGGGGTCGATTGACCAAGCTGGACGCGGCGGATTTGCGCCTTGTGGTCGGCGTCGACCACATAAACATAATCGCCTTGCTGGTCGGACAGCACGGCGGCGCGCGGGATGCCGAGCACGCTGATCGGCTGCACCCCTTCGAGCATGACGGTGACGAACTCGCCATCGGTCAACACGCGCGAGCCGGGCTCATTGGCCTTCAAACCCCGAAATATCGGGTTGGTGATGACGCCGCGCAGCGTGATCGTGTCGGTATTTTCGGCGACGGTCGGCGAGATGTAATCGAGCTTGCCGTCCTGGTTGAAGATCGTGCCGTCCGGCAGGCGCAGCTTGATCACCACCGCATTGAGCCCGCCCTTTGTGGCGTAGCGGTCGCGCAGCTCGAGCCCGGCGCGCAGCGCGATCGGGAAGATCACATACATCGGGTCCTGGCTGACGATCGTCGCCAGCTTGCCGCTGGTCGGCGAGACGACATTGCCCTCGGTCACCAAGGTGCTGCTGATCTTGCCGTCGATCGGCGCTGTGATGTCCGTGTAGCCGAGGTTGATCTCGGCGGTCTCCTGTTGGGCCTGGGCGCCGGCGATCTGCGCCGCGAGCGAGCGTTCGGCGGCGGTCGCGGTGTCGACATTCGATTGCTGACCGGCAACGGTCGGCAGCAGCGTCGTCGCGCGGTTGAGCGTGATCTGCGCGTTGGTGTGCTGGGCTTCGAGCTGCGCGACGTCGGCCTTGGCGGCGTCGAGCTGCGCCTGGAAGGGCGGCTTTTCGAGCTGGTAGAGCACCTGGCCGCTCTTGACCTCGGAGCCCTCGATAAACAGCCGCTTTTCGAGAAAGGCGGTGACGCGCGCGACGAGATCGACCCGGTTCACCGCTTGGATGCGGCCGATGAATTCATCCGTCTGGGTGATCTGCTGCTTTTCGGCGCGGACGACGCCGACCG
>Ga0335075_10010050_pt1 | contig 14376 bp, 15 predicted proteins | sample Lox_Sample_24_FD_206723 | JGI IMG/M metagenome (GOLD analysis project Ga0335075, IMG submission 206723) | Soil microbial communities from Loxahatchee National Wildlife Refuge, Florida, United States - Lox_Sample_2.4 | ecosystem: Environmental > Terrestrial > Soil > Wetlands | place: USA...
CGGCGGGAGGGATGCCCGGCGGCCGCCCATGTCGGTGTCGATGTACCCGGGGCAGATGGCGTTGACGCGAAGACCGTCGGGGCTGTAGTCGACGGCCAGCTGCCGGGTGAGGTTGACGATGCCGCCCTTGGAGGCGCAGTACGACGGGGCCAGCGGCGCGCCGATGAGGCCGTAGGTGGAGGCAATGTTGACCATGGCGCTTCGCGGCTGCCGCAGGAGGTGCGGGATGGCTGCCCGGGCGCACAGGAAGGTCCCGCGCAGGTTGACGGCGATCGTCCGGTCCCAGGCGTCGATCTCGAGTTCGTGGAGGCGGCGCGACCCGCCGGAGATGCCGGCGTCGTTGACCAGCACGTCGAGCCGCCCGAAGTCGGCGACGGCCCCGTTGACCAGGGCGGCGACCTGTCCGGCATCGGCCACGTCGCATGACCGGAACGACGCCTGGCCGCCGGCGCTCAGGATCTCCTCAGCTGTCCGCTGCCCGCCCTCGATGTTCGTGTCGCCGATGGCGACGGTCGCGCCGGCGGCCCCCATGTCGAGGGCGATGGCCCGCCCGATACCGGTCGCCCCGCCGGTCAGGAGCACCACGCGGTCGTTCAGTGAGGGCATGAGTGTCCCCGCCTCCTCGTTCTCGTTGATGGCTCGTGGATGTTACTGCGGCCGGCTGACGATGCCCGCATCGTGGGCCAGCAGCCCAGCCTGGGTGCGGTTGCCGAGGCCGGTTGGTCGAGCATCCGGGACACGTAGCCCTTCATTGTTGCTTCCGGTCCGGCCGTTCAACGAGGCGCTGACCGGGCCGCTCTCGCGGCACACCGGCGCCGACTGGCGGCATCTGGCCGTCCTGGCCGCCTGGGGCGCAGTCGGCGCCGTCGTGGCCGTCCGGCGCTTCCGCTGGGACCCCAGGCCAGAATGAGGGCATGCATGCATCGCAGCGGCGGGCCGCGGTCCTCACTGTCTTCTGCCCCGCGAAGTCCATCCCCTAGCCCAGGCTTATGGCGAGACGAATGGCACACGCCCGAGTGTGAGCGTGCCCCGCCCGGCATCCACGAATGGGACGTTTGCGATATGGGGGCGCTCACATCGCCAATATTGCTCGCGCTGGACCCGAGCCTGGTAGACATATTGCCCCGGCCCTGGAAAGGATTGGTCATCGGTGACGCTTCACAAGCAATTCGACGCAGCCTACCCGCCCTCCTCAGCCCCGCCCGGATGCACGGTCGTAGCTGGGTACATCGGCGGCTCGGAAGCGCTCAATGTGTGGACCCCGGCTGAGTGGCAGCAGTTCAAGGCCCTCTATCAGGTACCGATCTGGGTTCCGGACACGAGCGATAACCCCACGACACAAGCCAGCCAGGCCTGCGCTGCGGCGAAGGCTCTCGGGTGGGCGCCGCACCATGCGGACACGCGGCTGCTCGTGTTCGACCTCGAGACTGACGAAGTGCCCGCCTGGTATGCGTCCGTGGCGGCCGAGGTTACCTCGCAAGGGTTCCAGCCCGTCGCGTACGGTTCGCTGTCCACGGTGCTGGCCAACAAGGCTTCCGTCGTGTGGTCGGCTGACTGGGACGGGGACTATGCCCTGGATCCCGGGCAGTCGATCGAGGCTAGCCAGTACGTGTCGGATGTCGCCTGGCAGAACACTGAGGTCGATTATTCGGCAGCGTCGGACTGGTGGGTTGTCCACTGCGGCATAGGCCCTCGCTGGGGTTAAAGAGCGCCCGCCGTCAGCGGGGTGACGGGTGCGTCATGCTGACCTGAGCTCGCGCCGTCCTGCGTCGGTCAGCCACCAGTTCCCAGCGGTATCCCGGTCCACCAGGCCCTTGGTGCGAAGCCGGCCGGCCACGATGTTCCGTTGCGGTTTCGCGGCGTCGGCGATAGCGCGCAGCTCCTGCTGCTCGCCACCGGTCAGTCCACCGCCGGAGCGAACGGTCTCGCTCGCGTCCACCTGGCCGGTGTTGCCCGTCAGCATCGGGGTTGCGCTCGGCGTCATTGCTCTGCCTTCCGTGGCGCGGCGCAGGCTGGCTGCCGCGGTGTCTCAGTATACGAATGTGTGTTCGAGATGTCGAGACTGGTGTGCTCCGGGCCAGGTAGCGCCAACTCCAGCACCTCGCCCGGAGAAGCGAGCGCGACGGGACGCCCGGCTAGCGATCGCCGGTGATCAGGGTGACGGGAGCGTTAGCCCTCCAGCCTGCGCAGGGCGCTGATGAACTGCTGGCCGTTGGGCGTGCCGATGCCGGTCATGTTGTCGTAACCCTTGAGGGTTACCTGGCCGGTGTAGCCCGCCATGTTGGGGTTCTGGTCGTCGAACGTGACCAGCGACTCGGCACCGCAGAAGCTGGCGGTACAGACCTCGCCGCGGAACAGCCCGGGGCTGGCGGAGGTCGACGGCAGTATGTCGTGCAGCGCCGGCGTTCCGTTCAGGCGGTAGAGCACCGGATCGGTGAACCCGAACACCTCGTGCTGGCCCTGCTGGGCATCGGCGACGATGCCGGCCACGGTGGGCGAGGCCATGCTGGTCCCGCCCACCGTGAGCAGGGTGAACTGCGGCGGCTTGCCCTTCGGGAAGGCCAGCAGCCCGGTGGCGAAGCCGGTGAACAGGTCCGCGTCGGCGGCGATGTCAGGTTCGGAGCGCACCAGGCCGGGGCGGTTCCCGGGCGCCGTGGCCAGCGCCCTGGGCACCACGCCGACCTGGTAGCCCGGCTGTGCCCAGATCAGGCTGGGGCCGCCGCTGCTGGCGCCATTCTCACCCGTCAAGACCCACGTGCCGTGGCGGAGGGCGGAGAAGCCGCTGGACCAGCCGGTCTCGAACAGGCGCTGGCCATGGCGGCCGATCCCCAGCGAGGTACCGCCGACCAGGATGCTGTACGGGTCATCGGGGGTCTCGACTCCGGATGAGTCACCGGAGGCGAAATACATGCCGACGCCCTGCGCGGCCGCGCGCACCAGGTAGGCGTGCATGATGTTGGTCAGGATGGCCGGCTGGGTGTCGTTGCCCGGGCCCCAGGAGTTGGAGCTGATGTTGGCCAGCGGGTGGTTGCTTCCGGCGGTGCCATCGATGATCACGATGTCGGCGTCGAACAGGCCCTGCAGGCCGAAGTCGCCGTTGTTGCAGCTATCGCCGCCGACCACCAGCTGGCTGGCGCCTGGCGCCATGTCGTATGAGGTTTCGACGTCCAGCTGCTCTTCGATGTCGAACGGGTCGCCGCAGGTGTTCTTGCCCAGCGACAGCTCGGTGTAGCGCTCCGGGGAGGGCGCCAGGAAGTGCTCCGACTGTGCGTAGTCCTGCAAGGTCAGGAACATGTCCGGGGCCAGGCCCAGCTCAACCAGGGAGATCGTCTGCCCCTGGCCATTGTTGCCCATGCTGGCCCCGTAGGCGGCCCGCAGCTGGCCGGGCGAGTAGCCGCAGATCTGGGTCGGGAACGATGTCCGCCCGAACTGCTTGGGCAGCCCGGAAACCTGGTGCTGCCCGTAATACTGCGAGCAGCCCGCGGCGCCTGCCGTCCCGGATCGGTCTCCGGGCGGGAGCATCAGCGGGAGCCTGGGCGCGGCGTTGTCCAGGCCGGTCACCCCGAGTACGTACCGCGACAGCGACTTGGGGATGGCCACCGCCTGGTTGTTGGCGCGCAGCTGGTACGGCCCGGCATTCGCGCTCGCTGATGAGCGGTAGTTCTCTAGCTGGATCTTGAACGCGGCGTTGATCGCCGCGGCGGTCCCGGTGGCACGCACGTAGTTGCGCTGTGCGTCGGTCTGGACACCGGTGAAACCCTGGCCGCGCAGCCATGTCTCCACCGCGCGGGCTCCGGCCTGGCTGGTCCCGAACCGGGCGGTGTAGGCGCCGGGGCTCAGGTAGTGGTGGAATAACGTGCTGCCCGGCGTACTCACGGCCGTCGCATACTGCTGCGCTGCGGCCAGATTGCCTGGCCGCAGCCAGACCTGGATGGTCAGCCGGGCCGAGCTGGCCACCGCGCCGGCCTCCCGGCCGTGGCTGGTGAACGGCGCGGCGCTGCCGGCCAGCCGCAGATAGCCCGGCGTCGGCGCGGCCCCGGCTGAGCCGCTCAGGCTCACGATCGTCATGGCTGCGACTGTTGCCGTCGCGGCGGCGAGGCCAACGAGCCTCCGGCTTCTGGACACTAGATCTCCTTGTCCTCGTACCCGCCCGAAAGGCATGGCTATATGCGTGTGATGCTCCAGCGAACCATTACAGAAACCATAATTCAGTCACAATTCAGGAGCGGTCCTTACTCCGGCGCTCAAAGGGCTGGCTTTCGTCCGGCTTCCGGTAACGGCCTGGCGCCGACCACGGCGAGCGGGATCTTGGCCGGCGGGCGGGCACCGCCGCCGGCTGGCTGGTGATCAGCCGCGCGGCTGGGGAATCACGGCATCACCGACGTGGATGCGGCCGGGGCCCAGGATGTCGCACCAGACGCCGAAGGTCATGTCGTTCTTCCCGCGCAGCCGGGCCAGCGCGTGCAGTATCCGCGCGTCCGTAGCGCCTGATTCGGGGTTTCGCGTCGTGACCACACAGCGTGGCACCGGTGCGATGACGCGCACGATGACTCCGCCGATGCTCACTTTCTGCCCGCCCCAGGCGTGTTCGGCCCACGCGTCAGTCCCGGCGATCGTGACGGTCATCCGGAACCGGCGCGAGTCCGGGGCCGTGCCGCCGAACTCCGCGGCCAGTGCCTGAAGCGAGGCCTGGGACATCAGCGTCACGGGCTGGTCATCGGTGCCGATGTGCCCGGGCGCCCGTTTGAATAGCTGCACCGGCCGGCCGAGATAACCCGACAGCGCGGCGCCCAGCGGCCCGGGGATGATCCACCCGGGTATCTCCCGTCCGTCATACATCCGGGTCGTCGCGGCTGCCCCGGGCTCGGGCGTGTCCTGGACGACATCGCCGTCCGGGAAGCCCAGCGTCAGGACGTTCCGTAGCCGGTCCCAGGCCGGCTCGATCTGTAGCAGCACCGGGGTTTTGCCGGTCAGCAAGAGCTGGCCGTCCGCCTCGATGACCAGGAATTCACGATCACCGATCACCCCGTGCCGGCCAAGCTGGACCTCGCTGGCGCACTGCAGCCGCATGCCCTTCACCGGCGCGATCGCCAGCTGGGAAACGGTCACCGGCACTGTCATACCTCCCGCCACCGACGGTAACAGCCTGGCGGCATCCGCTGCTGCGCCCGCCACCATGCCGTTTCCTGCTCATGGTGCTGACCGCCCGGCCCTGGAATGCGGGGACCGGGCGGCCAGCGTTTTGGTCAGGACAGGATGAGTGCGGCGCATAGGGCGGCGACCGCCACGGTCTGCAGCGCCGCCCGGGTGTTGATGACGTGGTCCCATTGCCGCTGCAGGGCCCGTGCGTCACCTGGGATGCGCCCGTGATGGGCGGCCGCGGTGAGCTGGCGGTTGATGGGGGCGCTGACGCCGCGGTAAATGAGCAGCCAGACGGCCATGGCGAGCACGGCCGCGCCACCGGCGACGGCGGCGACGGGGTGCCCGGCCAGGGCGGCCACGGCGGTGCCCAAGACCGTGGCGGCCAGCCCGATGCCACCGGGTACGGGCAGGCGCCGGTCAGCGTAGTCGTGGATGTAGCCGGTTGTGCCGGTCAGCGTGCGGTCATCGACGTGGGCTAGGGCCGGGCGGAGCACGACCGCCGCGAAGATGTCGGTGCCGTAGATGACGGCGGTGGCTACCAGGGCGGCAGCGATGAGCAGCTGGGCCAGGGCGGTCATGACGTGGCCTCCGGGGCACCCAGGTCGAGTGGGGGGATGACGCCGAGCTGCTGGAACACCTGGAGCAGGTTGAGTTCGTCCCAGTGTTCGGCGAACTCGCCATTGTGGACCCGCCAGATGTCGATCGACCGCATCTCGATCGGCTGGCCGGTCGGGGGGATCCCGTAGAACGGCCCGCGGTGGGTGGCCCGGTAAGTGAAGCGGCCGGCCACCCGGTCGCCGGCTGCGATGAGGTCGTCCATGGTGGCGGCGAGGTCGGGGAAGGCGGTGAAGAAGGCGGCCCAGAACGCGCGGTTGGCTTCGCGGCCATCGGCGACGAACGGGTTGTGGTTGATGTAGCCCACGGCTACGAAGCCGTCGACGGCGTCGGGGTCGTGCTGGTTGAGCATGGCCAGGTAGCGCTCGGCGAGCTGCTGGTGGTCGGTGGTCATGACGGGCTCCCTCCTGCTTTTCTAGCGATGCTAGCAGTGCTAGCATCGACTTGTCTAGCGCTGATATCTAGCCTAGCGCTGCTAAGATGGCTGCCATGACCGTCACCGAGCGCCGCGAACGCGACCGGGCCCGCCGGCGCCAGGCCATCATCACCGCCGCCCGCCAGATGGCCGAAGCCGAAGGCTGGGACGCCGTCACCACCCGCCGGCTGGCCGACCGCATCGAATACAGCCAGCCGGTCCTCTACAGCCATTTCCCCGGCAAGGGGGGCATTATCGACGCGGTCGCCGTCGAAGGATTCGCCGAACTGCGCCTCATCCTGAAAAACGCGCGGAAAACCGCCGGTTCCCCCGAAACCGCGCTACCGGTACTCGCCAGGGCCTATGTCCGCTTCGCCGTGGAGCATCCGGCCCTCTACGACGCCATGTTCACCCTCAACACCGAACTGCCCTTCGGCCGGCCCGACGCGCCACCCGAGCTGCAAGCCGCCTTCGCCGAGTGCCGGGAAGCCGTCATACCGCTGGCCAGCGGGCGTGACCCCGACACCCTGGCCGAGGTTGCCTGGAGCGCGCTGCACGGTATCGCCACCCTCACCCGTGCCCACCGGCTCCGCCCGGACTACCACCAAGCACGCCTGACCATGCTGGCCGGTCAACTCGCTGGCCTGCCCGGCTGATATCGCTCAAGGTCTCCGACCAGGACCAGCTCCCTTGTGGATCTGCCTGGTCATCACCGGCCGGTCCCGGCTGGCCCGATCACCCGCGCGAGGCCGGGATCGCGTTCGGGCCGGAGCCAGAGTCCCGGGCCGGGGCCCGGGCTACGGTCCACAACCGCCGCGACACCAAGCACGCCCGGTCACATAACACAAAGATGCCGGGGCCGTGGGGCCGACCGTGGTGGGCTAAGCCCGGCTAAGCCAATTTCAGGCCGCTCTAAGACCCATCTGAGCCAGGAAGATAAGGCGTTCTTCCGATACGCCAAGGAGGGTCTTAGGACGAAACTCGACAATGACCGGCGAAGAGCTGACCAGAGACCGAGGAGGAACGATGAACCACAACGTGACGCAAGGCGCGCGAGGCCCACTGGCCCGCATCGCGCGGCGCGTCGGCGCTTTCGTCGCCGAGTGCAACTATGCCCAGACCCGGGCGACCAGCCTGCGGAACACCCCCGACGCTTACCGGACTCGGGGGAACTAGGGGCCGTCGGACTGGATCCCGACCCGGATCCCCGAGCCCGCGCCTGCACGAACCAGCCACAGCCGACCGGGCTCACGCCCGGCCGGCTGGCCGTGTCTTTCCGCCTCTGTTACCCCACCCTGGCCGGACGGACTCAGCCAGCCAACGGCTAGCCTCAAGCGGGGAACAGGCGGTCCAGGTGGCGGTCAATGACGGCCTGGGCCTGGGCGGGCGAGGAGTGGCCAGCTAGGACGCTCGTGCCCAGGCCTGCGGACATGGCCAGCAGGCTGAGGGCTTCCAGGTCCGGGTCCATGCAGGCGGGCGATCGGCCCGCGGCCTGGGCAGATCGCAGCTGGGCGGCGACCACGTCGATCACGGCGGCTGAGTTCCCGGCCAGGGGCCCGATCGCCAGCGCCGGGTCGGTCAGCGAGAGCGCGAAGTAGGCCGTGTAGAGGACGGTGAAGGTACGCCGCTCGTCATCGGCGGGCAGCCCCTCGGTCAGGATGGCGGCGATGACGTCGCGCGGGCTGACCGGGTGTTGCGTCTCCTTGACCTTGTTGATCCGCGCCATGACCCGCCCGCCGAACTGGGCTGCCAGTTGCTGCATGGCGAAGAGCATGAGCTCTTCCTTGGTCCCGAAGTAGTACTGGACCAGCCGCAGGGACACACCGGCTTCGGCTGCGACCTCGCGCATCCCGGTGGCATGGAGCCCGCGCGTGGCGGCCGTCCGCAGCAGCGCGTCCGCGATCTGCCTCCGCCGTTCCTCGTGGTCGACCCGCTTCGGCACCCGCCCACCGTACCCCTCGGCATCCGCCTGCCATCTTTATGATACGTTCGTATTATAAAGATGGCAGGCCCGGCCGCAAGGAGGCGGAGATGCTCGGAATCAAGCGCATCACCGGCGCAGCGGACCTGGCAACCGGGGGCCAGCCGGGATCGTGGGTAAGCGATGCGGCACGGGAGAAGTTCATGGCCGCCTACCAGCGGGTCTTCGCGCTGTGGCCGCAGCCACGGGAGGAGTTCGATATCGGCACAGCCACCGCCACCACACGCGTGCACGCCTACCGGCCGCATCCGGGCGGTGCGCCGGTCGTGCTGCTGACCGGTGCCGGGGGCAACGCGGCGGCCTGGTTCCCGCACGTGGCGGCCCTGGCCGGGAACGGCCCGGTCTACGGGATCGACATGCCCGGCGACGCGAACCCCAGCGTCCCGCGCGCCCTGATAGCTCCCCCGGAGAACTGCGCCGCCTGGCTCGACGAGCTGCTCGGCAAGCTCAGCGACCGCCCGGCGCACCTGGTGGGCTTCTCCTACGGCGGCTGGGTCGCCATGAACCAGGCGATCCGCGCGCCGCGGCGAGTCGCCACCATCACGCTGCTCGACCCCGCCGGGCTGACCAAGCTCGACGCCCGATTCTGGTGGTGGCTGTCCATCAGCGGCCTGGCCACCCTGACCCCGATGCCCCTGCGCCGCCGATTCGCCCGGTGGCTGGACAGCCCGGCCATGCTGGAACCGGAGCTCATGACGCTCATGTGGGCAGCCATCCGCGGCTACCGGATGGAGCCGAAGTTTCCCGCCGTCCTCACCGACGACGAACTCCGCGCGATCGACGTGCCCGTCCTGCTGATCACCGGTGCGCGCAGCGCCCTGCTCACCCCGGCGGAGGCCCGCGCCCGGGGAAGCCTGATACCGCACGCGGAGGTCGCCATCGTCCCCGGCAGCCACGGCGGATTCAACCGGATCAATGAACTGAACAACCGGATCGCCGCCTTCATCAAAGCCCACGCCGCCAGCAAGCAGACGGCTCAGCCGGCACAGCCGCCGACAACCAATCGGTAAGACAGCCGCTGAAGAATCTGGGGAACATCCAGCCCTGATCCGCTGCAGCGAGGCGCCCGAGGGCTGAGCCAGACCAGCGGCGATTCGCAGGTGAGCTGCGTGCCGTACCGTCTAGGAGCCGGGCTGGACTGCGAGAGGCTTTCTGGGGCGATGAAACGCGAACGGGGGTCGGAGGGGGCCGCGGCCGGTCTGGCCGCCGTCACACTGGGCACTGTCGCCTGGGGCTGCACCGGCATTTTCGTCAAGGAGATCCGCCTGGCTGCGCTCCCGCTCACGTTCTACCGGCTCTGGCTGGGCGTCGTTCTCCTCGGGGCGCTGCTTCTCGTCCGGCGGCGCCCGCTAAGCCTCCGGGCGCTGATGCGCAGCGTACCGGCTGGGCTCTTCCTGGCGGCCGACATAGCACTGTTCTTCAGTGCGCTCAAGCTCACGACTGTCGCGGTGGCGACCGTCATCGGCGCGCTCCAGCCGGCGCTCGTTCTCATGGTGGCGGGGCGCTTGTTCGGCGAGCGCGTCGGGTGGCGCGTCGTCGTCTGGACTGTGGTCTCGATCGGCGGCATCGTTGCCGTCGCCCTCGGTCCGGGAATCCCGCGCGGCGAACACCTCACCGGTGACGCACTCGCGGTGGGTTCACTGGTCGCCTTCACCGGCTACTGGCTGGTCTCCAAGCGGGTCATCGGCGGGTCGGCCGACTCCGGCCGCTTCACCTTCGGCGTCATGCTGGTCGCGGCGGTAGCGATGACACCCGTCGCCTTCCTCGGCGGGCAGCCCCTCGGGCCGGTCCGCCCGGCTGACTGGTTCTGGCTCGCGCTCCTGGCCCTTGTTCCAGGTTCTGGGCACCTGCTGTTCAACTTCGCCCACCGCTTCGTCGACGTGTCGGTCAGCTCGGTTGTGAGCGCGGGCAATCCCATCGTCGCTTCACTCCTGGCTCTCCTGGTGCTGGGCGAACCGCTCGACCCCGTACAGGTCGCCGGGGGCATCGTCGCCGTCCTCGCGATCGCGGCGGTCGCGCACCAGGCCGCGGATCCGCACCGGGCCATCAGCCTCGAGCTGGCCAGCTCGAGGCTGAACCCTGGCCTGGCCGGCGGCGTGCCAAGAGAGAGATCTGCTCAGCTGAGCGACGCACTCGCTGCCCGTAGGTCTTCCAGGGCGGCGGCGGTGTAAGGCGCCAGTCCGCCCGCCGTACCGGGGTCGGCCTCCAGCCACCGGGAGTAGCCCCGCTTGAACGCGAGGACGCCGATCTCGCCGGCCAGGTGCGCGATCGGGTCCGGCACGCCCCGTGCCACTAGCGCATCGGTCACTGCTGCGGCCAGGCCCACTCTCTTGAGGGCGTCGCGCTCCTGCAGCTCGGCGTTGGCTGCGATTGCTGCCTTCAGACGGGGGCCAAGCTCGCGGTTCATCGGGCCCATCGCGCTCGACGCCCGCTCGAGCCCGGCCGCGACCGCCTCGAGCGGGCTGGCGGTCTGCGGCGCCTCGGCGATCCCCTCGGCCAGCAGCCGGCTCAGCGCTTCTTGCCCGGCCGCCAGGAGTTCGCGCTTGTCGGCGAAGTGCCGGAAGAAGGTGCTCTTCGTGACCCCGGCGCGCTCAGCGATCTGCGCGACCGTTGTGGCGTCGTATCCCTGCTCGGTGAAGAGGTCCACAGCCGCCAGGACCATCCTCTCCCGCGCACCAGGTTCCCATCGGGCCATGAGCCCCATTCTAGGTGATGCGACCTTTGTCCCATCGCTCTGCTACAGTGATGGGATAAAGATCCCATCACTTTCGGGGAGAACCTCATGCAGGTGTTCATCACCGGCGGCAGCGGGCTGATCGGTTCTGCCGTCGTCGCCGAGCTGCTCGGCAACGGCCACACCGTCCTCGCCCTCGCCCGCTCCGACTCGTCCGCGACGGCCCTCGAGACCGCCGGGGCGAAGACCATTCGCGGCGACCTCGCCGATCTCGGCGCGCTCCGCGCCGGCGCCGCTGACGCCGACGGCGTGATCCACCTGGCCTTCGCCAACAACTTCAGCGGCCCCGAGGCCCTTGCTGCGGCGGTCGCTGAGGAGGGCGCCGCGCTGGCCGCCCTGGGCCAGGAGCTCATCGACAGCGGCCGTCCCCTCATCACCGTCTCGGGTACGCCCTACGTCCCGGGCCGCGCCTCCACTGAGGCCGACCCGCTGCCGACCGAGGGGCCGGTCGGTGGTCGCAGCCGCTCGGTCATAGCGGTCCTGGAACTGGCCTCGCGGGGAGTCCGGAGCGCGGCCGTCCGCCTGCCGCGCACCGTGCACAACCAAGGCAGGGGCGGATTCGCCGGCCTGCTGACCGAAATGGCACGCCGCAACGGAGTATCCAGCTACCCGGGCGACGGCACCCAACGCTGGCCAGCCGTACACGCGCTAGACGCGGCCGTCCTGTTCCGGCTGGCCCTGGAGAAGGCGCCGGCCGGGACCGCGTGGCACGCCGTGGCTGACCAGGGCGACGCGGTTCGCGACATCGCCGCCGTCATCGGCAGACGGCTGGGGCTCCCGGTCGAAGCGGTGCCGCAGGAGACCTTCGGCGTACTCGGCCCGATCTTCACGACCGACCAGCCCTCATCCAGCGCCCACACCCGCCAGGCACTGGGCTGGGATTCAACTCACCCAAGCCTGCTACAGGACCTGGAGAACATCCAGCCCTGATGCGGCTCGCGGAGAGACACGCCACGTCGCCGGTTACGGAGTGCGGCAGCCGAGCGCGCGCAGTTGGGCACGGCCCTCATCGGCCCGCTCTTCCAGCAGCAGCAACGTGCAGGCCCGCGCAAAGCTGGCGCCGATGCGCTCCCAGCTGGCCAGCGATCGTTCCAGCGCTGCGCGGTCACCGGTAAGCCGCCCGGTGGCGCGGGCGAGGCAGGCCTCGGCCCAGTAGTTCTCCTCGCCCGCCGGAGCCACCGCCGCGAGACGGCTGTCAGCGTCTGGCAGCCTGGCGGCCGCCGCCACTTCCGCGGCGATCGCCCCGGTGTAGGGGCGCAGCGAGTACCAGCGCAGCGTGCCGTACCACGGCTCAGTCCCGATCGGCAGGTCAGCGACGGCGGCGACAGCCGCGTCCATGCGGCCCTCGTGCATGGCGACGCGCGCGTCGATGAAGGCAGCGAACGAGACCAGGTTCGTTCCGCCCGCCCGGTGGGAGTAACCCGCAGCATCCGCGGTCAGCGTGGCCGCCGGCCCGGCCCATACTCGCAGGAACCGCGGACAGCAATCATGGTAGGCACGCGCCAATAACTTCCGCCATACGTACGCCCGGTACCCGATCTCCTCGGCTGCGGCAACCCCGCTATGCCGACGCTCGTGTCGGGCATAATGCTGGAGCGCTCCGGCCCGGGCCGCTGCGGCCCGGGGCCATGGCCGGGATCGGGAAGCTCGTGGCGTGGGACGGGGGCGCAGGTGGGTCTGCCGGGCGCGGTCGGCTTTGATCTCGACATGACGCTGATCGACTCGCGGCGGGCCATCCTGGCCTCCTTCGCCGAGCTGGCCCGCGAGACCGCCACCACCATCGACCTGGACCACGTGGACCGCCGGCTGGGGATCAAGCTGGAGGACGAGGTGGCGTTCTGGTTCCCGCCCGGCGAGCGAGCCGCAGCGGCGCAGATCTACCGGAAGAACTATGTGCGGCTGGCGGCGGAGCTGACCACCGCGTTGCCGGGCGCGCCCGAGGCGCTGGCGGCGGTACGGGCCGCGGGGGAACGGGTGATCATCATCACCGCCAAGCACGCGATCTCGGTCGAGCCGAGCATGCGGGCGGCCGGGCTGGCCGCGGACGAGCTGTTCACCTTCGTGCACGGCCCAGAGAAGGCGGCGGTGCTGCGCCGGCTGGACGCGGCCGCCTACGTCGGCGACACCCCGCCCGACATGGCCGCCGCGGTCCAGGCGGGAACGCGGGCGGTCGGGGTCGCAACCGGCTCGTTCGCCGCCGCGGACCTGGCCGACGCCGGCGCCGAGGTGGTGCTCGACTCGCTTGAGCAGTTTCCGGGCTGGTACGCCGGTGCTGCCTAGCTGGCGTCCGCCTGCCCGCGGCGGCTGGAGCGGCTACTTAACGAAGTACCAGTACTCCGGGGTAAGGCTGAGCGTCGGGCTCTGCGGCGTGACACCTTTGAGGGTGTTGGCGATCTCGGTGATCTGGTAGTCGGCGTTCGGCTGCCACAGCACCGGGAGCTGCTTGGCCAGGTAGTTCTGCCAGTTGTAGAAGTACGACAGGTTGCTGTTGGTCAGCGTCTTGGCGATCAGGCCGTCGTTGGTCGCGTCGCTGTATCCGCCGGAGTTCGCCACCGCACCGCTCTGGAACAGTTCCTCGCCGGTGGGCAGGTAGTCCGGGGCGAACGACCAGCCGCCGCCCCAGTCGCCCATGTCCCAGTTGCACGGGGACTTGGTGACCACGCAGTTTCCGCCGGCTATCGCCGTGACCTGGTTGAACGGCTTGGGCTCCAGGTTGAGCTTGATCCCGATCGAGGCCAGGTTGGACTGCAGCTCGTCCATCTCCGACGCGAGCCAGGCAAAGCCGGTCGCGTACGGCATGGTGAAGTCCAGCGTCTGGCCCTTCTTGATCCCCGGGCCGCACTTGCTCGGGTCGGCGCAGGTGGTGGCGCCGTTCGGGACCACGGTCCAGCCGTGGCCGGTCAGCAGCGACTTAGCCTTGGCCGGGTTGTACGGGAACGGGTCCCCCGCCTTGCCCTGCGCCGACAGGAACGAGGTCGGCGGGTTGTTGGCCACCGGGCCCACGGTCTCGGTGCCGTAGCCGCGCAGCGGCCCGGACAGGACTGCGGCCTGGTTCATCTCGTAGGCCAGCGCCTCCCGGAAGTACAGCTGCTTGATGACCGGCCCGTTGCCGGTGGTGGACTGGAAGTTCACCACGTAGTAGTTGATGCCCCAGACCGGCCACGGGGACAGCGTGTAGCCCTTGGACGCCAGCGGGTTGGCGCCGACGGTCGCGCTGGCCGGCTTGGCCGGCGCGTCCTGCTGCGGCAGGTAGCCGACATCGATCTTGGTGCTGGAGCTCGGCGACTGCAGCACGTCGTATTCGGCCGAGTCGGTAGTGAACGGCACCTCCTCGAACGCCGCCAGCTTCGGCTTGACCGGGCCGGTGTACGACTTGTTCGGCACGAACGTGACGTGCCCGTCGGCGTTGAACGCGCTCAGCTTCCACGGCCCGTCCACGACCGACCAGATGGGCGAGGTCGCGTACGTGCTCAGGGCCAGGGATTGCTT
>Ga0335075_10010051_pt1 | contig 14375 bp, 9 predicted proteins | sample Lox_Sample_24_FD_206723 | JGI IMG/M metagenome (GOLD analysis project Ga0335075, IMG submission 206723) | Soil microbial communities from Loxahatchee National Wildlife Refuge, Florida, United States - Lox_Sample_2.4 | ecosystem: Environmental > Terrestrial > Soil > Wetlands | place: USA: Florida...
GCGCAAAGCAGAGCGCGCAAAGAATGAGACCTTTCTTGAGGCCGAGGCGGTCGGCAACGGCACCAGCGCCCGCTGAACCGACGATGCAGCCAATCAACGCACAACCGGCAGCCCAGCCGAGACCGACAGCGTCCAAATGAAAATAGCGGCCGAGATAATCGATGGCGCCGCTGATGACGATGTTGTCGTAGCCGAACAGCAAACCGCCCAAAGACGCCACCGTGGCGGCGATCGCCAGAGGCCGCAAGGGACGGCGTTCGAGGCCGGGAGCGTTTGTCGTCAAGAGGCGGGCTCTCCGGCGGCAATTTGATCGAGCGTCAAGCCACTGCGCGCGGATTCTTCCTTGCGAAGCATTGCCAGAGCGGCGAGAACGAAACCGATGGTGTGAGCCATGCCAGCATGCCAAGGAGCGGCGCATCTCATCTGCGGCGTGTGATCGGGAATGATGACGCCGTCGAAATTATTTTTGGCAAGGATGGCGAGAATGCGAATCATGTCGACGTCGCCTTCGTCGATGAAGGTCTCGCGATAATTGGGAACTTTTCCGGCGACATTGCGAAGGTGGATGTAGGCGATTCGTCCCTGACGGCTGTAGGAATCGACCGCTTCGTAGACGTCCATCGGGCTGCCGGACATTTCGGCAACCGTGCCGACGCAAAGTTCGAGTGAATTGGCGCGACTGGGCGCGAGGTCGATGAGCCGCTGATACATTTCCGGCTGATAAACGAGGCGCGGCTGGCGGCGCATGGTGGGCATGGGCGGATCGTCGGGATGAGCGGCGATGCGGACGCCGGACTGCTCGGCGACGGGGATCACGTCTTCGAGAAAGCGCTGGAAGCGGCGCCACAATTCTTCGTGAGAGATGGAGGGCAGAACGCCGGGCGCGGCATGTTCGTCGTAAATCATGTTCCAGACCATGCCGTTGGGAAGCGGTTCGTCGACCGAACCATCGAGGCCGGAAACGATGGCGCCGCCGCGGCCGGCGGGAGAGGTGATGCGGCCGCAGACGCCGGCAATGCTGAAGTTGTAGCCGAGGACGGGAATGCTGGCTTCGCCCATGCGCCGAATGATGGTGCGGACGTTCTCAATGTGCTTGGCACGCAGAGGGCCCTCGAGGAGAACGTCATACCAGAAGGCGGGATCGATATTCTCGATGGCGGCGAGTTTCAGGTCGGCAGCTTCGATATCTGCGCGAAGTTTTTTGAGCTCGGCGACGGTCCAAAGTTTTTCGGGGTCGCCGGCGACACCCCAGGCGTCGAGCTTGGCCCCGGTGGGCTGATTGTCGCGCGGATTGGATTTGCTTTTGTTGAAGTAATCGACCATATGAACAACGACATGGGTGCAACCACACTGGCGAGCAAAAGCAAAATACTCCGGAGAAAGCATGTAGCGATAGAGGCCGAGACTAACTTTCATCGAGGCCATCCTTTTCCCATCGCGCTACGAAACGATTCAGAAGAGCCACTTGTACGGCCGATTCAAAGCGTCATGCGGCAAGCTGCGACAGAACCTCGCGACCGGTCTCCGTCACGAGCACATTTTCTTCCTGGCGCGCCCCGCCGCCGAGCTCTGGAACATAAATTCCAGGCTCGATGGTGACAATCATTCCCGACGCGAGTTTCGCAGACGAACCCGGAACAATAGCGAAACCGGGATCATGGTAGCGGAAACCGACGTGATGGCCCGTGTGATGAGTAAAAAACGACGCGAGACCAGCCTGACGGATGACCTCGCGAGCGGCGGCGTCAACGGCACCTGCCGTGGTTCCAGGAGCGACGGCTTGCACGGCCGCCTGATTGGCGCGAAGCGCTGTATCGTAAACGCGCTGCAATTCGGCGCGAAGAGGGCCGACGGCGATCGTGCGCGTCAAATCGCTCCAGTAGCCGTTGACGCAAGTGGCAAGCTCCAACATGACCAAATCGGCGGATTCGATGGCGCGGCCCGTGGAGCGATTAAACATTCCTCCCTCGGCAGAATTCGGGCCAGACTGCACCATGGCCCATCCCTTCGAATAGAAAATTTCGCCGACGCCGGTCTGCAAGGTAATGGCTGTCTCGATGGCGGCGGCAATTTCGATTTCGCGTGCGCCAGGAACGGAGGAGCGCTCGAATGCTTCGGCGCCTAGCAAAGCAATCTGATTGGCAAGGCGGACTGCGGCGACTTCCTCGGGAGTTTTATATTCAAAAAGCCCAAGAAACGCCGACTCGGCCTGCGGGTCACGCGGGCCAATCATGGAAGCAAACTGATCGCCGATGTCCGCAGGAAACGGGGAATTTTCAGCGGAGAGCATGGAAAGAGTGCCGCGCGAGGAGCGGTGCAACATTCCGACGCGGGCCGGCGAGACGCGGGCGATATGCATTTCCTGAACGATTTTTTCCTTGAGCGACGGGAAAGGGTCGGGACAATCGAGAACGCCCCAGGGATATTCGACGATTTTCGCATTCGAGGGCAGATGATCCCGCGGTTCGAGAGCAGGGATGAAAAGGACAGGCTGCGCGTTTTTAGGATAGAGGAGAACAGAAACGTTCCAGCGGGTGAGATGCCCGGTCATCATCAGGATTTCATCGGGACGCCAGGCGATCCAGGCGTCCAAATTTTGTTGCGCCAGAAAATCCCGAAGGATTTCGGAGCGGCGGGGCAAGGACATTCTGCCACCTCGAACACGCGAGACAAACGCTACATGATGCCGTGCTTCTGAAATGCGGCCACGGCCGAACTTCCCTCTTCGAGGGCCTTTTTTACGAGCCGCTCGCCGCGGACTTTCTCGACCGCACGCGTGAAGACCTCTTCGGCGGCACGCGCGGGGACGGCAAGAACTCCGTCGATATCACCGAACAGAACGTCACCGGGAAGAATGCGAACGCCGCCGATTTCAACAGGGACGCGATAGTCGACGACTTTATAGCGCGGCGCGGAGTCCTGGCCGTAGGGACCATAGGAAAAAGTCGGAAAGCCCATTTCCAAGACGGCGCGCGTGTCGCGCGAATAACCGTTCAAGACCGCTCCGGCGGCTCCCAATTTGGTGGCGCGGACGCTCATCAACTCTCCCCAAACGGCGTTGCGGGGAGAGGAGCCGGTGTTGAGATAGACTTCGTCTTTGCGAAGATCGTCGAGAGCTTCGAGCATCAGGCCAAAGGATTTTTCCATGAGGGGGTTGGACGTGCCGGATATTTTTTCGACAAAAACGTCGACCGAAAGAACCGGCACAGCGCGGCCGATGACAACCATGTCGTTGCGGAGCGGCCGAATCGCGGGAGGAAGATATTGATGCTGAAGATCGAGCTTATCCATGACGTCTCCCACGACGCATGTGAAAAGCTCCTTACGAATCAGAGAAAAGAGCCCGTTGTCGTCCTGCCAGAGAGCCACCCGACCCTCGCCAAGTCCATCAGATGAAAAGAGTTGCAGCTTGCAGACGCCAGAAGAGACTAATTGTATACATACAAAAACGATTTGTCACGAGAGCATTCTGAAATTCGCATTCTAGCGGTGATAGGCATCAAGGGTTCGCTTCGGAGGGACGTTCGATCTGGAGCTTTTCGTATTCCTGCATTTGGCGAGCCGCTTCGGCTTGTTTACCCTCGCGACGATAGATGGTCGCGAGACCGAAATGCGACTGGGCAGCGAGGGGCGTGCCCTTTTCGACGGCGAGGACGCGAAGCCAATATTTCTCGGCAGAGGCGGGATCGTTGTCGAGAGAAGCCGCTTTGCCCAGGTTGTAGAGCGTCTGGGGCATGTTGGGACGGAGTTTGTCTGAGCGTTCAAGCGCAACGCGGGCGTCCTTCACTTTTCCCTGTTGCAGGAGAGCATCTCCCAAACGATAGAAGGCCTCCGCGTTTCCCGGCTGCATTTGCGCTTCGATGCGAAATTCCCCTTCGGCTTTGTCCCATTGCTGCGCGCGAGCGTAGACTTGTCCGAGCTCCATATGGACGTCGAGGATATCTGGCTTGGCTTGTAAGGCCGCTTTGTATTCCTTTTCAGCGTTGGGCTCGTCGCGGAGAACAGCATAGTTCTGAGCCATCATCTGATGAGCGCGGGCGGAATCAGGGAAGCGGGACTCGAGGGCATCGAACGCCTGCCGAGAGAGAAGGCCGGCAGCGCGGCCGAGGTAATAGAGCAAATCCGGATCGTCAGGGTTCTTTGACACAGCTTCTTTTAAGTATGGGATCGCGTCGGCAGGCCTACCCGCCTCGACCAGGGAGATTCCGAGCGCAGCAGTATCGTGTGCCTTTTCGAAATGTGAAGCCGCTTCGTCGGCATAGCCCTGCGCGAGGAGCGAATAGCCCAAAAGCTCGTGACCGCCCCTAATGGAGGGGTCCAATTCGAGAGCGCGCTTGAGAGGAGGAATGGCCGAAGCGTAGTCGTGCTTTTCGACATAAGCCTGGCCAAGATCGAGAAAGGCGGAGGCGAGCTTTGGATCTTCTTCCGTTGCCTCCTTGAATTCGGCGATCGCCTGATCAATGTGGCCTTGCTGGTCCGCTTCGATGCCGGCGTGAACATGTTGCGCCGCCGCGGAAGAGGCCGTTTGCGGAGCAAGCGACAGCAAGAGGAGTGCGGCCGGAAGCATCAGGATTTCTCCGGTTTTTCGGGCTCGGTGACGGTGAGGAATTGTCCCGCGCGGACATTTTCAAGCGTCTGGAGCGTGCCCGAAGGCCATAGGACTTCAACTTTGGCAGTGTCCGCCTGGCCGAGGCCGAAGTGGAGGCGCTTGTCATTCGCGGAAAGATAGCTGCCGGAGGAGGTGCAAAAGCGGATCTGACCGTTGACGCGGACGCGCGCGCCCAGACCATCGCGATTGCTACGCGTGCCGCGGAGGGCGACGGAAAGCCAGCGATTCGGTGCGCCGTCGTCATTGAGAAGCACCATCGGTTGCCCGCCAAGGACGGTCATCACGACATCCATTCGGCCGTCGTTATTGATATCGCCGAAGGCGGCACCACGGCCAGCGACGGCTTGCGTGACGCCGCAATCGGCGCGGACGAAGCGGCCATCGCGATTGAGAGCTAGAAGCGGAATTTGCTTGTAGTGCAGCATGTGGTCGATTTCCTCGACGTTGTCGAGAACGTGAGCCTGCGCGACGAACATATCCTTCCAGCCATCGTTGTCGAAATCTTCGAGGCCAACGCCCCAGCCAGCGCTCGCCGCCGTAAGCTCGCCCAATCCGGTCTGAAGGCTTCGATAGCTGAAGAGGCCATCACCGTCGTTGTGAAACAGAGCGTAAATCTCGCGCGGTAGCACGGTGACCAGAATGTCGGGGCGGCCGTCGTTGTCGTAGTCCTGAAAAACAGTGCCCATGCCGGAGATTGGCTTGCCGTCGGCCGTAAGAGCCGCCCCGGACTCAAGACCAACTTCAGAAAACGTGCCGTTGTGATTGTTATGATACAGAAACTGGCGCATTCCGTCGTTGGCGACGAAGATGTCCGTGAAGCCGTCGCCATCGTAGTCGGCAAAGCTCACGCCGAGACCTTTCCCTTTTTGTGCGGCAATTCCAGAAGGAACGCTGACGTCTTCAAACGTGCCGTCACCGCGATTGTGGTAGAGGATGCTGCTGATGGCGGGAAACTCGCCGGGAGGGCAATAGGTGTCCCATTCACCGCCACAAACCTTGCTGTGCTGCGTATCCCACACCATGTAGCGCGTGACGAAAAGATCGAGGTGGCCGTCGTTGTCGAAGTCGAAAAAGCCGGCCGAGCAGGACCATCCGCCGGCGGCAACGCCGGCCTTGGCAGTGACGTCGGTAAACGTGCCGTCGCCGTTGTTGTGGTAGAGCACGTTGCGGCCATAGCTTGTGACGTAGATGTCCTGGAAGCCGTCGTTATCGTAATCGCCGATGGCGACACCCATGCCGTAGTTCCCGTCGCCGGCGTTGGCAAGGCCTGCCTGCTGGGTGACGTCCGTGAAGCTGCCGTCGGGATTCTGGCGGTAGAGGCGGTTCCAGTAGCGCGCCTCGTGGCGATCGAAATCTTCGGGGAGTGGCTGAGGGTTCGAGAGGTGGCCGCTGTTGACCAGGAAAATGTCGAGGAGGCCGTCGTTATTGTAATCGAAGAGCGCGACGCCGCCGCCCATGGTTTCGATGAGGTACTTCTTCGGGGTGGGCGAATTGAGATGAGTGAAATCGAGGCCTTGCGGATGGTTGACATCGAAGATCGGGGCTGTGATCCCAAGCGCTGCAAGCCGCTGCAGCAATTCCCGGCGTGTGATGGAACGCGTCATTCGTGGGTCTTTCGACAGGGTAACAGATGCCAAGGGATGAAACATGGATGGATGCGCGAAGAGTGCAGCAAGTTAGCCAAGGCAAACGCGAGACACGCAGAATGAAGGCGAGTGGATGGGTCCGGCAAATGACTTGGAGTTTGAGAGAACGCCCAGGTGAGCAAGATTAGGCCCATAAAACAAAAAACCGGAGGAGGGCGCGGAATCTGCGTCCCCCTCCGGTGGATTTGCGAGAACTAGAACAGGAACTTCAGAGCGAACTGAATAAGTCTCGGGTTGTTCACTTGAGATGTCACCGACCCGAATCCATTGTTTCCTGGATTTAGGTTGCCCGGGCTGAGTGGCGTATTCACCCCGTTGAAGCCAGTGCCTGGGAAACCGAACTGGACGCGATTGAAGGTGTTGAAGAACTCCGTCCTGAATTGAAGACCGAGTTTGTTGTCCGGGCCGAAGTTCGTCGTCTTGAAGATCGCAATGTCCCAGTTGTTGATTCCGGCAGCACGCAGACTGGAGTCAACGCGGGCTTCCGATCCATACCCGTAAGCAGGGGGGGCCGCAAAGCAGCTTGTATTGAACCATTCGTCCAATTTTGCCGCCTGACTTCCCGATCCGCCTTGGCCCTTATTGCAACCACCCACCGCATCCGGCCGGACGTTTGAGATGCCCAATCCGAGAGCTTCCAGCGGAGTCGGCGCACCTCCCCAGTTGATTTTCAGCGGGAATCCCTTTTGGAAGGTGGTGACACCGTCAACACCCCAACCGGAGACCAGCTTGTCAACCACGCCTGTGGCATCAGACATGTATTTCTGACCATGTCCGAAGGGAAGGTCATACACATAGCTAACCACCAAGCGCTGGGAAACGTCTTGGGAAGACAGCGAGTACTCACCATTCAGATTGTTGTAGTCTTGAACCGCCCCTACACCGCCAGTGGTGCTCTCGAGCCAGCTGGTAAGGGTGTCGGTATTCGACAGTAGTTTTGAGTTGGTGTATGCGGCCAAAAACGTCCCGCCGCCCTGAAATCTCTTCTGAACCGTCAACTGGAACGAGTTGTAGTCGCTCTTGCAGCATCCGTATCCCGCCAAGCTAAGCCCGTTATATTGGGGATAGGGGCGATCCAACTGGCCAGCAAATATTGTCGCCCCACCGATCGTCGGGTTCGGGCTGGTTCCGGCCATCGGGTTTGCGATGGTTGTGCCAATCGTCGGCGTGCAACCAGCCATCACTGTAGAGACGGAGCCGGGACATTGCGCCGCGGCTTGGGCAACATATGCATCCGGGACCTGGTTGATGTTCGTGCTGTACTGTTGCAGGTGCACTCCGCGTGCTCCAGCGTAAGCAGCATCCACGAACCAACCGTCCGGCAATTCCCGTTGAACATCAAGATTGTACTGCTGCATATAGCCTGGCTTGGGATCCGCGTAAGGAGCGAGAGTCGGAGAACCGTTGGCTGCCACGAAGGAGGAGAGGCTTGGCTGTGCGTTCCTCCCAGGAGGCAGAACATATCCAGCGCTTCCGAACGGACCGCCTGTGTCGGCGCAACTGAAAGTGGCAAAGCCAACTCCCGCCAAGGTACAGTTGGTCCCGTTCAAAGTGCTGAACGGCGTAAGGTATGCATTGGTTGTTGCCGTGAACGGGGTGGTTGCCAGGCCAATCACATCGTTGTCCGGGTTAAGACCGAAGGAGATGTAATTCGGGATGAAGAAAATCCCATAACCAGCCCGGATTACGGTCTTCTGGTCAAGGCTGTATGCAACGCCGAGCCGTGGCGACCACTCTCTCTCATCCAACGGGATATTGTTGCGGCTGCCGTTTATACCGGTCTGCACATAGGCAGCATCCCCGAGGCACAACGAACCTGCAGTCCCACCGCAGCCAGTTACAGTTGCGTTGACCACCGTCGGATTCCAGTAAGTCAAATTATTGAAGCGCTCCGACCATGGTCCCTGGAGCTCGTAGCGAAGTCCAGCCGTGATAGTCAGCTTCGGCATGACGCGCCAAGTGTCTTGCCCGTATAGAGCCCGGTAGTACTGCTTTCCGGCGGTCTGGGCGGGAACCTGTGCAACGCCCTCAGTCTGGTTTACGAAGCTGCCTTGGTTCTGCCCCAAGCCCAGGAGGAAATCGGCAAACGGGAAACCGGTGTTGGCAGTGGGAGACTTCGGATTGTCCGCTGTCCAGATACCACTGAATGCGAAGGCGCCGCTGGCAATGTTTGTTTGGTAGTAGTTGTCATAGCCAAGCTCGAACTGCGCGCCAAACTGAAGCGTGTGCTTGCCACGAATCAGCGTGATCTGGGGAGAAAAGTTGTATTGTGCATTGTGGTCGCCGATCGCGCTACCAGCTCCCTGCGACTTGCCAACGTCATTCGGGAATGCAAACGCAGGAGTCGGAGGTGTCCTAAAGGAGGACGAAAGGTCGTTGTATGACGCCGCCCAACCCAGCGACGTCAGATCAAAGCCGGAATTGATCGGCGCCCGCAGGTATACAAACCGGCTGGCGGAAACGTTGAGGTCAAAGATCGTCGTGGACGAAAATTGATGGTTTAGGTCCAGGGCAAGCGCTTTAGTGTGATACTTCTCCGCGCAACGATCCGCGCAAAACCCTGTATCGTATGGATCCGTCGGCAGGTCGGTCAGGCCGAAGTATGAAAACCGGCCGAACAGACGAGTTGTATTGTTGATATTCTGGTCGATTCGAGTCACGAATTCGTTGGTATTTCCGCCAATCGAGCCGCCAGCGGTGAAATTGTCTGTTGGCGAAGTGGAACTAAGCGTCTGCGGGTACAGCTTCTTCCAAATAGCCAGCGCCGCGGGGCTGGCCTCCGCCGCCGGTATCAAATTGCCAAGGTAAGCTTGGCGTGCACCGGTTGCTTGGTTCACGGTATACGGGTCATAAAGTTGAACACCGGCCCCCGTCGGGCAAGTGCCAGTGGCGGCTATTCCTGGGCAAAGGGAAGAGAAATCGTAAAACCCTGCCGCATTTGGCGTAAACATCGCGGGCAACGGGACAGTGTAGGTTATTGGCGACGCCCCCTGCCGCAGACGGAACTGCTCCCAACTAACGTAGAAGAATGTCTTGTCCTTGATGACAGGGCCACCCAGTTCAGCGCCATACTGGTTTTGGACGTAGGGTGGATTCACCGAAGGAACAGGGGTTGATGTGAGTGTGGAGAAGTTGTAGGGAACAGCATTGAGGACCTTGTTGCGCAAGTATTCATAGGCTTGCCCGTGAAACTGGTTGGTACCCGACTTGGTGCTCAGGTTCACGACACCGCCGGAGAATTTGCCCCACTCGGCGCCAAGGTTATTGTACTGAACCTTAAATTCACCGATGGAATCCTGTGTCGGGATAATGATCGGCAGGTTGATGTAGCCAATGTTCAGAGGCTGGCCGTCAAGATACTCGGCGCTCTGGTTCGCGAACGAACCGCCCACCTGATAATTTCCCCAGCTAAACGGGTTCTGACCCACCGGACTTCCGCCAGATCCGCCCTGGGCGATGGCTGCGGGCGAGAGCGTGATCAGATTGAAAATGTTTCTACCGTTGAGAGGAATCTCGTTGGATTTGCGCTCGCCAATGACTTGTCCAAGAGAGGCGCTGGAAGACTGAAGGAGGGGCGTCTGCGCGGTCACTTCCACGGTCTGCGTCGTCGCGCCAATTTCCATCGCGACGGCGATGTGGACGTCCTGCTGAACTTGGACGACCACCGGCTCACGGCGGAAGTGCTTGAAGCCAGGCTTCTCAACATCGAGACGATAGTCGCCCGGGAGAACGTTCACAAACGAGTAGAGGCCATCCGCGCCTGTCGTGATCGTTTGTGAAGCACTGGTGCCCGAATTGGTCAATGTGACTACAGCGCCCGGAATGGCTCCGCCAGAAGAGTCAGCGACAGAACCCGAGATAGTCCCGTAAGTATTTTGCGCCGAAAGCGAAGGGCTAAAAACCGCGGCGCTCAAAGCGAGGATGCAAACACCACCCAACAGAGCGGCGAACCAACGCGCACTCGTAAGTCTCATGCTCTTTCTCCTCCCACCCGAGAAGCGAGTTTGTCGAGCACTTGCGCAAATTGTGTGGGACGCGAAGTCGCAGCCAAGCCCACCCGCGACAATCCGACCCCCAAATTTTGAATACCGTATACACCCCATCAAGAGTTGTCAAGAACTTTCTAATCCGCTCGATTCAAGATTTCTATATGTTAACCGGTGATAACAGCAGCGGATGCAAGGGCCAGCTCGCGGGTAAGACTTCTCACTTATTCCTATTTGCGAAGATGTTGCAACAAGGCATAAAGCTCCGCACCGGCGCATGCAAAGATTGATAAAGGACAGGATTATTTCGAGGTGCCGGCAAAGCTCGAGAATTTTTCGGGCTCGGGGAATCCGTCGCGCAGATGATCGATCATTGCTTCCTCGGCGGTCCGTGCCGAAATGCCCTGCACGACGTCCAGAAGCTGGCGGTGATGTTTCAAGTGCCACCGGAGGAGTTCGTGGCTGGTGTTCATGACCGCCCGGTGCGCAAAAAGAACTAGGACAAGGGAATCAAGAGTGCGGCCAATATATTCATTGCCGCTGTTGGCCCAAAGGGCGCGATGAAATTCTATATCTAGTTGCGCGGCTTCGATCTGCGACCCGCCCTGCCAGCCCTCCATGAGTTCGACCATGCGTGACAATTGGGCGTTGACGGTATCGTTCAAGCGCCAGCGGCATAGCTTGAGAGCCTCGCTCTCCAACACGATGCGAAGTGCGCTGATCTTTTGCACTTCCTCCTCGCTGAGCGTGCTGACAAACATTCCCCGGCGGGGATGGTTCATCACCAATCCCTGCTCTTGCAATTGAAGAAGCGCCTCGCGGACAGGAATACGGCTAACGTTGTACTGGCGAGCCAGCTTGCTTTCATTCAGCCTCTCGCCTGGTTTCCATTTGCCGCTGAGAATTGCATCGCGCAATTCATTAAACAGATAGGTTTTCAGAGTGGCGGGATGGGTCTCCACGAGGTTTGCGGCTGTCAATGAAATTGCCTCTCGGAGAAAGTGCGGCGGGAACCATAGCACAAAAGTGGCGGCGCAGACCATCCATCCTGAGAGAAATCTGAGTTAATTGCCCGCTTGAAGGCAAAGTACCCAATGTGACCCCGCGTTGCACGCTGCACCGGGACGTGCAAATACAATACTTTGCTTTGAATTGATGATAGGCTGGCGGGTTTGTTGTTCCCAATTCCGGAGGCTGTGAGCGGATATGACGACGCCGAAATTAAAGGTGGTCGAAAAGGTGATTGAATCGGGGCTCGTCGCGATTGTGCGTGCAGAGAGCGCCGAACAAGCAGGACGAATCGTGGAGGCGTGCGCGGAAGGAGGGGCCGCAGCGATTGAGGTAACGTTCACTGTGCCTGGCGCACTCGATGTAATCTCCAGTGTTGCAGAGACTGCGAGGGCGCAAGGAATCCTGCTCGGAGCCGGTACGGTGCTTGACCCTGAGACTGGACGGGCGGCCATCTTGGCGGGTGCACAGTTCATCGTCAGCCCATCAATCAATCTCGAAACCGCGCGACTCTGCAACCGCTATCAAGTGCCTTATATGCCGGGCGCCGCGACAATCAAGGAAATTATTGAGGCGATGGAGTGCGGCGCAGACATCGTGAAGCTGTTTCCGGGCGAACTGTTTGGGCCATCTTTTATTAAAGCCGCACGAGCCCCCCTGCCGCAAGCATCCCTGATGCCAACCGGAGGAGTCTCTCTTGAAAACGTCGAGGAATGGATCGAAGCGGGGAGCGTCGCTGTGGGCGTAGGAGGCAGCTTGACAGCGGGGGCAAAGAAGGGGGACTACGCCTCCGTGACCCGCGTTGCGAAGGAGTTCATCGCAAGGATTCGCACGGCTCGCAATCGAATGAAGGAAAAATCCGTCTTTTAACCCGCACGCTGGGTTGGAAAAGTGCGAGAAATTGGCGCGGGCCCCGATGAACGAGGCCCGCACGCAGAATGCCCTGAGATCAGATCTCATTGAAAAGCAATGGAATGCCGAGTTTGCCGGAGTAATGAGGGCGATAGCGCTCGGTATTATAGAGCGACTTGATGTCCACGTGCCGAGCGCCGAGTTTAGTGTCAGGCAAGGACGTGTGCGCGTAACACCCTTTCTGGACACCAACCATCCGGCCGGAAATTCCACTGATGATCAGATCCATGGCGATGTTGCCGAATGTGGTGGCAACAATCTGATCGATGGCGTCCGGGGCGCCGCTGCGAAGGTCGTACGTCAAATCACTATTGATCGTCTCCTCGCCCGTACGACGGGTGATCTCTTCAGAAAATTGCCGACCCACGTCGACTTTCTTTTTATGTCCAAACGCATCGGCCTCGCCCGTCTCCGCGATAGTCCCGGCTTCCCAGATGGCCCCCTCGGACATGATGATGAGTGAGTAGCCGCCAGGATTTTTGCTTTTGTCATGAATTAGCAGCTCGATGGCGCGGTCGAGATTGAACGGGTGTTCGGGAATCAGGCAGCGCGCACCAGTGACATAGGCCGTATAGAGAGCGGTGAAACCGGCGTCGCGTCCAAAGATGCGGAAGATTCCGATTCGCTCGTGCGAGCCGATGGTTGTCCTCTGGCGATTGATGGCGTCTGCTGCACGCGTAATTGCAGTGGAAAAGCCGATGCAGTACTCGGTCCCCTGAACATCGTTGTCCATCGTCTTGGGAATGCCGATAACGGGAAAGCCCGTCTTGGACAAAACCGAAGCGAAGCTGAGCGTGTCGTCACCGCCTATAGCGACCAAGCATCCGACACCCAACGCTTCGAGATTTTCAAGAACAATCGGCGTGAAGTCGTAATTCTTGCCATCAAATTTAAGCTTGGCAAGGCGCTCCTTGCTGATGTGCGCGGGCACCTTCGCAGCGGCGACCCTGACAGGATTGGTGCGCGAGGTGTGGAGCATGGTGCCGCCCGTCCGATCGATGGAGCGCGTATTCAGCCGGTCAAGGGGCATCACGTAGTTCGCATCTTCCGGTCCGGTCATGTCGGTGAGACCCTTCCAGCCCTTGCGGAGCCCTACAACCGACTTCCCAGCTTCGTCCGAGCGATACACAACCGCTTTGATCACGGAGTTCAGGCCGGGGACGTCTCCTCCGCCCGTCAAAATTCCAACCTTTCCGCTGGCAACCATGGTGCTCTGTCTCCTTGGCAGTGAAGATAGAAAAAGAAATTCTACAAGTCCCGCGGACGACCAAAGTGCCGAAGCCCGCGGTTGCAATCAACAGTTCTCTTCCCTGCTGACAAAAATATCCTTCCCGATTGAGACGGACATTCTCGCACATCCTTCGACTGCTCGTCGCAATTGTATAGGTCGAAGCAACCGCCGGTTCAGCAACCGCATTAGAACTTTTTAATCCTTCACGTCGTCTGGTGCGATGTGCGGAATCCTCAAGGCCATCAAGATTAAAGAGGCCCGGTCGGGTGCCGATTCAAGATAACGTGGCCAGCGAGAATGCCTGCCGCGGTGAATTTTGCCTTCGTGAGATGAAAAACCATCTCTGGCTTGTGGAAGCAGCTTATTCACAGTAAGAACGTCTCAACTAGCCCGTGCCAGCAGGGCTTGCAGCACCGCACGCGGAGGCCTACCGCTGGGGAGCGCTGAGGCCGTGCTCCTAGTAAGGACCGAGGCTGTCATCTATGGAAAGACTGCGCGTTCTGATTGTTGACGATTCGGCTGTAACCCGACGGCTCGTGTCGGACGCCCTCAGCGCGGATGGAGCACTTGAGGTTGTTGGGACCGCACCGAACGGGAAGATTGCACTCGATAAGATTGGGCAGCTTCGTCCAAATGCCGTCACGTTGGACGTCGAAATGCCCGTGATGGACGGTTTGGAGGCGCTGGGAGAGATTCGCAAGAGATGGCCGCGATTGCCGGTCATTATGTTCAGTACGCTGACGGAGCGGGGAGCAGAAACGACGTTGGATGCGCTGTCGATGGGCGCCAGCGACTACGTGACGAAGCCAACGGGTTTGGGAAGGCTTGAAGAGGGGCTAGAGGCGATTCGCGCAAGCTTGATCCCGAAGCTCAGAGCGCTGTGCGGGATGGCGGATGTTACGCACTCTGCTCCCACGCGCCCCATCGTACAGAGCACGATTCCTCTCCCTTCGAGGCACGCTCCCGTAAAGATCCTTGCGATT
>Ga0335075_10010052_pt1 | contig 14375 bp, 10 predicted proteins | sample Lox_Sample_24_FD_206723 | JGI IMG/M metagenome (GOLD analysis project Ga0335075, IMG submission 206723) | Soil microbial communities from Loxahatchee National Wildlife Refuge, Florida, United States - Lox_Sample_2.4 | ecosystem: Environmental > Terrestrial > Soil > Wetlands | place: USA...
GAGGCAGATACCGGCCTAGGGCTCGCTCGTGATCTGGGCCAGCCCGTAGATGATCCGGTCGAGCAGCGCGCCGGTCTCCGGCCAGGCGAAGGCTGGCGTATGGGGACGCAAAGTCGCCAAACCGTGCAAGGCGACCCAGATAGCCGTGGCGGCGAGTTGCGGATCGGTGCTGTCTGAGATCCCCGCTTCGACGCACGCCCGCACGCTGCTGATCAGCAACTCGAAGCTCTCGGATCTGAGGGCGGGTACTCTCGGCGGGCCGTCGCCGAGAAAGTCCCGTCGCTGGAACAGCAGCTGGTATCTGTTCGGCCGCTCGGCCGCGAAGCGCAGGTAAGCGGCACAGCCTGCGTGCAGCCGCGCGAGCGGGTCCTGCCCCGCTTCCGTTGCGGCATTGCTCGCATCCCTGATCGCGGCGTTGAAGTCGCCGAACGCACCGTCGATAATCGCGTCCACGATCGCTTCGCGGTCCGGGAAGTGCGAGTAGATCGACGGTGCCGAGATCCCGACCTGCCGCGCGACGGCCCGGAGCGTGACGGCCTCCTCGCTCCCGGTCTGCTCGAGAAGCTCCGTCGCGCCCGCCAGGATGTCGGCGCGCAGCTTGGCGCCCTCACCCCGCCGGTTCCGCTCCCTGACGATGTCTTTCATGTGAATGACTTTACAACCGTTTACTCATGCTGTAAAACTTACAGTTGTAAGTAAACGGCGTTAGCTCACGACGTGGAGATCTGGTCATGGAACTCACCAACGCTTCCGGCGGGCACGCGGGGACGGCCGGGCACCCCCGGCGCCGCGCGATCCTCGCCGTAATGTGCCTGTCCCTGCTTGTGGTCGTCATCGACAACACCATCCTCAACACCGCACTGCCGACCCTGGCAAGGGTCCTGCACGCGTCGACCTCCGGCCTGCAGTGGATCACTGACGGCTATACGCTCACCTTCGCCGCCTTGCTTGTCATGGCAGGCGCGCTGGGCGATCGTTTCGGGCGCCGGAACGCCCTGATAGCCGGCCTGGTCATCTTCGCCTCTGGCTCTGCGTGGGCGGCGCTGTCCGGTGACTACTCGACCCTGATCGCCGCCCGCGCCGTTATGGGCGTCGGAGCCGCGTTCGTCATGCCAGCGACGCTGTCAATCCTGACCGCCGTGTTCCCGGCGAAGGAGCGGGCCGGAGCGATCAGTGCCTGGTCTGCTATCGCCGGCGTCGGCATCGTGGTCGGACCGACACTCGGCGGGCTGCTGCTCGCTCACTTCTACTGGGGCTCGGTGTTCTGGGTTAACGTGCCGCTGGTCGCCGTCGCAATCGTCGCTGTCCTCATGGTCGTGCCTGGCCTGCCCGGCGAGCGTAACGCCGGGACCCGGCTCGACGTCCTCGGTGCGGCGCTGTCCGCCGCCGCCATGCTGGCGGTCGTGGACGCGGTAATCGAGGGGCCGACCCGGGGCTGGACTGCCGCGACGACGCTCGGCGAGCTAGCTCTCGGCGCACTCCTTGTCGCGGCGTTCGTGTACCGCGAATTGCACGTGGCGAACCCGATCATCAATGTGCGCGTCTTCCGCTACCGGGCATTCTCGGCCGCGAGCGCGGCGATCGGCCTGACCTTCCTCGCGCTGTTCGGCTCGCTGTTCGCGCTGACACAGTACCTTCAGCTGGTGCACGGCTACAGCCCGCTGTCGGCAGGCGTGCGGGCGCTACCGTTCGCTGCGGCGGTCATGGCCACTGCGCCGCTGAGCAGCCTGCTGGTTGCCAGGCTGGGCATCCGCGTCGTAGTGCCGGCCGGGCTGACCGCGATGGGCGCCGGACTGCTGATGCTGACGCAGGTCACCCCGACGACGTCCTACAGCTTCCTCGCGATCGGCGTTGCGATCATGGGCGCAGGCATGGGCCTGGTGATGGCGCCGGCCGGCAACTCGATCATGTCTGTGCTTCCGGCCGAGCAGTACGGAGCGGGCAGCGCCATCAACGACACGGTGCAGGAACTCGGAGCCAGCCTGGGCATTGCGGTGATCGGCAGCGTGGTCGCATCGTCCTTCCGCCACGCTGAGGCCGGCAGCGGATTGCCCGCAAAGATCGTCGCGGCGTCTGACCCGTCGATTGCCCAGGCGGACGCCGTTGCCGCGCACGCCGGCCCGTTCGCGCCTCAGGTACTCGAGGTCGCTCACCAGAGCTTCACCGGAGCGATGACGACCGGATTCACGGTCGCCGGACTGATAGCCGTCGGCGCGGCCGTGCTAGTGGCGATCTCGCTCCCGCGCCGCGCCGCTGATGCCCGCGCTGCTCACGCCGCCGGAGCCGCAACTGGTCTGGCGGAGCCACTCGCGGTCAAGCCGTCGCCTGCGCTGGCAGCCGCGAGCACTGACTAGCTCTTGGCACCGCCACGGCCTCGTGACGCCCCAGGTTCGCCTGGGGCGTCACGCGTGCAAGCTGAGAATGATCGAAGACTTAGCGGAACTCAGGAGACTGGCCCGCCGGCAGGCACACGGCCGGCTTCGAGGATCCGGCCTGCGCCGCGGATGACGCAGCGGAGCGGATCGTCTACCACCACGGCGGCGATGTCGGCCGCAGTCTCGATCCGGTACGCCAGGCCGGGCAGCAGCGCGCCGCCGCCGGCCAGCCGGATCTTGCCGCGGACAACTTCCTCGGCGAGGTTGGGCGGGATGGCGGACAGCAGTTCCTCGACGGCGCCGGTGATTGCTGCCACCGTCGGCTCGACGGCCGCGGCGACCAGCTTCGCGGAGACTCGCTGCACCCGCGGAACCCGGCGTCCCGCATCGACCCCTACCGTCTCGGCCTCGGCGATCGAGCCGTCAGCCAGGCCGAGGGTCATTTTCAGATTCCGTGCGGCGTTGCGGCCGATGAGCAGGCCGTGCTCCAGCTTCACGGCGCGGACGATGGCGTCGTCCATGACGTTCCCGCCGAGACGCAGCGAACGGGCACGGACGACGTGGCCGCCAGCCAGTACAGCTACCTCAGTCGTCCCGCCGCCGATGTCGACGATGAACGCACCGGACCCCGCCACCAGGTCAAAGCCTGCTCCGGCCGCCGCCGCGACCGGCTCGTCCACCAGTTGAACAACGCAGCGCGGCCTCAGTGCCTCGGCTGCTGCCGCAACGGACCGGCGTTCGACATAAGTCGCTTCGACCGGAAGACAGACGACCGCGAGGGTCCTGCCGAGGCCACGGCGCACCCGCGCCTGCCGGATGAAGGCCCGCAGCATGGCAACCGTGGCCTCGAGGTCTGCGATCACTCCATCGCGGAGCGGATGGATGACTTCGATGTCCTGCGGCTCCTTGCCGCTGAGCGCATCGGCTTCAGCACCGACGGCAACAACGCGGCCAGCCGTGCGGCTGATCGCGATTGCCGACGGCTCCTCGATGACGACACCGCGGCCTGCAACATAGACCAGCGTGTTGACCGTGCCCAGGTCGATCGCTACGCCCGACCTCAACCGCATGGCTCGCTCGCCCTTTGCCCGATTAGATGATCCGGTAACCAGTATGGAGTCACGTGCGACGGCGGGAGGAGCTTCCCCCTGCCTCATGCCCCAAACGTGACCGCGCCGAAGCCGGGAGGGGCCGGCTCGGCTGCGTTGGCCGCGGCCATAACGGCCGCGGCTGTATCGGCCGCGGCCCTGTCTTTACGGATAGAGCGTCAGCTGCCCGGCAGCCCCCAGGCGGCGACGCCGTTGCTGGTCGCGGTGAATAGCCGGCCGCTGGCGAACACCGACTGGCCGAAGACCGAGCCGGTAGTGAGCTGCTTGATGACAGCACCGCTGGCCGCGTCGATGAGGAACACGCCGGGCGTACCGCCACCGAACGTGCCTGCGGTAAGCACACCGCCACCGTCCAGCGTGGGGCTGCCGAGCACGCTGCCGGTCAGGCCAGTCACCCAGACCAGGTTCCCGGTGCTCGCCACGCGCTCCTGGACCGAGCCCGAATAAGCGGTTCCGTCAATGGTGGTCTTACTGCCGGCGACGTACAGGTCAGTGCCGTTGTAGGCCGGAGCGGCGAGGCATTCGGCCATGCCGCCGGATGCATAGGCGATCCGCTTCCGCCAGACGAGCCTCATCGAGGACTGCCTGAGCGCGTAGAAGATGCCGTTCTTGTTGCAGGCGCCGACGTAGCTGCCGAAGAACACTGGCGAGCTGCCGAAGTCGCCGTCCGCGGTCGCCTGCCGCCGCGGCACCTTGTATGACCCCAGCAGCTTCAGGGTCGGGGAGAACTTGAGTATGGAGTCGGAGTTCTGCAGGAACTGGTTATATTTCGGCCCGTTGCCGGTGGTCGCATAAACGTCGCCGTTCGGCGCCACGCCGATGCTGGACCAGACCGAGCCGCCATAGTGGTTCGCGCCGGCAGGCACGGTGAGGTACTGGCCGAGTTTCTTGCCGGTGCCCTCGTCGAACGCGAGCACTCCGCCCCGGACCAGCGGCTTATCGCAACTCGACGCGATGCCGATGTAGACCCGGCTGCGCGAGACCGTGGGCGATGACCAGTCGTAGTAGTTATTGACCGTCTTCGACGGGATGCCGATCACCGCGCGCCATTCGCGCCGCAGGTTGGACGCTTTGAGCGCGTAGAGGTAACCGTCGCCGCCGGCCACGTACACGGTCAGCACTTTGCTGGCCGGGTTGACAGCGACCGTGGCTGTCGACGTGATGCCGTTCGCCGGGCAGGTCAGGGCCGGCTGAGTGCCGAGGTAAACCTTCGCGAGGACCTTGCCATTGGCCAGGCTCAGCTTGTAAAACCAGCCGTTCTCGGAACCGATGTAGACCCGCCCGTCGGCTACTGTCGGGCTGGCCTCGAACGAATAGCCGGTGCTGACTGCCCATCGCTTCGTCAACGACGGCGCCGTTGTCGGCGTGATCGCCGTCTGCGAGGCGTTGTAAGAGGCGTGCAGCGGCCCGTCCAGGTAAGCCGGCCAGCCGGTAACCGTCGGGGCCTTAACCGTGCCGGCATTTACCGTGCCGGCATTTACTGTGCTGGCTTTTAGCGTGCTGGCTTTTAGCGGGCTCGCCTGCGTTGTTGCGGTGGCTGACGCGGGCGTCGCTGTCAGCGCCAGCGCGGTTGTGGCCAGGACTGTGCACAGTAATGCGACACCCGCCGCTCCGCCACTCGTCAAGCGCGCGACCGCGCGCTTGGCCTGATTCTGGTCACGACGAACTGCCTGGCCCTCTGTCATGCGTGCTCCCGCCCCTGTCCCCGCACCCGCTGATTCAAACGAGACATCGTTGCAGCGCTAGGACTACCTTCGAGGAATAATTTCTGACAAATGACAAACGCGGCCGATCCGGCGGGAGGACGGTCACGTGACGCCAACACGAGCTAATACAGCGACGCCTGATACAGGCGTGGCTGTATTGCCGCTACTGAGTTGGCCGCTACTGGGTTGGCCCGTATCGGGTCGTCAGATCATGTCGAACTTGTCGGGGTCCGGCCCTGTCCGCTGGTTCCGGTTCAGCGCGCTGATCGCCTCGACGTCCTCGCCGGACAGCTCGAAGTCGAAGATGTCGATGTTCTCCCTGATCCGGCCGGGCGACACGGACTTCGGGAAGACAATGTCACCGCGTTCGATGTGCCAGCGCAGGATCACCTGGGCAGGCGCCTTCCCCACGCGCCTGGCGATGTCATCAATGGTCGGATCGCCGAGCGCGTTCCCGCGGGCAAGCGGCGACCAGGCCTCGACCGCGATCTGGTGCTCAGCGCAGAAGCCGCGCACCTCATCCTGGGTCAGGTACGGGTTGACCTCGATCTGGTTGACTGCCGGGGAGATCTCGCACTCCTGATGCAGCCGTCGCAGGTGATGCGGCTGGAAGTTCGAGACGCCGATCGACCGTGCCCGGCCGTCCCGGTAGAACTCCTCCAGCGTGTTCCAGGTCGATACATAGTCACCGTCATATCTGGTCGGCAGCGGCCAGTGAATCAGGAACAGGTCCACGTAGTCAGAACCCAGCGCCTTCAGCGACGCGTCGAAGGCCCGCCGGGCATCGTCAGGCCGGTGGGCGCCGTTATTCAGCTTTGTGGTCACGAAGATCTCACCCCGGCCGAGGCCGGACTTGGCGATCGCGGTGCCGACCTCTGCCTCGTTCCCGTACATCTCCGCGGTGTCGATGTGCCGGTAGCCCGCCTGCAGCGCGGTACTCACCGCCGCCTCGGTGTCCTTGGGCTTGATGAGGAAGACACCGAAGCCAAACTGCGGAATCCGCTGCCCGTTGTCGAGCATGATGTCTGGGATATTCGTCACGGCAGGATCCTTCCGCGGCAGGCTCAGAGTGCTGTTCTCCGCTTCCTGCGTTCACCTGCCCAGGCTCGGCCGTTCCCATGCCTGGGCTACCCAGTCGGGGCTAGCATGCTGATCCATGCGACTCCTGGGCGATTTCCGGCGATTGCTAATCATTCTCGGCGCTGGCCTGGCGCTTGCGACGTCCGGTGCAGCCGTCAGCCAGGCGGGCACTTCGGCCCGTACGACAACTGACGCAACGACGGATTCGGCAGCAAGCGCGCGGGCCGCAGCGAGCCTGCAGCCTCGTTACGGCAACCCGGCAGGCCACGCATCTGTACCGTCGGCCGCCCGTGCGGTGAACACGTCCCACCCGAACCACGTGATCCGCGACTGCACGTCTGCAGCGGTGGTCCGTGCCGTGGCCGAGGGCGGCATCATCACGTTCAGCTGCGGCCCGAATCCAGTGACGATCAGGATGACCGCCACCGCCAAGGTCGTGAATACCCACCGCAGGACGGTGATCGATGGCGGCGGCAAGGTCACGCTCAGCGGCGGCGGCAAGGTCCGCATCCTGTACATGAACACCTGCGACGCGAAGCAGCACCTCACCACGAGCGACTGCTGGCAGCAGAAGTGGCCGCAACTGGTCGTGCAGAACCTGACGTTTACCGACGCTTACTCCGGCGTCCGGGAAACCAGCACCTCCAACTACGGCGGCGGCGCCATCTTCGCCCAGGGCGGCCAGCTCAAGGTCGTTAACTCCGGCTTCACCAGCAACCGCTGCTACAAGTCCGGGCCCGACCTCGGCGGTGCGGCCATCCGCGCCCTCGGCATTTACGCGCACCGGCCCGTCTACCTCACCGATGACACCTTCCGCGGCGGCCGGTGCTCCAACGGCGGAGCGGTAAGCGGCCTGTTCGCCGGCTTCGCCATCTACAACAGCCTGTTCGTCAACAACAAGGCGATCGGCTTCGGAGCCAACCCGTCGGCGGCCGGCACGGCGGGCGGCGGCAGCGGCGGCGCGATCTACACCGACGGCGGCGAAAACTACGACGTATACCTTGCCGGGACAGCGATCCGCGATTGCCATGCGACCGAAGGCGGCGGCGCCATCTTCTTCGTCATCGACAAAGGCAGCAGTGGCCAGCGCTATCACGGCAACGTGTACCTCGAGCAGCACTCGGTACTGCATGCCAACCCGAGCGGCAAGTTCCAGAACGCGCCCGGCATCTTCGACAGCGTTGACGGGCAGGTCACGCGGCCGGCGAAATCCAGCAATTCAATCGATAATTGAGCCGTCGTTACCCGGCGGACTTCTTCGCAGAGGATCGTGGCCAGGTCAGCCTGGTGCCGAGCCCTGAGGAACGCCCTGATGCCCTGCCCGCGACTACGCCGCTTCCGACCTGACTCAGCGCGAACTCACCAGACGACAGGCCGGCTACTCGCGGCGCTGGCGTGCCTGGCCAGTGTCCTGGCCGCATGGCCTGCCGCGACTGCTGCGGCAACCACCGGCGTCCGGCACCGCCCGCACGCGGCTGCGGTACCCGGCGGCAACCTGCTGCTCAACCCCGGCGCGCAGGCTGGCGCATACTCGGCGCGCGGCTGGGACGCCGTGACGATCCCGGGCTGGCAGGTCCGAAGCGGCTTGCCCACGGTGGTGCGCTACGGCACCAACCTTTTCCCACCTGCGACCGGTCGTCAGCCGACCGTGAAGGGCGGCCTGCTGTTCGCCGGCGGCGCGGGCGGCACGGCCAGGTTGCGCCAGGTCGTCACACTGCGTTCGCCGGCGGGAACGTCCATAGCTTCGGGGACTCACTTCCGCCTGTCAGCCTTGCTCGGGGGCAGCGGGAGCAGTTCGGCCAGGGTCAGCGTGACGTTCAAGTCCGCGGCCGGGCGGGTGCTCGGCACGACCCGCACCGGGCAGGTCGCCGGACACGGCGTCGCGGCGACGGGACTGTCGCGCCGCACCAGGTCAGGAGTCGTGCCATCGAAGGCGGTGCGTGCGGATGTGGTGCTGACGCTGGCCACCACGCTGCCGCATATCGACGGACCGTACGCGCCCTACGCTGGCTACGACCGCGCAGTGGCAGACAACATCTCCTTCAGCGTCTCCGCGCCTGCACGACGTCCGGTCCTGACGCCGCCAGCCGTGCATGTGCCCCGCTACCAGCACGTGTTCCTGTTCTACTTCGAGAACGAGGACTTCAACTCGATCATCGGCAACACCAGGCAGGCTCCGTTCATGAACAGCCTGCTGCCCAAGGCCAGCCTGCTGAGCAACTTCTTCGCCGAAGAGCATCCGAGCGACGGCAACTATCTCGCGCTGGCCGGCGGCAGCACCTTCGGCGTGCCGCTCACCGACCCGGCCGAGGAGAACTCGCAGTACACGATCAACGCGCCAAATATCAGTAACCTCATCGACACCGCGCACGAGACCTGGAAGGCGTACCTGCAGAGCGCGGACGGGCCGTGTGACGACACTGTGCACGGCTACTACTGGGACGACGACATGCCGATGATGTACTTCCGTGACGTCCGGGAGCGGCCCGCCTACTGCGCCGCGCACGTAGTGCCGCTGCAGGCCATGCAGTCCGACCTGGCCAGCGCGGCCACCACGCCGAGCTTTTCCTGGGTCAGCCCGAATGACTGCCAGGACATGGAAGGCTGCGGGATCCGGTCCGGCGACAATTTCCTGAAGACCGAGCTCGGCGCGATCATGCGGTCGCCGGCCTGGCGGACGCAGCGCTCGCTGGCGATCATCACTTTCGACGAGGACGGCACCGACTACCAGAAACCTGCGCAACGGGTGGCCACGATCATGATCGGCTCCGCTGGCGTGAAGCAGGGTTACGTGTCGCACGTCCGCTACACCCATTACAGCCTGCTGCACACGGTCGAAGGCGCGCTGGGCCTGCCCACCCTCACCGCTAACGACCGCTACGCCCAGCCGGTCAACGACGTGTTCCTGCCCGGGCAGGCCGCGCCAGACCCAACCGCGCCCGGGCAGGCGGCAGGCGGTTCCGATGCCGCCAGTCAGCCTCGCAGCACACCCGCGTCCGGCCCTGCGGCCGGGACGGCGATGGCTGACGTTCCGGCAAATAAAGCACCAAGGCAGCAGACCGCGTTCGTGGTGAACTCAGCGTCGAACAACGTGACGCCCGTCAACCTGGTGACCCGGCGCGCTGATAAGCCGATCCGGGTCGGCGCTGATCCGACTGCGATCGCGATCACGCCAGGGGGCGGCACTGCGTACGCGGTCAGCTCCGGATCAGGCACAGTCACCCCCATCGCTACCGGCACGCGGCGGGCGGGCAAGCCCATCCGGGTCGGCGCTGATCCGCAGGCCATCGCGATCACGCCAGACGGCCGGACCGCGTACGTAACGAACGCGGGATCGGATTCGGTCACGCCGATTGACCTGGCCACTGGCGTCGCGGAGACGCAGATCCCGGTCGGCAGCGAGCCGCGCGCGATAGCGATCACGCCGGACGGGCGCACTGCCTTCGTGCTCAACTGGGGCGGCAGCTCGGTCACGCCGATCAACCTCGGCACCGGGCGCGCGGGCCGGCCTATCGGGGTGGGCAGCTACCCGTTCGCGATATCGGCCGCGCCCGATGGCCAGACGGTCTATGTCGCCAGCTACGGCTCGGACACTGTGACGCCGATCGACGTCAGCACGCTCAGGGCCGGCCAGCCAGTGGGCGCCGGTCAGGCGCCGGATGCGCTGGCCGTGAGCCCGGATAGCAAGACGATCCTTGCTGTCGGCGGAGATTCGGACTCGGCGACGCTGATCGGCGCCGCGAGGACCGGCGGATGGCGGCCGGTCGCCGGCCCGGCGGTCGCCGTCGGCTACTCCCCGACGGCCGTCGCGATCACGAAGTCAGGGCAGACCGCGTTCGTCGTCAACACGATCTCCGGAACGCTCACGCCGGTTACGCTCGCGTCGGGTCAGGCCGGCAAGCCGGTGTCAGTCGGCCTCTACTCCTACCCGACTGCCATCGCGCTGGCACCCGCCGGATCGACCGCGGTCGTGGTGGACACCTACGGCGATCAGGTCTCGCTGGTCAACACGACGTCCAGGCGGGCGCTCAAGAGCATCAACGTCGGCAGCTACCCGGTCGCGGCAGCGATCGCCCCGTAGCAGTGCCGGCCTGGTCACGCGCCTGACTCGGGCGTACTGCCCTCACCGGATCCGGATCGTCACGCCCTGGCTGGCCGCGTGGCCGATGTGGTTGCTAGCGGTGATGGTGATGCGGTAACGCTTGCCTTTGTCACCCCGGACTGGCTTGCCGATGATCAGCGCGGTGCCGTTGGCTCCGGCCCGGAAGGTGAGGCCACGCGGCAGCCGCCCGTGCTCGCTCAGCACTGGGGCGGGGAAGCCGGTGGATTTGACCCGGTACTGGACGTGGCGGCCGACCCGGAACGTCAGACGCGTTCGCGCCTCAACCGCAGGCGGCTCGTTCACGGTGAGCGTGAGCGTCTGGCTCGCGGTGATCCCCGATCCGTTAGCCGCGTTGATATAGACCTGGAACAGACCCCCGGACCCGGGCGGCGGCGTGCCAGAAAGCACTCCGGATGCGTTTCCCGGCGTGAAGGTCAGCCAGGACGGGTAGTCGACCGCGCTCACGGTCGGCGCAGGGGTGCCGGTTGCCTGCACGGTGAAACTGCCATGCACGCCTGTCCGGAAGGTGGCGGTCGCTGGCGACGTGATCGCCGGAGCGATGTCCACGTCGATGGTGAGGGAGACGGTGCTACCGGGGCTGACCCCGTTGCTCGCGCTCACGGTGATGGGATACGTCCCGACCGTCCCGGCAGCCGGCGTGCCGGAGAACACGCCGGAGGACGACATCGCGACCCCGGTCGGCAATGCGCCGGTCTCGGTGAACGTTGCCGCAGGCAGCGCGCTGACAAGGAGCGGATAACTTGACGCGATGCCGACTGAGAAGGTCGCGGTCGCACTCCCGAGTTCCGATTCGGCGAAGCCGTAGACCATCGGCGATAGCTCGTCAGCGGCGCTCGGCGTCGCAACCCAGACGGTCGTGAGAGGATTCCAGGAGGCGATGTAGGCGGCGCCCGTGACCGGATCAGCGGCGACGGCCATGCCGCCTCGCGGGAACGTTTCGGCCACGGTGTTGGTCGCAGCGTCGATCACGCAGGTGCTGTCGGCCGGACTCGCCGATACGGTGCCGTACGAAGTCACGAAGACGGCGTTCTCGGCCGGATCGGCCGCTGCCGCAACCACGTGGGACGGGCATCCGGTGATCTGTGCGGTGGTTTTCAGAGTCCCGGTGTTGACGACGTCGACGGTGTTGGTCGTGTCGTCCACGGCATACACGCTGCCGGAATCGACGGCCAGGCCGGAGATATTTCCGGGCGAGCTTAGCTGCACGGATGTGGTGACAGCGTCGGTCGTTCCGTCGATGGCGTACAGAGTGCCACCCGATGTGCCCGCGTAGATGGTGCCGGTCGCCGCGTCAACGGCGAGGCTGCTGACGGCACTGGTCGTGCTCGGCAGCGCGATCGTGGCAGCGACCGCGTTGGTGGCGCCAGCGATCACCGCGATGCCGGTGCCTGCGCCGGCGTACACAGTGTCGGTCGCTGGATCCACCGCGATCGCCTGGCCGCCCGGCGCGTTTGTGACGGTCGTCGTTACCGTGCTGGTCGCTCCGTCGATGACGGTGAGGCCGCTAGAGGTGGAGGCATAGACGGTGTTGGTTGCCGGGTCCACCGCGAGATGCAGAGGTGTACCGGGAACTGTAATTGAGCCTTCGACAGCCTCGCTCGCGCCGTCGATCACCGCGACCGTCCCCTGGCCCCGGACCGTCCCGTATTCTCCGACATACACGAGGCCAGTCGACGGGTCCTCCGCGATGCCGGAGACCCTGGAGCTCAGGACGACGCGGGAGACGGTGTACCCGCCTGACGCGGACGCTCCGGCGATGGTTGCGGGAAGCAGTGCCAGCACCGCAGTCGCCGCCGACACAGCTATAGCCACATTCTTCATGGGACGCCCCGCGCAATACGTAAGAAGCTGCGGCAAAGCATTCCATGTAAGGCAGCCGCCCGCAAGGCACCGGTTATCGCGGCGACTTATGCGGGCCGGGGCTGTCGCTCCCCTAACCGCTCAGGGCTGTCGCGATTGCGCGCGCCGCGTCGGTGGTCATCCGGATCTTCGAGCTGAGCGCAGTCGGCCAGGTCGACAGTTTGGCCACGACTGTCTGGGTCGGTACGTGCACGAACACGTTCTGACCGTTGATGCCCGCGGCGAAAAAGAACGGAACCGACGGCTCAGGCACCCACCAGCAGTTCCGGTAGTGCGCGCCGGCCGGGAATCCGGGTGCGTCACCGGCTGCGGCGAAAGCCCCGGCACCGTCCGGTGCGCCGGCAATCGTGTCGCCAATCCAGGCGGCTGGCACGACCTGGTAGCGACGGGCCGCGCGGTCACCGGACGCGAACAGCAGCCCGAACCTGCCCAGATCGCGTAGCGTGGCGCAGATTCCGCCGTCCGCCATCGCGTTGCCATGCGCGTCGACGGTGATCTCGGCGTCGAACTCCGCGCCCATCGCCTGCCATATCAGGCGCGCGATCAGGTCGTGAAGCCGCGCGCCGCCGGCCCGTTCCAGCACCCAGCCGAGCACGTCGGTAAGGATCGAGCGGTACCGGAACGGGCCGCCGTGCTCGCCATCGTTGTACAGCGTGGCGTAATACTGCAAAGCGTCCGCCGGGCGTAGCTCGGGTCCGTCCGGCCGCCACAGGTAGACCCGTTCGTAAGTCCGGACGTCGGACTCCGGGTTCTCATAGGTCTCGTCGAAGTGCGTGCCCGCCCGCATGTCGAGCAGGTGCTGCACGGTCGCGCCCTGGAATGAGGTGCCTGACAGCTCGGGCACGATCTTCTCGACTTGCGCGGCCACATCGAGCTGTCCCGTGCCCGCCAGGACGCCCGCGACCGACGAGACCACCGACTTCGACACCGACATCAGCAGATGCGGCGTGTCCGGGGCCATGCCGTTGAAGTACTGCTCGCTGACGATCTTCCCGCGGTGCAGCACCAGGAACCCGTCGGTATAGGTCTCGGCCAGCATTTCCCGGACCGTCATCTCGCGATCGCCCGAGCGAAACCGCAGATCGGAGAGGTCACGCTCGGCCCGCGGCAGCGTCCGGGGCCGCCCGTCGCCACGACTGATCCGCGCCGTCGGGATGAGCTCCCTGATGTGCTGGAACGCCCACCGGTTGAACGGTGGCTCCTGCCAGTTCCCGAGCGTTACCAGCGATTCAAGCGGGAACGGCGGCGCTCCGGCCATCAGCTGACTGTCACTACCCGGCTGAGGAGAAGGCTGGGTCATTAGCCAAACGTAATGGACTCTGAGCTAGCTGTCGTGGGAGGCAGCCCGCGCACCGATTCTCGTCCGCTCAGCGAGTGCCTGGGGAGGCATCCCGCTTGCAGGGCGCTGACCGCAGACGCACCATTCTCGTGCTGCTGCCCATGCCTGGCCGGATTTTCGGTGGACAGGCTGCCCGCACGGCGGTCACAGTCACCGCATGGACATTCGCATTCAGTGCCTGTGCGTGGACAGCAGGGAGCCGAAGAAGATCGCGTCGTTCTGGGAGGCGGCGCTGGGCTGGCGGCGGACCTTTGACGAGGACGGCCAAGTGTGCATCGAGCCGCCGAAGGACAGCCCGGAGGACGGCGTCGCGCCGGACATCTTGTTCCTGAGGGTGCCTGAGGACAAGGCGGTGAAGAACCGCTTGCACCTGGACCTGCGGCCGAAGGATCAGGCTGCCGAAGTCGCCAGGCTCGAAGCGCTCGGGGCCCGCCGGGTTGACGTCGGGCAGAGTGCCGAGTCGAGCTGGGTTGTACTGGCCGATCCCGACGGCAACGAGTTCTGCGTGCTCACGGCATTCCGCCCGGAAGAACTGGCTGCCCTGCAAGAAGGCTGACGCGCGACCGGAGTGAGCGGGCCCCTGGCCGATCCTGCCGCTGGTGGATCCTGCCGCTGGCAGGTCCGCTATCGCAGCGCCGCGTCCAGGGCCGCCGTGAGCACCTCAGCCAGTTGGCCCAGCTCCGCGGTGGAGATCACGAACGGCGGTGACACCTGCAGCGCGACACCACGCAGCAACCTGGTGATGACGCCGCGCTCGCGCGCCGCGGCGACGACCCGCGCGCC
>Ga0335075_10010053_pt1 | contig 14375 bp, 11 predicted proteins | sample Lox_Sample_24_FD_206723 | JGI IMG/M metagenome (GOLD analysis project Ga0335075, IMG submission 206723) | Soil microbial communities from Loxahatchee National Wildlife Refuge, Florida, United States - Lox_Sample_2.4 | ecosystem: Environmental > Terrestrial > Soil > Wetlands | place: USA...
ACCCAGCAACAACTTCAGAGTGGGCCCGGGTATAATATCGGCACCGGATCGGCTCAGATCGGCGGCCCCAACAGCCCGGCGACCCAGCGGGCACTTCAGAACGGGCCTGGCTACACCGTCGGCACCGGATCGGCGCAGATCGGCGGCCCGAACAGCCCGGCCACCCAGCAGCAGCTTCGGAGTGGGCCAGGCTACAACATCGGGACCGGATCGGCGCAGATCGGCGGCCCCAACAGCCCGGCGACCCAGCGGGCGCTTGAGAACGGGCCTGGCTACACCATCGGTACTGGATCTTCCAAGAGCTGGCCTGAATACTGCTACACGACATCGCTTGCCGAACTCCGCCAGCACCCAGAGTGCCGCGGCGCTCCCCGTGAATAAGCGGGAATCGCTAGAACCGGTGTCAGGGAATTCTGAGGGAGCGGATAGCTAACACAGCACGCCCGAATCAAATTGGGACGCGCTGGAAAGTCCGCGCCTGTGCGAGAGAAGTGGGGTGTCTTGGTTGCGACGATGTCGCAACGGGGGCACCCCATTTTTGTGCCGCCTCAGTATTTCTCGCATTGTGACAAGCACAATGCGATCCGGAAATCCGGCCGCATTGCCGCATCGGCTGATCGAGCCGCTTCGCGACACGCCGTTTCGGCTGCCGATGCAGCTTTTGCCGCACTGCGTGCCCGCGAGGCCGCTGTCATGGCGATCTGCGGCGCGGTTTGGTACCGGCTGCTTTCGAGCGAGAGGCTGGATGCCGCATTGGCCCGCGACCTCGCCGCCTTGTTTGTTTCCGGTGCGGAGACTGCGTAATTCCCCTCCGCATCCGGGGCATTCCTCGACGCAAGGGTTCCCAAGTGCGAGGCTGGTGCGCGGAATGGGACGATCGCGCGGCAGCGCCAGAGGAGGGACGGATGGCACAACTCGACGGAAAAGTCGGCCTGATCACAGGCGCCGCTTCCGGCATCGGCGCGGCCTGTGCGCGGGTGCTGGCGCGCGAGGGCGCGAAATTGGTGCTGACGGATCTCGACCAGGATGGCGGCGAGCGTGTCGCGGCGGAAACCGGCGCGGTCTTCATCCGGCACGACGTGACGGACGAACCGATGTGGCCGACCGTGATCGCCACCGCGGAGCAACGCTTCGGCGGCCTGCACATCATCGTGGCGAATGCCGGCATCGGCATCATGGGACCGGCGATCGAGATGTCGCTCGAGCATTGGCGCCGGCAGATGGCGGTGAATGTCGATGGCGTGTTCCTGACGGTGAAATACGGCATTCCTGCGATGCGCCGCTCGGGTGGCGGATCGGTGGTGATGATGTCGTCGGTGGCCGGCTTGCGAGGCTCGGCCAACCTGGCCTGCTACAGCGCCACCAAGGGCGCGGTCCGTCTGTTTGCCAAGTCCCTGGCGCTGGAATGCGCCCAGGCGGGGGACAAGATCCGGGTGAACTCGGTACATCCGGGCATCATCGACACGCCGATCTGGGGCAAGCTGCCGGTGGGCGCCAACGCGCCGCTCGACCCGCAGGCGATCGCCGCCAACCTGGTGCCGTTGGGCGAAGCAGGGACTGCCGAGGACATCGCCAATGGCGTGCTCTACTTGGCGTCGGACGCGTCGCGGCATGTGACGGGTTCGGAGCTGGTGATTGACGGCGGCATCACCGCCGGACGGATCACGCGGTTCCCTGGTGCGCAGCGGAGCGATTAGTTGCAGGCGTCGAACGCCGAGCGTGTCGGGCGCCTTGCCGAACGATGGCCGCGACGGCGTGACACGACGGCCACTATACGCGACGGCGTGACACGACGGCCGCCATAGAGGATCCTGCGGTCCGAACATGTGGTCGCCGAAGAAATCGAGAGCGGCCAAAACTGCCGAATTGCGATGAACCGCAGGTGGCAGCCGGCCCAGGGCGGTGCGGCGGCAGCGCACGAACCCGGGCGGAGGTACGATCAGTTCGCCTGGCATGGCGCGTTGGGCTCGTGGCAGAACGTCGATTTCGCGGCGAGGCTCTTTACGTATTGGGCATGCACCGATTGTTGCTTTGGCAGCGTTGACATTGGCGATTACAAAGTGCGCCGCAGTTTGGCGCAGGTGCAACGATAACGACAGTACAGGACCGGCCGGGCCTTCCGCGGGGTGGCAGGCTAACCCCCCTGGCAGCGGTGCCACACCCGGCGCTCCGACATACCAAACTATCGGACTCGTTGCTGGCGGCGCGGCCGGAAAAGGCCCATATCGCTGCGCCATGACCGGTCCTCTTCACGCAGACCAGCCGCTGGCCCATCCGTCCGGCCCGCGACGCCCCCGGCGCCAGCCGCCGGCACAACCGCCGGGCCGCCGGAGACCGAACTGGTTGATCCGCTTCACCCGCGGCGTGTTGGGCGCCGTGCTCGGGGTGGCCGTGCTTGGCGGCGCCTCCGCCGCCGTGGTCGGGTACGTCGCCTGGCAGCATTACAGCGCCAACCTGCCGGACGTGGACGGCCTGAAGAACTACGAGCCGCCGGTGATGAGCAGGGTGTTCGCCAGCAACGGCCAGCTTATCGCCGATCTTGCCACGGAGCGCCGAATCTTCGTGCCGCTCAGCCAGATTCCGCCGACCGTCACGAATGCGTTCCTTGCCGCCGAGGACAAGAATTTCTGGGTGCATGGCGGCATCGACCCGCTGGCGATTCTGCGCGCCGGTGTTTACGACCTGACGCATCTCGGCTCCGGCCGGCGGCCGCTCGGCGCCTCCACCATCACGCAGCAGGTGGCCAAGAATATGCTGCTGGACAGCAACAAGGTGACGCTCGCACGCAAGATCCGCGAAGCCATCCTGTCAATGCGCATGCAGGAGGTGATGTCGAAGCAGCGCATCCTGGAGCTGTACCTGAACGAGATTTATCTCGGCATGGATTCGTACGGGGTCGCCGCGGCGGCGCAGGCCTATTTCAACAAGGGGCTCGACCAGCTCACGCTGGCGGAAGCGGCGTTCCTGGGCGGCTTGCCGAAGGCGCCGAACAACTACAACCCGTTCAAGTACCCCGAAGCGGCAAAGGCGCGCCGCGACTGGGTGCTGGACCGGATGGCGGATGACGGCTTCATCACCCACGCACAGGCCAAGGCCGCGCAGCAGCAGCCGATCGTGCCGACCGAGTTCCACGGTCCGGCACCGGTGCCCGGTGCGGAGTGGTTCACGCAAGAGGTGCGGCAGGAACTGCTGCAGAAATTCGGCCAGGAAGAGATGACGGAAGGCGGGCTGCAGGTGCGCACCACGCTCGATCCGCGCCTGCAGGACATTGCGGAAAAGTCGTTGCATGACGGTCTGATGGCGTATGACCGCAGGGTGGGTGGCTGGCGCGGGCCATTGACGCATCTCGAGCTGGGCCTGGCCACCGGCTCCCGGATCAAGGCGGACGGGGCCGAAGGCGGTGGCGATTGGGCCGCGGCGCTCGCGAAGGTCGCCCGCCCGCCAGGCATGCTGCCGGATTGGCGGCTTGGCGTGGTGCTCTCTGAATCGGATACCGAGGCAAGATTGGGCTGGCTGGAGCCAGTGCCGGGCATCAACCAGCCGCCGGCACCGCGCAAGGGCGTGATCGCGTTGGCCGACGTCGCCTGGGCGCGCCAGGTGAAAGACGGCAAGCCCGGGCCGGTGCCGCGCAAGATGGCAGACGTCATGCAGACGGGCGACGTGGTGATGGTGCAGCCAAGTGCCCCTGCTGGTGCGTCCCAGGCGCCGGTCCAGCTCACGTTGCGGCAGATTCCGCTGGCGCAGGGTGCGCTGGTATCGCTCGATCCAACCACCGGGCGCGTTCTGGCGATGGTGGGCGGCTGGAGCTACGACCAGAGCCAGTTCAACCGCGCCACCATGGCGGAACGCCAGCCCGGCTCCAGCTTCAAGCCGTTCGTCTACCTGACCGCGCTGGAACGCGGCCTGTCGCCCAGCCAGCGATTCCTCGACGCACCGATCGTGGTGGACACCCCGGATGGCCAATGGCGGCCGGCCAACTATGAGCGCAATTTCGGCGGCCCCACCTCGTTACAGGTGGCGCTGGAGCAATCGCTCAATCTGGTGACGCTGCGGGTCGCACGCTGGATCGGCATGGGGCCGATCGCCGATACCGCCATTGCGTTCCACGAGGTAACCAACATGCCGCGCGTGCTGCCGGCGGCGCTGGGCGCGGTGAGCACAACGGTACTGCAGGAGGCCGGCGCATATGCCTCGCTGGACGAGGGTGGACGCCTGGTGACGCCGACTCTGATCGACAGCGTGCAGGACCAGGACGGTCAGGTGGTCTGGCGGCCGCAAGGCATTACCTGCGCGTGCAGCGACACGGCTACGCCGCCACAGATCGTCGACAACCGTCCGCTCGTGGCCGATCCGGACAGTGACTACCAGTTGCTGACGATGATGCAGGGCGTGGTGCAGCGGGGCACCGGTGTGCCGGTGGCGAAGGATCTTGGGCGGCCGATCGCAGGAAAGACCGGAACGTCGCAGGATTTCAATGACGCCTGGTTCGCCGGCTTCACACCAGACCTGGTGACGGTGGTGTGGGCGGGCTTCGACACGCCGCACTCGCTCGGCCACAACGAGACGGGGGCGGCGGTGGCCGGGCCGATCTGGCACGATTACATGGCGCAGGCGCTGAAGGGCCGGCCAGTGCTGAACTTCCCGCAGCCGCCGGGATTGGTGATGGCATCGTGGCAGAGCCGCGACGGCACGGTGACCGATGCCTTCAAGCCGGACCAGGTGCCGGGGGCTTCGCAGCCGATCGACATGGGCATCGCCAGCGAATCGGCCACGCCGGGTACCACCCCGGCCTCTGCGCCCGGTGCCGCGTCCGGCGCCGTGAATGGCATGGACACGTCGCTGGGCGGATTGTACTGAGCCGCTTCTTCGCGCCCGGAACCTACGTCGCAACCAGAACCAGATCGCAAGGGATTTGCATCGATGTCCGCCGAATCGGATTCATTACAAGAGCAGATCAGGCAGTCGGTGGCACTGCTGAGGAGGCATCTTTGACTGGGATGCCGCACAGGCTCGGCTTGCCGAGCTGAATCACCGCGCCGAGGACCCGGCGCTGTGGAATGACGCCGCCGCCGCGCAGAAGGTGATGCGCGAGCGCAACCACCTCGCGGCACAGATGGACGCGGTGCAGAAGCTGGAAGCGGATGTTGCCGATACGGCAGAGCTGATCGCGCTTGCCGAGGCGGACAACGATGCGGCGATGGCGGAGGAAGGCCTGGCGCAGTTACGCGCGCTCGCCGACGAAGCGAAGCGCCGCGAGATCGAAAGCCTGCTGTCGGGCGAAGCCGACATGAACGACGCCTATGTCGAGATCAACGCCGGCACCGGCGGCACCGAGGCGCAGGACTGGGCCGAAATGCTGGAGCGCATGTACACACGCTGGGCCGAGCAACACGGCTACAAGGTGGAATGGCTGGAGGAAAGCGAGGGCGAGCAAGCCGGGATCAAGTCCGCGACCATGAAGGTGAGCGGACCCAACGCCTATGGCTGGCTGAAGACGGAAGCCGGCGTGCACCGGCTGGTGCGCATCAGCCCGTTCGATTCGGCGGCGCGGCGGCATACCAGTTTCGCGTCGGTGTGGGTGTATCCGGTGGTGGACGACAACATCGACATCCAGATCGATCCGTCGGACCTGAAGGTGGATACGTACCGTGCGTCGGGCGCCGGCGGGCAGCACGTGAACAAGACCGAAAGCGCGATCCGCATCACGCACATGCCGTCCGGCATCATCGTGGCGTGCCAGACCGACCGCAGCCAGCACCGCAACCGCGCCATGGCGATGGCGATGCTGAAGGCGCGGCTGTACGAGGCGGAGTTGCAGAAGCGCGAGGCGGTGCATGCGGCGCAGGAGGATGCCAAGACGGACATCGGCTGGGGCCATCAGATTCGTAACTACGTGCTGGCGCCCTATCAGTTGGTGAAGGATCTGCGCACCGGGGTGGAGAAAGGAAATCCCGACGCGGTGCTGAACGGCGATCTGGACCCGTTCATGGCCGCAGCGCTGGCCGCACGCGCGGGGGCGACGCGGAGCGAGGCGAGCGCGAAGGCGCAGTAGGGGCCGATGCCCACGACGCTTTTCCCGGGACGTTAGCGGAGCGGAAACTCCCAGGGTGTAAGGGCAGGGACATGCATCCGCTCGCCCTAATCTATCGGTTCGTCCTGCACGTGATGTCAGGCATCTTCCTGTTCCCTTGCATTGGCGGCGCACCGGCCGTGCTTGGCTTCGCCACATCGGAGATCGAGCGAGCCCGGCCGCGGCGGAGAACGCCCCCTACGTCGCACGCGGTCTTTTGTACCGTATTACGAATGCGACGGAACCCGCGGCTGTCGTCCCGGCCTATGTCCCGTTGCTTGCCCGTGCCTTGCGCGAGCCTGGCTGTGCCGGGGCGCACGGCCTCCGGCCGGACGAAATCGCACGCCTCGATGCGGCGGCGCGGAAGTGACGTCCTGAGGCGATTCCGTCGCCCCCAAATACCGGCCTGCGCTGTCAGAACCTACCCGCTGGAATACTACCCGGCCTCTGCCCGCTCCGGCGCCAGATCGATCGCCTGGCGCAGCGCCTCCAGCAAACTGCCGTCATCAGCGATGCCCTTGCCGGCGATGTCGAACGCGGTGCCGTGGTCCACCGAGGTGCGGATCACCGGCAGCCCGACCGTGATGTTCACCCCCGCTTCCAGCCCGAGCACCTTGATCGGCCCATGGCCCTGATCGTGGTACATCGCCACCACGACATCGAAATCCCCCCGCCCCGCGCGAAAGAACAGGCTGTCGGCGGGCAGCGGACCCTCCACCCGCCAGCCGCGCGCGCGGACGGCGATGATGGCGGGCTCGATCTTTGCCTCCTCCTCGCCATGGCCGAACAAGCCATGCTCGCCGGCGTGCGGGTTGATACCGCACACGCCGATGCGGGGATTCGCAATGCCGGCGCGTTCCAGAGCGTCGTGGGCGCGGACGATGGTGCGTTCCACCAAACCGGGATTGATCCGCGCGACTGCGTCGATCAGGCCGATATGCGTGGTGACATGGATCACCCGCAGCTTCGGCGCGACCAGCATCATCGAGACTTCCGGCGTGCCGGTCAGTTCCGCCAGCAGTTCCGTGTGCCCGGGATAGATGTGTCCACCCGCGTGCAGCGCCTCCTTGTTCAGGGGCGCGGTGCAGATGGCGTCGATCGCGCCGCGCTTCGCCAGGTCCACGGCCCGCACGATATAGCTATACGCGGCGTGGCCGCATTGTGCCGACACTTGCCCGAACGGCATGCCCGCCGGGATCAGCCCCAGGTCCACGCAATCGACCGTCCCGAACTTGAAGCAAGCCTGCGCCGGCTCTTCCACTGGCTGCACACGCAGGCGGGAACCGACCGCCGGCGCCACTTCGCGCAACCGGCCGGCGTCGCCGATCACCAGCGGGCGGCAGCGTTCATAAACCTCGGGGTGGCCGAGCGCCTTCATGATGATTTCAGGGCCGACGCCGGCGGCATCCCCCATCGTGATGGCAATAACGGGTCGCGACATGCTCTGTCTCAGGTCCCTGCGTGCAATGGCGCCGCCCCTCGCAGGACGGCCCGGCAATGCTCCAACGTATCCTGCCCGCCGAAGGCACCGGCCTTTGTTATCACAGGAAGCGCCCGTCCGCCTTCCGCGATGCCGAGCACAACGCCGGGCTCGATTTCGCATACCAGCCGCAGGCCGACCGCCCCCAATCCCGTCAACAAGGCTCGAGCAGTTTCTCCGCCCGTCGCGACCAGGCCGCCGATCCGATCGGCCATGGGCACGACCAGCCGCGCGAGCGCGTCGCACAGCAGCCACCCCTCGGTCAGGTCCCGCGGGCCCTCCGCACCGATGGTCAACACGACGTCATCGGCACGCGCCAGCGCGGTTTCAACCGCGGCCACCGCGGCCTGCCACGCCGGATGAGTATCGCCCCGACGAAGTGCGTCCGGCGGCACCACAATTGCGACGACCCCGGATTGCTCTGCGGCATGGCGCGCCTGGGTGCGCGAAACCGCGGAGAGGCTGCCGACCACGATCAGCACGGGCCCATGCGGCTCGATGATCGAGGCGGCTGACGGCGCCCCGGTCATGCCAGCCGCCTGCGGCAGATGCCGCGCGAGCCCCGCCGACCCCACCCAGAAATGCCGATTGCACATCTGTGCGGAGGCAGCAGCGATGGCGGCAAGGTCACCGTCGGTCTCGGCATCGCAGACGATCGCCTCTGCCCCGTCCTGCGCCATGCCGTCCAACGCGCGGCGGAACGCCGCCGGCTCTCCACGGACAAGGTCGAGCCCGGCCCGTATTGCCCGCACACCCGATCGGCCCAGCATGGCCGTGATGTCGGCAACTCCGGTCAGCTTTGCGTGCCGCCAGATCTCGGTGTGCTCCAAGGGTACATCCTGCACATAAACCCGCCCGTCCCGTGTGGTCCGCCCCGTGTCGGGAAAGGCCGGGGCGACGATCGCCACGCCGGCGCCCGGGATGATTGCCGCCAGTTCCGCCGCGACGTTGCCGCGCAGGGTGGAGTCGATCTTTTTGTAGAATAAAATGCCGGGGGCCAGATGACGCTGCACCAGCCGCCGATGAAGCGCGGCGGCTTGCGGTGGAGGCATGCGCCGGGAATCGGCGTCCAGTGCCAGGGCGTCAGCGTCCGCAGTCACCCCATCGCCGGAGAGAAGGACGACACTCGACAACCCGGCGCGCTGAAACGCGATGCCGCAATCGGCGGCGCCGGACAGGTCATCGGCAACCACCAGGATTTGGGGCACGGTCGGGTCGTCCAGCAAGAGCACTCACCTGCGCCAAAGCCAATCACACCATTGTTTGCCATGCAATGTACGCCGCTTTCCGCGGCAGCATCAGCGGAACATAGAGCGCCTCAACCGCCCGCCGTCGGTCAGCGTCGCGAGGCCGTCGCCTTCGGCGCCAATGCATTGAAGCGTTCCTTCGACCCGATCAGCCGCCGAAGGCGGAAAGACCGGTCTGCGCACGGCCCAGGATCAAGGCATGAACGTCGTGCGTGCCTTCATACGTGTTGACGGTTTCCAAATTCATCACGTGGCGGATCACGTGGTATTCGTCCACGATGCCGTTGCCGCCGTGCATGTCGCGTGCAACGCGGGCGATATCCAGCGCCTTGCCGCAGTTGTTGCGTTTCAGCAGGCTGATCATCTCCGGCGCCGCTTCATGTGCATCCATCAGCCGGCCCAGCCGCAGCACCGCGTGCAGCCCCAGCGTGATCTCGGTCTGCATGTCCGCCAGCTTCTTCTGAATAAGCTGCGTCGCCGCCAGCGGACGGCCGAACATCATGCGCTGCATGGTATAGTCGCGTGCCGCGTGCCAGCAGAACTCGGCGGCGCCCAGCGCGCCCCAGGCAATGCCGTAGCGCGCATTGTTCAGGCAGGAGAACGGGCCGCGCAGCCCCTTCACGCCGGGCAGCATGTTCTCCGCCGGCACGAACACGTCGGACAGCATGATCATGCCGGTGACCGAACACCGCAGCGAAAACTTGCCCTCGATCTTCGGCGTGGTCAGGCCCGTCATGCCCCGTTCCACCAGGAAGCCGCGGATATCGCCGGCATCATCCTTCGCCCACACCAGGCAAACATCGGCAATGGGGGAATTGCTGATCCAGGTCTTCGACCCGTTCAGCACATAGCCGCCATCGACCTTCCTCGCGCGTGTGCGCATCGAGGCGGGATCGGACCCCGCATCCGGCTCGGTCAGGCCGAAGCAGCCGACCAGCTCGCCGGTTCGCAGGCCAGGCAGGAATTTCTGGCGCTGCTCCTCGGAGCCGAACGCCCAGATCGGATACATCACCAGCGAGGACTGCACGCTGAACGCACTGCGATACCCCGAATCGACACGTTCCACTTCGCGCGCCATCAATCCGTAGCTGACGTAATTGATTCCGGCGCAGCCGTACCCCTCCAGCGTGGCGCCGAGGAATCCCATCTCGCCCATCTCGTTCATGATGGCGCGATCGAATTTTTCCTCCCGGTTGGCCATCAGCACGCGCGGGAACAGCTTGTCCTGGCAATAGGCACGGGCGGCGTCGCGGATGGCGCGTTCGTCTTCCGAGAGGTCGCTGTCGAAACGCAGCGGGTCGTCCCACTGGAACGGCGCGAAATGGCTCTTCCGAACCACCGGAGCCTCGTTCATGCCTCGCTCTCCTGATGTTCGGTGGTCGCGGTGGGACGAGGCCGGGGGCGCAACAGCATGAAGGCCGGAACGTCGTCGCCGAAGCCGCGCACCGGCGGACCGTGGTCGTCGGGATGATTCGGCTCACGCCGCGGCGGGCCGCGGTGGGTTAGATGTTGCTCCCCCTCCCCTTGCGGGCCTGGGCCGCGATGCGGACCAGGAATGGGGGAAGGTGGCCGTCGGGATTGAGGTGCCCGCCTGGCACTCTCTCCCCTGGCCCCCTCTCGCCTGGCCCCCTCTCCCCTGGCTGGATCCGCTTCCCGGCCCAGGCCCGCAACGGGAGTGGGAGCGAGGACTGCCGTCGCCTCTGTCTCTACCCGCTCACGCCTCCGCGTGCGTTCGGGCTTGTCCTTCGTCGCCTTGTCCTTCTTCTTCGGCTCTGCCGCGCGCTGCTGTTCCTTCTCGCGGCCCTTGCCCCGCACGCGGCGCCGCTTGCGGCCGTCTTCCTCCGCCCAAGCCACCGGGTCCAGGCCCTCTACATTGATCGGCGGAATCGCATGTCCGACCAGCTTCTCGATCGCCTCCACCGCGTAGCGATCCTCCGGCGACGCGATGGTGAAGGCGTGCCCCTCCAGGCCGGCGCGGCCGGTGCGGCCGATGCGATGGACGTAATCCTCGGCATGGTGCGGCACGTCGAAATTGAACACATGCGACAGGCCGCCGATATCCAGCCCGCGCGCCGCCACGTCGCTGCACACCAGCAACTGCAGCTCGCCCACCTTGAACTTTTCCAGCGTGGCGAAGCGCACCGTCTGCGCCATGTCACCATGCAGCGCGCCGACGCTGAACCGGTGCCTGCTGAGCGACTTGTGCAGAATATCCACGTCGCGCTTGCGGTTGCAGAAGATCAGCGCGTTCTGCACATGCTGGGTGCGCACCAGCCGGCGCAGCGACTCGCGCTTGTCATGCTCCGCCACCAGTGCCAGGCCTTCGATGATCGTCGCCGCCACCGAAGCGGGACGAGAGACCGCGATCTCCTTTGGGTTGCGCAGGAACGCATCACCCAGCTTGCGGATCTCCGGCCCCATGGTGGCGGAGAAGAACAACGTCTGCCGCTGGCGCGGGAGCAATCCGACGATGCGCTCGACATCGGGAATGAAGCCCATGTCCAGCATGCGGTCGGCCTCGTCGATCACCAGGATCTTGGCGTCGGAGAGCAGGATGGTGCCGCGTTCGAACATGTCGATCAGGCGGCCGGGGGTAGCGATCAGCACGTCCACGCCCCGGTTCAGCACGTCGCGCTGGTCGGTCATGCTGTCGCCGCCGATGATCAGCGCGTGGGTCAGCTTCAGGTACTTGCCGTATTGGACGAAGTTCTCGGCCACCTGCAATGCAAGCTCGCGGGTCGGCTCCAGGATCAGGCTGCGCGGCATGCGGGCGCGGGCGCGCGAGCCGGACAGGATGTCCAGCAGCGGCAGGGTAAACCCCGCGGTCTTGCCGGTGCCGGTCTGGGCCGTGCCCATCACATCTCGTCCCATCAGGACGAACGGGATCGCCTGCTCCTGGATCGGCGTGGGGTGGCGGTAGCCCATGTCGGCCACGGCATGCAGCACGGGCTCGGACAGGCCAAGCTCGGCAAAGGTCGTGCGCACGGGTTCCGTGACAACGGGCGTGGACGCTGCGTCGATCGGCGCGTCGTCGGTCGGGTCCGCCGGGGCGGTCGTAGTGTCTGTCAAACCGGGTCCAGTCGATGGCAGGTTGCGGCCAGTGCCGCAACAGTCGCGCTTCCAGCGCATGGCGCCTAGAGCGGGTGCTGCACGGGGATATCAAGAGAGCGCGCGAGAAAGTCAACCTCGGATCGCCGGCAACCGCTCCCGCTGGGCCGGCAACCTCTGCCGCTGGCCCGGTAACCTCTCCCGCGAGCGGGAGAGGTCAAGACGCCGAAGGCGTCGAGGCTGAGGGTGGTCGGGTCGGCACACTGCCCTTCCCACCTGCTGCCGAGCCCGCGCGGGTGCTACAACGGAACCCTCACGACCATAGGATTGCTTCCAGGATGCCCGCCCATTCCTCCACGCTGCACAATCTGACCCGCGACCTTGTGCGCATCGACAGCCGCAGCTTTGTCTCCAACCTCGCCGTCGCCGAACGGATCGAAGCAGCACTCTCCGGGTTCGACGTCGAACGCCTGGACTACACGGACCGCGGCGGGGTGGCGAAGCGCGCTCTGGTGGCGCATCGCGGCGGCGCGGGCGGCATCGCGTTGTCCGGGCACATGGACACGGTGCCCGATACCGGCTGGCAGGAAGACCCGTGGTCCGCGCGGATCGACGCGGAGGGCGTGCTGCACGGCCTGGGCAGCACCGACATGAAAGGCCCAGTCGCGGCCGCGATCGTTGCCGCCTGCGCATTGCCGGCGTCGGTGCCGGTGACGCTGCTGATCACCACCGACGAGGAAACCACCAAGCAGGGCGCGCGGGAGATTGCGTCGCATTCCGACCTGGTGCGAAAGGTGACGCCGCGCGGCATCATCGTGGTGGAACCCACCCGCCTGATCCCGGTGCGCGGCCATCGCGCGCACATCCATTTCACCTGCACCGCGCGCGGCGTGCAGGCACACAGCAGCACCGGCAAAGGCCGCAACGCCAACTGGGACCTGCTGCCGTTCCTGGTGGAGATGAAGGCGATCTTCGAGCGCCTGCGCAGCGATGCCAGCCTGCAGGACGCCGACTACGAACCGCCGTTCAGCGACTTCAACCTGGTGATCGACAACCATGGCGCAGCGGTGAACGTCACTGTTCCCCTGGCGACGGCGCGGATCAAGTTCCGTTATTCCGCCAAGGTGGATCCCGCGCCGGTGCTGGCGGCGGTTCGCGAGGCGGCTGCCCGCTCCGGTGTCACGGTGACTGAGGATCGCGAAGGGTTCCCTCCCGAATTGCCTGCGGACCATCCGCTGGTGGCGCTGTGTGCGGCGGCAACGGGTCAGACCGCGCGCACCGCGCCGTACGGCACCGATGCCTCCGAACTACAGGCGATCGCGCCGTGCGTCGTGCTCGGCCCGGGAGACATCGCGGTGGCGCACACGCCGACCGAACAAGTGCGGCTGGCCGATCTCGAAGCCGCGGTGCCGTTGTTCATGCGGCTGGCGGAGCAGATGGCGGCGGCGTAGCAATCTCGTGCACGCAGGTTTCCGGACGTTCGGCGAGCACATCTGCACAAAGTTTTTGACGCATTGGATGCCGAGCCACCCCGGACTACCCGCAGTGCGTTCCACATTCCCGGCAGGCGTGCGACGATCAGGAAGGTGGCTTTGTCGTGTTTCCAGTTATCGACCATCTTGACCAAGTGCTCGCGGCCATCTCCGGGCGCGACGAGTTCATGGTACACCGCAACGACGATCTCGGCTTCATTTCCGTCCTGTACCGTTATACCGCTGCCGATACATTCCCCGATCCGTTGGAACCGGCAATCGGCGATGCCGAGTCCCGCCGCCGCCAGCTCGTTCGCGAATGTCGCGGCATCACCTTCGACGCAAAAACCGGCGCGGTCATTGCCCGCAAATTCCACAAATTCTTCAACGTCGGGGAGCGCGAAGAGACGCTGCCTCACCGGATTGACTGGACGCCCTCAACGTTCACCAGAATTGACCCGGGTTTGCTCATTTGAATTGACCCAGTGTCGACCTTGCCAAGCTGAGGTGCGGTTGTCGTCATCGGCAGTCTGTCCAGGCTTCGCGCTTTGCTGAGAGCGCGGAGGCGTGAGGATGGAGCGCCGGGGTTGCGCGGCCTGCGGGCAGGCGTTCCGGCCGCGCGCGCAGTCCCGCGGGCAGCCGTATTGCGGTCAGGATGCTTGCCAGCGTGAACGTCGGCGACGCTGGCATCGGAGCAAGCGCCCACGCAACGAAGATTACCGCGCCAACAAGTCCCAGGCGCAGCGGATCTGGGCCGCTGATCACCGCGATTACTGGCGCAAGTGGCGAGCCGCGCGCCCCGAGTACACCGAACGCAACCGCTTGGCGCAGCGTCGGCGCGATGGCGAGCGGCGGGCGTCACGTCTTGCAAAGATGGACGCGTCACCACCGATTTCGCTTGTGACATCAGGGACATACCGGCTGGTTCCGGGGAGTGTCCAGAAACTGGTGGGGATCACGCGGCGGTTGCGACAGCTGCATCTGGACGGCCGACGGGTTCGAACCGTTGACCGAAGCCGGAACCAAGTGTCCCGTTGTAAACTGCGCAACGGACTTGC
>Ga0335075_10010054_pt1 | contig 14375 bp, 10 predicted proteins | sample Lox_Sample_24_FD_206723 | JGI IMG/M metagenome (GOLD analysis project Ga0335075, IMG submission 206723) | Soil microbial communities from Loxahatchee National Wildlife Refuge, Florida, United States - Lox_Sample_2.4 | ecosystem: Environmental > Terrestrial > Soil > Wetlands | place: USA...
CTCGGGGGAAAGTCCCCGCTCATCGTCTTCGAGGACGCGAAGCTCGACAATGCCGTGAGCGGCGCATTGCTCGGCAATTTCTATTCCTCGGGGCAGGTGTGCTCGAACGCCACGCGCGTGTTCGTGCATGCCTCGATCAAGGCGGCGTTCCTCGAGCGGCTGGTGAAGCGCGCCAGCACCCTGCGCATCGGCGATCCCATGGACCCGCAGACGCAGATCGGGCCGCTCGCCTCCGAGCAGCACCTGCACAAGGTTCTCGGCTACATCGCGCGCGGCCGCGCCGAGGGCGCGCGCGTGCTGATCGGCGGACACCGGATCACCGAGGGCGCTCTCGGCCTGGGCTTTTTCGTGGCGCCGACCGTGTTCGACCAATGCCGGGACGAGATGAGCATCGTGCGCGAGGAGATCTTCGGACCGGTGATGTCGGTGCTCGCATTCGAGGATGAGCGCGAGGTCATCGAGCGCGCGAACGCCAGCGAATTCGGCCTCGCGGCGGGCGTGTTCACCAGCGATCTGACGCGGGCGCACCGGGTGATCGCTCAGCTGCAGGCCGGCACTTGCTGGATCAACCACTACAACATCACGCCGATCGAGCTGCCGTTCGGCGGCATGAAGATGTCGGGTCTCGGCCGCGAGAACGGGCGCGCCGCGCTCGAGCATTACACGCAGCTGAAGAGCGTCTACGTCGCGATGGGAGACGTGGAGGCGCCTTACTAGCCGCTCGCTGCGCGGGCGCGAAGACAGGGCTGGGGGACACGAGCTTTGACGGAAGAGAGTTTCGATTACGTGATCGTGGGTGCGGGCTCGGCCGGATGCGTGCTCGCCGATCGGTTGAGCGCCGACGGGCGGCAGCGGGTGCTGCTGATCGAGTACGGCGGCGATGACCGCTCGATCTACATTCAGATGCCCTCGGCGCTGTCCATCCCGATGAATATGAAGAGGTACAACTGGTTCTATCACAGCGAGCCCGAGCCCAACCTGGACGGCCGGCGCCTGCACACTCCGCGCGGCAAGGTGCTGGGCGGGTCCTCCTCGATCAATGGGCTGGTCTACATCCGCGGCAACCCCCTGGATTTCGAGCGCTGGGCGCGGGAGGGGGCCGCAGGCTGGGCGTACCGCGACGTGCTTCCGTATTTCAAGCGAGCCGAGCGGCGCGAGGAGGGGGGCGATGCGTATCGCGGCAACGCGGGCAAGCTGCAGACGCGCTACGGGTCGACCCGCAACCCGCTGCACGCCGCCTGGCTCGCGGCGGGCGAGCAGGCGGGTTATCCACGCACCGCCGACGTGAACGGCTATCAGCAGGAGGGCTTCGGCCGGATGGACATGACCGTCGGGCAGGGCCGGCGTTGCAGCGCGGCGCGCGCATACCTGTATCCCGCCCGGCGCAGGGCCAATCTCGAGGTGCTGACGCATGCCCTCGCGACGCGCGTGCTGTTCGAGGGCCGGCGCGCCCGCAGCCTGCTCTACAGCCGGGCGGGGCGGGGCCATCGGGTGAGGGCCGAGAAGGAGATCATCCTCTGCGCGGGTCCGATCAACTCACCGCAGCTGCTCAAGCTGTCGGGCGTCGGTCCGGCCGCTGAGCTCAAGTCGCACGGCATCGAGGTCGTGCGCGACCTGCCTGGCGTCGGGGAGAATCTGCAGGATCATCTGGAGTTCTACTTTCAAGTCGCCTGCAGGGAGCCGATCACGCTGTACTCCTCGATCCATTGGTGGAATCGAGCGCTCATCGGCGCACGCTGGATCCTGCGCAAGGACGGCCTCGGCGCCACCAACCACTTCGAGACCTGCGGCTTCATTCGCAGCCGCGCCGGGATCGAGTACCCGGACATCCAGTATCATTTCCTGCCCATGGCGGTCGCCTACGACGGCTCGACCCTGGCCCAGGAGCACGGCTTTCAGGCCCACGTCGGCCCGATGCGCTCGAAGAGCCGCGGCTCGGTGCGCCTCGCCTCGGCCGATGCGCTCGATGCACCGAAGATCCGCTTCAACTACTTGAGCGAGCCCGACGACTGGATCGAGATGCGCGCCTGCGTACGCTTGACGCGCGAGCTGTTCGCGCAGCCGGCTTTCGACCGCTACCGCGGGCGCGAGCTGCAGCCGGGGGCCGACGTGCAGTCCGACGCGCAGATCGATGCCTTCATACGCGCCAAGGTCGAGAGCGCCTACCATCCATCCTGCTCCTGCAAGATGGGAGCCGCCGCCGATCCGATGGCGGTGGTGGACGCGCAGACCCGCGTTCACGGGCTCGAGGGATTGCGCGTCGTCGATTCCTCCATCATGCCCTCGATCACCACCGGCAACCTCAATGCGCCCACCATCATGCTCGCCGAGAAGGCGGCCGACCACATCCTGGGCGGCCCCCTGCTGGCGCCGGAGGACGCGCGCTTTCATCGCGCGCCGAACTGGCAAGGCGCGCAGCGATAGCAACCTGCCGGACGCGGCGCGGGCGAGCCGGCGGGTGCGCTCACTCGCCCGTCTTGAAGCGCTCCCAGATGCGCGTGATGGCGCGCAACTGCTCGGGTGAGTCCATGGTCTGCACGAACAGCCGCCGCTGGGTCTCGGGCGGCGGGAAGATCGCCGGATCCGAGGCGACGGCCGCATCCAGGAGCGGCCGCGCGGCGCGGTTCGCGTTGGCGTAGCCGATGGAATTCGATATCTTTGCGATCACCTTCGGATCCATGAGGTAATTGATGAAGCGGTGGGCGTTCTGCGGGTGCGGCGCATCGATCGGAATCGCCAGCATGTCGAACCACAGGAGCGATCCCTCCTTCGGCACGATGTAGGCGATGTCGTTGCCGTTGTCGCTCTCCCGCGCACGATTGCGCGCCTGGACGAAATCGCCGTTGTAGCCGAGCGCGATGCAGATGTCGCCGTTCGCCATGGCGTCGATCATGCTCGCCGAATCGATGGTGCGGATGTAGGGGCGGATCCGCATGAGCACCGCCTCGGCCTGCGCCAGGTCCTGCATGCTCGGCGCATTCGCGTTCTTCCCGAGGTACTGCAGCACCAGCCGCTCGACGCCCGGCGGGGCGTCGATGGTGCTGATGCCGCATCCGGCCAGGCGCGAGGCGAATTCGGGATCGAAGATCAGCCGCCAGCTGTCGAGCGGCACGCCCGGCAGCGCCGCGCGCACCCGCGCGACGTTGTAGCCGATGCCGTAGGTTCCCCACGTGTAGATCACCGAGTGGGCATTGCCCGGATCGTTGCGCGCGGCGCGCGCCATCAGGGCGGGATCCATGTTGGCGAGGTTCGCAAGACGGCTCTTGTCGAGCGCGAGGTATGCCCCGCCCGCGATCTGGCGCTCGAGATAAGGTGCGGTCGGTACGACCACGTCGTATCCGCTGTGGCCGGTCAGCATGCGCGATTCGAGCGTCTCGTTGGTGTCGTAATACGAGATGCGCACCTTGATGCCGGTGGAGCGCTCGAAGTCGGCGATGGTGCGCGGTCCCAGATAATCGGACCAGATGTAGAGGTTGAGGACGCGCGCATCGCCCGCCGCGCCGCCGCCTGCGCCGCTCCCTGCGCCGCGACCGCATCCGGCCGCCGCGCACAACAGCGCGAGCGCGAGGAGGCCGGTGCGCATGGCGCGGGATCGAGTCCGTCGATGGCTCAGCATGCGCGGATGTTAACCCGGCGCCCCGGGTGAGGGCGGTTTGACCGGCGCCGATCCTTGTTGTACATTCGTTCAACAACAGGACTCATGCGCTGCAAGGAGATCGACATGCTGGATACCGTTCAATGCCGCGAGGCGCCGCGCCGGCCCTTGCTGCGCTCGGCAAGGCTCATCGGGGGCGAGGTGGAGGTGTCCTGGCACGGGCTGGAAAGGATCGGCCGGTTCGCGCCTTTCTGGTTGCGCGATCATTGTCACGGCGCGCACAGCCTGCATCCCCAGACGCTGCAGCGTCAGGTGGATACGTTCGCCATCCCCACGGACATCGCGGTCGAGCGGCTCGAGATCGCCGACGCGGGCAGCACGCTGCGCATCGTGTGGCGGCAGGAAGGCGGCACGAGCACGCTGCCCGCGTCATTTCTCTGGGACATCGGCGAGCACGGGGGGCGGCCGAAGGCGCCGGCGCGGCAGCTGTGGAGCCGGCAATCGCTATCGGCCGACCTGCCGACCGTGAGCCATGCGCAGATCATGTCCGGGGATGCGGGGCTGCTGCGCTGGCTGGCACTGGTCGAGGAGTACGGCTTCGCGCTCGCCGCGGACGTGCCGCCGACGCTCGAGGCCACCCGCACGCTGGTCGAGCGTATCGGCTACGTGCGCGAGACGATCTTCGGAGGGATGTGGGACTTCACCGCCAATCTCGCATTCAAGGACACGGCCTATACGTCGGTGGCGATCGGACCGCACACCGACGGCACTTACAGCTTCGATCCGCCGGGGTATCAGCTGTTTCACTGCCTGCAGTTCGACGGCAGCGGCGGGGAGAGCACGCTGGTCGACGGCTTCAAGGTGGCGCAGGACATCCGCCGCACGGATCCTGCGGGATTCGAGGTGCTCTCGACGGTCAGGGTGCCGGCGCACTATCTGGGCGACGGTGTGCATCTGCGGGCGCAGCATCCCGTGATCGGTGTCGATGCCGATGGCGAGCTCGCTCAGATCGCCTACAATAATTACGACCGCGCGCCCTTCAGCCTGGCGGGCGAGCGGATGAGCGAGTTCTATCGGGCGCTGAAGGTGTTCAATCGGATGATCAACGATCCCATGAACGAGATCAGCCTGCGGCTGGCGCCGGGTACGGCCCTGCTGTTCGATAACTGGCGCACCCTCCATGGGCGGCGCGCCTACCAGGGCTATCGGCGGCTGTGCGGCGCCTATCTGAACAAGGAAGACGTCGAGAGCAAGCTGCGGGTGCTGCGCGCGGGGGAGCGCTGAGCCGCGATGACGTTGACCCGCAATTTCGGCAGCGACAACGTCTCGCCCGCGTGCGAGCCGATACTCGCGGCGATCCAAGGCGCAAGCGCCGGCCCCATGGCCTCCTACGGGGCGGATCCTTTCACCGAGCGGCTGACCGCGGCGGCCAGCGAGGTATTCGAGCACGACGTGCTGATCTATCCCGTCGCCACCGGCACGGCCGCCAACGCCCTGGCTCTGTCGCAGATCGCGCCACCCTTCGGCGCCATTTATTGCCACGCCGGCGCCCACATCGTGACCGACGAATGCGCTGCGCCCGAATTCTTCACCGGCGGCGCCAAGCTGCTCGGCCTGCCGTCGCCCACCGGCAAGATCGATCCGCAGGCGCTGTCCTCGGCCATCGCGTTCGCTCACGAGATGGGCGTGCACCACGCCAAGCCCGCGGCACTCAGCCTCACCCAGGCCACCGAGCTCGGCACGGTCTACGGACTCGATGAGATTCGCGCGCTGACGGCGGTGGCGCACCGGCACGGCCTTCGCGTACACATGGACGGCGCGCGCTTCGCGAATGCGCTGGTGCATCTCGAGTGCACGCCGGCCGAGGCGACCTGGAAATGCGGCGTCGACGTCCTGTGCCTCGGCGCCTCGAAAAACGGCGCATTGTGCGCCGAGGCCGTGATGTTCTTCCAGCCCGCGCTCGCCGCGGATTTCGAACGGCGCCGCAAGCAGGCGGGCCACCTGTGGTCGAAACTGCGCTACTTGAGCTGTCAGCTGCTCGCCTATCTCGAGCAGGGCCTGTGGCTGCGCAACGCGAGGCAGGCGAACTCGATGGCGGCACGATTGGGGCGGGGACTCGCCGGCATACCGGGTGCGCAGCTCGTGCAGAACGTCGAGTCGAACGAGATCTTCGTGGCGCTGCCGGAAGTTCTCATCGGCCGGCTGGAGGAGGCGGGCTTTCATTTTTATCGATGGCCGCTGTGCGCGGTCGCCGCGGGCGCCGTGATCCGGCTGGTCACCTCCTACGCGAGCAGCGAGGCGGACATCGACGACTTTCTGCGCGAGGCGCGCAGGCTCGCCTGAGCCGGCTTCCCTCATCCCTGGAATATCAGCAGAACGTAGGCCACGAACAGCAGCAAGTGCACCACGCCCTGCAGCACATTCGTGCGGCCGCTGCCGAAGGTCACGACGCTCAGCAGCAGCGTCATCAGCAGCAGCATGAAGCTGGTGTTCTGCAGGCCCAGGTACATCGAGGCGCCCAGCAGGTGACTCACCACCAGCATGATGGGTACCGTGAGCCCGATGGTGGCGAGGATCGAGCCGAGGCAGATGTTGATGGACCGCTGCAGGCGGTTCGCGAGCGCCGAGCGTACTGCGCCGATGGCCTCGGGCGTCGCGACCAGCGCGGCGATGATGATGCCGCCGAGCGCGACCGGCGCATTGAGGGTCGCGATCAGCTCATCGATGGGCCGGCCGAATTGCTCGGCCAGGTACACCACCGGGACCATGTAGGCGATCAGCAAGATTGCATGGAGCGGCGCCGAGCCGGCGGCGGGGTCATGGGCTTCCTCGCCCTCCGATTCGAGCGTGAAGTAGCCGCGATGCCGGCCGGTTTGCACTGCGAGAAAAGCGGCGTAAAGCCCGATGCACATCACCGCGAGGAACACCTGCTGCGCGAAGGACAAGGTGGGACCGGGCGTCGTTTGGGTATAGTTGGGCATGATGAGGCTCATCACCGCGAGGGGGATGATGACGCTCAGATAGGTATTCGCGCCCTGCAGGTTGTAGTACTGCTCGTGATGGCGCCACGCGCCGAGCAGGAGCGAAGCGCCGACCATGCCGTTGAGGATGATCATGATGACCGCGAACAGCGTGTCGCGCATGACCGAGAGGTTGTGCGGCGAATGAATCATCACCGCCGAGATGCTGGCCGCCTCGATGGCCGTGACCGCAAGCGTCAGGATGAGCGTCCCAAGCGGCTCCCCGAGGCGTACGGCGAGATGCTCGGCATGGCGCACCACGCACATGGCCGAGCCCAGAATCGCCGCGAACAGCCAGACGAATATGACGCCCCGACCCGCCGCGCCCGCCGCCACGCCGTACAGCCACTCGCCCAGGAAGAGAAATGCCGCGGCGCTGGCCAGGCTCACGCCCAGAAACCATTCCTTGCTGACCAGGCTCTTGGCTGACACGGTACGCGCGGCTGGGGAACGACCGGCGCAGCATACCCAATCCGCGCGCCGTTGTCCGAGGGCTGTGCTGCGGCGATAATCCGCCCGGAAGTCCTCCCCCGAGGATTGGAGGTGCCGACATGCTGATGCCGGATGGTCGAGCGCCGGGGCGCGCAGCGCTCGCGGCTTTGCTGTGGGCTGCCGCCGGGGCGGTGGTGGCGGCCGCCGGCCCGCAGGCGGCGCCCGCCGGCACGGCGCAGGGCGCGCAGTCCTCCATGGCGCGCATGGCGGCCCACATGTACCTGACGACACTGCGCCCGATGAGGCCGGGGGATCGGGAGAAGGCCGACGCCATCGTGGCCCAGGCCAAGCTCGCCATGGCGCCCTATCAGGACTATCGGCGGGCGATTGCGGACGGCTACAAGATCTTCCTGCCGAACGTGCCGCAACCTCAGTACCACTTCACCAAGGCGGCCAACGGCCTGGCCGCCCGGCGCCGATTCGATCCCGCGCAGCCCACCTCGCTCCTATACAAGAAAACGGCGGGCGCAGGCTATGAGCTGGTAGGCGTCATGTACACCGATCGCGTCGATGCGAGCGAGCAAGAGATCGACGAGCGCATACCATTGAGCATCGCCCGCTGGCACCAGCACATCAATTTCTGCAGGGCCCCGCCGGGCCACCTGGCCGAATACTTCGGAGCGAACGCCAAGTTCGGGCTCATGGGGTCGATCAGCACGAAGGATGCGTGCGAGGCGGCGGGCGGCAGCTTCTATCCGCATGTGCTCGGCTGGATGGTGCACGTGTACCCCTACGAGGCCGATCCGAACAAGGTGTGGTCGACCGTGGACGACGATAGCGGGCACGACAACATGGATCATTCGAGCATGCCCGGCATGGAGAGGTAGACCGACGCGTAGGCGCGCCAGGGCCGCCAGCCGCCCGAGCGCCGCGCGACGTCCGCGGGGTCGATATCGAGCACGCCCGCCACTGCGCTCGCGCTCAGAGGAAAGGCATCCGGCTCGCGCAGTGCGCGCATCGCGACGTATTGGATCAGCTGCGGCGTGAAGCCCGGCAGCGCCGCGAGCTGTGCGAGCAGCGCGTCGGGATCGGCAATCCTCTCGAAGCCGATCCGCCCCTCCTCGACGGCGAGGGCGAGTGCGCGGACCGCCTCGGACTGCGCTTTGCCGAGACCCAGCCGCCGAAGGTCGGCGCGTGCCAGCGCCTGCGGCCCCGGGAAGAGGTGTGTGAGCCCAGGGGCGAGATTCATCGGCGTGCCGAGTGCGGCGGCCAGCGCACCCGCAAGGACGGTGGCGCGCCGGCCGCCCTCTTTTCCGAGGAGCGCGCGGACGGCGAGCTCGAATCCGCTCCAGCAGCCTGCAACCCGCAAGCCGGGCCGGGCGCGCAGGCGCGGGGCCAGCGCGCGGTCGGCCTCGAGCGTGCGCTCGATGATCGGCCAGTCGGCACTCAGGTCGAACATCGCGCGCACGCGCTCGATGATCTGAAACAGCGAGCGCGGCTCCTCGATGCTGGCACGCACCTCGAGCGCGTGATGGGCTTCGTCCACCGCGACCTCGAGGTAGCCGTGCACGCCCTGCAGGGAGATGGTGCGCCGGTAGCAGCCGCCCTCGACGCTCTCCACTCCCGGCGTTGCCTGCCGCGCGAGCATTCCCAGCATCTCCCGCCAGGCATAGGGCGGCCGATAGTGGAGGTGCAAGAGGTACTGGTTTTCCGGCTGCGCGGCGCCGCGCGCCCGCTCGCGCAGCTGCGTCGGCGTGCGCTGATAGACCTTGTAGATGGCGGCGTTGAAGCGGCGCACCGACCCGAATCCCGAAGCGATCGCAACCTGCGTCATCTGCAGCGCCGTCTCGTCGATGAGCTTCTTGGCGAAATGCAGACGGCGGGTCTGGGCCACGGCGCGGGGACTTGCGCCGAGGTGGCGCATGAACAGCCGGCGCAGATGCCGCGAGCCCAGCCCCAGGTGCGCCGCCAGCGCCTCGATCCCGCCTTCCTCGAGCCCGCTCTCGTTGATCAAGCGCAGCGCGCGCGATACGGTGTTCTTGGTTCCCGCCCAGACCGCGGTTCCGGGGGAGCATTCGGGGCGGCAGCGCAGGCACGGTCGAAATCCTGCCTCCGCCGCGGCTGCCGCAGTCGGGAAATAGCGCACGTTCCTCTCTTGCGAGGTGCGCGCGCGGCAGATCGGTCGACAGTAGATGCGCGTGGTGAGCACGCCGATGTAGAACTTGCCGTCGAAGCGCGCGTCGCGCGCGAGGCGCGCCCGTGAGCAGAGCTGCGGATCGAGCGTCATGGCCCGATTCTAAGTGTCCGCGCGATGCAAAGTCAGCAGCGAATATCGCGTCCGATAACGTCCAACACGCGCGCAGGTCCGCTCCTACACTTCGCCGCAGAACGCAGAATCACGCGGGGGCAATGACATGCACATCAAGCCATCTCGATATGTCGGCGCCGTGGCCGCCTGTGCGCTCGTGATGGGCGCGGCCCGGCTCGGCGCGCAGCCGCAAGCGAGCTCGAGCGAGGATGCGGCGTACACCGTCTACGATCTGGGCACCCTCGGCGGCACGGTGAGCTCGGGAAACGTCATCAACGATCCGGGCTGGGCGATGGGCAACGCCAATCTCGCGGGCGATCAGATCACGCACGCGGCGGTATGGATCGACGGGATGAAATCCGATCTCGGCACGCTCGGCGGGGCAAACAGCGTGATCGATTGGCCCGTGCACAACGGCCGCGGCGTGATATCGGGCATCGCCGAGACGGCGCAGATCGACACGCTGGGCGAGGCGTGGAGCTGCTCGGCCTTCTTTCCGACGGTCACTCATCACGTCTGTCTGGGCTTTCGTTACTTCGAGGGGACGATGACGGCGCTGCCCACGCTCGGCGGCCCGAACGGCTATGCGGCAGGGGTGAACGAGCAGGGAGACATCGTGGGGTGGGCGGAGAACAAGGTGCACGATCCGACCTGCAATCCGCAGTCGACTCAGGTACTGCAGTTCGAGGCGGTGCGCTGGGGCGCGGACGGTGCGATCGAGGAGCTGCCGCCCTATCCCGGCGATCAAGACGGCGCCGCCACCGCGATCAACGCGCAAGGCGATGCGGTCGGGATCTCGGGGACTTGCGACTACGCTGTCGGCGCCGGCACGGCCAAGCACGCCCTCATCTGGCGTCACGGAGTGCCGGCCCTGATTCCGACCTTCGGCGGGCAGGGCTGGAACACCCCCGCGGACATCAATTCCCGCGCCGAGGTGGTCGGGTTCGCGGACGTCAAGAATGATGTGACCAACGGGGTGCTCACCCCGTATCCGCTGCCGCTCGGATTTTTCTGGAGCGCCTCGACGGGCACCATTCAGATCGATCCATTGCCGGGCGATCAGTACGCGATTGCCTATGCGCTGAACGACGAGGGGATCGTGGTCGGGCAATCCTTCGGAGGTCCGGAAGGCTCGCGGGCGTTCATCTGGCACCACGGCAAGGCGTACGACCTCAACACGCTCCTGCCCCCGGGATCGGCGCTCTATCTGATCTACGCCGAGGGCATCAACGATCGCGGCGAGATCACCGGGCAGGCCTGTGTGCTGGTGGACGGGGTGTGTCCCGCAACGGGCGCGGTCACGCCGGCATTCCTCGCGCTACCGAATTTCATGCCGCAGGACGCGGATGACGCGCTACAGGGAGCGGCGGCGGCGGGCGGCGCGCCCGCAGTGGGCGTTTCGCGGGCGCTCTATCAACGCCCGCTGCGCCGCTTCGGTGCACGCGGCGCGGTTGGCGGTATGAGCGCCGGGGCGCAGTGAGGTCAGCCGGTGCCGCGCGAAGTCAGTCGGTGCTGCGCCGGCCGCGCTTCTCGCGGCGATCGACCTTCACGCGCGCGGGAGGGCCCTCTTCGGCGCGCCGCGGCGGTCCGCGGCGGTCATCGAAATGGCGGTACCGGCAATCGCACGCGGCGGCGTCGCACTCGGGCAGCGGCAGGCGGGGTGCCTCATGGGACAGGAAGCGCCGTCCCCTGCAGGCTTGCGCCGCACCGCAGGCGCTTCCCCGAGCCACGATGGTCACGGCGTGCCAGCGGTGGCGCGCAGAGCGGGCAGCCCGCTTGGGCGCAGGTTGCGCCGGCAGCTTGGGCGAAGGCTGTTTCGAATCGGTCCCTGGCTCGATCAACATGCAGGGACCACCTTAATACAGGACGCCATGGCGCTGTAGTGAAGTTCACATAAGTCGTCAGGGAGCGCGCTGGAGTGCCGCGTGGGTCACGCGGGGGCGTTCACGGCGCGGACGGCGGCGCCCGAGCGGGCACGGTGGAGCCTCGGCCGGGCGCGCCGCGGCTCGCGGGGCACGGGCTTCGGTCACTCTGCGGGAGCGGTCGGCTTGCCCCAGCGGTAGGAGAACCGCAGGCCCACCACGCGCGGCTCGTTGCGCGTGTAGCGCAGGTCGTAGTTGCCCTCGTTGGTGTAGATGACGGCGTTCTTGTCCGTCAGGTTCGTGCAGTACAGCTCGGCCAGCCAGTGCTGCTCGGTCTCGGTGAGGCCGAAGCGCAGGTTCATGATGGTATAGCCGGGCTGCAGCACGCGCGGCAGGCCGTTGTAGCCGTTCGCCTGCAGGTCGTTCCACATGTCCCCCTTGTGCTCGGCATCGTACTGCCCGTACCAGTGCAGGGTCTGCTTGAGCGCGGTCTCGTAGCGCGCGTTGCCGCTCCAGTTGAAGTAAGGTGACCTGGAAGCCGCTGTTGTAATAGGTATCGGTGCGGTCGCGCGAGTCGTTGTAGCTCGCCATCGCATCGAAGGACCAGCCGACGTTCGTCTGATACTTGACCTCCGACTCCGTGCCGTACACCTGCGCATCGCCGATGTTGGCGGTGAAGCTCGCCGCCGCGCAGACGTCGGGATCGAATACCAGGCTCTGCAGATTGTGCAAGGGCATGTAATAGAAGGCGCCGTTCCACACCAGATGTCCATCGAGCCAGGCGGTCTTGTAGCCGAACTCGTAGTTGGTGAGCGAATCCGGCTTGAACTCGAGACTGGCACCGCCGGTCGTGCCCTGCAGCTTGCTGCCCGTGATGCAGGTCGAGGGCAGCCCCACGTTGACGCCGCCGTCCCGGAATCCTTGCGCCACGTCGACGTAGAGCAGCGCGCTCTTCGACACGTTGTAGCTCAGGTCCACCTTGCTGTTCCATTTGTTGGACGAAGCGCCCTGATCTGCCGGGCTTTGCGGCGAGTACCAGTAACCGCCATACATCGAGGTATTCTGCGTCGAGTGGAAATGCTCGGTGCCCAGCTCGAGGTGCAAGGTCGGCAGGATGTCGAACACCTCGTTGGTGAACTCCGTGACCTGCAGATAATCGAAGCGCTCCACGTAGCTGAACCAGTCGTCCGGCTCGGGCGGCGGCATGGTCTGGCCGTAATAGCTCGCGAACGCCTGGTACTGCTGGCCATTCACCTGCAATCCGGGCATGTGGTAGTAGTCGTCGATGAACTCTCGCGTCTTTTCCCAGTAGCCGCCGATGAGCCAGTGGAACCAGCCGCCGCCCTTGGACTGCAGGCGCAGCTCGTTCGACCAGCGGTCGGTGTGGGTGATGTAGTCGTAGTACTGGATCGGTGTCTTGCAGCCGCTGAAGCCCGAGCCGTTGATGGGATCGGTGAGGCAGTCAAAGGCCTGCTGGGTGGTGGCATTGAACGAGGGGCTGACGTTCACGTACTGCATGTACTCCGAGTACTCGTTGACCCAGCGATCGTCCTGCGCCCACCAGGTGTTGGCATACACGAGATCGCCGATGCCCACGTCCCCGTCGAGGTGAAAGTCCATGGTCTTGGTGTAGTACTGCTTGAATTCCGGACCGAAGCGCACCACCGTGTCGGGCGGCTCGGCACGCACCGGGCCGTTGACGAGCGCACCCGTCACGCTGTTGACCGCGCCGCCGATGCTGGGATCCTCGTCCCAGGCGCCGTGGGTGAGCTGGCTCTGGTAGCTCCCGGTCAACGTGGCCTTCCATCCATCCGCGATCTTCTGCCCGATCGCGATGCGCCCGCCCTCGACCTTCTCGGTGTTGTAGTCCCTGCCGGCCCATTGCGCGTTGTTGGATACGGTGCCGTTCACCCAGTTGCGGGTATCGAGCACGTTGGTGATGTACCCGCCGTGGTAATCGTCGTAGACCGAGAGGCGCACCGCGGTCCAATCGGGGATGACGGGCAGGTTGGCGTAGGCCTCCACCACGGAATTCTTGGTGCCGCCGTCGATCTTGCCCACGTCCGTGTCGACTCCGGCGCTGAAGGCCGTCGGATCGGGCTTGTTGGTGATGAAGCGCAGCGCGCCGCCCATCGAGCCCGCGCCGAACGTCGTGCCCTGCGGGCCGTTCAGCACCTCGATGCGCTCGATGTCATACAGATGCAGATCCGGCGTCGTGGAATAGAAGCTCATGGACATGTCGTCGACCATGAACAGCACCAGCGACTCGTTGGAGTAATTCGAGTTGCTGCCGTCCGACACGCCGCGCATGACGAGGGTCTGGGTGCCGGGCCCCGCGCTCACGAACGAGATGGAGGGCGTGATGGTGGCGTAGTCCTCGAACTGCGAGATGTCGCGATCCTGCAAATCCTTGCTCGAGAACACCGACATGCTGATGGGCACGTCCTGCAGGTTCTCGGTGCGCTTGCGGGCGGTGACGACCACCTCCTCGAGCGCGGTCCCCTCGGCCGGGGCGGCGGCGTCCGCGGCGCGCGCCGGCGGGACATGCAGTGCCGCGGAGCCCGACAAGCTCGCGGCGATGGCGATCGCAAGCTTGGAGCGCGAAGCGTGCGGCGCGGCCGCGCAGCGTGACGAGTGGCCCGCGGCGGGCGCTGCTTTCTTGCGCATCAGATCATCCCCTCATCCCCGTTCGTCGGGCGCACGATGGTGCCTGTTCCCTGCCTCGGATCATGTCTTGCGAGGACGTGCCATGTCAATGATTTGCAGCGCGAGAATTGATCGATCGTTCAACAGTCGGCGGCACTGAGGACACGGGCCGCGCCGAGGACACGGGCCGCGCGGGCCCGCGGCGGATGCTCAGGCGGGCGCCGCCCGGCCCTGCGCCTCGAAGCGCTCGAGGCAATCGCCCAAGGCCCGCCGCAGCGGCTCGAGTTGCCGCTCGAAATGCCGCCAGTAGCCCACGCCCGAGGCGTACAGAGGCTGGCGCACCTGTTCGGCGCTCGCCGTGCGCACCGGCCGCTTGGTCTCGTGGAACGCGAGGCAGGCGGGCTCGAACTCGAGCCCGCAATGCGCCAGGAGCCTGTCGATCTGGCCTCGCGGATCGCGTACCAGCTCCTCGTATTGTAGATGCAACACTTTTCCGGGCAGGACCTCATCCC
>Ga0335075_10010055_pt1 | contig 14374 bp, 9 predicted proteins | sample Lox_Sample_24_FD_206723 | JGI IMG/M metagenome (GOLD analysis project Ga0335075, IMG submission 206723) | Soil microbial communities from Loxahatchee National Wildlife Refuge, Florida, United States - Lox_Sample_2.4 | ecosystem: Environmental > Terrestrial > Soil > Wetlands | place: USA: Florida...
CTCCGGTCCGCGCGCGCGCCACGCTGAACGCGCGGCTGCGCAATGGGAATCGGCGGGCCGGAAACGTAGACTGCTGACCGTGACCCCCGGGGAGTTCGAACTAGGAACTGACGGTCCCTCCGTGATCCTGGCGGGCGTCGATGAGTCGGTCACGGCCTCGCGGGCTGGCTCGTACGCGGCCGGGCTGGCGCGCAGGCAGGGCGCCCGGTTGGTAATCGTGTACGTGCAGGCCACCGGGTCGTACGTCATCACCAGTTCGGCCGGGGCGAGCGTGCTCGCGGCGGAGGCCGAGGTACGCAGTGAGATCGCCGAGGAGCTGTCCGCCCTGGCGGAGGAGCGCGCCCGTGAGCTGGGCATCCCTATGACGTTCATCACAACCCAGGGGGACCCGTTTCACGAGATCTCCCGCATCGCGCAGGAGACGCGGGCCGATGCCATCGTCGTCGGGGCCTCGGTCAAGGCCGGCCACCGGCTGCTCGGGTCGCTTGCGGTGCGCCTCGTCCGGGCGGGCAAGTGGCCGGTGACGGTGGTCCCGTGAGCGACGGCCCGGTGCTCGACGGCCCGGCCGGCCACGGTCGGCGGCTGGTCCTGCTCAGGCACGCCAAGTCGGACTGGCCCGACGTCCCCGATCATGACCGCCCGCTGGCCAAGCGCGGCCGCCGGGATGCGCCCGCGGTCGGCCGCTGGCTCGGCCGGTCCGGGTACCCGCCGGACGCGGTGATCTGCTCGACGGCGCTGCGGGCGCGTGAGACGTGGGAGCTGGCCTCGGCCGGGCTGCGCTCGTCGGCGCCCGGCGCCGATCCGGCCGTCCGCTACGAATCCCGGGTGTACGAGGCGACCGTGCTCGGCCTGCTGATGCTGGTCCGCGAGTTCCTGCCCGAGTGGCGGACCGCGCTTCTTGTCGGCCACAACCCGGGCATGGCGGAGCTCACCGTCGGCCTGGCCGACCCGTCGTCCGACCCGCCGTCCGCCTTCCCCACCGCCGCTGTCGCGGTCCTGGCGGTGCCCGGTCGGTGGGCCGACACCGCCCCGGGCGAGGCCGGCCTGGTGGCGTTCGCGATCCCGGCCGACATGCGGTTAACCGCGTAGATCCATGGCGGAACGGCCCCCTGCGGGTCTGAAACGCCATAGATCTGGTCAGCGCAGCTTGCGGAGAAACGGATCCTGCGGAACCTGCGCCGGCGCCAGGCAGACCTGGGCGCCGACGACGAGCGCGCCTTCCCGGCCGACGACGACCGGGTTGAGGTCGAGCTCGGAGATCTCCGGCAGATCGTCGGTCAGCCTGGACACCCGCAGTAGCGCGTCGCGGAGGGCGGCGTCGCCGTCGGCGGGGGCGCTTCGCGGGCCACGCCGTGGCGGAACGGAACGGATTGAGCTGATCAGCGTGTCGGCGTCGGCGCTGGTCAGGGGTGCGAGTCGGGCAACCTGGCCGGATGGCGCATCGATCCCGGCCAGCCCGAGCACGACCAGCGGCCCGAACATCTGGTCGTCCTTGACGCCGATGACGACCTCGTCGTCGTCGGGCTGCGCCATGGCGGCGGGCGCCAGCGATAGCCCGAAGTGCCCGAGCAGCGCGGCTACCTCTGGTGGCGGCAGCCAGCCGCCTTGGGGGCTGGCTGCCAGGGACGCGCGGACGAGATCACGTCCCCGCTCGGTGTCAATGCCTGCTAGTTCGGGCGGCGCGGTGTGCGGCGTGGCGCGCCACTGCGCGTACCGCGCGGCGCGGGCGAGCGCCCTGGCCGCCGCCTCCGGGTAGGCGTAGGCGGGGACCTTGCCGCCCCTGGTGTCGAGGGTCCGGACGGCCTCCGGCTGGTTGAGCACTACCACCGCCAGCGGCACTCGGAGATCGGCGTCCTCGATCGCCGAGAGCAGATCGCCGGTCGCGCCGGTGCGCAGTACCAGCGCGATGATCGCGTGCACGTCCTCGTCGGCCGCGAGCACCTCGAGCGCCTGGCGGAAGTGATCGGCCGAGACCGTGGCGACGGTGTCCACCGGCCCGCTGACCGAGCCGCCCTCGGGGATGAGGGCCTGCAGCAGCTGCCGGGTCTGGCCGTCCGGGTGGTGCACCGTCAGTCCCAGGTCGGTGCAGGCGTCGGCCGCGAGCACGCCCGCGCCGCCGACGTTGGAGACGATCGCCACCGTGCGCCCGGCCGGCGGCGGCTGGGTGGCGAGCAGCGCGGTCGCCCCCATCAGCTCCCCGAAGCTAGGCGTGGCGATAATGCCGGCCTGCTCGAACAACGCCTCCCTGGTGATCAGCGGGGTGGTCGCCGACGACGTATGGGTCGCGGCCGCGCGCTGCCCGGCCTCGCTGCGCCCGGCGTGCACCGTGATCACCGGCATTCGCGCGCCCACCCGACGCGCGGTCCGCGCGAACTTGCGCGGGTTGCCGAACGACTCGATGTAGAGCACGGCCACCCGGGTCTGCCCGTCCCGCTCCCACCACATCAGCATGTCGTTGCTCGACACGTCGAGCTTGTTGCCGACCGACGCGAACGAGGAGATCCCGATCCCGAGCCGGGTGAGATGGTCCACCATCGCGAAGCCGAGGCCGCCGGACTGCATGACCAGGCCCGCCGTGCCCGGCGCGGGGTTGGCGGCCGCGAACGTCGCGTCGAGGCCGATCGACGGCACCGCGATCCCGAAGCAGTTCGGGCCGATCAGCCGCATCCCGTACCGGCGGCAGATGGCGAGCAGGCCGGCCCCGGCGGCGGCGTCGACGGCGGCGGCGAACACCACAAGCCCGCGCACCCCGAGGCGGCCGCAGGCGTCGGCCGCGTCGATGACCTCGGCCGGCGGAACCGCCAGGAGCGCGAGGTCGGGCGCTTCCGGCAGGCTGGCGACGTTGGCATAGCAGGGAACCCCTGCTATCTGCGGGCCCGATACACTCGCATTTTCATCGGGCCCGCCCCGGGGGGTACGGGGGCCAGGGGGAATGGGGGGCCGGGGCCCCCCATGCGGGAAGTCAGTCCCCCCGGGAGAGAACCGATTGACCGCGTACAGCCGGCCCGCGTAACCGCCGGACTTGATGTTCTCGAGCACCGAGCGGCCGACCGTGCCAGGCCGCCGGCTCGCGCCGATCACCGCGACCGACGCGGGCTGGAACACCGGCTGCAGGCTGGCCACGTTGGCGGCCCGCTCGCGCGCCGCGACGGTGTCCAGGTAGGCGTCAAACTGAAGCCCGTCGTCGTCCGGTGGCAGCGGGATGGTGATCGTGACCACGCCCTCTTCGCGCCTGGTGCTGACCGGCAGGCCGGCGTCGGAGAACACGCGGAGCATGCCGATGTTCTCCGACAGCGTCTCGGCGACGAACGTCTCGACCTGACGGGCGCGGGCGAGCGAGACGAGGTGCTCGAGCAGCAGGGTGGCGATGCCGCGCTGGTGCATGGTGTCGGCGACCGCGAACGCGACCTCGGCCGTCTTGCCGCCGCTGCCACGCTCGGCCTCGTAGCTGGCCAGGCCGGCCACCCGGCCCCCGTAGACGGCGAGCAGAGCGGCGTGGTCGAGATCGGGCTCCCTGGTCACCCGGCGCGCCTCGTGCTCGGCGGCGGTCCTGCTGAGGCTGAAGAAGCGCAGGTAGGCGTTGTTGGGCGACATCTCCTCGTGCATCGCCTTGACGGCGGCGAAGTCGGTCGGCCGGGCTGGCCTTATCTCGACCGTCCGCCCGTCCGCCAGCAGCGCGTACACCCCGGCGGGCTTCATGAACGGCTCGCTCATGCGCTTGTCCGCCCTTCGTGGAGGGTCGCCGATCAGCCAACTCCACCGTATGCCGGGCCGACGGCAACGACGAAGCCGGGGAGCTCCGCGTGCGGCGGTGCTCCCCGGCTTCAGCCGACCGATCGGCTGGCGACTGCCCTGCTAAGTCGCTTGTTACTCGGAGCCGAAGGACTTGATCTCGCTGAGCTCGGTCTCGCTGAGCTCGCGCGGCACCTCGCCCTTGGCGTGCTTGGCCGACTGCACCTGCTGGCGGATCTTCTCCACGACTTCCGGGTTGGCGAGCGTGGTGATGTCCCCGGTGTCGGTGAAGTTCGAGGTGGCGGCGATCACGCGGCGCATGATCTTGCCGGACCGCGTCTTCGGCATGTCGGGCACGATCCAGATGTTCTTCGGCCGCGCGATCTTGCCGATGTCCTTCACGATCGCGTCCCTGACCTTGGCCTCGATCTCGGCCGAGGGGGCGAAGCCGGGCTTGAGCGAGACGTACATCTCGACCACCCGGCCTCGGACGTCGTCGATCACCGGGACCGCCGCCGCCTCGGCGACCTCGTTGACGGTGAGCGCGACCGACTCGAGTTCCTTGGTGCCGAGCCGGTGGCCGGCGACGTTGATCACGTCGTCGACGCGGCCGAGGATCCGGAAGTAGCCGTCGGCCGCCTCGGTTGCGCCGTCGCCCGCGAAGTAGGGCCAGTCGCGCCAGTCGGTGGACTTCGGGTCCTTGTTGTACTTGGCGTAGTAGGTCGAGACGAACCGCTCGCGCTGGCCCCAGATCGTCTGGAAGACGCCCGGCCACGGGTTGCGGATGACGATGTTGCCGGCCTTGCCGCTGCCGGCCGGCACCTCGTTGCCGTCCTCGTCGAGGATGACCGGGAGGATGCCGAGCGCGGCCGGGCCGCACGAGCCCGGCTTAGCCGGGTCGATGCCGGGCAGCGTGGAGCCGAGGAAGCCGCCGGTCTCGGTCTGCCACCAGGTGTCGACGATGACCGCCTCGCCCTTGCCGACGCTCTCGTAGTACCAGCGCCAGACCTCGGGCTCGATCGGCTCGCCGACCGTGGTCATGTGCTTGAAGTGGTAGTCGTACTTCGCGGGCTCGTCCGGGCCGACCTTGCGCAGCATCCGGATCGCGGTGGGCGAGGTGTGGAAGATGTTCACGCCCAGCTGCACGGCGATCCGCCACGGACGGCCGGCGTCCGGGTAGTTCGGAGTGCCCTCGTACAGCACGCTGGTGGTCCCGAGTGCGAGCGGGCCGTAGACGATGTACGAGTGGCCGGTGATCCAGCCGATGTCCGCCATGCACCAGTACGTGTCGTCCGGGTGGATGTCCTGGTAGTACTTGGACGTGCCGGCCACGTACGACAGGTAGCCGCCGATGGAGTGCTGGCAGCCCTTCGGGCGGCCGGTGGTGCCGCTGGTGTACATCAGGAACAGCGGGTCGGTCGCCTGCAGGCGGGCCGGCTCCACGAGCTCGCCCTTGTGCTCGGCCAGCAGATCGTCGACGAAGACGTCGCGGCCCTCGACCATCGGGGTCGCGGCCGAGTACTGGCCCGGGTAGCGGCGGAAGACCAGCACCTTGTCGACCTGCTGGCCCTCCTTGGCGGCGGCCTCGACCGCCTCGTCCGCCTTGACCTTGTGGTCGAGCAGCTCGCCGCTGCGGTAGTAGCCGTCGACCGTGACCAGCACGGTCGATCCGGAGTCGGCGATCCGGTGCCCGGCGGCGGTGCCGGAGAAGCCGGCGAAGACCTGCGAGTGGATGATGCCGAGGCGGGCCGCGGCCAGCATCGCGACCGGAAGCTCGGGCACCATCGGCATGTGGAAGGTGATGCGGTCGCCCGCCTTGAGCCCGAGCGACTTCAGCACGGCCGCGAACTCGTTGACCCGGACGTAGAGCTCGCGGTAGGTGATGGCCTGGTGCGCCTCGCTCTCCGGCTCGGCCACCCAGATCAGCGCGGCCTTGTTGGCCTTGTCGGCGAGGTGCCGGTCGACGCAGTTGTAGGAGGCGTTCAGCTCCCCGCCGACAAACCACTTCCAAAACGGCGCCTCGGACGTGTCGAGCACCGTGTCCCACCGCTTGAACCAGGTCAGCAGGTCCGCGTAGGCGGTGAAGTCGTCCGGGAACCTGTCCTCGGTGAACTGCTCGCGGATGGCCGGGTCGGACGCGTTGGCCTGGGCGACGAACGAAGCGGGGGGCGGGTAGTAGCCTTCGTCCCGCCAGTGCACCGCGATGAGCGCCTCGGAGGATTCAGATACCTCGTCGTCGTCCTCGGTCACGTCGTTGAGATCGTCAGCCATGTCTATCTCCTCCGCGTCCCTGCGTTGGCGCGCCTTGCGGCGCCGATACTGATCGCGTTAGCGCCCCGTGTGATTCACCGTGGGCGTAATCCAAACTTAACGCTCTGGACCGGCTCTCACCATGGGTCAATGGCCCACTGTGCCCAGTGTTTCGGCTGTGCGGGCTACGAGCGCAGGCTGCTGGATTAGCCGAGGGAGGTGACCGGCGCCTGGCGAGGCCAGGAGATCATGGCGAGCGTCGGGGTGCGGACCTCCGGGAAGGCCTCGTCCATCCCGGTGATGCGCATGATCCGCAGCAGCGACGGGCGGGCCGCCGTGAGCTTGAGGGAGTGGCCGGACCGCCGCGCGTAGCCGGCCACCCGGGCGAGCACGCCCAATCCGGCCGCGTCGCAGAAGGTCAGCTCGGCCAGGTTCATCGTCACCGGCCCCTCCTGGCTGTCGACGACGTCGCGCAGGTACGCGTAGGCCTGGTCGGCCGTCGCGATGTCAAGTTCCCCGGTAAACCTGACGGTCGCCTTTCCGTCGGTAGCGACCTGATAGGCAAGCTCAAGCTGGAGCGTGCGCGGAAAGCCGACCGATGCCCCCATGTCCCCGTTCTTCTCCGCAGGCGCGGCCTGGTTCCCCACGACTCGGCTCACGCTTCCCATCAAAATGTCCCCTTCCAGATCGTAGTGAACCAAACGGTCTGTCCGCACCAACCTCGTCTCAAATCGCCGCAACTCGGAACGGGTGTCACCCAGCTTCGGTAGCAAGTGAAGTCCACGAACCTTATGGCCGCACCGTGCACTCACTGAATAAAACGTCAGAACGGGCTCGTTGGTTCTCACGTTTCGCAGGTACTCCACTGTGTTAACAGTTGATCACGCACAGTAAATTCCGTCGCCCCGGGGGGTGTCTTCACCGTCCGGCCCGCCGGGTATCCCCGGTACTTGGACTACGAGCGCGGGAAACACTACGCCCCGTACTCTTGTACCTGCACAACCGGCGCACGGGGCGTCAGGTGGGGATAAGGGGGAGGCGATGATGCGCATCCGGGGCAGCGTGGCGATCGACCTGGGCACGGTCAACACGCTCATCTGGGTGGCAGGCCGCGGGATCGTGCTCGAGGAGCCGTCCGCGATCGCGATCGACTCCGGGTCCGGCGCGATCGTCGCCGTCGGCACCGCCGCCGACGCCCTCGCGGAGAAAGAGCCGCAGGACATCAGCGTGATCCACCCGCTGCGGGACGGCGTGATCGCCGATCTGGACGCGACGGCGGAGATGCTGCACAGTTTCCTGCGCAAGGCCGGATCCGCCGGGCCGCTGCGCAGAAACGCGGTGGTCTGCGTGCCAAGCGGCGCTACCTGGGTCGAACGGCGGTCGGTGGCGGCCGCGCTCGAGGCGCGCCGCCGTTACTCGGTGCAGTTGATCGACGAGCCGGTGGCGGCCGCCGCCGGGGCCGGCCTCGACCTCGCGGCCGGCGCGGGCGGCTTCATCGTCGATATCGGCGGCGGAACGACCGAGGTCGCGGCCGTCGCCGGCTGGCGCGTCGTGCGCGCGGAAAGCCTCCGGATGGCGGGCAACGCGATGGACGAGGCGATCGTGAACGCCGCCAGGAGCGGCCTGGGCCTGATCCTGAGCCACCGGGCGGCGCGTCAGCTCAAGGTCGAGCTCGGGCTCACCGGCGGCGAGGACGGCTGGGCGGAGGCGGTGGGCCTCGACGCCGCCCGCCGGACGCCGCGGCTGGAGAAGGTGCCAGGCGAGCTCGTGGCCGGAGCGCTCGAGCCGGTGGTGTCGGCCATTGGGCGCACCGTGCAGCAGGTCCTGTCGGACATACCGGCCGGGCTGGCGGAAGACGTGATGCGCGGCAAGGTCCGGCTGACCGGCGGCGGCGCGCTGCTGCCTGGCCTGGCCGACCGGATCGAGTCGGTCGCCGAGATCAGCGCGGTGGTGGCCGACGACCCGCTGCGCTGCGTGGTCCGCGGCGCGGCGCTGATGGTCGACGCCCATCGCGGCGATGGTATCGGCGGCAAGGAGTAGGCGGCGACCGCCCGTCAGATGCGCTGACATACCGGGTGAAAGGCGGATCACCCGCAATGGGTTAGGGCCGCGCGATCGCCCGGTCGGCTCGCCGATCGCCGCGTGTCCCGGCTAAGTGCACGTCGGCCAGTCCGAGCGCGCCGTTGACGATGAGCACGGCCCCGGCGACGCCCAGCGCGCAGATCACGACCGTCCGGCCGTGGGCGCGGAGCCAGCCGTTGAGCGCCGCGAGCCTGCGCGTCGTTGCCTCAGGGGCGGATAGGTAGCCGACCAGCGGCAGCCAGACGACCAGGGCCGTGATCACCACCACGAGCACCAGCGCCAGCACGGTCACGGGCACGCCGGCGTTGCTGGTCGCGACCACCTGGACGGCCGCGATGAAGGTGGCTCCCGGGGCGAACAGGAGCACGCCGCTGACGAAGGCGGCCCGCGGCGAAGGCTGGGCGAGCAACCGGTCGAGAAAACCCGTGCGCTGCTGGCCGGCATCGGGCCTGGGGCGTTTGCGCAACATCGTGAAGGCGACCCCGGCCAGGGCGAGGACCCCAAGGGCGAGCCGCAGCTCGTAGCGGGCATCGTGATTGCGCTGCAGGTTGAGGCCGGTGGCTCTGATCACGGCGAGTACCGCCACCGCCATCGCCACCGTCATGATCACGGCGCCTGACACGTAAAGGACGGCCATCCTCCTGGGGTTGGCGGAGCCCAGCCAGACCGCCATCACCAGCAGGGCCGTAGGCGAGATGGTGGCGAGCAGGGCGAATCCGGCAGCCTGGAGAACCACGCCGTCACCCTCCGGGCGAGACGCTCATGACCGTTGCGCCGTCTCGGGACCGTCCGTCCGCCCGCCGAGCAACTCGATTACCCCCAGCCCCACCAGCAGCAGGATCACGATCCAGATGGCGACCGCCAGCGTCGGCTGGCCCCAGAAGACGAAGATCAGGGCGGCGACCGCGATGACGCCGATCTGCAGCAGCCGCTTGTGCGCGGCGGTCCACGCGCCCACCGGGCCCGGGGTGACACCCGCTCGCTCGCCGCGGGCGCGCAGCCAGCCTGCGCCCGATTTCAGCGCCTGCCGGGTCTGCACCGCGAAGCGCGAGGGACCGGTGAAGAACGCCCCGGCGGCGACCACGAGGCCGATGAGGAGAAGCAGCCGCAGGCCGTCTTTGATGAACCGGACGAACGTGTCATATAGCGCTGCGGCCGCGTCGGGCGGCAGCGTCGACTGGGGCACGCTGTTCAGGTAGATGGCGCGGGCGATCGCCAGGGCGGCGCCAAGGACGAGCATCGACGCCGACAGCCCGAGCGCCGCGCCAAGCAGTGCGTGCCGCCGCCCGCGGGCAACGTAGACGCCCAGCGCGAGCAGCGCGATCGACAGGAACGGCAGCACCCACTTGAGTGTGGTCAGGAGGCGGTAGCCCGATTGCGCCTTGGACAGGTCCGGTGCCTCGAAGAGCGCAAAGGTGGGATTGACCGCCGGGAGCTTGCTGGCGAGAGAGAACCCCTGCTGGGTCAGCGCATGCTCGGCCTGGGTGATGAACGGGCCGAGCGAGATTGTCACCTGGCCGTTGACCACGCCGACGGCGCCGTTGCCCTGGCCGGATAGCACCTTCACCACTCCGGCGTGCGCCGTCCGGTTGGCTGCCACCCAGACCCTGGCCATGGCCGGGCTGGCGACCGCTCGGGACACCGCGGTGCCCACGAGCCCGTCGACTCCGCTGGAAATGGGACCGGAGAAATTCTTCAGCAGCGTGGACAGGCGCGTTGCGTTGCTGTTCGAGAGCTGGGTGGCGGCCTGGTTCACCAGGGCGTCCACGTCCAGCTGCTTCGTGATCACGGCGGTGATCTTGGTGCTTAGCGCCGCCTGGATCGCCGGGTTCCCGATCAGCGGCGTTACGTTGGCCACATAGCGGTCGGTGTTGGAGACCTGGTTGGCCGCCCAGACGCCGAGGACCGAGACCAGGGCGAGCACGCAGCCGAGGATGATCGACACCACCGCGACGGGCGCCCGCCAGCGGCCGCGACGCGGTCGGGTGGCGGCGGCGGCACGCCCGTTCGCGCCGTTCCCTTCGGCCTGGTGCGCGCGCAGGTAGTCGACCTCCGCCCGTAGCCGATCCAGTTCGGCGCGGTCGTCTTCCTCGTTCCCGGGCCCGGCCATCTGGCCGGACCCGGGGCTGTCGCTGGCCAACGCTTCTACCCAGCCGGCGTCCGCCTCATCAGTCCTCTTGCGCCATCGCCTCGCGGAGCTTGGCCTCCTGCGCCTCGGACAGGTTGGTGCTGATCAGCTCGGCCTCGGTGCCCTCGAACTCGCGCTGGACCCTGTCCATCACCGCGTCCGAGCTGAGCAGGAACAGCGCCGAGGTGCCCGGGGTGACCTTGTCCCTGACCGTCTTGATGAACTGGTCGCTGATCCCGACGTCGGCCAGCGAGCCGAGCAGCGCGCCGGTGGCGGCGCCGATGGCCAGGCCGAGGATCGGGATGAAGAAGATCAGGCCGAACAGCAGTCCCCAGAACCCGCCGCCGAGGGCCCCGCCCTTCTTGGTGTCGTGCATCTGCTCCGTCTTCGGCTTCTTGCGGCCGGCTTCCCAGCTGACCACGGCCGCGTCCTGGACCTGTATCAGACCCTGTGTCTGCAGCCCTTGCAGCTTCTGCAGGGCGGCCTCCGCGCCGAACGGTGTTTCGAACTTCCAGACGGTAAGCGCTGACATCTCGTCTCCGTTTCGTCGTTCCCGCGGCCCCGCCGCCGGAAAGGGGCAGTCGTCCGAGGATCATGTGCCCGTTGCGACGCCGGGCGCCCTCACCCGCCACGGGTGAACCTGGGCGCCTCCCGGCCGCGCTCACCCTCGGTGGGCGGCGCTCCGCGAGCCGGGAAACGCGGCCCGGTCAGACCAGATGCAGGCGGCGACCGCGGGCGATGGCGGCGCGTCGGGACGTGACTCCCAGCTTGCGGTAGACCGACCGCAGGTGGGTCTTGACGGTGTTGACCGACAGGAACAGGGCGTCCGCGATCTCCTGGTTGGTCAGATAGGACGGCAGCAGCCGCAGCACGGCCAGCTCGCTGAGGGTGAGCGGCGGCGACTCCACGTCGGCCCGGGTGCCGCTCGCGGGCAGCTGGCAGACGAAGCGCTCGCGAACCCGGGCGGCGAAGGCGACCGCCCGGCTGGACGGCGGGATCAGGATCGCGATGGCCGAGTGGACGCCCATACCAGCCTCAAGGAACGGCCGGTACGCGCCGTGCGGCTCCGCGATCGCGAGCGCGTGCTCGAGCAGCGCGGCCGCGTCGTCGGCGGTGCCGAGCCGCCGGTTGGCGACCGCGGCGACGAGCAGCGCCGTGATCTGGTCGCGCAGCGTGACCCCGGCCGTGTCCAGGCACTCGCACGCGGCCTTGAGCGCGCCGGCCGGGTCGCCGTCGGCCAGCAGCAGCCGCGCGCGGACCAGGATCTGATCCGCGCGCTGCCGGTCCGACGCCTCCTCGTCGGCCGGTTCGCCTGACAGCTCGTCCGCCGTGCTGGCAAGCGCAGCCGCGGCCAGCGGCACATCGCCGGCCCGGAGCTCGATGTCGGCCTCGAGCACGCCTGCCGCGATCGGGTCGAGGCCGCGCTCGCGCACCAGCCGGGCCAGGCTCCGGGCGGCGATGACATCGCCCACCGCGAGTGCAGCCCGCGCCCTGATCAGCGTCTCGACCGCCTCGACGTCCGGCTCGGCGGGCAGCGGGCGGACGGCCGTCGTGTTCGCCTCGTCGAGCAGCAACCCGGCCGAGGCCAGGTCGTCGCGGTCGAGGGCCAGTTGCGCGGCGGCGAGGGCAACCAACCCCGCGGCGTCAGGGTCGGCCGGGATGAGCTCTTCCCCGGCGATGATCGCGGCGGCCTCCTTGAGGTCGCCGTAGAGGGCCTCGGCGAGCGCCTGCCAGCCGCGCGCGCGGGCCAGCAGCCCGGCCAGCCCGGCCGCCTCCAGCTGGCGGACCGCGTGCTTCAGCTCGCGCCTGGCGTCCGCGATCTCCCAGCGGCGCATCCTGGCCGTGCCGAGCGCGAGCCAGAGCGTGCCAAGCGCCCGGTGCGCGGGCAGGGTTCCCGCGGTCGCCTGCGCGCGATCGGCCAGCGCCCGGCCGCGGGCCAGGCTCGGCGCGTCGGCCGTGTGCATGACCCGCAGCGCCGCCAGCCACAGCTCGAGCACCGGCTGGGCGGTCGGTGCGCCGTCCCCGAGCGTCTGCTCCGCCCGGTCCAGATAGGCGATAGCGCACTCCGGGCCGCCCCGGCACAACCGGGCGGCGCCAAGCGCGGCCGCGACGGCCGGGTCATCCGAGCGGCGGTCGGCCGGGAACCGGCCGATGACCTCCTCGAGCTCGGGAGCCCGGCCGCCGAGCGCGGCCGCGATTCCGACTTCAGCCAGCGCGCGCGATGCGAAGTCCCAGTCGCCGGCCTCGGCCGAGCAGCGGACCGCCTCCACCGCCTCACCGCGGGCGGCGTGCCAGCGCGCCGCCCGGGCGGCGAGCAGCGGTACCTCGGCCGGCAGCTGGCGGCGCAGCTCCGCCGTCAGCAGATCGCGCAGAAACGGGTGATATCGGTACTGGCCATCGCTATCGCGCACCACCAGGCTGTTCTCGCGGACGAGCCGGTCGAGCACCCGGGCGCCGCCGGAGCCGCCGGTCAGCCAGTCGGCGAATTCGCCGGTGAGCAGCCCGGCCATGCTCGTCCTGAGCAGGAAGTGCCGTATCCCGGCCGGCTGGCGGTCCAGGATCTCGTCGCGCAGATAGTCGGCCGCGGCCGGATCACTGCCGGCGTGTCCGACGGTCCCGGAACCACGCCGGGGCGCGACCGCGGCGAGCCGGAGCCCGGCCATCCAGCCCTCGGTGTAGCGGAGCAGCTCGTCCCGTTCGGCTGCCGGGACCCGGAGGCCGAGCTTCGCCAGGTACGCGTCGGCCTCGGTCGTGGCGCAGGCCAGATCGGTCGCGTCAAGTTCGGCCAGATCGCCGCCTATTCGCATCTTCGCCAGCTGCAGGCCGGGCGCGTACCGTCCGCACAGGATGAGCCGCAGGCCGACCGGGGCGTGATGGACCAGGAAGCTGAGCTCAGGCAGGACGCTCCCGCCGGCCAGCGTGTGCACGTCATCAAGCACCAGCGTGACCAGGCGGCCGGAGCCCCGGACCGCGTCCGCCAGGCTCACCGGCAGGTCGTCGGCCGCGCTGCGGCTGCGGGGCACCAGCGGCGGCTCGGGGGGCGGCGGCGCGGCCGACCCGTCGGCCAGCGCGGCGGCCACGTTCGCCCAGAACCTGGACGGGTCCCGGTCGCCCTCATCCACCGTGAGCCAGGCGACCCTGGACGAGCGGGCCGCCGACTGGGCCCAGATCGCGCAGGCTATCGTCTTGCCGGCGCCGGCCGGCGCCGTGATCACCGTCACCGGGTGAGCGGCGGCCCGCTCGATCAGGCCGGTAACGCGAGGCCGGTTCAGCACGCCGGAGCTCAGCGCCGGCACCTGGAGCTTGTCGCCTCGTAGTCCGGAATTCATCCTGGTATCACCTATAACGGCGGCCGCACGCGCCATTTATCCCCCTGCATCCTCTGCAACCACTTCCGCATCGGCTCCCGTGAACGGGGAAGGTACCCCTAGCTGACGCCGGTCAACCGGCCTACACCCACGCAGGGTGATATCTCACATACTCAAAGTGAGTAATTTGCGCTCGTCGGCGGGCCTGATCGCCCAGGGCGTAGCCGCTGGCCGCCGTCGAAGGAAGAGGGCGGCACGAGCGCGGTGTTTACCCGGTGTTGGGTAAAAAAGTGGCCGCTAGGGAAATAGCCAAGCACTGGGACACCGCCGGCTGCCGATGCTCGTCGGCCGGCCAGAAGGGTGCGTCCGATGAGCAAGCAAGCCTCGACCCCGCCGCCCGGCGATAAGCCGACGCCAGGGAAGACCCCGCCACCGCCCCCGGCGTGGCGGCACTCGCTGCTGCCGTTGGCGATCGTCGTCGCGTTCTTCCTCTGGATCTTCCTGTCGCCGCTGCACGGCACGTCGTCCACGAACCTCACCTTCACGCAGTTCCAGAATGACCTGTCGGCCAAGACCGTGAAGACGGTGAACATCCCGCAGGGCACCGGCACCGCCAGCGGCACGCTGAAGAACGGCACCAACTTCACGGTGACCCTGCCGTCGCCGCAGCCGGACTCGCTGACCACCGACCTGAGCGCGTCCGGGGCGGCCACGAGCTACTCCGCCCCGTCGTCGGGGTTCGGTTCTGAGCTGCTGTCGTGGCTGATCCTGCTGCTGCCGATCGCGCTGTTCGGCTGGCTCTACTTCCGGCTGTCGCGCGGCGCGGCCGGCGGCGGGGCGATGGGCGGGGTGCTCGGGGTGGGCCGGTCCCGGG
>Ga0335075_10010056_pt1 | contig 14374 bp, 11 predicted proteins | sample Lox_Sample_24_FD_206723 | JGI IMG/M metagenome (GOLD analysis project Ga0335075, IMG submission 206723) | Soil microbial communities from Loxahatchee National Wildlife Refuge, Florida, United States - Lox_Sample_2.4 | ecosystem: Environmental > Terrestrial > Soil > Wetlands | place: USA...
CGGCTGGGCTCGTGACGATGGCCGGGCACGTCACGCCGGCTGGGCACGTCGCGCCGGCTGGGCACGTCACGATGGCCGGGCACGTCACGCTGGCTGGGCACGTCGCGCCGGCTGGGCTCGTGACGATGGCCGGGCACGTCACGATGGCCGGGCACGTCGCGCCGGCTGGGCACGTCGCGCCGGCTGGGCACGTCGCGCCGGCTGGGCTCGTGACGATGGCCGGGCACGTCACGCCGGCTGGGCACGTCACGCCGGCTGGGCACGTCACGATGGCCGGGCTCGTCACGATGGCTGGCGGTCGCGGACTATGGCAGCGCCAGGCGCCGGGCCGCTGGCCCTGGCGACGGCGCGGCATACGTCTGCGCCAGTCAGTGCGACCGCGATCTCTCGTGCGTGCGCTGCGCTGCTTGCCAGGAACGCGCAGGTCGGGCCCGAGCCGGAGACGATTGCTCCGAGCGCCCCGTGCTCGCTCCCGGCGGCCAGTGTCCGCCGCAGGCCGGGCTGCAGCGACAGTGCAGCGGGCTGCAGGTCATTGGACAGCAACGGCCCGACCCTGGCGGGATCGCCGGACCTCAAGGCCGCCATCAGCGGGTGGCTCAGCTCGGGCTCGCCAGGCTCGGGCCCGTCACCGGCCGCCGCTCGGGTCGCCCTGAGCCGGTCACAGGTGGCGTAGACCTGTGCGGTGGACAGGCCTTCGTACCCGAATGCCAGCGCCCAGTGATAGCTCCCGGACGCCAGGGCAGGCGTCAGCTGCTCGCCGCGGCCGCGACCCACCGCGGTGCCGCCGATGAGCGCGAACGGGACGTCGCTGCCAAGGCCGGCCGCAAGCTCCGATAGGTCGCGCTGCGACAAGCCGGTCTGCCATAGCTCGTTGCAGGCCAGCAGCGTGGCCGCGGCGTCCGCGCTGCCGCCGGCAAGGCCAGCCGCGACCGGGATGCGCTTGGCGATCCGGATCTCCACGGCGGAGCCGCGCAACCCGGCCGCCTGCACCAGCGCACTAGCCGCTTTCCAGGCGAGATTCGACCGGTCGCGCGGGACCGCAGCAGCGTCCTCGCCGCTGACCGACAGCGACGTCTTCTCCGCCGGCAGCACGGTGACCTCGTCGAAAAGCGAGACCGCATGGAAGACCGTCACGAGCGGGTGATAGCCATCGGCACGGGGCGGGCCCACGGCGAGCTGAAGGTTGACCTTCGCCGGAACCCGGACAGTGACGGCCGCGGGAGCCGGCCTGGTTGCTGAGATCACGATCTGCCGATCGTATCCGGACCAGCTGAGCTCGCGGCGGCTGCGGCTATCCGGGCGAAGTCGGCGATGCCGAGCGCTTCGCCGCGCAGAGCCGGATCGACGCCGGCCACCCTGAGCACCGCCTCGGCAGCCGCCGGGGAGCCGGCCCAGGCCGCCAGCGCTGCCCGCAGCGTCTTCCTGCGCTGCGAGAACGCCGCGTCGATCACGACGAACGTGTCGGCCCTGCTAGCGGCCCCGCGCACGGCCGCAGCGTCGGGCTCGGCCAGGCGCAGCAGTGACACCAGCCCGGAGTCCACCCGCGGAACGGGCCAGAACACCGCCCGGCCGACCGAACCTGACCTGCGCGCGGTGGCGAACCACGCAAGCTTGGCCGACGGCACACCGTAGGTCCGGCTGCCGGGCGGCGCGCACATCCGGTCGGCGACCTCTGCCTGCACCATCACCAGGCCGCGCGCCAGCGACGGGACAGTCGCCAGCAAGTGCAGCACCACCGGTACGGACACGTTGTAGGGCAGGTTCGCGACTAGCACCGTCGGCGGTTCGCCGGGTAGCTGCCCCACCCTGGCAGCGTCTGCCGTCACGACCTCGAGCCGTTTAGCCAGCTGCGGCGCCCGGCGAGCAACTGTGAGCGGCAGTTCCGCGGCTAGCGCCCGGTCGACCTCGACTGCGAGGACCCGGCGGGCGGCGGCCAGCAACGGCAGGGTGAGCGACCCGAATCCCGGCCCTACCTCGAGCACGACGTCGTCAGGGCCGAGGTCCGCTAGCGCTGTTATCCGGCTGACGGTGCCTGCGTCGACGACGAAGTTCTGGCCAAGCCGCTTCGACGGCTGGACACCGAGCCGTGCGGCCAGCTCCCTGATCTCGGTCGGGCCGAGAAGCTGAGCGGCCGGCAACGGCGTCAGGCTGGCCAAGGTCCGAAGACGCGTTCGCCGTTCGCCTCGATGACCTCGCACAGCTTGGCGACATCCATCTGCTTGGCCGCGGCGAGCGCGCGTACTGTGTGCGCGACCTGTGCAGGCGCGTTGGACTTGCCCCGGTTCGGCGACGGCGTCAGGAACGGCGCGTCGGTCTCAGCCAGGATCAGCTCGGGTGGCGTGACGGCGGCGGCCTCGCGCAAGCCGGCCGCGTTCCCGAACGTGACGGTGCCGGCGAAGCTCAGCAGGTAGCCCGCCTGCGTGCAGCGTTGCGCTAGCTCCGCGTCACCGGAGTAGCAGTGAAAGATCACCTGATCAGGGGCACCATCCGCGGCAAGCATGGCCAGCACGTCCTCGTGGGCGTTCCTGTCGTGGATCATTAGCGGCTTGCCCGCCTGCTTGGCGATGTCGATATGCGCACGAAACCACTCGCGCTGTACCTGCGGCGGCGCGCTGTCCCGGTAGTAGTCCAGCCCGGTCTCGCCGACTGCGCGCACCCGCGGCAGCCCGGCCAGCACGGCAATCTCGGCCAGCACGGCCTCTCGCTCCGCCGTCGTGGTCGCTGCAGCTGCCGTCTCGTTCGGGTGAATCGCCACCGCTGCATATACCGCCGGGAACGCACCCGCACAGTCCGCGGACCAGCGAGAGGACGCGGCGTCGACGCCCACTGTGACGACCCGGTTGATGCCAGCGGCTGCCGCCTGCGCGAGCGTGTCGGCGACTGCCATGTCGATCATGTCGAGGTGACAGTGGCTGTCGAACGCCGCAGACGGGAGCGCCTCAGGGGGCGGCGCCTGCGGCTTGCCTATACCCTGCCCCGGCCCGAACCGGTCGTCAGGCCCGGATCGGTCATCCGGCCCGGACCGAAAGCCGCGCGCGTACCGGTCTCCCTGACCGGGGCGGTCCGCGGGCTGTGTCACTTGGTCTCGAGCCGGGCTAGCTCCTCAGTGACTACCGAAGGATCTAGCTTGGTGAATAGCGGGGCGGGAACGGCGAGCGGAGTTCCTGGCTTAATCGGCATCGACTCCCAGCGCGCCGCAGTCTGATAGTCGCCGGTGATCACCGGGTAAGGCGCTCCGCCGTCCTCGCTGACCTCTTCCATCCGCGGCATGCCTGACCATTCGCCTGTGCCGCCGAGCATCTCGTACACCTTCTGCGACGAGCGCGGCAGGAACGGGGTCAGCAGCGTCTTTCCGTCATCCACCAACTGCAGCGCAACATGCAGGATGGTGCGCATCCGGTCAGGATCTGACTCGCGCAGCTTCCACGGCGCCTGGTCGGACAGGTACTTGTTTGCCTCCGCCAGCGTGCGCATCGCTTCGGTGCTCGCCAGCTTGAAGCGGCAGCGCCTGAGCGCGTCGCCGACTGCGGTAAAGGCCGCCCTTGACCGCTCGAGCAGCGCGCGGTCGGCTTCGCTGAGCTCGCCGGGGGCGGGGATCTCGCCGATGTTGCGTGCCGCGAAGGAGATCGAGCGGTTCACCAGGTTGCCCCAGTTAGCCACCAGCTCGTCGTTATTGCGGCGGACGAACTCGCTCCAGGTGAAGTCGGTGTCCTGACTCTCCGGGCCGGCCACCGCGACGTAATAGCGCAGCGCGTCCACGTCGTAGCGGGCCAGGAAGTCACGGACGTAGATGACGACCGAGCGCGACGAGGAGAACTTCTTGCCTTCCATCGTCAGGAACTCGCTGGAGACCACATCGGCTGGAAGGTTGAGCTCGCCGAGCGTGCCAGGCACGCCGCCCTTCGAGCCCTTGCCGTTGTAGCCGAGCAGCATGGCCGGCCAGATCTCGGCGTGGAAGACGATGTTGTCCTTGCCCATGAAGTAGTAAGCGTCGGCGTCCGGCGACTGCCACCAGGCCCGCCAGGCATCCGGGTCGCCGCTCCGCCTGGCCCATTCGATTGATGCCGACAGGTAGCCGATCACGGCGTCGAACCAGACGTAGATCCGCTTATCGGGCTTGTCTCGCCAGCCGTCGAGCGGGATCGGCACGCCCCAGTCCAGGTCCCTGGTGATAGCGCGCGGCTGCAGCTCGCCGAGCAGGTTGAGTGCGAACTTCAGCACGTTGGGCCGCCACTGGCCGCTCTTGCTCTGCAGCCAGCCGCCCAGCACGTCAGCGAACGCCGGCAGATCCAGGAAGAACTGCTCGGTCTCGACGAAGACCGGTGTCTCGCCGTTGATCTTCGAGCGCGGGTTGATGAGGTCCGCGGGGTCCAGCTGGTTGCCGCAGTTGTCGCACTGGTCGCCGCGGGCGTTGTCGTATCCGCAGATCGGGCAAGTGCCTTCGATATAACGGTCCGGCAGGGTCCGGCCGGTGGATGGTGATACTGCCCCGAGTGCCTTGCGCGGGAAGATGTAGCCGTTCTTGTACAGGCCGACGAACATCTCCTGGACGACCGAGTAGTGGTTGCGTGTGGTGGTCCGGGTGAACAGGTCGTAGGACATGTCCAGCCCGGCCAGGTCCTCGGCGATCACCCGGTTGTACCGGTCCGCGAGCTCCCGCGCGGTCACGCCCTCCGCGTCCGCCTGGACCTGGATCGGGGTACCGTGCTCGTCGGTGCCGCTGACCATCAGCACCGGGTTGCCGCACATTCGCTGGTACCGCGAGAACATGTCACAGGGCAGGCCAAAACCGGATACGTGGCCGATGTGCCTGGGACCGTTCGCGTACGGCCATGCGGGTGCGCTGAGAATGTGACGGCTGGTCATAACGTCCCAGCCTAGTGGCCGGCAGCAGCCCGGCGGCCGGCGCGGACGGCCACTAGGCAGGCCAGCGCCGGCGACCAGCCCATGGGTGCCGCTCCGCTGCAGCCCGCAGGACACCAAACCGGCACCGATGACAGGCCGCCGCGCCCAAGACACACGCGAGCACCTACTCGGCCGGCCCATGGGTGCCGCTCCGCTGCTGCCCACAGGACACCAAACCGGCACCGGTGACAAGCTGTCGCGCCCAAGACGCACGCCAGCGCCCGCGCGACCAGCCCATGGGTGCCGCTCCACTGCAGCCCGCAGGACACCAAACCGGCACCGATGACAGGCCGCCGCGCCCAAGACACACGCGAGCACCTACTCGGCCGGGCCATGGGTGCCGCTCCGCTGCTGCCCACAGGACACTAAACCGGCACCGATGACAGGCCGCCGCGCCCCGACGCGCGCCAGCGCCCGCGGCTAGCCGCCAGGCCGGGCGGGACCGTCAGAACCAGCCGCGACGACAGCGGCATACAGCTCGCGCTTGCGCAGGCCGAGCTCAGACGCGACGGCGGTGATGGCGTCCTTGCGGCTCAGGCCCGCGTGCACCCGCAGCTCGACCTCAGCGATCCCGTCCGCCGTCGTGGCCGGGCCAGCCTGCGGCGGCGCGCCGGCCACCACTAGGGTGATCTCGCCGCGCACGTCGTCATCGAGCTGGGCGGCGAGCTCACCCAGCGTGCCGCGGAGCACCTCCTCGTGGGTCTTCGTCAGCTCCCGGCACACCGCCGCGGCGCGGTCCTCGCCGAACGCGGCCGCGAGCTCTGCCACAGTGCCGGCTACCCGGCGCGGCGATTCAAAAAAGATCAGCGTGCGCGGCTCCGCCGCGAGGGCGGCGAACCGCCGGGCGCGCTCCCCCACGCGGCGCGGCGGGAAGCCCTCGAACGTGAACCGGTCGGACGGCAGCCCGGAGGCGACTAGCGCCGCGGTTACCGCCGAGGGGCCGGGCAGGACGGTGACGCGTATGCCGGCCTGCGCAGCAGCCGCGACTAGCCGGTAACCGGGGTCGCTGATCCCTGGCAGTCCGGCATCAGTGATCAGCAGGACGTCTTGGCCTGCGGTGAGCTCGGCTAGCAGGGGTGGCACTCGGCGAGCTTCTACGTCGTCGTAGTAAGAGACGACCCGGCCGGTGATCCGGACGCCAAGGGCGGCGGCGAGCCTGCGCAGTCTCCTGGTGTCCTCCGCCGCGATCAGCCCGGCGTCCCCGAGTGCCGCAGCGAGCCTGGGCGAGGCGTCGGCAGGCTGGCCGATCGGCGCTGCCGCCACGGTGAGTACGCCTGGTTTCGAGCGGATTGCGCCAACTACTCCGCTGCCTGGTTCCATCTCGCCGCCCAGGCTAGCCGTTCCGGCCTTTACCATGGCTGTCGATGAACGCGTACCAGACGATGCACGCCACGGACGCCGGGGAAGGCTCGCTGATGGCTCGTGCTAGCAGGCGCGGGGCGCTGGTGCTGGGCAGCACCTTCTGGGGCTGGGCCGGACCGGTCCTCATCATGATCTTCGGTGGCTTCCTGCGGTTCTACCGGCTGAGCAAGCCCGATGCTGTCGTCTTCGACGAAACGTACTATGTGCCCGATTCGAACTCGATCCTGCATCATGGCGTCGAGCTCAATCACGTTAACAACGTCAACTCCCTGCTCGTGCGGGGCGACCCCAACTTCTACAAGCTCAGCAACGGCCACGTGGTCGGCGAGATTGTTGCTCACCCGCCGCTAGGCAAGATGATGATGGCGGTGGGCCAGTGGGTGTTCGGCCTCACGCCATTCGGCTGGCGGTTCACGGTCGCGCTGATCGGCACGGTTTCGATCCTGATGACCGCGAGGATCGTGCGGCGGATGACTCGGTCCACGATGCTCGGCTGCATCGCCGGCCTTCTCGTCGCGCTCGACGGCCTGGAGCTGGTGCTCAGCCGCACCGCCATACTCGACATTTTCGCGATGTTCTGGGTGCTTGCCGCCTTCGGCCTGCTGGTGATCGACCGGGACCAGACGATAGCCAGACTTCAGGAGGCTGCCGCCGGGCCCGGGGCGCAGGACCCCGACGGGCCGAAGCTGGGCATCCGGTGGCTGCGAGTGGCAGCCGGGCTGTGCCTCGGCGCGGCGTGTGCCAGCAAGTGGAACGGGCTGTACTTCCTTATCGCTTTTGCCGGGCTCGCGGTTGCCTGGGATTTGGGTGCCCGCCGAGCCGCTGGTTATCCGAACTGGCTCGCCGGCGGCCTTCGCAGCGACGTGAAGTGGCTGCCCGCCTGGTGCCTTGCGATACCTGCAGCGATTTATACGGCCTCCTGGAGCGGATGGTTCGCCACCAGCGACGGCTACGACCGCAACTGGGCCGCGCTTCACGGCAACCACACCCCGATCTGGTCGACGGTCGACTCCTGGTACCAGTACAACCACTGGATGCTTCAGTTCGGCCTCGGCTTGAATGCCGGTCAGAGCTACAAGTCGAATCCGCTCGGCTGGCTTGTCCTGCAGCGGCCGATCTCGTTCTACTGGTGCGCCGGCGGCACCAAAGGCTGCTCGATGCCCAAGGGCCAGGTCGCCGAGGTGCTCGCCATCGGCACTCCGCTGATCTGGTGGGGCGGTGCGCTTGCGCTGCTGTTCTGCCTTGGCTGGTGGCTCACCAACCTGATCGGCGATATTGCGTTCAGGCGGCTGCCACAACGCGACTGGCGCGCCGGAGCGGCCCTGCTCGGCGTCGCGGCCGGCTGGCTGCCGTGGATCTGGTTCTACCTCCATGACAACCGCACGGAGTTCTTCTACTACGCGGTCGCGTTTGAGCCGTTCATGGTGATCGCGATTACCTTGTGTCTCGGACTGATCATCGGGCCGGCCAGAGCAGCGCCAAGCAGACGCGCTCTGGGCGCGGTCGGTGTCGGCGCTTACCTGCTCGGGGTGCTCCTCAACCTCGCCTATATCTACCCGATCCTGACAGCGCAGGTCATTCCTTACTCATCCTGGCTGGCCAAGATGTGGTTCCGTACCCCAGGCGGCTTCGACTGGATCTGAGCCCACCGGCCGCCGTCAGCCCCCGGCAAAACGGGCAGCCGGGTCTATAGCGCTCCGTAATCGCTCTGTTACTCAGATCACGCATCTGTTTGCCGCCCGGCTGCGTCATAGCAGTGTCACTTCACCTAGCGGAGCGGAGCCGATAAGTGCGTCTTGCTGACGATCTGAAGCAGGTTGAGCAGTTGCCGGATCGCGATGCGCGGTTCGAACGCGACGTGGTCCCGGTTATGGGCCAGCTCTATCCGGCGGCGCTTCGGATGACGAGGAACCCTAGCGACGCCGAAGACCTCGTGCAGGAGACGGTGACCAAGGCGTACGCGGCCTTCCATCAGTTCACGCCGGGCACGAACCTGCGAGCCTGGCTGCAACGCATCCTGTCCAACACGTTCATCAACGGCTACCGGAAGAAGCGCCGAGAGCCGATTCAGGACCTGGGCGTCGATTTCCAGGAAGACTGGCAGACCAGCAATGATCCGCTGATACCGCCAGTCCGGTCGGCCGAGGCCGAGGTAATCGAACGCCTTGCTAGCTCTGAGATCCTGCAGGCCTTGCGCGACCTGCCGGCAGAGTTCCGGATTGCCATCTATCTCGCCGACATCGAGGGATACCCGTACCGCGAGATAGCCGAGATGATGAACACCCCGATCGGAACCGTGATGTCACGGCTGCATCGCGGCCGTGCAAAGCTCCGGCAACGACTGATGAACCACGCGCCACGGCAGCTTGCAACTGCGTCTTAATCCCTCGAGTGCGCCACTCTGGCGCGCAACACACTGGCAATGCCCCGCAGGCCGCCTTCTCCCAGCGGCCGCGGGGCGTTGTCGCTGTCAGGAGAGGCGGGCGTGCGGCTTACTGGCCCTGCCAGACGGGCGCTCGCTTTTCGGCGAACGCCAGCGCCCCTTCCCTTGCGTCCGCGGACGTGAACACCGGGGTGATGATCTCACCTTGCCGGCGGAATGCCTCGGCGGCGGGCCAGTCAGCCGATTCGGTGATCACCCGCTTAGTGGCAATAAGCGCGAGCGGGCCGCCCAGAGCGAGCCGGGCAGCGAGTTCCTTCGCTGCACTCAGCGCCTGGCCGGCCGGCACCAGCTTGTTGACCAGGCCAGCCTGGTGCAGCCGTGCCGCCGGGAAGTGCTCGCCGCTGAGGGCAATCTCCATTGCCAGGTGATAAGGGATGCGCCTCGGCAGCCGGAGCAGACCGCCGGCGCCTGCGACCAGTCCCCGCCTCACCTCCGGCAGCCCGAACTTGGCTTCCTCGCCAGCCACGACAAGGTCGCAGGCGAGAGTGAGCTCGAAACCGCCAGCCAGTGCGTAGCCTTCAACCGCGGCGATGATCGGCTTCGCCGGCGGCCGCTCGACAATTCCGCCAAAACCGCGGTCCTGGACGCTCGGCGAATCGCCTGCCAGGAAACCCTTGAGGTCCATTCCGGCGCTGAACGTGCCGCCCGCTCCGGTCAGGATCAGCACCCTGACGTCTTTGTTAGCGTCGAACTCGTCCAGGGCCGCGGCGATCCCGCGGGCAACAGCGCCGTTGACCGCGTTCCTGGCCTCCGGCCGGTTGATAGTGATAACGCCAACGCCGTCGCCGGCCTCGGTCAAGACTTCTTCAGACATAGCTTCAGGAGTTCCTTAGCTCTGAACGGGTCGGGCTGGCCGCGAGCACAAGGCGATCACCCGATGCAACTGCCGGGCGTTCGACACGTGGGGCGATCTAGTCGCACACTACAGTGTGGACTTATCGGCGCAGGAGGCAGGCAATGGGCGAGCGTGAGCGTCGCGCTGGCGACAGGCTCGGGCAGCTTGGCGGAGACGCGGAGGGACCTGCCGAGCGGAAAGCTGCGCTGTACATTGCCCGAGCAGACGCAGCCCGGGCTGCCCGGTTAGCTGGATACAAGTCGCTCGTGCGGCGACTGATAGACCACTTGCTCCGACGTCGCCGTGAGGAAACCTGATGTCCCCGCTGCCGCCGTCCGCAAGGTTTCTGTAACCGAGTTAACGGACGCCTTGATGGCATTCCGGCGCGATCCGCGCCCGGCCGGAGCAAGGTGTGACGGAAGTACTGACGCGCTGAACGCAGTGGTTTCCTCCCGGGCTGGCACGGCCCGGCCGGATGTCAAGCGCTGTCCAGTCCTGTCGCGCCCCTATTTGGGCTGGAACCGGATGCCGCCGTCGAAACGGATGACCTCGGCGTTCATGTAGTCGTTCTCGATGAGCATGCGGACCAGCTGGGCGAACTCCGCTGCAGTGCCCATCCGCTTCGGGAAGACCACCGGCGCAGCGAGCTTGGCCTTGAACTCCTCGCTGGCAGGACCGGTGCCGTAGATCGGCGTGTCGATAATGCCGGGGCAGATCGTATTCACCCGCATGCCGACAGCGGCCAGGTCCCTGGCGGCCGGCACGGTCATGCCGATGATGCCGCCTTTCGACGCTGAGTACGCCAGCTGGCCGGTCTGTCCCTCAAGGCCGGCGATCGATGCCGTATTAATCACGACGCCGCGCGCGCCATCGTCGTCAGCCGGCGCGGTCTTGGCCACGGCAGCCGCGCCGATGCTCATCAGGTTGAAGGTACCGATGAGGTTGACGTCGATGACCTTGCCGAAAGCTGCCCGGTCGTGCGGCTCGCCGTCGCGGCCCACGGTTCGCTGTGCCCAGCCGATGCCGGCGCAACTGATCACGAGTCGCAGCGGCGCACCTGCCGATGTGGCCACCGCTACAGCGGCTCGAACGGACTCGGCGTCGCTGACGTCGGTCTGCGCGAAAAGCCCGCCGACCTCCTCGGCTAGCGCCTTCCCGCGCTCGGCATTCAGGTCAGCGACGACGACTTTGCTACCGGCTGCAGCGAGCTCGCGGACTGTCGCCTCACCGAGGCCGCTGGCGCCACCGGAGACGATTGCAGCAGTGCCGTTAATTTTCATGGCCGGAGCTTACTTGGCCGCTCGCGGCAGCACCGAGCGGGGTTCAGGCTGGCGACGGGCCTAGTCGCTGCGGCCGCTGTGGCTTCGGTACGCGTCTCGCGCCTGAGCGGGGCGCTTGCCTCTCGCGCTAACTGGATATCTAAATGTCAGCACCGTGCCGTAGCGTTTGCGCGGGTGCACCTTACTGGCCGTCGGCTGCCAACTTGCCGGGCTGGCCGTGCCCGCCTCGCAGGGGAGGACAGCAGTGGCGGCAGTCGCAACGGAGTCGAAGCAACGCGGGAACCCTTGGGTTATCCTCCTGGTGGTCTCGCTCGGGTTCTTCATGACCTTGCTCGATCTGACCATCGTCAACATCGCGATCCCCAACATGATCACGAAGTTGCACGCCTCGCTCGACGACATCCTGTGGGTCATCAACGCCTACGCGCTCGTGCTAGCCGTGCTCCTAATCACCTGCGGGCGGCTCGGAGATCTGTTCGGCCAGCGCAAGCTGTTCTTCGCCGGGATTGCGCTGTTCACGCTTGCCTCGGCGGCATGCGGCCTGTCAACGTCGGCCGGATTCCTCATCGGGTTCCGTGCCGTCCAGGGCCTCGGTGCCGCAATGCTGATGCCGCAGACGCTGGCCATCCTGACCATGGTGTTCCCCCCGGAGCGCAGGGGGGCGGCGTTCGGCGTCTGGGGTGCGGTGGCGGGCATCGCGACCATCGCCGGTCCAACCCTGGGCGGACTCCTCGTCACAGCATTCGACTGGCGTTACATCTTCTTCGTCAACGTGCCCATTGGCGCGGTCGTGCTCGTGCTGACGGTGATCCTTATCCCGGACCTCCGCACCGGCCGCAAGCACAGCTTTGACATCACCGGCGTTGTGCTCGCGAGCCTGGCCCTGCTTGCGATCTGTTACGCACTGGTCGAGGGGCAGAAGTACAACTGGAGCACGATCACCTCGTTCATCTCCATCCCGCTGCTGCTCGGAGTCGGCGTTGTGCTGCTCGGAGTGTTCCTGTTCCTGCAGGCCCGGCGCCAGGACGGCGAGCCGCTCGTGCCGTTCTCCCTATTCAGGGACAGGAACTACGCGCTGATGAATGTGGTCTCCGGCTTCATCGCGATCGGCATGCTGGGCATCTTCCTGCCGTTCTCCATCTACCTGCAGTCCGTACTCGGTTTCTCGGCGCTTAAGGCTGGGCTGACCATGGCGCCCGCGTCATTGGTCTCGATGTTCGTAGCGCCGGCCGCCGGGCGTATGTCCGACCGGATCGGCGGCAAGTACATCCTGATGGTGGGGCTGCTGCTGTTCGCGGGCGGCATGGGGGCAATCGCGTTCGTCGCGCAACCCTCCTCTGCCTGGTACGCCTTCCTCGCGCCGCTGTTCGTCGCCGGCCTCGGCATCGGCTGCACGTTCGCGCCGCTGACCACGGTTGCGATGCGGAACGTCAACCCGATGATGGCCGGGGCCGCCTCGGGCGTCTTCAACACGACCCGCCAGGTAGGCACCGTGATCGGCACGGCGGGTGTCGGCGCGCTGCTCCAGAACCGCCTGATAGCGGGGTTCACGACCCAGGTTCAGCAGCGTGGCGCGGCCCTTCCGGCGGCGGCGCGCGACAGGCTCGTCGCTGGATTCCAGTCTGCCGCGAAAGGCGGCCTCGAGGTGGGATCGGGAGCGCGTACAACCGGGCTGGCGGGCGAGATCTTCACGCACGGGTTCGTGGATGCAATGCGGCCGACGATTCTCGTGCCGATCGCGTTCCTGCTCGCCGGGGCTTTGAGCTGCCTGCTCATCAAGGCCCAGCGGCCCACAGGGGACGACAGCGGCCAGGCCTCGGGCGTTGCCGAGCAGACCGCGACGACAGCGGGCTGACGCCGCCAGCACACCAACAGGGGGCTGACGCTGCCAGGCACACAGCAGCGGGCTGGGGTCACGCCAGCGTCGGACGGGAGCCCGCCCTCCTGCGGCAGGCTCCCCGGCCGAGCCAGCACAGCAAGCTGACAGCCGTCAGCGGCGCCCGGCAGGGCGACCCGCCAGCACCTCCCACGGCCAGCCGGTAACCGCTCGGGTCGACCACCGTCGCACCCCATGCGCGGTCAGTGCGCAGCCAGCAACTCTGTGTTCCAGTCTTCGTCCGGATCAGAGCTAGCCGGGCTAGCCTCGAATGGGAACCGGTCCGCGAACGCTGGCCGCAAGTCCGTTAGCCAGACTGCAGTCGGGTCATACTCGGCAAAGAACGGGCGCCCGACCTGTGACGGGTCGCGTGACTGAATCATGTGCAGCGCGAAGACCTTCTGGCCCGCAATCTCGACCACGCCGTCGACGCACACTTTGCCGGGAGTGGCTGACATCGACGGGCCACGGACCGTCCGGCACAGCCCGGAGACCGTGCTGTAAGCGTCCCGGTAGATCTCCGCGGCACGCGCCAGCGGGACGGCGAAGTAACCCTGCGGCCCGGTGTCCCGCTCAACGAACATGTAGTACGGCACCATGCCGAGCCGTAGCTGCGCCCGCCACATCCGCGACCAGGTAGCAGCATCATCGTTGATGGTCCTGATCAGCGGAGCCTGGGTGCGGATGACAGCGCCGGCCGAGCGGATCCGGCTGACCGCGGTGGTCACCAGAGCCGGCTCGAGTTCGCGCGGATGCGAGAAGTGGCCCATCAATGCGAGCGTCTTCCCGGCCGCGCTTACCTCCTCGAATAGCCGCAACGTGTCGGCGGCGTCCGGGTCAGTCACGTACCGCTGCGGCCAGTAGGACAGCGACTTCGTACCGATCCGTACCGATTCGATGTGCTCGAGACCGGGCTCCAGCAGCGGCTCTACGTACCTGCGCAGCACTGCGGCTCCCATGATCATCGGATCGCCGCCCGTGATGAGGACACTGGTTACCTGCGGGTGGGATCGCAGGTACGCAGTCACCCGAGACATGTCGTCGGTGGCCATCTTCAGGTCAGGCTCGCCAACAAACTGGGCCCAGCGGAAGCAGTACGTGCAGTAGGCATGGCACGTTTGACCCTGCTTAGGAAAGATCAGGACGGTCTCGGGGTATTTGTGCTGCACACCTGGCAGCGGCTCGTCCTCGAGTTCCGGCGTATTGAGCGCAAGCTGACCAGCCGGATGCGGATTCAAGCGCATCCGGACGGCGTGTGCCGCGGCCTGAATCTCCTGGTCGGGCGCGCCGCTCTCCAGCATCGCGGCGATGGGCGCCACGTCCTCCGGCGGCAGCATGTCAGCCTGCGGGAAGACGAGCCGGTAGATCGGATCATCCGGTGCTGCTGACCAGTCGATCAGCGACTCAATCACGTACTCGTTAGTGCGGAATGGCAGCACAGTTGCCACCGCCCGGACGGCCAGCCGCTCGCTCTCGCTAAGCCCGGCCCTCGCCGTCAGCTGATCCAGGTGCTTGGCACTGTACGCGTGGAACCTGCGTCCCTGAACAGGCACAACTGGCGAAATTTCTTGAATGCTCATGCAACTCCCTCCGGCCACCGCTGACCGCAGCGCCTGGCTGTTCGCATGATCTCCCCGTGTCATGCCGCCTGTCCGGCGTGCTGTTACTTGTTC
>Ga0335075_10010057_pt1 | contig 14373 bp, 16 predicted proteins | sample Lox_Sample_24_FD_206723 | JGI IMG/M metagenome (GOLD analysis project Ga0335075, IMG submission 206723) | Soil microbial communities from Loxahatchee National Wildlife Refuge, Florida, United States - Lox_Sample_2.4 | ecosystem: Environmental > Terrestrial > Soil > Wetlands | place: USA...
TGCGCTTGCCTCCAATGGAAATCGAGGTGCGGTTGGGGCTGCAGCAGTCGATGAGAAATGCTCATGTTCCTCCAAATAGTGATATAGCTGTATAATATATATTATCACTATATATATATATATATAATATATATAATGTGGCTACAGAGGTAAAGTACCTGCTAGTCCCGCCAAATTTAGGTTCCCATAATAGCTACTGTACTGTACTGTACATAACCTAAAAAAGGAGAGAAGATCGGTGTCCCTAAGTGCCGTCTCCGTGCTCGGCAACGTCCGACCTGCGTCATAGTTCGATCTATCTATGCACATGGGAAACAACCAAATTTAGACATGCCATTCTTTCTTCTCTTTACTCTCCTTATACTAGGCTCTGCGCATCAGCCCGCAACATATATCGATTCTAACATTCCCTTGCCATACAACGAAATCATTTTACCTGCAGAACTCTACTCGTCCCCCACTTTATTTACATTGAGGTACCCTACTGTTACTGTTAATCACATTGGCGAGCCTTCTCAAGCATCTGGCACGAAGATTTCCTCGCTACCTTCCTGCATCTATCCTTGACTCCACATCCGCCTGGCCCCAGACCCGACGGCGAGAAGGCAGTGCCGCCGAGAGGCTTGACCGCCGAGCCGGAGACATGACTTCTACTTCCCAAGCTAAGCCAGAAAAGTCATATCTTGCAGCTGCAGTAGAGTCCATTTCGCCATGGTCGATTTCACGAAGCTCTACTCCAAAGCCGGGCTGGGCAAGTACAAGCGGACCCGAGTTATCAAATCAACATGGAACGAATCACTCTCTGAATTTTCGTTACGGCTTGAGCTCGAAAAGATATCCTCAAGACTGTCCACCGCTTAACGCCCGTTGGTTTTATGCCGTCGATGTAGGCCACGTTCTGGTCTTTCTCCTTCCCCTTCAGTACTGACTTCCATGTGCAGATTCCAAAACGTAAGCCAAAGCTTCTCAAAGAGGCTCTCAAAGGTTCGAAGCCACTTCCTCCACCCAAAAAATTCGTGCCATTTTCTGTACGTGATTCAAGATCGATAGAATTGGCGTTTCAGCAGCTGGTCGAGGAAGAGGAAGATAACGAGATCAGTCATTATAATGCAGAGAAAAAGCCAGGGGTCCCAATTGCCGCAGCCGGTGAGAATGAAAACACCAGCATGAATGAAGCAGGCGATCTCAAGCACGCAGGTGGGAAAGTGAAAGTACCAGTCAATGAAGATTTCTTATTCGATGTCGACATTGAGGCTAGGGAGCTTGCGCCAGTATATTGGCTTGGGCCAATATATGAAGTTAGACGCGGGTCCTGGTTCTTCCAGGAAGGCTCAATCCTAAGGCCTTGCGAAGAAAACCTTGCAACTCAACTGGAGGAGGGTTATCTGAAGGTGAAGCCTTTTCGTTATCCCAAGGCACCTGAGAAATCGACATCAAATCCGGTCTCCACGAAGCCTGGAAATGATCCAGGAGATGCTGCTAACGACCTTACGCCAAAACCATCAATGGGCGACTTAAAGACTGTCAACAAGCAAGCACTTGATGATGATGCCAATAACACTAAGGACAAATCGACCCCAGTTCATGAGCCACAAACGCACCGTCTCTTCGGCGCTTACATGAACTCGATAGTAACCTACCAAGATGAAACTACTGCTTGGCTCTCCTCAGATGGTATCATGTCACGTGTCAGTAGTACTGTCTATGAACGGTTTGCGGGCGGAGGTTATCTTGGAGGAGAAAAGCTTGTTCGTGGCTTTACAGAGCCGGGTAAGGCAGTCAAAGTTGCTGAGGCAAAGGTTGAACGACCAACTACTCCTAATACTTCTGCATCACGAGGTCCGAGCAACCCAGGACTTTACCCTGATGAAAGGCAAAAAAAGATTCTAAAACGGAGGTCTGCGCCGCCCGATATGATCACTGCAGTTGATGATGACGACATCAAAGAAAGCAAGCCACCTGGGCCTGAGACTCGAGAAGCTCTACTAAAGCGACAAATCTCCTCAATGGTCATTGACTCCATGGATCCTGAGAAGGAGGAAGAGGCTGTAAGGAGACGCGACGAGAAAGAAATACAGACAGATTATGTTGAACACGATGGTGAAGACCAAGCTCGACAGATTGAGCATCTTATTCTAGTAACACACGGAATTGGCCAACGTCTAGGCATGAGGTGAGACTCGACAATCTGGAACATTCAAAATAACTAGAGACATGTCTAATAGTATCTTAAAAGGACCGAGAGCATCAATTTCGTACATGATGTCAACGTCCTACGGCAGAACCTTAAAAGCGTATACTCAAACTCTGCGGATCTCCAGGCTCTTAATGCCGAGATAGACAAGCTTCCTAAAAATTGCCGGATTCAAGTTCTTCCTGTGTGCTGGCGGCACCAACTAGATTTTCCACGTCAAAGTTTAAAGCAAAGTCGCAGAGAGCATGACCTTGGAGATACTCTAGAGGACGACGAAGAATACCCGAGCTTGGAGGACATCACAATTGAAGGAGTACCATTTGTGCGTAGCCTGATAACCGATTTGGCTCTAGATATACTTCTCTATCAAAGCGCATACCGGGAGCACATTTCTGGCATTGTGCTTCGAGAATGCAACAGGATTTACAAGCTCTTTCTAGATAGGAACCCGTACTTTAAAGGGAAAGTTAGCCTTATCGGCCACAGTTTGGGTTCCGCAATTCTATTTGATCTGCTCTGCCGCCAAAAGGAAGATGTTAAGATCCACGGATCCTCCCAGCACTCGAGGTATTATCATTACCGATCGCACTCAAGGGGGCAGGCGAAGAGGGACGATAAAAATTTGAGTTTCGACTTTGCTGTTGAAGATTTCTACTGTCTCGGAAGTCCCATAGGATTGTTCCAGATGTTGAAGGGCAGGCAAGTGTTCATTACAGTTTTCGCATGTGGAGCTTATTTGATAGTTATAAGGCTAACACTAACAACAGAACAATTGCTGCCCGTCACCACCCCGGCGCTCTTCCTGCGGAGAGTCCCATGGACCCTGACGATATGGATGATCCATTCCTTGCAGCTTCCAACCCTGCATCTATTTACTCAGCTGGCGAAAAGATATCCTCCATTACTGGCTTACCATATACAATCTCCTCTCCAAAATGCGCCCAGCTCTACAACATTTTCTATCCGTCAGATCCAATTAGTTACCGCTTAGAACCGCTAATTGCCCCTGCTATGTCATCACTTAAACCACAAGTACTCCCTTACACAAAAAAGGGCATATTTGGAGCTTCCGCAGGCCAAGGTCTGACAGGTATTGGCGCGAGAGTTGGCCAAAGTGTAAGCGGCTTTTGGTCCAGCTTGAGCTCTGGGATAGCAAGCAGTATACTTAACCGCAGTCTTGGCCTCACTAGCGAGGAAGCTGCTAGTATGGCCGAGCCGCAGATCTCTACGGTTCGTGAGTCCCAGATGTCCATAGGCGCAGGCACGAACATATCTAGTGGTGGCGTTATCTCTACTACGCCGCCGCTTCTGCGGGAAGACACAAATGAGAAGAAGAGACAACTGGCGGAAAGTACTGCAGCAGCGGACCGTGAGGGCAGCGAGGCCAATGCACCTACATTGATTGATGATGAGATCGAGACACTATATGCAGGATTTCAAAAGAGACGGAAGAGTCAGCAGAACGACGAAGGCCAGGACCCACACGCCTGGGTGGATGCAGAAGAGAAGGGGCGGAAGCTCCGAAGAGAGGAAATGAAAGTCCGAGGGCTCAACCAGAACGGCCGAGTCGACTTCAGTATTCAAGAGTGAGTTCCTTTCTCAATTAAGACCTTCCGCGCGCTTTGCAACCCATAACTCTACGAAGTATATCTGAGTGCGGGGTCGCGGCCATATCCCCGGGCATGCCCAGGCGTTTCTTACATTAATGCCTCGAATCGGTTCTTTGGCACTAACTATTTTACAGAAGCGTCCTAGACTTCAATCCCATAAACACCATTGCGAGTCATCTCAGCTATTGGGCTGATGAAGACGTTAGCCATTTCGTAATGTCTCAACTTCTGTCCAGACACAGAAATCACAGGAGTAGAGGAAGCTCAGGTCATCTGACAAGGAATCCACGGTAAGGTCGGCCCTGCACTCCTGGGTGGGTGGTACTTTGTGTTTGATAGCCTCATTAAGGTGATACTCTTGCGAATTAAGAAAGTAACTGTACAAAGTAAAGCAGAGATGGAGAATTGTAAATAGTCTAGATTATGTTTAAAGTGTGTCATATCCTACGATAGGAAGCACTATAGATAAACTTCCAGGATACCGCATTAAGCCTTGTTTTGAAAGACTGCCTTTCCAGGAATATATATATAATGTGTTTGCTAATTCCTAGGTGGCTCTCGAATTCTTTCATGATATGTTTAGACTATCCCTTAAGCAATAGTACTCTTAGCTCCGGTTTTCATATTCTGGCCCTTCAAAGGATCCCTGATTGCAATAGAGCCGTCCAGGTCCCTCCCATAGCATTTGCAACAGTACTGGCTGTCTGACCTTGCGTGTTACGTAAACTCCTAATGTCAACACCAGTAGCCGCAGACTCTCTGGAAGCATTTACGCTTTCCGCTACACGAATAGCTTCCTCTGGGAACTTGTCTGCTGGCACATCCGAGGCGAGCCACAAGAGAAGCCAGACAATTTCTTGCTTGCTGTTTTCGATGGCGAGGTGGATGGCACTTTTCATCCCGTCGAGCGGGTCCTGGTATCGTAGGAGGTCTGCAGGTGACATGGAATCTTGCTCGCCGTCTTCGTGGTCTTCTTCGACTGTCTGGAGCAACTCAAAGATTCCGCTGACATCCCCTTGGCTGCACATATGCATGAAAGCTCTGGCAGGCCTTGCGGAGGGATTAGCTTCCAGGTATGCTTCTTCTGTGATGAGTGGAAGGATGTCCAAGTCGTCCTGTACGCCCCCCTCGTTTGTATAACGAGTGAGTATTTGGGGAGTTTGAGGATGGCCAAGAGTAAGGCTATTTGTGGCAGAAGGCCCAGCTGGAGGAGAAATCAAGTTTGTATGGCACGAGGGGCATTTAAAAGAGAGAGCAACCTCGGAGGATTCGTCGAGGAGACATTGCCTATTCGTACAAGTTAGGCATGGTATTCCAGCTATCAATCGGTTGAATTTATTTTATCAACCAGGTTCTTAGCTGAAAAGGGTGCTGTCACAGAACGACGTACCAATGGAAGTGACAGCCGCAAGGCAACTCTAGATCATCCGGCACCACGGTCGGAGACCCTCCAGCTACTGAGGATGTCGCCTCGTCGAAATCATCCGGGTCGAGCTCAAGGACGAGGGCTTGTCCGCATGACTTACAGGTAGCCATTGGGGAAAATTCTTGACCGATGATGATTTGAAATTCTCGTTCAATAAAACCTCTTAATGAACTCCACTACAACTAGAAGGATCACGGAGGCTATAAAACTTTGCGTTGTGCTTCCTAGGTTGTACCGAAAATTGAGTGTAAGCATCTTCGTATGGTTCACGCAGGTTTTGAGAAGTTGCGGGCGGAGAGATGGAGTCCTAGCAAGAGCCTGCTTTTGTAGACCCCTCGTATTGCTCATTACCATTCACATATATCTATGAACGAGCATCTAAAGCTATTCTAGAGGGCAAGTCTTTCTTCGCTATCCGAGTGAGTACAAGCATGCATAGTGAATGGATCCATGCCTGGCGCAAAGAAGATAGCGACGTGAGCGTCCAAGTAACGTGACACGGATCTGGCAGCTTCAACCACATCTCCTCCGCTGTACCGGTATCACATATGAAAGGCATGCCGGTCAATTTAGAATTAGGTATAAGGCACCGCTCAGTAATATCCAGCTTCGGCGTGCTTTTACCTGCTGGGCCTCTCCAGAGCTATGTCACATGATGGTGATAGCCATGTGGCTTGGTGAGTTCATACATTATACATCATTGCCGAATGTACTTGGTGTGGCTTGCCATAGCAATGATCGGTCCTAATTCCCCATCAACCAGCTTGGTAAGCTTCACTGATGTGAATGCCATTGAGCGGCCAACTTTGTTTGCAGTGCCTTCGATTTCGATTAAATCACCCACATGTGCCGTAGAGATGTAGTTCACATGGATATCGACAGATGCACCAGTTTTCTCCAGCCCATGGGTTGCAATAGCTAGTCCCCCAGCCCAGTCTACGAGTGTTGCCGTGACACCTCCGTGGATTGTTTTCCTGGAATTGACATGATTTGCGCTTAGCTTCAAATGAGCTTTAAATGAGCCCCTAGAGGCGGATAAGAAAGTGAGATGTTGATCGCCTAGGAGGAAGTCATAGATGGGGCTATTTCCTTTCATCGCTTCCCAGACCTTTTTGATGTGCTCCAGCTCTGGGGTATCCATGGCTTGCAAAGTTGACGCGGCAGCAGGGTCGAGTTTGTTGTGAATCTGACTTGGTGACGACATATTCTACAAAGTACCCGCTTCTCGCTCTCACGCACCCACTAGGCTGAGAAGGCGTCGTGTCGTCGCCTGCTGTGCCGCAAATGGGTGTATGTGTGGGGGATGAGAGGTTGAAGAATGTTGGCGCCTGGATTGGAGCTTGCGCGGCTGCTGATGTTTCTTCGCCCCTGCAAGCGGCTGCCGTTTCAACTTAGAATTAGAATAGCAGCATTGACGTTAGGTACAAACATATTGCCCCTCCCCACCGACCTCAGGCTGTATGTGCCAAGCTAAGCCCCACGTTAAATCATCAGCCCTATTCAGATACCTCGTTACTCTTCACGCCCAGTCTACTGCCTACTTGTAGCTCTTTAGCACATATCTCTCACGACTCGCCTGCCCTCATAAACTTGGGTTTTCAAAGTCGCGATACTTTGATTACATTCCTTTCCCATCACACCTTTGAGCTTTGTGGTGCTGCCAACTTCTAACCTGCGCCGCCGGCAACCTGCCAACTTCTAGAATTAGGAAGGCCTGCGCTCTTCTGTCGCGATGAATGTTATAAAGCTCCAAAAGTAAGTACTCTGCTACATTGGCTGCGGATCCATCTGAGATTATCATTAATCATCATGCTGACATTCTCCGAACCACAAAGGAAGTATCCTCAGTTTCAGCAGAATGAGATCTTCGAACTTCAAGATGCCTTTCGCAAACTCGATGTCGATGACAAAGGGTACATTGATGAGGCTACTGCGATCAAAGCAACACAGCAGAGTGAAAGGCAGCCCTACGACGTTGTTCGGCAAGCGTTGAAAGAGGTGGAACTTGACTCCTCCCGGAGAGTTGAATTAGACGACTATGTGGGCGTAAGTTGGATTCAATTTAGCAAAAGCTTTTGATCACCTGAGTCTGGACTGACGTATAACCTTATAGCTTGTGTCGAAACTCCGCGAGTCTTCTCCAGCGCAAAAGCGAATATCCACCGGCCCAGCACGGCCAGCAGCTGCCTCGCCCCAAGCACCAGGACATGCATCAAAGCCTAGTGTGAGCGGGCGCATTCAAGTCCAGGGTTCTTCTGCGAATGTTACGCATACCATTAATGAGGATGAGAGGACTGAGTTCACTCGACATATCAATGCCGTCCTTGCCGGAGACCCGGACCTTGGCTCTCGTCTTCCCTTCGCAACTGATACATTCGAGATGTTTGATGAATGCAAGGATGGCCTCGTACTAGCAAAGTTGATCAATGACAGTGTTCCAGATACAATCGATGAGCGTGTTTTGAACCGTCCAGGAAAGAAGATAAAGAGCTTAAATGCTTTCCATATGACAGAAAATAATAACATTGTGATTGAGTCAGCGAAAGGAATTGGCTGTTCCGTGGTCAATATTGGAAGTGGGGATATTATCGAGGTCCGAGAGCATCTGATTCTTGGCTTGATCTGGCAGATAATTCGGAGAGGTTTGCTGGGCAAGATCGACATTAAGCTTCATCCAGAGTTGTACAGACTGTTGGAGGAAGACGAGACTTTAGAGCAATTTTTAAGACTACCTCCGGAACAAATTCTTCTCAGATGGTTCAATTATCATCTAAAGGCAGCAAACTGGCCCAGAAGGTAGTTTCCTGTCATCCTACCCTGGTATGAAAACTGACCGGATACAGGGTCACCAACTTCTCAAATGATGTTAAAGACGGCGAGAACTATACAGTCCTTCTGAACCAGATCTCGCCAGAGAATTGCAGCCGTGCGCCGTTACAGACTCGTGACCTTCTGCAACGCGCGGAAGAGGTCTTGCAGAATGCAGAAAAGCTTGATTGCCGTAAATTCTTGACCGCAACCTCACTTGTTGCTGGCAACCCGAAGCTTAATCTAGCTTTCGTAGCTAATCTTTTCAATACGCATCCAGCTCTAGACCCGATAACCGAGGAGGAGAAGCTTCAAGTTGACGATTTCGACGCAGAAGGCGAGCGGGAAGCCAGAGTCTTCACACTCTGGCTTAACAGTCTCGATGTTAAGCCGGCCGTCAACTCACTTTTCGATGATCTCAGAGACGGCACAATCCTTTTACAAGCCTATGATAAAGTCATAAAAGGATCAGTAAACTGGCGACATGTCAACAAAGCCCCTGCGGACGGCGGAGAGATGTCAAGATTCAAGGCTGTGGAAAACACCAATTACGCTATTGAGCTCGGCAAACAAAACAGATTTTCCTTGGTTGGAATCCAGGGTGCGGATATCACAGATGGTCAGCGGACACTAACCCTTGGCCTTGTCTGGCAGCTCATGCGCAAGGACATCTCTGAGACATTGTCTGCTTTAGCACAGCGCATGGGCAAGCGTGAAATCACAGACGCAGAGATGGTTAAGTGGGCCAATGACATGTCTAGAAAAGGGGGCAAGAATTCTTCCATTCGATCCTTCAAGGACTCATCTATCGGTACTGGTATCTTCCTTCTTGACGTCTTAAACGGCATGAAGAGTAGCTACGTCGATTATGACTTGGTCACGAGCGGACGCACTGTGGATGAGGCATACCTGAATGCTAAGCTCAGTATCAGTATTGCTAGGAAAATGGGAGCAACTATATGGCTTGTCCCTGAAGACATCTGCCAGGTGCGAAGTCGGCTGGTGACCACATTCATTGGTAAATTTCAACCCATATAGAGATTTGGTATCTGCATGACTAACGAATCTCATAGGCTCTCTCATGGCGACACATGAGAAGATGTAAGGCTCGGATTCTAGTCTCGTAATTCTACGTTTTAAAAGTCGCTGTTCCGTCTGCTCGAGGGAGGCGTGGTAAATTAAAGCTACGTGTCATGGACAGACTGTGTGAACATAGCCCTTTCTTCATTAGTGCTGAAATGCTTGATAAGTGAATAGAATCGCGGAGGCCAGCTGGCTACATCTACATCAGTAGGCTCTTCCTGGTAATTCCTCTGTCTTACTTGATGTTTGGGTGATATAACGCTATAGTTCAGCGCAAAGGGTATGCCATTGTAGCCACACTTGCCATGCACGATCTCAAATAGTGGAATGTTGCTATTTCATATTTGAAAAGCTATCACGCACCAAGGCGGGGTTATTTGAGAATTCTTCAGAGTAGCAAATCAAGAATTATCATGTCGTATTGCTATTACTATCAATAGACTATGGACCGCTTTTAAACTGCTGAGCAGCTTGGACAATGTTGACCAGTGGAATTCATCTTTAGGATCGAGTCGGAAGGGAATGAGGATCTAGAAACACAATAGTAAAGAAGAGAAGAAAAGTATCAGCAACCCTAAATGCATATTCGACTTTTGACCAAGCCTATTCCTTGGCGAGGGGATGATCTGTTCACTCAGCAGTATCCAGCTCATCATGGGCAGGAGGAGTATCCATTGAAACTAGACGATATTAGCACCGCTGAACTGCCAATTCTTAGTGTGGCGGAGATTGCACCTTTCCTATCTTCACCATTTGTACCATTCTCGCGGACATCGTCTCGATCATCCTTCATCTCGCGATCTCTGAATTATCTGTTAGCTCTTTCGCCTGCTACTTTATTAGGCAGACTAACCTGTCATCAGGGCTGCGAGAGCGATCGCCACGGTCTCGGCGGTCGTAATCACGTTCACGTCTATCATCTTTACGAGGTGAGTAGTCACCGCGGCCACCGCCTCGTCGTGGAGATGGTGTGCGACCACGCCGACGGGGAGACCGACGACCACCACCTGGAGCACCGTCACGGTCTCGACCGGAGTCAAAGCGCCACGATGCAGATGGAGGAGTACGGGCCCACTTCATGCCAATCAGCGTGTGGTATTATTTTGAACAAAATGAAAACTCACATACCTCGATCTTCAGTAGATCATCTCTACCAATACGTTTGTTGTGCATTTCGTGGTAGGCATCATCGGCATCGCGACGGCTCTCATACTCAACGAATGCGAATCTACTTTCAGTGTCAACGACATTAGAGTTGCCTGTTGTAGGAAGTTGACCTGGACTCACAGACGACTTGCTGCTGTTCGAGGCGCAGGAATGTCACAACGGACAAGGCGACCATAGCTATAGTCCAACAATATTAGCTAAACGTATTCGCTTTCGAGGAGGGGCGCATGCAAGTCCGAAGAATGAGCAAGATGCTTAGAGATCAAAGCCGGCGCCGTTGACAGCCTCTTCGCCGCGACGAGTGTAAAGGACACTGGTCTTATCGATTTAACGACCGCTCGATCGAGGAAGGAAGGGGGATGATATTTCAAGCGCAGGCAAGGAGGGAGGTGACAGCGATGTCTCGACGGATGAAGGACGAGGTAAGGGATCATCGGACTCGAGGTGGGCTCATCGAGTGTTCGACGTTTGGTTGACATACCGCTCGAATTCATAGGCAAGGTCCCTCGCACGCGTTCCGTGTCCGAAGCCGGTCACGTAGAGAGTGGTACCACCACGAGACATTGTGAAGTGAGTGAAGAATGAAGTTTGTGTTGTTGAGCGTCGATGTTTGCACAAATACTTTTGATAAGGTTGAGTGGTGAAGAATGAAGATATAGAAAGTGGAGGATCGAGTTCAAACTTCGACTCGCCCATTTCGACGAAAGCGCCTGCCGCCGCGTTAAATCCTCGCTTGGGCAGCCTAGCGTACCTTTTCCTTTCTGCATTCATCAAACAAGCTCTCGTGACAAGGTGCCACAGGTGCAAGCGTTGTGGCTGTTCACTATTTTGAGCTTTACTGTGCTCTCCATGAACTAAGGCATGCCATTTCACAATTAGCAGATAAGTGTATTAAAGGATGGTATATCTGCTCATAGCGATATGTCTGTGTGTATATGTATTGTGAAGTATACATCCAACACAATGTCCCCTCCAGCTCTTATGATTCAAACCGATTAAAGATGTCCTTGGTATGTCCTGGAAGATTCCCAAGCTTCTATGGTGGACATCTATGTCTCTATAAGCCCAAATGCGCCCGCTCCCAATGCTCCCAATGCAAAATCAAAACCCCGCGCCTTCATGTACAAGTCTGGCCGACACTGGGGATGCTCCCTTACTACGAAATGACACCCATAGCAGTTCCTGCGCGCGCACTAAGTCTCCACTCAACAACAGATTTGACGGCTGTCCGTTATTCTTGCTAGGTAGTCCCCTCACAAGTCTTGCGCAATTGGTTTGAGACTGACTAAAAAGTCTCTAGTCATTTCGAAGCTCAGCCAACTACTAGCCATGCTCGGTGCCACCTTTAGTAGGTTCGGTACAATGCCTTTGTACATGCCTTTGATACCCTCCTGGCGAATGATAACCCGTACGGCGTCAAAGATCGATTTGTACTGATAACCCATACCTGACATGGTATTGATTTGAAATCTTCGACGAAGAACATCACTAGATCCTTCAGCATCGACCGACGTGATATAGTTCACCGATGACTTACAATGGATATGTGCAAGTCTGCGCTACAGCCCCTGAGATTGCACCAGCTGCCAACTTGCGCAAAGCACTGGGGTTCTTGTCACCCTCTGGCGTGAAATATTTCCGGACCAACTCATAAGTCATGAAATTCAATCCAACCTATCGAGTTAGCATGATCCTTGCCAACCTATTGTATTCGGAGGGACATACATATGGTGCCACGCCGGCCACAGTGGGAATGATCCCGCGATAAAGGGCAAAGATACCGCCTTCCGTCTTATACATAATGACTAAGGTCGCCCACATGCCGGGAAGTTTCTTTCTGGGTGTCCCGGCGAGTTGTGCAAACGAAGCTGACTGTACCGACAGTCGCGTTCGAACAATGTCAAGAGGATACGTGAAGAACACTGACGTAATACCAGCAAGTCCACCACATACCAGACGTCTCGCAGAGGTCAGTTCTCCTCCGGGGGACGGTTCGAAGAACTGTTAGAAGTACACTGTTTTAGCAATTTAGCATCAAAGATATCCGAATCACCACACACCTTTTTGTAGAAATTATAACTACCGAACTGGACAGCCGAGTATGGTACAATCCGTATGCAATTCGTGCCATTTCCTCTCATGAATCCCTTCCACCCTTCATCTTTCCCGATTTTAATCAAAGACTTGAAGACATTCTGGGTGTATGCCTCCCGTCCTACACTCTGTATCTGGTAAAGAATCTTGAGCCGCTCTAGTGGGGACACAATCGTTCGGGATACAGCACCAGCAACACCGCCGGCGCAGAATGCTGCCACAACAGGCTGCGATATCATCTCGCGCAGCTGCAGAATTTTCGATCCATGCTTTGGCTCAAGCTCGTCTGCCATAGGCTATAGAAGATTCGATATCAGCATTTGTAAGTACATGGAAGCTCTAGTACTTACATTTGACATTTCTGACTGCACCGCAGCGATGCGTGTCCCTTGAGCCAACCTAGGGCAATTCAGGGTGGTCCCGTGATGCCACTCATATAAGGCTCCCAAATTTCAAATACCAGCGTCTTTCGAGAATATGTACGTCGCGTGGCAGGCCAAGGCCAGATTGCTAAATTGTTATAAACCTATACCGACTAAGGAAGGAGTTCTAGGGATAAGGTCGGGTATGGCCTGTTTGTCGTGTTGAGGCTGAAAGACCTGTCATACGAAAACGACCTATGAAATGTAAAGGATCTTGGAGGTATTAACTTAGGGTCCATTCAAAGGTTTTTGAGGAAATGGGGGATTCGAGGTGATTGTAAGGCGATTGATTCATTAGAGATTCGATCGAAGAAGTTTATGTACATCCTCCCTCGATAATCTCCAAGCGATGAAGTTAGTAGACGCTTTCCGCCTTGGGCAGCGTATCCAATTGAAGTGAAGGGGCGGTCCAAATTTTACTGCCGCCCTTTTCCGCTTTCCATAAACAAAGCTAGTTTTCGCTTACGACAAAGCCCTAACTAAGGTAGTAACTACACTGCAACTGCAGCAGAAATTCGTATTTTGGTTCGATCCGACATCCTCTCGATAACAACACCACCACCACCACTACTACCACCGTCTGTCTCGACAGCTGCAACAATGGGTATGTTGCCCATCTTGCCCTCGTATGCAAGTGGAGACTTGGGTCTCTGCGATAGCAGCTTTTGTGTCAAGAGACCAAAGTGCAATGAGCATGCGTGATCATGGGCTGACGATGAGGTTTAATTTGCAGGTATCGACTTGGACGCCCATCATGTACGCAGCACCCACCGCAAAGCGCCTAAGAGTGACAATGTCTATGTGAAGCTCCTTGTGAAGCTTTACCGTTTCTTGGCTCGTGAGTAGACTGCTGATCGGGACAGTGGCAGGACGCTAACCAAACCTTTGTAGGTCGCACTGATTCTTCCTTCAACAAAGTCGTTCTTCGTCGGCTTTTTATGTCTCGCATTAATAGACCCCCGGTGTCTATTTCAAGAATCGTGGCCAATATGCCCGAGAAGTCTAATAACAAAACTGTTGTTATCATTGGCACTGTAACAGATGATAATCGCCTTTTGACTGTGCCTAAGCTTAGCGTTGCCGCTCTCCGCTTCACCGCAACCGCACGAGCCCGTATTCTTGCTGCTGGCGGGGAGGTCTTGACACTTGACCAACTAGCTTTGAGAGCGCCTACTGGAAGTAATACTCTGCTGTTGAGGGGACCAAAGAACGCCAGAGAAGCTGTGAAACACTTCGGTTTCGGACCACACAAGCACAAGGTATGGCACTATGCTCATTGAAACTCATCCTCTGTGTATTTGACTTGCTAATCTGCTATATTTGTAGAAGCCATATGTGGAGTCGAAAGGACGAAAGTTCGAGAAGGCTCGTGGACGAAGAAGGTCAAGAGGTTTCAAGGTCTAGGGCAGTTCACGGATATAACAGAGGCGTTACAGGTAACTGGCTACTTGAAAAACCAATGAACTCTGTGGATGGGTTGGCATGTGGATGAGCCGGCTGAGCAAAGCAACCTTGTAGCTGAAATAGGAGGCTTCCACTTTAAGCATCAACCTCAACTCAAGTGAAAAT
>Ga0335075_10010058_pt1 | contig 14372 bp, 9 predicted proteins | sample Lox_Sample_24_FD_206723 | JGI IMG/M metagenome (GOLD analysis project Ga0335075, IMG submission 206723) | Soil microbial communities from Loxahatchee National Wildlife Refuge, Florida, United States - Lox_Sample_2.4 | ecosystem: Environmental > Terrestrial > Soil > Wetlands | place: USA: Florida...
AGATCGAGCGAATAAGATCGTAATTCTCACGGGGGCGGGAGGGGACTTCGTGATCGGGGTCGATTGGTCGTCTTTCAAAGACGTATCCGATCCCGGTGTATGGAGCCAGATCCATGACGAAGGCGTTCAGGTTTTGGAAAACATAGCCAATATCCGGGTGCCGGTCATAGCGGCCATCGAGGGCCGCGCCCATATTCATTCTGAGTATGCGCTGCTCGCCAACGTCATTGTTGCGGCTGAGGACGCGACCTTCCAGGACGTAGGCCATTTCGCCGCGGGTGTCGTGCCCGGTGACGGGATCTTTACGGCCTGGAGTTATCGCGCCGGAGCGGGACGCGCTGAAGCGTTCCTGTTGAACCCCCGACCGATCTCCGCGCGGACCGCTCTGGAGTGGGGCGTCGTCGCCGAAGTCGTGAAGCGCGGCGAGACTCTCGGTCGGGCGCGCGAAATTGCGGCCCAGTACCTCAAGTTTCCGGAAGTGACCCGGCGAAATACGCGCGTGCACTTCATCCGGCCGCTGAAGGAACGCATCATCCGGGAAGTCGGTTACGGCCTCTCTCTCGAAGGCGCCTCCGCGGCGGATCTCGTGAAATCAATGCGCAGGAAAGACTGAGGTTGCCGCGCCCGAAGAGGTATTTCGGTGTCAGCCGCCGTAATGGATCCAGAGTCGTCCGAGCCATCGGTTCTCGCTGATTTCGATACGGGATACGTGCTCGACGAATTGTCGTCCGGAATCATCGTGCTCGACGAACAGCTCTGCGCGATTTACGCGAATGTCATCGCGCAGGATTTACTCGCCGTCCGCCTGCCGGACATCCGCGGTCGGCCGCTGCCGCAGCTTCTGCCGCGACCCGAGAGATTCGTCTGCGCAGTGCGACGCGCACTGAGAACCGGGGCGACGGTCGATTACACGCTTCGCATGGGTTTCGAGCGGTGGCCCGAGAATGCGGACTCGATAAACGTGCGGATTGTCCCATTGCACAACCAGTTGTCCGGGGAGTACGTTCTGGTCGAGATGAGCGGGCGAACGTGGGCGCGGTTTCGAAGCTCGACAGTTCCGTGAGCGCGTTACGAGCAGGGCCGGGCCGGAACGAGGAGGCACGGCATCCTGAGTTTCACAGCCTCCTTTGATCGAAGTTGCTCCAACAGGCTGGCCGCCTGCATGAGGTCGCGGCTCTGGAAACCCTCCGAGAATCGGCGGAACGTCGGGTAGAGCAGCTCGAGGGCCTTCTTGCGGTCGCCTTGGTGGGCCCAGAGTCTCGCCAGGCCGATACTACCGCGCAGCTCGTAGGAGAGCAGACCGAGCTGGCGCGCCAACTCAAGCGCCTCGAGCTGGTAGATCTCCCCGCGGGCGGTAGCATCCTTTGCCAAGGCATTTAGAATCTCACCCTTGAGTCGCAGAAGCTCGACGCAGTGAAGCCGGCGATCTCGCGTCTCCGCCCAGGTGAGGGCGTCGCAAATCGTGCTGTAGGCCAATTCGACTTGTCCTGATTGCGCAAGACCCTCGGCGAGCGCCGCGCTGAGGTGGGGTCGGTACAGCTCGTAGCCGTCCTCATGCAAGGAGACAATGGCGGTACGGAGCAACTGAACTCCACGCGACAGCTCGTTGCGCAATACGGCGAGACGACCCCGCCAGCCGTCCGCAGCCCGCGTGTAGGTGAGGAGCCCGTGCTTGTTCGCCACTTCGGCAAGCCGCTGTGTGAGCTCTTCGGCCCTCTGCAAGTCTCCACGGTCAAGTGAAACCGCCAGGGTAGAGGTGAGAACGTAGCAGAGGGTAGGGGGATGATTGAGAGCTTCGGACTCTTCAATCGCCTGCTGTGCCATTGCCGCCGCCTGGTCGGGATAACCCATCACCCAAAGGTTATTCGCCAATACGTGGCGGACCCTGTTCAGATGCCCAAAACTCGCTGCATTGAGTCTTGACAAATTGACGGGTGCGGCCAGAGCAATTTCCGCGTGCCGCGCGACTTGCCGGTTGTTGCCTGTGAAGAAGTACGCGACCGTGTAAAAACCGTGTGCGACGACGTCTGCCAACGGGTCCGCTATCTGCCTGGCGATGGCATCGAGTCGATCAGTGAGTTGCTTGAAACCGCGGAAATCGCCGCTGCGCGCCTGCCATCTGTAAAGTGCATGCAGTATATATAGCTGCATCGGTGCGGCGTCGAGCAGGGTCGCAACATCCAACCCGCGAATCAGGGCGGACTGGGTAGTCGACCCGTTTCCTCTCGTTACGATAAGGGATGAGGCAAAGCACGCCTGAAGCTCCATCTCGAGATGTGTTCCTTTATTGGAGGGGTCGAGAGCCCCGATCGCGCGGCCCGTCCAGGTCGCGCACTCGGTCATGAGGCCGCGGTGAATGAACAAGGCAGCAGAGGCGGAGGTCAGCCTCACTCCGAGCGGAGTTTCGCCTTGGCCGGAGAAGCTCCATGCCAACGCGGCACGTATATTGCCCAAATTCGAGAGAAAGAAATCGAGACTTGCAGCGGTCGGAGCGCCCCAGATCGTGGCGCGGAACTGCTCTAAACTTGCAATCAATTGCTCGCAATGCCTCCGTGCGAGTCTTTGATCCTCACCGCTTTTGATGAGTCGTTCCAAGGCATAGGCCCGCGTCGTGTCGAGCAGCCGATAGTGCATCGTCGGTGAGCCTTCCGGGCTTACCAATGACTTCTCGACCAGCATAGCGAGCGTTTCGGTAAATGCAGCCGCCTCCAGAGTCTCGGAAGCCACATCCAGTGCGGCTCGCAGGGAGAAACCACCCACGAAAACCGCCAGGCGCCGCAGAACCAGCTGCTCGGTATCAGAGAGCAGGTTGTAGCTCCAGTCGAGTGTTGCGCTGAGGGTCTGGTGTCTCGGTATGGCCGTGCGCCGTCCACGCCACAGCAGCCCGAAATGCCTGGTGAGCAGTGATGCGGTGCCTCGAAGCCCGTGAACGGCCACGCGGGAAGCAGCGAGCTCAAGGGCCAGGGCGATGCCATCCATTCGCGAGCAGATCTCAGCCACGATGGGCGCTTCTGTATTCGTGAGCCGCAATGCATGGCCGCTATTGGCGACGTGCTGAACGAGCAGCTGCACGGCCGGGTAGCCAAGCGCCTGCTCTGCGGTGAGCGTTTCTGCATTGTCCGGAGGACATGCAAGGTGACTGAGGTGATGCACCTGCTCGCCCTCGGCGCGCAGAGCCTCGCGACTCGTGACGAGCATGTGCACCTGCGGAGCATCGCGGAAGATACTTTCGGTCAGGTTCGCCGCGCTCTCGACGATGTGCTCGCAACTATCGAAGACGAGGAGCATTCGCCGGTCCCGCAGCGAGGCGAGGATGAGCGGGAGCTGTTGGTCGGCGATCGACATCAGACCCAGTTGAGAGGCGAGCATGCTGGAAAGCAGCCGCGGCTCTTCGATCGGCGCGAGGTCGAGGAAGTGAACCGCACCCTGGAACTCGGAAGACAAGCGGTGAGCCAATGCCAGGGCGACAGTCGTCTTGCCTATTCCGCCTGCACCGATGATCGATACGAAACGCTGGGTCCGGAGCCGGGCGGTGAGCTCTGCAATGACTTGGTCGCGCCCGACCATCAGTAGGGGCTCACGGGGCAATCCTGGGGCAGCGGCAGTTGCATCGCTTGCAATCCCAGCGCGCGCCAGCCACGTCACTTCGCCAATGAGGCAATATCCCCGGCCCGGAACGTTTGTGATATGAGCGCCTGACGGCTCTCCGTGGCCGAGGCACTTGCGCAGGGCAGCCACGTGAACGCGTAGGCTGACATCGTCAACGGCGAGTGTCCCCCAGGCGCGCCGGATGAGATCACGTTTGCTGACGATTTCCGGCGCATGCTCGAGCAGCGTCAGCAGAATGTCGAACGCGCGGCCGCCAAGCTTGACAGGTTTGCCGTCCTTCTCCAGAACTCGTTCCGCGGCGTGTAGGCGAAACGCACCAAACGAGGCAATTGTCCCCCGCAAGGCGGACGGATGGGACGCAGAGCCGTTCTCCTCATCCACGGTTGCGGCCGGTTTCGGAGCTTCCAGGGACTGTTGCGGCCTACCACGCGAGAGCTCGGAGTTATCCACCGGGCGGATCATTGGCGGGCTTGTCAAAAGAGGAACCCTAGCCGATCGTGAAGGAACTGTGAATGACGACATGGCGTGCCTTCCTCATGGAGCACTTCGAAATGCGCTATCGCCTGAGCTCGATGCGCTTGGGGCCGTAGATACGCCGGTCCAGGGAATACTGCCCAGGTCCCGTCATGAGGAGCGCCAGCCCCACGAGCAAACGAGCGAGGTGGTCTGGGTTGAACGCTCCTTGGACGAAGGCGAGCCAGCCCTCGATGAGCACCTGCAAGCCTGCAGCGTAGGGAGTTCCGAGTCCGATCAACAGAAAGACGCAATCGCCAATTCCTATGAGTTTCAATGGGATACCAGCCAAACCGGACTCATCGGCGAGAACAGGAGCCGCCGCGAGCAACAAAGGTATTGCGGCTGCGACTCGCAGCAACAGGAGGCCACGCGCTGGCCAGCCACCGGGGAACGTCGAGAATGAGCTTTTCATGGCCCGTGTACACGAAGCTACCGGGCCCTGCGGCCTGCCGTGTACGCCCAGTCAGGGTAGCGACCGATTACCCATTTGGGTAACGCTCAGGATTCGGGCGTCACGGGGGGATCATCCCGCGCTCCCGAGCCAGGCTGACCGCGTGCGTACGATCGTTGGCGCGCAGCTTGGCTATGACGCTGGCGACGTGAGCCTTGGCAGTATCTTCGGAGATAGCGAGCCGCGCTGCGATGGCCTTGTTGGAGTTGCCGGCGGCAACCAGCATCAGTACCTGCAGTTCCCTGCCCGATAGGGTCTCTTCACCGACATGGCTCGCCAGTTGCGCGGCTACCATCGGATGGACCCTCTTCTGGCCTCGGTGTACGGCGCGGATGGTCTCCAGAAGCTCGTCGCCCACCAAGGCCTTGAGCACGTACGCCTGAGCACCGGCTTTCAAAGCGCGCTCTGCAAGTACATCGCCGCCGTATGTGGTGAGCACGATCACCTTGGCGGATGGCCACTCGCTGCGAATCGCAATGAGGGCATCGATACCACCCATTTCCGGCATCTGCAGATCGAGAAGCGTCACATCGGGTCTGACCGCCCGAAACCGCTCGATGCCCTCGCGGCCGGTGGACGCCTCCGCCACCAGCTCCATGTCGCTCTGGGTCCCGATAAGGGCAGCGATACCGCCGCGCAGCAGCGGATGATCATCCACCGCCAGAATACGAATGAGGCCGGCCCGGATCACCATTATCGCTGCTCCGGATGTCGCGTCTCCGAGCGAGTGCGCGCGGCGCCTCGCCCGTAGGCGATCGCCGCGGGGATTTCGAGCAGCAATTCGGCGCCCGCGCCATGCTCGCTCCACATCTCGAGGTGCGCCCCGAAACTCTCCGCGCGCTCGTGCATGCCCTGCAGGCCCCAGTGTCCGCTGCGCTGCGCAGCCTCGAGAATCTTGGCATCGAGGCCGATGCCATCATCTCGGACTCGCAAACGGAAGCTCTTCTCGCCGTAAACGAGCTCCACCTCAACTTCCCCAGCATGCGCGTGTTGAACTGAGTTGCGTACCGCCTCGCGTGCGATGCGATAGCTTTCATCGCGCACGAGCGGCATGAGCGGTCGGATTCTACCCTCAACGAGCACGCGGTAGGAGATCTGCTGTCCCACGCCCTCCGGCAAGAGCTCACGGCCAAGCGACGTCAGCGCCTCCGCCAGTTCGCTCGCCGCGACGGTGGTGCTGCGCAGATCCTGAACGGCCGCGCGTCCTTCCACGATCGCCTGATCACCACACTGAATTGCCTCTTTCAAGGCTCGACCCGCATCTGCCGGGCGAGCGGGCAACAGTTCACGGACGGCATGAAGACGGAACATGAGGCCTTGCACTCCCTGCAGCAATGAGTCGTGCAGCTCGCGCGCGATGCGCGTCCGTTCGCTCAGGCGCTCCTCCAATCGGACTGCGAACAAGCGTGAGATCTGACGCATGCGTACCAGATAGAACATCAGTGCGACGGCGACCACGAGCATGGCGATCAGTCCTCTGAACCACCACGTATTCCACCACGCCGGCAGGATCGTAATGTCGACAGTGCGGCCAGGCTCATTCCACGGCCCGCGCGCCGTCGCTGCCTGAAGCCGAAAGCGATACTTGCCCGCCGGTAGCGTTGTGTAGCTTGCGATTCGCTCATCACTACCGGCTTCGTGCCAGCCCTTATCCAAGCCGTCGAGCCTGTAGCGGTATCGACTGGTGGCGGGGCTCCTGAAGGCGAGCGCGGCGAACTGAAATGAAAAGCTGTTCTGCCAATAGGAGAGCCGCAGCGAGTGGGTGTAGTCGATTGCCTCGCTGAGGGGAGGGCGCCCGACGGGAACCATGTCGCCGAAAAGCTGAAACGCTGTCAGCACAATCGGTGGACTGAAGGAACTTTCGACGATGTCTTCGGGCCGAAACGCGACTGCGCCCGAAAATCCCCCGAAGTAGAGCTCGTCACCCCGCCCGCGAAAACATGCGCTATAGCCGGTAAAATCCGGACCCGGCAGGCCGTCTGCCGGTCCATAGTTCGTGAAGCGCTTCCGCGCCACATCGAGCCGCGAGATTCCGCTGCTCGTACCCATCCACAAGGCTCCGCTGCCGTCCTGTAGAATGCAACTCACCGCATCTCTAGCAAGACCATTTTTCTGCGTGAAGCGAGTGACTCGACCGGTTTTTGGTTCGAAGCGATCCAGCGCGTTGCGCGCTCCCAGCCAGACCGAGCCTGCGCGGTCGACAAAAATCGCAGCGACACGGCCGCTATACGCACTCACGACGTGGCCAAATGTTGTGACTTGCCCGGAGTGTGTGTCGACACGCGCTAGTTTTCCATCGTATGTGGCGAGCCACAGCGATCCATGCTCGTCCATTGTGAGAGGTAAGTACAATCCCGGCGAATCAAGGACCCTCGTAGAGACCATGGTCCTGGGATCAAAACGATACAAACCGGCCTCAGTCGCTACCCATAGGTCACCAGCGTGATCGAGAGTCAGTCCCGTGACGATGGCCGCAGGCTCGTCGTCCTCGGCATAACGGAAGCGTTGAATTTTCCTCGTGTTCGGATCGAGCCGGTATAGGCCAAGTCCCGAAGTCCCCACCCACATTGCGCCAGCCGAATCTTCCACCAGCGATAATACATCCGCGTCAACGCCCCGCCCGGGTATCTCGAAACGCGTGTCGCGACGATCCCGTTGATCGACGCGATCGAGTGCTCCTGTGGTACCTATCCAGAGAACGCCTGTGCGATCCTCATACAGAACGTTTACGAGCTTCTCGCCCAGGTTGGCGGGATTTGCGGAGTCAAATGGCAATGTCTTGAACGGCAACGGCCGCTCGGTAAAGTAAACCGGCGCCGTCGCGCCGAGTCCAACCCAGATGTCTCCTTCGCGGTCCTCGAATAACGTCGTTATTCGGTCTTCCGGCAGACTATCCGGGCTTGCGGGATCGTGGCGATAGCGGATAAAGCGGCGATGGGCACGGTCGAACTTCAGCAGTCCGTCGGAGAACGTTCCGATCCAAAGGTTGCCGTCCCGATCTTCGAGCATCGAGCTTACCCCAGTGAGCGGCAGGTGCCGCGCTCCCCTGGGCGCGAACGAATAACGGGTCAGGCGGTGCGTCCTGGGATCGAGGACCGTGAGTCCGTTGCCGGTTGCAGACAGAATCCAGAGTACGCCTGCCTTGTCCTCGTAAAAGGACAAATTGATGGATTCCCGCAAGGGAACGCGAAGCGTGACGCGGCCACGTTCGCGGTCGAAGGCATCGAGGCCTTCTGCAGTGGCAACCCAAAAAGTCCCGACGCGGTCCTCGCCGCTGAACATCACATCAGTGCTACTCAGGCTGAATGGGTCGGATGGATCGTGTCCGAACCGACGAACCTTACCGGTGGCCGGATCAAGGCGATACAGGCCGTTGGCGGTGGCAAGCCACAATAGGCCCGCATGATCCTCACTGATGTTTGCGACTGCGCCGATCCGAATCCCCGTCGTCGAGCTCTCGAGCGGATAGTGGACGAATGACTCGGTAGTGGGGTCGTAGCGATCAACGGAGCCGTTGCATCCGATCCATAACCTGCCTGCGGAGTCCCGCAACAATGCCGAGACGTTGATCCCACATAGACTGTGCGGATCCGCGGCCTCGTGCTTGAACACACGGAAGTGGTAGCCATCGTAGCGGTCCAGACCGTACTGTGTGCCAAACCAGAGAAATCCCCGATCGTCCTGCACGATGTGCGTCACGCGCTGCTGGGAGAGGCCCTGAGAGCGTTGCAATCGCACGAACCGCAGATCGTGTCCGTCACTGACCGGCAGCCGCGCCAATCCGGGCGTCAGCTGAGCCTGCGGAACAACGGAGGTCGGGATGTTGATCCGCCCGGCGTGCGCGACGACCGCCGCAGATAAGAGCCAAACGAGCGGCAGCACGGTCTGCGCGCATGAGCTTCGAGCCCCCGATCTCACGGCCGTGCGCTCGCTTCCGGTTCGAGAGCTCAGTTCCGAGACCGGAGACAGTCCAGGAGCGTAGTCGCGCCAAGCAGGTCGCGAGTGCTGAAACCTTCGGTAAAGCGACTAACGATGGGGGCTATGACCTCGAGAGCTTGCGTGGTAGCGCCTCGAGCAGCCCATAGTCTTGCGAGGCTGATACCGGCGCGCAGCTCGTAGGAGAGTAGCCCTCGTTCGCGGGCGAGCTGGAGGGATTTCTGGAAGCATGCCTCGCCCTCGCTTTCGCCCGCCAGCATCATGGAGTTCAGAATCTCGCCCTTCACGCGTAACAGATCAATGAGGCTGAGTATGCGCTCACGGGTTTCCGCCCAGGTGACAGCCTCGCAGATCGTGCTCGATGCGAGCTCGAGATGCCCCGCATGCGCCAAACCTTCGGCGAGCTTCACACTGAAGAACGGGCGGTACAATTCGTATCCGTCCTCATGCAGAGCCGCAAGGGCGGTCTGAAGCAGCTCGATTCCGCGCGCCAGCTCGCCCCGCGAGACGGCCAGGTGGCCTTGCCAGCCAACCGCGGCCCGCGCGTACGTGAGGAGGTGGTGTTCTGTCGCGATGCTCGAGAGGCGCTCGACCAGCTCGTCGGCTCTCCGGAGATCCCCCGTGTCAGTGGCAACAGCTATCGAGGAAATGAATGTGTTGCACTGCGTGAATGGATCGTTGAGTTCCTCGGCCTCCCGCACGGTTTCTGCGGCTACCGCGGATGCTTGATCGGGGTAACCCAGAGCCCACAGGTTACGCGCCAAAATGACCTTTGCTACTCTGTGCAGGTTCCCAAAACACGCTACATTCAGTTTCGTCGACTGCACCGGAGCCTCCAGGGCCGCCTGGGCATGTCTGGAAACCTCGCAATTGTTACCGGTAAAGAAGCAGGTAACGGCACGAAAGCCGCCGGCGACGGCGTCGCAAATTGGGTCTGCAATCTCCTTGGCCAGGGCTTGTAGGCGATCCGTGAGTTCCTTCAGGCCGCGAAGATCGCCGGTCCGAATCTGCCATTTATATAGCGCGTGCAGCAGATAGAACTGCACCGGGGCGTCGTTGAGGCCCGTCGCAAGCTCCAGCGCACGAACAAGAGCAGCCCGTGCGGCGGGCACATTCCCCGTTGTGACCATGATGGAGGATGCGAACGCCGCCTGGAGCTCCAGCTCAAGCTCCTTACCCTGGCTCAGATCGTCCAGGGCGCGTATCGCGCGACCGGTCCAGGTGACGCACTCGGGCAGAAGGCCCGTCTGAACGAATAGGCGTGCCGATGCGCCGGTCAGTTTCGCTCCAAGTGCGGCATCTCCGTCCTCCGAAAAACACCAATCGAGCGCAGCTCGTAAGTTGGTGAGGTTCGCAACGAAAGAGCTGACAGTCTCGGGCTTCGGGGGCGTCACGAGAGAGGCACCGAAGTCTTCGAAAGCGTGAAGCAAATGCGTGCAATGGCGCCGCGCGATTTCAGGAGCTTCACCGCTTTCTGTCAGCTTTTGCCACGCATATGTGCGCGTGGTGTCGGACAGCCGATATCGCATCATGGCTCCGCTGTCCGAAGCGACGAGTGACTTCTCAACCAGGCTGGCGAGCGTCTCTTCGAAGGTTGCGGAGTCGAGGCTTTCAGCCGCGACGTCAAGGGAGGCCTGAAGAGAAAAGCCAGCCACGAATATGGCCAGGCGCCGAAATACCAGCCGCTCCGTCTCCGAGAGCAGGTTATAGCTCCAGTCCAGGGTGGCACTGAGTGTTTGGTGCCGCGGTATTGCCGTGCGGCGTCCGCGCCACAGCAAGCGGAAGTGTTTGTCGAGCAAGGATGCAGTACCACGGACTCCGTGGATCCTGACGCGGGAAGCCGCCAGTTCCAAGGCGAGGGCGATGCCGTCCAATCTGCGGCAGATCCCCGCGACGATCGGCGCGTCCTCATCCGAAATTTTCAAGGCATGACCGCTATTGGCGACCTGTTTGACGAAGAGCTGTACCGCCGGGTAGCTTTGCGCCTCTGCCGCGGTCAGCGATTCGACGCTCGCCGGGGGGTACGCAAGCGGCGGCAGGTGGTGCACTTGCTCGCCCTCAGCGCGGAGTGCTTCCCGGCTCGTCGTCAGGAGGTGAACGTGGGGGGCGGCCCGAAATATGTTCTCGGTCAGGGCTGCGACGGCGTCGACCAGATGCTCACAGCTGTCAAACACGAGCAGCAGTCGCTGTTCGCGCAGGAACGCCAGAATGGCCGGCAGCGGGTTCTCCGAGAACGCGGCGAGCCCCAGTTGGGAGGCAAGCATGCGCGCGAGCAGCCGGCGGTCCTCGAGGGGTGCGAGATCGAGGAAGCGAACCGAGCCCTTAAAGTCGGCAACCATTCGGTGGCACAGTGCCACGGCGACGGTGGTTTTGCCGATCCCGCCAGGCCCGACGATCGATAGGAAGCGGTGCTCCTGCAGCTGGGCGGTGATTTCGCGAACGGCATCATCGCGACCGACCATCAGCAGGGGAGGGCGAGGTAACCGTGGCGTAGCCGTAGTCGTCGTGCTTGGGGTCGCACCGGCAATCGTCCAGGTGACTTGGCCAGTAAAGCAGTAGCCACGTCCCTGGATATTGGTGATGGAGCCACCAAGGGAATCCGAGTCACCCAGCTGCTTGCGGAGGTTCGCCACATGAACACGTAAACTCACCTCCTCGACGACCAATTCTCTCCAGACGCGCTGAATGAGGTCACGTTTGCTCACCACTTCCGGCGCATGTTCGAGGAGAGTGATCAGGATGTCGAGCGCACGGCTGCCGATCTTGACCGGGTTGCCGTTTTTCTCGAGGCGTCGTTCGGTCACATGAAGGTGGAAAGCACCGAAAGACGCTATTTTTCCGCGTGAGACTGAGGCGTCGAAGGCAGAGGTACTGTCGCCGCCCTGCATTGCCGGCGAGCAAATGTGCGGCACAGGAACTGTCCTGCCCGAATCTGCGGCCTCTCGGAATACCTTGGTGCTGCTCATCCGGTACCCCCCTTTTCGCGGCTCGAGTCCGTACCGCCCCCCTCTCCTGCGGTTGTCCCCCTGGTGCAAGCATAGAGCATGCGGCTACCGGGAGGCGACTCTCTGAGCAGCTATTGTCCCGCATCGAATCGCGCATCAATTGCATCGGATGGGGGTACTTTGCTTTCGAGTGCTGGGATCGCAAGGGTACCCCCGCTGGCTCGGGGCGCTGATCAGCGATGCGCCCGACGAAATTGACTGGGGGTGAGCCCCACCAGGGCATGAAAGCTGCGCGAGAAGTGGCTCTGATCCGCAAAGCCCAGATTCAGCGCGATGTGGGTCAGCGGTTGGTCGGAGCGCTCGAGCAGCTCGGCGGCCTTCCTCAGCCGCTGTTCCAGCAGGTAGCGATGCGGCGGCATGCCTACACTGGTCTTGAATGCCCGAATGAAGTGATAGCGGGATATTCCGACGTGCGATGCCAGCGTCGCGACGTCGAGATTCTCGTGCATGTGAGCGGCGACGTATTCTTGCACACGCCGCAGCGCACCCGGCGACAAGCCGCCCCGCGGAACCTCCGGGGCGTAGTGACGCCGCAGATCCTCGAGCAAATCGATGCGCGGCTGCATCAGAAGCGTCGAATCGAGGTTACCCAGGCGAAGGCGCGAGGCAGCAGGCGGTGACACGAGCGCAAAGAGCGTCTCGCCGCCCCGCGCGCAGGTGAGCCGCACAGCGTAGTCAGAGCCCACACCGTGTCTGAGAATGGGCCCCGTGCGCGCGAAGATCGTCCATAGGCCGGTGCCCGCCTCCAGTGCGGGCTCATCGAGCGCGAATTGGCGCCGGGAGAAGCGGTCCGCGCCGATCACGCGATGCTCCCTATCAACTGCGAGCAGTGCTCCGAACGTATCCTCCCGGGGTGCGATGGCCACGATCCAGGCGCGGGAAAAGCGCTCGCGAAACAGTCGCTCTTCGATATGGCGCGCGTGGTTGAGAACGAGTGGTAGCGTCAGTGCGTGAGCTTGCGCCGAGAGCCTTGGGTCCATGGAGGACACATCGAGTACGGCCACCAGGCGCGCGCCTGCATCGAACACCGGCGCGCCGGAGCAGCTGAGACCGATGTGGCGCGAGCGAAAGTGTTGCGTCTGGTGGACTGTTACGGCACGGCGATCGGCGATGCAGGTGCCGATGCCATTCGTTCCCTCGGCGGCCTCCGACCAGATGCCCCCGACCCATATGCCCCAGTGGCGCAATTCCGCTGAGCGCTCCTCGCTGCCACGATCGTCCACCATGACGCCATCGGTGTCGCAAAGCAGCGTGACGTAGCCCGCCTGTCGGACGATCCGATGCAGTCGGTCGAGCTCCGGCTGCGCCGCTCGCACCACGAATTCGACAGGCTCCTTCGAGAGGCGAAGGGCGCTCTCGGTGAGGATGTGCGGCGCCTCATGACTCTCGGTGTCGATCCGGTGGATCTGCGCGCTCCGGCGCCAGGAGTGCGAGATCACCTCGACTTCGAGACCGTCCGTCTCACCAACGATCGCGGCGTTCACCACTTCGGCGTGCCGCCGGCGCAGATCGGCCGCAACCGCCAGACGAGAAGGCCCCGGTTGATCCGATACCGCAGTCATACCGAGTGACCTTGGATGATCCTACCGCAGTATAGCACCGGCAGACTCCTCCGGCCGTCGGGCCTCAGAATGGTCCCGGGCCTGAGCGGCGCGCGATCAACGAGTGAGAGGAGAAGCTGCCGGACAAGCGCCATGAGCCGCTGCCGGAACTGCCGCGCTCGAGCATGTGCTACCCGTCGACATGGCCCACCCTTTACGGCGCCGTCCACGGCAGCCGTCATTCGAATTCCGCATCGAAGATTTCAACGTCGAGTAGCGGCGGCTTGGCGAGTGGCACTCCGTCCGCACCAACCGTCAACAGGCGAGAAAGGGTTGGCACCAGAATTCCGGAGAAGCGCTGATGCGCGGAAAACATCTGGGCAATTTGCGTACGAGCGGAATGTTCTGCTGAATAGTCCAGTCTGCGCAAATGACCTCGTATGTCAAAATAGAGCGTTTGCGCAGTGGCATGGGTTACCACTCGAAGAGGAAACACGACACCGAGTCGGCGCAAGCTCTCGCCGGGTTCGAGGCTCTGCGGCAATTCGCTGCTTTGGAAATCCGGATCCGCGAGAATGAACGGCAGTGCCACGTAATTCCAGAGCAGATAGCCGCAATAATATGCAAGTTGCAACTGATCCCATGTTGCCGATCGGAGGCTGCCGCAAATCTCCCCCGCCGTGGCCCGCCGCTGCACGATCGGCTCTCCGTCGGGTCCTTCCAGCGCGACCCAATCCGGCCGGTAGAGGGCTCGCAGGTCGGCGCCGCCGAAACCCGTAATATCTACAGTCTGGATCCGCGTGTTTCCTTCAACGGCAAGCTCCTTCAGCTGCGCAGTCCCGCACTTCGCCGTGAGGAGAGCCCCTGTGAACGATACGTGAAGAGTAAATCGACTGATTTGCCGCCAACGGCTCGCTCCCCCGCTCGCACGCAGCGCACTTTCGAGCAAACTCAACGTAGCGTCCCCATACTGCTTCGGTCCTCGAAACCCCGCTGCTCGCTTCGAAACGCTCGTTCGCGGTGCCTCGCACGGCTCCAGTAGCATAGGAATGCTCGAGCGACGCGATCAAGCGGCTGCCGGGGGCATTAACGCCGATTAACGATTATTAACGCGTTCAGGCGGCCGGAACCGTGATGTCCGGGCACCACCACAAATTACTTCCATAACGCACCGCGGCTGATACAGGCTGCCGTCCATCGAGAATAGGCCAGTAGCCCAAATGGGAGCGGTTCCAATGCCTCACTCAACTTCTGCGGATGTCTCTGTAGCCGGGGCATCCGAGGGACCATTGAATTCCCTCGACGTCGTGCGAC
>Ga0335075_10010059_pt1 | contig 14372 bp, 13 predicted proteins | sample Lox_Sample_24_FD_206723 | JGI IMG/M metagenome (GOLD analysis project Ga0335075, IMG submission 206723) | Soil microbial communities from Loxahatchee National Wildlife Refuge, Florida, United States - Lox_Sample_2.4 | ecosystem: Environmental > Terrestrial > Soil > Wetlands | place: USA...
CGTTTACCGCCGCGGCGGGATCGTCACCGCGCACGGTGTACCGGGGTGAGGGTGAGGTTCAGTGATCCCGAACGAAGGGGTTGCTCGTCTATCTCTGCCCGCCGGTAGCCAGCGGCGCGGACACAAGCGAGGAGGGCCTCTCGTTCGGCGGGATCGGCGGCTCGCGGCAGGTCCTCGGCGCCGAGTTGGGCCAGGCCCAGATCGCCGAAGTGACGCACACGCAGATGGCGATAGCCCCGCTCCTTCAGGCTGGCCTCGGCTCTGTCCACTTGGCCGAGGACGTCGGCGCTGACGGGGGTGCCATAGGGCAGCCGCGACGCCAGGCACGGTGAGGCGGGCTTTTCCGCACTGGGCACGCCGAGGCGGCGAGCGAGCGCGCGCACCGTGTCCTTGCCGACGCCGGCCTCGAGCAGCGGATGCAGGACGCCGTGCTCGGTTGCGGCACGCAGTCCAGGGCGCCAGTCACCGGTGTCGTCGGCGTTAGCACCGGACAGCACCGGGCCGAGCACGCGCCGCGCGGAAAGTGCCTCAAGCTGGTCATACAGTTCGGTCTTGCAGTAGTAACAGCGGAACTTGTCGTTGCGCCGGTACTCTTCCCGGTCCAGTTCGGCGGTGCTGATCACCTCGTGCCTGATACCCACCGCCGCCGCGACCCGCCGAGCGCCGTCCAGTTCCCCTGACGCCAGCGCGGGCGACACCGCGGTGACGGCGAGGGCACGGTCACCGAGGGCCCGGGCGGCGAGCGCGGCGACGACTGACGAGTCCACCCCGCCGGAGAACGCGACGACCGCACCGCCGAGTCCGGCCAGCCGGGTGGTGAGCTGTTCGGTCAGCGAGTCGCACTCTTCCCGCATGCTGTCCCTTTCCATGTGACCGGTGCCTGAGTCACGACTTCCGTTCGTTCGCGGCGGCGATCTGCTCCCTCGTGGGGCCGCCTTGGTCCAGCGCCTGGCAGGCACGCAGGAAAGCGCCGGGATCCCGGCGATGCCGCCGGGCGGCCAGCGTCAGGGGCTCGTGGAAGGCGCCTCCGCACTGGGCACAGGGCACGTTCAGCGCGGCGAGCAGCTTGGCGGCCGAGCCGTCGGGGTGCCGGCGCAGCAGTTCGATTATCGTCGTCGATCCCCGCACTCGGCTGGCGCCGTCGCTCACGCGTGCGCCTCCTGCGGGAACCGGTACGGCTCCGCGTCCAGCCGCACCATGTTCGCGGGCAACTGGTACCGGGCATAAGGAAGCACGACGACCTTGGCGTCCGGGCCGTGCCGGCGCATCGCCGCGGCGAACGCGTCGTCGAGCGAGGTGGTGGCGTCCAAACCGATATCCGCGGCCATGCCGAGGTTCTCCTGGAGGGTGACGAGGGTCAGGTGCTTGCGAGTCATCACCTCGTAGATGGGTACCCAGATGCAGCCGGACCACATCTGGATGGCCCTGGCATGGATGTCTCGCAGGATCCGCTGGTAGCTGTCACCGGTAGGCGGCATGTACGGTTTCATCAGGTCCATCAGCGCGAGCCCGGGGAAGTCGCCGAGTTCGGTGTGCACGCCGGGCGACGGGCTGGTGTAGATAATCGTCCCACCGTCACGGACGACGAAGTCTGCGGACATGCATCCCCAGCCGGTGTGGAAGAACAGGTGGTCGGTTGGGGCGAACACGCCGCAGATGGCTATGTCCGCCGGCCCCTTCTCCGGGACCGGGTTGTCGAAGGCGTAGATCTGGTTGAACCGCTCGACGGCCTTCCGGTGGGCTAGCGGGTGCGCGCCGAAGTTCATTCCGCTAACGCGGCCGCGGGTGTCGAGCAGCACGTTGAGGGTGCCGTCGAGCCCAGCCATGGTGGCGACCTCGTCGATGTCGGACCGCATCGGGCCGGCCAGCGCGCCGTAATGCGTCTGCGGGGACATGACGAAGTTGCAATGGTTCGCTTCGATCGTCTCGTCGGCGCAGACGCCGGGCATGATCAGCTTCCCGCCGCCGCCATAGCCCCAGTGGTTGGCCTGCGCCTGGCCGATCGCGATGACGACGTCGTGCCGCGTGACTTCTTCGTGCACCCACACGGGCGTACCACGGGAGGTGATGCCGAGGTGGACGTAGCGGTCAGGGTTGCGCGGCTCGTTCTGCACGAGCGGGATGCCCATCCGCTCCATCCTGGCCAGGTTCTCCCGGCCGACCTTCAGCTCGATGTCGGCATCGGACAGTGGGAAGACCTTACCGTTGCCGGTGATGACGGTGGCGTCGCTGCTCCCCGCCCGCTCGATCTCGTCGAGCACGGCCGGGAGGATCTTCGACACCGGCGTGGGCCGGAACTGGTTGTCGATCACGACGGTGACGCTCCGGCCGCCTGCCAGCAGGTCGGCAAGCGACGGCCCGGCAACCGGGCGGGCCAGCGCATCGCGGGCCGCGGCGGTGACATCGGGAACCGGGTCCGGCTCCTCGGGATAGATGGCGGCTAGGAGGTTCTCCCGTGGAATGTCGAGTTCCAGCTCGTCTCGGTAGACCTTCGAGTCATCGTCAGCGGATCCGATCGTCAGCGGGTCGAGCGACTCGTAGGGAATCCGGGCTCGGTAATACTCTGTCATCACAGCTCACCTCACACGCGCGCCGACGCACGGTCTCCCCGGCGCCGCAGCGAACACCACTCGCTGCTTCGCCGACGGCCAACGGCCCAGCCAATGATCCGAATCTGACGGTATGATGCGGACTATACGCTTCGCGCCATGGGGTGACAATCGGGATGGTGCCTCGGCTCGCATGCAACTCCACGGGGCTGGGCGCCCCGCCATGACGGCAAAACGGCCAAGTTACGAGTTCTTGCCGCTCTCCGAAGGCTTCGCCTGGGCGCCCGAGGGCCCGGTAGCCGGATAGAAGCCGGTCTCGGTCGCGTAATCGGTCCAGAACTCCAGGGCCGCGTACTCGATCCGCAGCCCGAGGCGGAGCGAGATCACCCGGCCTGCGAACTCGGGCCGGGACCCGAAGCGGGTCATCATCGATTCGTAGTCCGCGAGGCGCTTGTGGTGCTGCTTGATCTGCTGGCCCGCGAGCGCCCGCATGTCTTCCGGCCGGGCGAGTTCGGAGAAGAACAGCTTCATCTCCGCGATGTCCCGCACCTGCATCTGCTCGTTCGTCGGCTCGGCGAGCCAGGCGCGCAGTGCCGCCAGGCCCGCCTCCGTGATGTCGTAGACGAGCCGCCGCCGACCGCCGTTCTCGCCGGTCACGGCGAGCAGTCCGGCCTCGGTCAGCCGCTTGGGCTCGGAATACAGCTGCGCGTGCGGGAAAGGCCAGAAGTAGCCGATCGAGTGTCCGACCGCCCGCTTGAGGTCGTACGGAGTGCTCGGGCCACGCAGTGCGATCGTGCCGAGAACCACGTATGACGTCGCGCCCAGGCGCCCTGGTGATCGGCTCGGTTTCATGGTTGACAAGCGTAGGGGAATCGATTGACAATCCGAAACAGATCGTCCGTTCTGGACTAACATCCGATGAGTACTCCCGAATCGGGCATGGGCGGGTCGCCCATCCGGGGTGGCCCCCTACTTGGAGTCGACGGAGACAGCATGGATCTCGGATCCGCCTTGCGCAGGTCGGCCGAACGATTCCCCGACCGCCGCGCGGTCGGCGGCCCCAGCCCCCTCACCTACGCCGAATGGGACGCCCGTACCGATCTCCTGGCCGCCGGCCTCGCCGCCGCGGGCGCCAGGCCAAGGGAGCGCGTGATGCTCGCACTCGACGGCGGCGAGCCACTCGCGAGCCTGCACCTGGCCGCGAACAAGCTCGGTGCGATCTCTGTGCCCCTGTCCGTCCGGTTCTCTACCGCCGACGTCGCCTACTGCCTCGACGACTGCGAGCCGACGCTAGTCGTGGCCGACGACACGACGGGAGCCAAGCTCGCCGAGGCAATGCGCACCACCAAGAGCCAGCCGCGTGTCACCACCGAGAGGGAACTGGCGGCAAATCGCGCACAACGCAGCCAACCGATCCCGCCGCCAGCCGACGCCGACATCAGCGTCATGCTCTACACCTCCGGTACCACCGGCCGACCGAAGGGCGTGCCGCGCTCCCACCGCGCCGAGTATGCCGCCGCGGTCGCGCACCTGATCCAGACCAGGCAGCCGATGGGCGCGGTCAGCCTGGGCGTGATGCCGATGTTCCACACGATGGGCCTGCGCACGCTGCTGGCCAGCATGATCGGTTCCGGCACGTGGGTGCCGCAGGTCAGCTTCGACGCCGCCCAGTCCGCGGAGCTCATCAAGTCCGACGGCGTTGACACCCTGTATCTGGTTCCCACCGCCTACTGGGCTCTGGCCCGCGGCGGCCGCCTAAGCGATCTCGCCAGTATCCGCCGCATCGCCTACGCAGGCGCCCCGATGTCCCCGGCCCTCGCGTCCGAACTCGTCGACGCCCTGCACCCCGAGGCAATGGTCAACCACTTCGGCAGTACCGAGATCTACACGTTCAGTATCTTCGCCGACACCGCCCGCAAGCCAGGCTGCGCTGGCCGGGCCGGGGTCTTCGACCGGCTGCGCCTAGTTCGCGCCGAGGAGGGTGCCCCACCCGACGCGATCGTCTCCGCTGGCGAGCAGGGCCAGGTGATCGTCGGTATGGACTCGCCGGAGGCTTTCGGCGGCTACTGGCGCCGTCCTGACGCCGACGCGAAGGCGATCCACAACGGCTGGTATTACACCGGCGACCTTGGGTACCTCGATGACGAGGGAGACCTGTGGGTCTCGGGGCGTGTGGACGACATGATCAACTCCGGCGGGGAGAACATCTACCCCGAGGACATCGAGCGGGCGATGGCGGCCGCTCCAGGGATCGACCAGGTCGTCATCGCGGGCACGCCGAACGAAAGGTGGGGCTCCGCCGTTACGGCTTTCTTCGTCCCGCAAGGCGGCGCCTGCGACGAGAAGACGATCGCCCGGATCGAGGAATGGGTCCGCACCCAGTCCGGGCTGCCGTCGATGAAGCGTCCGAAACGGTACGTGGCAGTCAGGTCGATCCCGATGTCGGCGGTTGGCAAGATCCTGCGCCGCCAGCTCACCACGGAAGGGCCGGAAGTCCTAGCGGACAGCGCCGCTGGCAATGCGGATGAAGGCGGCGCATGACGGCTGATCTGGCACGGCTCGAGGACTCGGCGCTGCTCACCGGCCGCGGCCAGTTCCTTGATGACCTGTCGCCGCTGCCGGGCACGCTTGTCGCGGCGATCGTGCGCAGCCCGCACGCCCACGCCCGGATCAGAAGCGTGGACCTGAGCAGGGCGCGCAACGCCCCGGGAGTGGCCGCGGTCATCGACCCGGACGACGTACGCGCGGCAGTGAAACCGTTTCCGCTGTCGGTCCGCGCGCCGATGCGCTATTACCCGTCGGGCACCGACAAGGTGCGGTTCGTCGGCGAACCGGTCGCGGTGGTGGTCGCCGAGGACCGGTACCTCGCTGAGGACGCGGCCGAATTGGTCACTGTCGACTACGAGCGGCTGCCCGCCGTCACCGGTACGCGGGAGGCGCTGGAACCCACGGCGCCGCGGCTGCACGAGGAAGCCGAGAGCAACGTCGCGACCGACCGGACGTTCACGTTCGGCGACTTCGAGGCCGCCGCCGCGAGCGCCGAGCGGGTCGTCACCCGCGACTACTCCTTCCCGCGCTACTCCTCGACGCCGATGGAGTGCTACAGCGTGATCGCCGACTGGCAGGACACCGCCGACGGTCCCGAGGTCACCGCCTGGGCGAACTTCCACGGCCCGTTCTCCATGGTGCCCGTGATGGCGGGCGCGCTCGGCCTGCCGGTATCGCGATTCCGGCTGATCGTACCGCCGGACATCGGCGGCAGCTTCGGCATCAAGGCAGGCATCTACCCGTATGTGGTGCTGCTTGCTCTCGCCAGCAAGCACGCTGGTCGCCCGGTCCGGTGGACCGAGGACCGCCTCGAGCATCTGGTCGCGAGCTCCGCCGGCGCGGACCGCGAGATGACGTTCGCCGCGGCCGTCGACGCGGACGCGAAGATCACCGCGCTGTCGGTGGACTTGATCGACAACGTCGGAGCGTACCTGCGGCCGCCGGAGCCGAGCACGCTGTACCGGTGCTTCGGCAACATCACGGGCGCCTACCAGATCCCTGTCGTGAAGATCCGTGCCCGCGCCGTCGTGACGAACAAGACGCCGACCGGGCTGAACCGGGGGTTCGGCGGGCAGCAGCTGTACTTCGGCCTGGAACGGATCATCGACGAGATCGCGGAAGAGTACGGTCTTGACCCCGCCGAGGTGCGGTGCCGCAACCTCATCACCGCGGACCAGTTCCCGTACCGGACCCCGAGCGGCGGCCGGTACGACTCCGGCGACTACCGTTCCGCGCTCGACCTGGCCCTCGAAGCAGCGGGCTATGACAAGCGCCGCGAGCAGCAACGCGGGTCCGATATCACCATAATGGGCGGAGCGCAGGCCAGCACGACGCCAAACCACGACCTGATCGGGATCGGCATCGCCACGGTCACGGACCCGTCCGCGACCAACATCGGCTACGTCGGCCTCGCTACTCCTGCCGAGCAGCGCGCGAAAGGCCGAGGCAAGTCCGGGTCCACCGAGCACGTGAGGATCAGCTTCGACCCGCAGGGCATCGTCACCGTGCTGCTCGGTAGCGTGCCGCAGGGCCAGGGACATGCGACCGTGGCCCGCGACGTCGTCGCCGCGCGGCTCGGCCTCCCGCCGGGCAGCGTCAAGCCGCGCGTCGAGATGGACACCGCGAGCACGCCGTGGACGATCACGTCCGGCAGTTACTCCTCCCGCTTCGCGCCCGTGGTCACCAGCGCGCTCATCGAGGCCGCCGACGAGGTCGCCGAGTCCATCAAGATCGCGGCTGGCGTGCTCCTGGAAGCTGACCCCCGCGACCTGGAACTCGCCGACGGCCAGGTCCGGCTGAAAACCAGCACCACCAGGTCCGTCGCCTTCCGCCACGCGGCCGGCCTCATCCACTGGGACCCAGGCTCGCTGCCCGCCGGAACGAGCGCCCGCAGTTACGCCGAGGCCGCGTTCACCCCGCCGGAGGCGACGGCCGCGACCGCCGACGACCAGATCAACTCCAGCCTCTGTTACGGGTTCGTCGCCGAAGTCGTCACCGTCAGGATCAACCCCGCCACCCTCGCTATCACGATCGAGGACCTCACCACGGTCCACGACCCCGGCACCGTCCTTAACAGGACCCTGCTCGAAGGTCAGGTGCACGGCGCGCTCGTGCAGGCACTGGGCGGCGCCCTGTACGAGGAGATGCGCTACACCAGCGCTGGGCAGCCACTGTTCGGCACGTTCATGGACTACCTGTGCCCGACCTCGGCCGAAGCCGACTTCCCGCTGACCAGCCTCATCCGCGAAACGCCGTCCCCTGTGACGAGGCTGGGAGCCAAGGGCAACGGCGAGGGCAGTTCGATGAGCCTCCCCGCGGCAATAGCGAATGCGGTGGCAGACGCGCTGCGCCCGTTCGGCATAAGAATCTCTTCCCTGCCTCTGCCGCCCACAGTTCTTCATGACCTGCTGTCAGCCAAGCCCGCGGTCCCAGCGAATCCCGTGGGCTCAGCAGCTAACCGAGAGGATAGATGACTCATGGCGCTCACCGGAGGCCAGATCCACCTTGATAAGAGCCACGACGGCCAGGTCGTGCACCTGACGCTGGACAACGGCGAGTACAACATCGTGACGTTCCAGACCAGGCGGCGGATGCAGGAACTGTTCGCCGAGATCGACGCTGACGGCGGCGTCCGGATCGTCGTGATCCGCGGCTCGGGGGAACACTTCACCTCCGGCGGGGACATATCCGGGTTCATGGAGGTTGAGCCGTTCGGCCTGACCGACCTGGGCCAGGACATCACCGCCCCAGCCCGCAGCCCGAAGCCGGTGATCGCGGCGATCGACGGCTACTGCTTCGGCGTCGGGCTGGAACTGGCGCTGTCCGCCGACATCCGGCTGGCGACCCGGCGCGCCCAGTTCGCGCTGCCCGAGATGAACCTCGGCATGATCCCCGGCAGCGGCGGCACCCAGCGGCTCGCCCGGCTCATCGGTCTGTCCCGGACGAAGTACCACGTCATGACCGCCACCCGGTTCAGCGCGACCCATGCCGCCGAGTGGGGCCTGGTCTCCGAGCTCGCCGACGACGCCGACGGGCTCACCGGCATCACCGAAGCCCTGGTTACCAAGATGCTCGGATTGTCCGCCGCCGCGTTGCGCACCGCCAAGGAAGTCCTCGACAAGGGCTCTGACGGACCGCTCTACACCGGCATCGAGCTGGAGCGGAAGTCCTACGCCATGCTCCGCTCCACCCACGACTTCGCCGAAGGCGTCGCGGCCTTCGGCGAGAAGCGCAAGCCTGTCTTCCGCCACCAGTGAGGAGAGCCTGAGGAAGTTAGGAAGGCTCAGTTAAGGAGGCACCGTGAAGGCAGCGCCCTTCGCCTACGTCCGGCCCGGCACTGTCCCAGGCGTGCTGGCTGAACTCGCGGCCGGCGGGAACAGCGTCGGCGGCGCGAAGATCGTTGCCGGCGGTCAGTCGCTCGTGCCGGTGCTCGCGATGCGCCTCGGCCGGCCCGGCATGCTGGTCGACATCAACGCGGTCGCCGGGCTGGACGAGATCACGGTCGAGGGCCGCACCGTGCGGATCGGCGCGACCGTACGGCAGCGCACCGCGCAGGCGCATCCTGCGACGGCCGCAGTACCGCTGCTGCGGATGGCATTGCCGTGGGTCGGGCACCGCGAGATCCGCAGCCGGGGAACGGTCTGCGGCAGCATCGCGCACGCCGACCCGGCCGCCGAGCTGCCCGCCGTCGCCTGCTGTCTCGGCGCCGCGATGACAGCCGTGTCGGAACGCGGACGCCGCGAGGTGGGCGCGGCGGACTTCTTCACGGCGGCGATGACGACCGTGCTGGCGCCGGATGAGCTGCTCGAATCGGTCTCCTTGCCGACCGCAGAGCCGGGGGAAGGCAGCGGCTTCGCCGAGGTGGCGCGCCGCCACGGCGACTTCGCGCTCGCCGGCGTGGCCGTCCGGGTGCGGGGCGCTGCTTCCGGTAACCCCGAGGCGACCGCCGCGTGCTTCGGCGTTGCGGACCGCCCGGTGCTGCGGGACGTGTCGCGATGGGCATCGGGCGTGCTGTCCGCCGGGGACGCTTCCGAACAGGCCCTGCGAACCGGGTTCGCTCGTGACGCCGGTGACTTCGCCGCCGAGGTCGTGACGACCGCCGGTGACGTGCATGGCAGCAGGGCGTACCGACAGCGCCTGCTCAGTGGCCTCATCGCCGCCGAACTGGCTCGCGCGACCGCTCGTTCCCTCACTGGGGCTGCTTCATGAGCACGCCCCGAGAAGTCGCCCGCACCGCTCCTGGCGGCATGGTCACCAGCAGGTTGACGGTCAACGGCATCCGGGCCGAGCTCACCCTGGCCGCCCGCGTTACCCTAGCGGACGCGCTGCGCGACCGGCTCGGCCTGACTGGCACGCACGTCGGTTGCGAGCACGGCGTCTGCGGCATGTGCACGGTGCTTGTCGATGGGGCCGCCGTCCGGTCCTGCCTGATGCTCGCCTGCCAGGCGGACGGCGCGGAGATCACCACCGTTGAGGGCCTGGGGTCGCCGGGGGAACTGCACCCGCTGCAGGAATCGTTCGGCCGCCATCACGCGCTGCAGTGCGGGTTCTGCACGCCGGCTTTCCTGCTCAGCGCCTACGACCTGCTCGAACACGACCCGGAGGTGCGGCGGGAAGACCTCCCCGCGGAGCTGTCCGGCGTCATCTGCCGGTGCACCGGCTACCGGAACATCGTCGAGGCCGTCGCCGCCGTCGCCGACAGCTACCGTCCGGGAGAGGAAGGCTCCGCGAGCCTGCCGCCCCCACTCAACTGCGCGCCGCGGCTCCTGCCGGGCCCGACTTCGGCACTGCTTTCTTCCCGAACGCACCAGTCAGGCTCCGACACGAGCGCGCCCTCCGTTCCCGGCGCGGATGCCGCGGCGGGCGGGCATCCGGACGAGATCACGCTGCCTGCGGGCGACCCCACGGCGGTAGTCGATCTCACGCGCGAAATCCCCGTGCCGGTCCCGGCCGTGACGGCGATCCTCGCCGACATTCAGGTGCTGGCCCGCTGCCTGCCCGGCGCAGAACTGACCGCCGAACTCGGCGACGCCTGGTACCAGGGCCGCGCCCGGGTCACCGTGGGCCCGGTCCGGCTGTCGTTTACCGGCATCGCGCAGCTCGCCGAACGCGGAGAGCGGCACTTGCGCGTCCTGGCCCAGGGCAGCGACCCGGCCAGTGGCCAGGCTCAGGCGGACATCACCCTGTCCGTAACTGAAGCTGACAGTGCTGCCTGCGATCGCACGGGCTCTGTCCTGGCCGCGAGCGCTCGGCTGTACCTGACCGGGCGGATCGCGAGCTTCGGCCGGTCGCTGAGCGGCGACGTCGCCGCGTACATGTTCACCGAGTTCGTCACCGCAGTCGAGCGCGCGGCCACGGGGCGGCAGCCGGACGCCGTACGGCCCGTGGAAGGCCTGCGCCTGGTGGCGGCAGTCCTGGCGAAGCGGCTGCGCGCCGCCCTCGTGCGCGTGTTCGGGCGGAGACCTGATGGGTTGATGGCACCGCATCGGGCGGCCAGAGGAGCCGCCAGTCGAGGAAGCAGGCGGCGTAGATATCCATGGTGGCCGCGATCCGGCGCGGGATGAGGAGGAGGCGGCCGGCCCCGGTGCGGATCCTCGGACGTGTGGCGAGCTGGTGGGTGCGGCGTTCTTGCTCCCAGTGGGGCAGGCGATGGGCGCCCCCCGCAGCCGGGCCAGCCGGGCCTGGGCGGACGCATCGCGTGTCAGGGCGGGGCTGGCGAGCCGGGCCAGCGGGCGCGGCGCATGTCGACCCGGACGGGGGGGCGGGCCGAGCGCAGCGGGGTACCTTCGGCCAGGTAATGCTCGAGCGCCCGGCTGTCGTGGCCGGGGGCGGGCGTGCCGTCGGAGTGGATGACCCGCCACCAGGCCACGGCGCCGCCGTAGACGGACATGACCCGGCCGACCTGCCGCGGGCCCATGCCCGCGCCGAGATACTCGGCGATGTCGCCGTACGACATCACCCGCCCGGCCGGGATCGAGTCGACCACGTCGAGCACGCGGCTGGCGAAGTCGTCCAGCGGCAGCGCGGGTCCGGGCGTCACCTTGGACCCCGGCGGAGGATGACCAGCCGGGTGCCCGCGGCGCCGGCCAGCGCGAGGAAGGCGAGCGCGAGCAGGGCGAACAGGACAATCTGGCCGGATCCGCGCGGGCTCACCGGCGCACGTGAGACCGCGGCCGGACCGCCGCCGAACCGGGTGGCGCCCGGCAGTCCGGCCGGGGCGGGCGGGTCGGCGCGCAGTTTCCCGGCCTTGGCCAGTGCCGCCGCCGCGTCCACGATGCCGAACCCCACCTCGCTGTCGTACCCCCCGGCCGGGTGGTCCGTGGTCGTCGTGGTCAGCGCCCGCGCGACTAGGTCGGGCGCGAGGCGCGGGTACTTCGACTTGATAAGGGCGGCGACGCCAGCCACCAGCGCGCACGCCGGGCTAGTGCCGCTGACCCACCAGTACTGTCCGTCCCGGCCCTGGGCCGGGACGGACACGCCCGGCGCGGCCACCTGGACGGACAGGTTGTCACTTGAGAAGTTGGCCACCTGCCCGCTGGAGTCCACCGCCCCCACGCTGATCACGCCGGGGTAGTCGGCGGGGAAGGATTCCGGCGCGGGGCTTGCGTCGTCCGGGCCAGGCGGGGCGCCGGAGTTCCCGGCGGAGGCGATCACCACCACGCCCTGGGAGAAGGCCTCCTGCAGCGCCTGCCTGACCGCGCCGTTCGGCGCGCTGTAGCCGATCGACATGCTGATCACCTCGGCGCCGTGCCGTACCGCGTACTCGATCCCGCGGGCCAGCGACTCCTGGATGCCGGGCTCCTGCTCGTGCTCGTATTTGCGGTAGTTCGGGTCGGCCCGGTCCGGGATCACCCGGATCGACAGGATCCTCGCCTTGGGCGCGATGCCGATGACCCCGCTGTCGTCGCCTGGCCCGTGGCCATGGCCGGCGATGAGCGACGCCATCCAGGTGCCGTGCACGCCCCAGTTCGGATTGGACGGCTTGGTGGCGATGCCGGTGTAGTTCGGGCCTTCGGTGACCGAGCCGGCCAGGTCGCTCACGTACTTGTCCACGCCGCTGTCGATGACCGCGACCGTAACCCCCGCGCCCTGGTTCTCCTGCCAGGCCGCCGGTACGTTCATCATGTTCAGGACCCACTGCTGGTTGGTCCTGATGACGTCGGCCGGCGAACCCGCCTGCCGGACCGCGGCCCCGGCGGCGGCGGGCAGGAGGGCCAAGACCGCGGCGCAGACGAGCACGGCCAGGACGGTGGCGGGCCGGCGAGTCAGCATCCGGGGGCTCCCGGGCAGTGCGGGCTTGGGGGCTGGGCCCCCAGCGTGTCCGCGACCGACAGGGCGACGCCCTTGGCCAGGCTGGTCATCTCCGCGTCGGCGTAACGGTCCTCGGCCACGGGCACGCGCGGCCGGCCGTCCGCGTACCCGGCCGCGTACATGATCAGGTACGGACCGTCGGGGAAGCTGGCCGAGATCTGCCGGCTGTAGTCGTACATCCCGGCCGCGGTGCCGCGGAACCTGACCACCCGGACGCCGGCGTCCAGCGCGCCCATCCCGGCGGCCCCGTCCGCCCCGGTGATGCCGTGCGCCACGGCCAGCCGCGGCTGAGACAGGCCCTGGCCGGCGCTTTTCGCCGCAGTGTCGCTGGCCAGTACTGCGACGCCGACGGTCATGACGTAACTCCGGGTGGCGTCCACGTAGGTCGCCCGCAGTATCGCCTTGCACCCGTCACGGAGCAGCACAGCGGCCGCGGCCGCGGTGGTGACGCCGGTGCCGCAGCGGGACTGCGGCGCGATCGCGATCCGCAGGGCCTGCAGGCTCAGCGGCGTCGCGTCCTGGAGTACCGCGGTGGACAGCTGATAGGCAACGGTGGCCGGGAAGATCCGTCCCGCGGGCAGTTGCTGCCACCGGCTGGCGATCTCCCAGCCCTTGATCTCCCGCTGCTGCGTGGCCGTGAACTGCCTGGGCAGCAACTGCGTCGTCACCACGCTGGCCGAGAAGGCGAGTCCCACCAGGGCCACCGCCAGCACGGTCAGCGCGGCCGCGCGGCGGCCCCTGGCCGCCGGGGGCGCGCGCAGCGCCCTCCCGCCGCTCGCCCCGGGGTCCGCCGTCACAAAAAAATATGGTAGGGCTTCATCCTGGCACCCTGCCCCGAAGAAGGACACGGTGCCCGAAGGAGGACACGATGCCCTGGTATGACCTGCCCGCAGAACAGCTTGCTGACTATCACACCGACACGCCCGAGCCAGCCGGACTGGACAGCTGGTGGCGGCTGCGGCTGGACCAGGCCCGCGCCGCGGCCCGCGAACCCGCCCTGACCAGGTACGAAGCCGACACGTACGGACCGGTGGAGGTGTACGACACCGAGTTTTCCGGGGCGGGCGGCGACCGGATCAGGGCGTGGTACCTGCGGCCCGCCGGCGGGCCGGATACCCCGCCTCGCGTGGTGGTGAAGTTCATCGGCTACGGCGGCGGGCGGGACCTGCCGCCCGAGCATATGCTGCTGCCCGCGCTCGGCTACGCAGTGTTCGTGATGGACAGCCGGGGCCAGGGCGGGCGCTGGAGTACCGGCGCCACCGGCGACCGCGCCGACGGCCGGCCCGCGGGCCCGGAGAACTCCCTGGTGATGACGCGGGGCATCGCCCGGCCCGAGGACTACTACTACACCCGCCTGTTCACCGATGCGGTGCGGGCGGTCGAGACGGCCTGCGAGCTGGCCGGCGCGGACCGGGTGGCGGTGAGCGGGGCCAGCCAGGGCGGCGGGCTCTCGCTGGCGGCTGCCGCGCTGCTCCCGGAGCGGGTCGCGGTGTGCCATGCCGACGTGCCGTTCCTTTGCGACATCCAGCGGGCCATCACGCTGGCCCCGCACGCGCCGTACACCGAGGTGCCCGAGTTCCTGGCGCACAACGTGGACCTGATCCCGGCGGTGCTGGACACGCTGAGGTACGTGGACTGCGCGCTGCTCGCCCGCCGGATCACCGCGCGGTGCCTGCTGTCGGTGGGGCTGATGGACGAGATCTGCCCGCCGTCGACGGTGTTCGCCGCCTACAACGAGATCCCGGCGGACAAAGACCTGGCCGTGTACCCATTCACCGGCCACGAGGTGCCCGCGGCGCACGTCGAGCGCCAGCTCCGCCACCTGCGGGAGTTCCCGGGCTGAGTTCCCGGGCTGTGTCCCTGGATTGGGCTCAGTCGTCGATGACGACCCGGTTGGTCAGTGTCCCGATGCTCTCGATCGTGACCGACACCTCGTCGCCGTCGGCCAGCGGCCCGACCCCGGCC
>Ga0335075_10010061_pt1 | contig 14370 bp, 12 predicted proteins | sample Lox_Sample_24_FD_206723 | JGI IMG/M metagenome (GOLD analysis project Ga0335075, IMG submission 206723) | Soil microbial communities from Loxahatchee National Wildlife Refuge, Florida, United States - Lox_Sample_2.4 | ecosystem: Environmental > Terrestrial > Soil > Wetlands | place: USA...
GTACGTCGCGACCCAGCGAGACAAGGAGACGGCGGTGTACGCGGTGAAGGCCGCGCTGCAGCGCTCGTCGGCGTTCGACAGCCTGCCAGAAGGGTGGAAGTCCGCGACCAAGATGCACTTCGGCGGCGTCGCCCTGGTCGAGTACGCCGCGGTGCTGGCCGAGCTCAAGATGGCGCGGTTCGGGCTGGCCGGGTCGTGGCGGAACATGGCCACTTTCGGCCACCTCGACGAGATGCGGCACGCCGCGGTCACCACGTTCTTCGGGCACGAGTTCGTCGGCAAGGACGCGCAGTACGACTGGACCCACAAGACGTTCCACACCAACGACTGGGTCGCGATCTCGCTGCGGAACCTGTTCGACGGCATGATGAACGCGGCCAACGTGGTGGACATGGCCATCGAACTGCCGCTGACGTTCGAGACCGGCTTCACGAACCTGCAGTTCGTGGCGCTGGCGGCGGATGCACTGGCCTCCGGCGACGTCAACTTCGCCAACATGATCTCCTCGATCCAGACCGACGAGGCGCGGCACTCCCAGCAGGGCGGCCCGACGCTGGAGATCCTGGTCGAGCACGACCCGGTGCGCGCCCAGTGGGTGGTGGACAAGGCGTTCTGGGGTTCGGCCCGCGCTTTCGCCGCGCTCACCGGGCCTGCCATGGACTATTACACCCCCCTGGAGCATCGCAAGCAGTCCTACCGGGAGTTCATGGAGGAGTGGATCATCGACCAGTTCGTGCACACCCTCCAGCAGTACGGGCTGAAGAAGCCCTGGTACTGGGATGAGTTCTTGCGCGGCCTCGACGTCTGGCACCACGCGCTGCACATGGGCCTGTGGGTCTGGCGGCCGACGATCTGGTGGCGGCCGATGGCCGCGGTCAGCCCGGACGAGCGCGCCTGGCTGGTGGAGAAGTACCCCAACTGGGAACAGGTCTTCGGCGACAAGTGGGACGTGATCATCGACAACGTCAACAACAACAACATCGAGGCGACGCTGCCTGAGACGCTGCCCTGGCTGTGCAGCACCTGCCACCTGCCGGCGTGCAACGCCACCCAGTCACGGAACGGGACCTGGCGGGTGCGGGACATCCAGCTCACCTACGACGGCCGGATCTACCACTTCTGCTCCAACGGCTGCCGGCAGATCTTCTGGAAGGACCGGGACAACGTCAACCACGAGACGCTGGTCGACCGGTTCCTGGCGGGCCAGATCCAGCCGATGGACGTCGGCGGGATCCTCGGCTACATGGGCCTGACACCGGAGGTGATGGGCGACGACCCCGACTACGAGGCCTGGACCAGGGATTACGCCGGCCGGCAGGCCGACGGCATCGCCTCCGTGGCGACGGCGGAGTCATGACCGCCGAGCTGGGCGTGGAGGACCAGGCCCCGCAGCTGGTCCCGCTCAACGCCATCTTCGCCACCGACTTCGTGCAGGTCCTGGTGCCGGTCACCACCGCCAGCACCATGGCTGAGGTGGCCGCCGCGGTCGCCTACCACTCCGAGGGCAAGCGCGTCCGCGCCCTGCCTTACGACAAGGTCGTCATCTACCACGGCGAACGGCTGCCGGCCGAGATGACGGTGGCCGAGGCCGGAATCAAGCCGCTCGATCACGTCACGGTCGAGTACGACATCCCGGAGGGGTCATGAAGAACCCGGTCGGCCCGGTGCTGCGGATGGGCGATGAGGTCGAGCAGATCATCGCCGCGATCGAGGACGACAATCCCGGCGCCGACATCGAAGTCATCGACCGCGGCGCCTACGTCCGGGTGCAGGGTGAGGACCAGCTCACGGTGACCCAGGAGACACTGCGCCGCTACCTCGGCGCGGACTACGAGATCAGGTCGTTCGGCGGGATCATGTCTGCCTTCAACGGCAAGGTGATCACTACCAGCGACACGATCACCTGGCAGAGCATCGGCTACGGAAAGGCAGGGCCGTCATGACCGAGACACCCGCGCGTAAGCCACGGCCGCGCCGCACGTTCAGCACGTTCGGCGATGTCCGCCGGATGCCGAGTGAGTACGAGATCGTCACCCAGGGCCAGAACTGGACCATGCGGGCCAACCGCGCGGCGGCCTTCGAGCAGAACCCGTCGTCCGCCGCCAACCTGTGGTTCCTTACCTACCGGGACAACTCGCCGCTGCGCGCCGAGAACTGGGACGCGTTCCGCGACCCTGACGCGCTGACCTACCGGGCCTACGTCACCCTGCAGGCCGACGCCGAGACCAAGCTCGGCGGCGTGCTGGAGGCGCACGCCGCGGCCGGCGCCGACGCCGCCCTGGACGCGGACTCGGTCGCGCTGCTAGGTCACGCGTTCACCCCATCGCGCTACCTGTGCCACGGGTTCCAGCAGGTGCAGGCGTACATCGGCTTCATGGCGCCCAGTTCCTACATCACCAACGCGGCTGGCCTGGCCACCGCGGACTTCCTGCGCCGCGTGACCACCATCGCCTACCGCACCAGGGAACTGCAGGTCGCCCACCCAGAGTCGGGCATCGGCGCGGCCGAGCGGGCCCGGTGGGAAGACCACGAGGCCTGGCAGCCGGCCCGCAAGGCGATCGAGTACGCCCTGATCAGCTACGACTGGGCCGAGGCGTTCACCGCGCTCGACCTGGTGCTGGCACCGACCCTGGACGACGTGCTGCTGACCCAGCTCGGCGAGGCGGCCAAGGCCCGCGGTGACGCGGAGACCTGGCTGGTCACCTCGTTCCTGGCCGAGGACTCCCGGCGGCGCGGCCGGTGGAGCCGGGCCCTGGCCGACCTGGCGGTAGCGCAGCGCCCGGAGAACCGGGCCGTGCTGGCCAAGTGGATCGGCCGCTGGTCCGCCCTGGCCGACGACGCTGCCCTGGGCCTCGGCCAGATCCTCGAAACGCACGCTGGGGTGACCGCGGCGGACGTCGCCGCGCACGCCAGCGCGGCTAGGGGACAGTTCCTGGCCGGGCTGCTCGAGGGCGCCAGCGCGAACGGACCGGCGCAAGCGAGCTGACCATGGAGACTGCACGCTGGCGGGAGACGATCAACCTCGACGACCTGTGGGAAGGCGACATGGCCGCCGTCACCGTCGACGGCGAGGTCGTGCTGCTGGTCAACCTGGACGGCACCGTTCAGGCCTACTCCAACCGGTGCCCGCACCAGGCCTCAGCGCTGGACGAGGGTGATCTGGACGGCGAGACGCTGACCTGCGCTAAGCACCTGTGGGAGTTCAACGCGGCCACCGGCTGCGGGATCAACCCGGATGACGCGCAGCTGACCCGGTTCGGCTGCCAGGTCGGCGACAACGGCATCATCTACGTGGATATCGGCCGGTGAGCAAGCCGCGGATCGTGGTGATCGGCGGCGGCGTGGCCAGCGCCGCCGCCGTCACCGAGCTGCGCCGCGAGGGCTTCGACGGTGACATCGCGCTGATCAGCGGGGAGGACACGGTGCCGTACGAGCGGCCGCCGCTGTCCAAGGATTACCTGCTCGGCCGCTCCGGCTCGGTGCCGGTCAAGGAACCCGACTGGTACGAGCAAGCCCAGGTCGAGCTCCTGCTCGGCGTGCGGGCCAGGACCCTCGACGTGGCGGCCAGGACCGTGACCCTGTCGAACGGCGCCGCGATCGGCTATGACCAGCTGCTGCTGGCGACCGGCGTCCGTCCGCGCGTCCTGCCGGGCATGACGGGCGACGGCGTCCGCTACCTGCGCACGATCCGGGACGCCACCAAGCTGCGGGACCGGATCCTGGCCGCCGATCATGTCGCGGTGCTCGGCGGCGGGTTCATCGGCTGCGAGGTGGCCGCGGCGGCGATCCAGCTGGGCAAGCGGACCACGATCCTGGAGGCGCTGCCCACGCTGCTCTACCGTGCCCTCGGCCAGGACCTGGGCGAGGTCGTGGCCGGCATCCATCGTGACGAAGGCGTCGACGTGCGCACCGGGCAGCAGGTCACCGGCGCGCGGCCGCTCGACCGGGGCGGGGTCAGGATCACCACCGCCGACGGCGCCGTCGACGCGGATGTGCTGGTCGTCGGCGTGGGAACGGCGCCCAACCAGGAGCTGGCCGTCGAGGCTGGCCTGCCAACCGACAACGGCATCGTCGTCGACGAGCACTTCGCGACCCCGGCGCCTGGTGTCTGGGCCGCCGGCGATGTCGCCGCCCAGCACTTGCCCGGGTACGGGCGACGGGTCCGGGTCGAGCACCACGACACCGCGATCCGGCACGGGCGCGCCGCGGCCCGCAACATGCTGGGCCGGCGCGAGCCGTTCCTGGACGTGCACTGGTTCTGGTCCGACCAGTTCAGCCACACGATCTCCAGCGCGGGCCTGGCCGACGCGACCGATCCCCTGATCATCCGGGGATCGGTCGAACAGCGCAGCTTCTCGGCCTTCAGCCTGGAGGGCGACCGCCTCCGGGCCGTGATCTCGCTGAACCGGCCGCGGGACGTGCTCGACGCCCGGCGCCTGATCGCCCGGGACCACAGTGCCACCGCCGAACAGCTCCGCGACGAGTCACTGCCGCTCAAGCGGCTCGCCCCGTCGGCGGCAACCACATGACCCTCGCCGCCGAGTGGCACGTCGACGAGCCGCGGCTGCGGGTGACCGAAGCCGACGGCAGCGCCGCGCTGCGCGTCGTCATCGGCCAGCCCGTCATCCCCGCCCGGGCCCGGCTCCGCTTCGGGCCCGGGCGGACCTGCGAGCAGATCGCCCGGATGCTCGACCGGGCCATCGTGCAGGCGGAGGCCGCGGGCCTGGACCCGCGGCTGCTCGTGGTAGCCGACGGCAGCGCGCAGGCGGCCGAGGACATCATCCGGGTGCGGCGCAAGGCGCACGGCGTCGCGGACTGGATCCACAGCCCGACCTGTCGTATCCGGATCACCCTGCGACCGGCCGGCCTGTACGCGACCAGCCATCAGCCTGAGCCGCCGGTGCCGCCCGCCGCCACGCCAGCACCCGCGGCCGTCACGCCCGTTCCCGCGGCGAGCGCCGCCGGATCCCACGGCGAGTCCGCCCGCGTCGTCCGGCACGCGCTGTCCGAAGTCATCGACCCCGACCTCGGCGTGAACATCGTCGACCTCGGATTCGTCCGGGCGGTCGCCGTGGAGGAGCGGACAGCGGTCATCACGATGACCCTCACCTCGGCGGCTTGCCCGCTGACCGGCGTCATGGAGAGCCAGATCCGCGCCGGACTAGCCGCGGTCGACGACATCGACGACTTCCGCATCGACTGGCAGTGGGTCCCGGCCTGGCGGCCCGCCGACCTGACCGACAGCGGCCGTGAGCAGCTGCGGGCGATCGGCTTCACGCTTTAGCGCCGGCTAGGAGATCAAGGTGGTGGCGGGCGGCACGGGGTGGTTGGACAGGATCCGGTCCACCGGGTCGATCGTAGCCTTGATCTGGCGTAGCCGGCGGTACGCTTCTGGGTCCCAGAAGCTGGCCGGGTCCCGGTGGGTCTCCGCGAAATTGAGGTACGTCTGGCGGGCTGCCCACGGGGTCATGGCCTCCAGGATGGAGTGCACCCGGCGGCTGACGGCATCGGCTGCTTCCGGGCTGAGCACCGCGCTGCCGGCGAGCAGCACGTAGTCGGCGTCGATCGCGGCGAGCGCGCCGTTGCCCGGCCGGGCCCGGCGCATCTCCCCGCCGATGTGCCTGACCTCGATCATCGACGGCGGGTCGACAGTGCCCGGGCCAGCTATTCCGATGAGCTGGTCGATGGCCGCCGCGGGCAGGGTGTCGAGCAGCAGCGCGTCGCCTACCCCAGGGATGGGCTCCTCCGGGTCCATGTGCAGATGACCTACGTCGGTGGCCGGCATCATGCGCACGGTGTCGGTGGCTGGCCGCAGGGCGCGCAGCGGGGCCAGGATCTGGTCGGCCTCCGCCTGGCTGCCCAGGTGGAGCACGTCGATCACGATGAAGGAACCGCCGCGCATGGGCGCGGGAACTCGCGGGATGTCGGGGAAGCGGATGAGGCGGGCCATGGTGGTGAACTCGTCGGGCAGCCCGCTCTGGGTCAGCTCCCGCCAGGTTTGCAGCACCGTCTGGGGAGCGGCGGCGATCGGCCACCACAGCAGCCCCGCGCAGATCTCGGGGACCGGGAACAGCCGCAACTCGACCGTGGTGACGACGGCGAAGCTGCCGCCGCCGCCGCGCAGCGCCCAGAACAGGTCACTCTCATGGTCCGCGTCGGCGCGGACCAGCCGGCCGTCCGCGGTCACGGCCTCGAACGCCACCGCGTTGCTGGCGGCCAGGCCGTACTTGCGGCCGAGCCAGCCCAGCCCGCCGCCCAGGGTGTAGCCGACGACCCCGACATCCGGGGACGTCCCGGCCAGCCCGGCCAGGCCGTGGGCGGCCGCGGCGTCGGTGACGTCCTGCCAGACGGCGCCGGCCTCGGCCCGGGCGGTCATCCGGTCCGGGTCGATGGTGACCTGCCGCATGGCCCCGGTCTTGATCAGCAGGGCGTCGGACAGCGGGCCCAGCGGCGGGGCGTTGTGGCCGGTGCCCTGGGCGGCGATGAGCAGGCCGTGCTGCTGGGCGTAGCCGACCGCGGCCACCACCTCCCGCGCCGAGGCGGGCAGGGCGATCGCGGCCGGCCGCTGGTCCGCGGTCAGGTTCCACGCCCGGCGGGCGTCATCCCAGCCGGGGTCGGCGGCGGTCAGGATGGTAACGGTGTCTCCCGGGGCATCGGCCACGGCGTTCATTGCTGCTCCTCTTGCTGAGCGAGTTAGTGAAGGAGGTCGGTGCTCACGCTAGGAACCGACCGCGCCTACGCGCGTCAGCAAGGACTGCTAGTCCTCACCGGGGACCTGATAGCCAGCTGGATAGCCTTACGCCATTCGGCTTGCGGGGCCGCACCCGCTCCGGGCGTACCTGCCGGGGGTCGTGCCGAGAACATGGCTGAAGTGGCGGCTGAGGTGCGACTGGTCATAGAAGCCGGCCTCGGCCGCCGCCAGGCTTGGCGGCACCCCATCCAGCAGGAGCCGCCGCGCGAGATCGACGCGCCGGCTCGTCATGTACTGATGGGGGCTGATCCCGAACTGCCGGCTGAACGCCCGGACGAGGTGGGCCGGGTGGGTGTGCAACGCGTCCGACGCCTCCCGAAGCGTCAGGGACTCGCGGAAGCTTGTGTCGATCAGGCCGCGTAGCTCGTCCGCCGTGCTGGCGTTAGCCGGCGGCGCGCCGGGTCCGCCGTGACGCCGCAGGTGCCAGCGGAGTCGCTCGGCGATGAAGGCCAGGCGGTGCTCCGCCTCGAATTCCTCGCCCCGCTGGCCGAGCACGCGGTGCAACTGGTGGATGCGCTGCCGCAAGAGCGCGTCGGACAGCACGGGCTGGTCGACGGCCTGGCCGATGAGGCTGGCCGGCAGGGCCGAGAGATCGAGGTACACGACCCGCTTGCCGAAACCGGCGGACGTGGCAGCGCGCCCGTTGTGCGGGACGTGCGGGGGCAGCAGCGTGACGACCTGGTCCACGGCGCCGTGCTCGTGGCGGTCCAGGTCGTACCTGATCATTCCGTCGTCGACGATCAGCAGCGTCCATGCCTCGTGCGTGTGCATCGGGTAGACGTGGCTGGTCATGTGCGCGTGGAAGACCTCGGCGACACCGGGAACCTCCGGCCGCCAGGCACGGACCCGCGTATCGGCTGCCACGCAAAAATCGTACAAGACCCGCGGCGGCGCGCAGGTGTTCGATTGCTGGCATGAGTTCAGACAGCGAGCCGGTCAGGTTCGACACCAAGATCGCCGTGCTGCTTCGCGACGACCTGGAAGTATGGCAGCGGCTTAACGTCACCTCGTTCCTCGTCAGCGGCATCGGACAGCGCAATCCCGAGGTGATCGGCGAGCCCTACGCCGATGCGGACGGGACGGAGTACCTGCCGATGTTCCGCCAGCCGGTCCTCGTGTTCGAAGCGAGCAAAGAGACGCTGACGAAAGCGCACGAGCGCGCCGTCAGCCGCGGCGTGGCTATGTCCGTCTTCACCGCGGACCTCTTCGCGACCGGCAATGACCGGGACAACCGGGCCGCGGTACGCGCCGTGCAGCGGGCAAACCTGGACCTGGCCGGCATGGCCGTGTACGGACCGCGCGGCGCCGTCGACAAGATCGTCAAGGGTGCGAGCCTGCATCCGTAACGGTGGCCAGGTGCCTCCCGCTAGCTTCGCCCTACGCTGACTTTTCCAGTTGCCAGGTGGCTCCCTCGGGCCATACGGTCACGGAGTCCCGGGCACGCAGCCTGCCCAGGGCGACGAGCGCGAGCAGCCCGGCGACGAGCGCGGCCACCCCGCTGATCAGGTAGCCCAGGGCATACGCGTGGGCCAGGGCGTTGAAGGCTACGTCCTTCAGCGGGTTGAACGGGACGGTGCGGCCGCCGGGCTGGGTCACCGTGGCGGGCACGCTGTTGGCGCCGAGCGGGCCGGAATTGACGGCGCCGATGGCTTTCATGATGGTCGGCCTGGTGGCCGCGGGCGCGTGCGCGGCCGCGGCGTTGAAGGTCGCCAGGGCGTTGCGCAGCGGAGCGCTGCCGGACAGGGTGGCCTGGATCTGGGCGGCCGCGCGGCTGAGCGCGATCGCGCCGATGATCGCGGGGCCGAGGGTGAAGCCGAAGTCGCGGAGCATGTTGGTGGTTCCGCTGGCCATTCCGGCCAGGTGGGTCGGCACGGTGTCCACCGCCACCGCCGTCACGGTGGAGATCGCGAGCGCGAAGCCGATGCCGACCAGCGCCAGCGGCGCGACCATGACCGCCATCGACAGGCCGGCGTCCGGCGAGAGGGAGGCGGCCCATAGGTCGCCGGCGCCGATGAGGATCAGCCCGCCGCCGAGTGCCCATTTGGGGTTGTAGCGTTCGAGCACCCGGGAGGTGACCGGCATCAGCACCAGGGCGATGCCGTTCAGCAGCAGGAACGCGATGGACGTGCGCAGCGGCGTAAACCCCTGGACGGACGACAGCCGGATGCTGGTGGAGTACGCCGTGCCGAGGAAGCTGAACATGCCGATGACCGTGACGACAGCGGCCACGGCGAAGGCCCGGTTCTTGAACAGGTCAAGCCGCAGCAGCGGGGCCCGTACGCGGCGTTCCACGCCAACGAACAGAGCCAGGAACACGACGGCGATGACAAACCCCGCCACCACCTCCGTGCTGCCCCAGCCGCTGGTCGGTGCCTGGATGACCGCGAACAGCAGGGCGAACAACGCCACCGCGATCGTGACCTGACCGGGCCAGTCCAGGGACCGCCCGGCAGGCGAGGCGGAGTCGCGCGCCAGCACCGCCGAGATGGCCGCCGTGATCAGCGCCAGACCCGCGACCACGATCAGCGACCAGCGCCAGCCCCCGGTGGGGTCGCCGCCCCACGTGTGCGATGCGGTTAGCCCGCCGATCACCGGGGACAGCATGTTGCCGGCGGACAGCGCGGCCGCCCAGATCGCGATCGACCGGGCCCGGGCGCGCGGGGTGTGCGTACCGGCGGCGACCATGGCCAGCGAGGTGGGGAACACCGCGGCCGCGCCCAGCCCGGCCACGATCTGCCCGATCCACAGCACCAGCACCCGGGAGTCGGTCGCGGCCCCGGCGCCGGGCGTGAGGACGCCGATGGTCTCGCCGACGGCCACCATGATCGCACCGCCCACCAGCAGGCGCTTACGGCCGAACAGGTCGCCAAGCGCGCCGAAGTTCAGCTCGAGCAGCGTGATCGGAACGAGGAACGCGTCGGAGATCCAGGTGAGCTGGGAGGAGGTGGGGCTCAGGTCCTGCTGGAACAGCCCGTTCAGCACGGCCGGGATGGCCAGGGCGATCTGGCCCATGCATACCGCCAGCGCAGCCGCGACGAGGGTTCGGGGGGTAAGGACGTACCGGCGCTCGGTCGCGGATGCCTCCTGCGCATACCCGGGGCCAGGACCGGTCATTTCCGTCCGAAAGCCTTCTTCCATCGCATACCGCTACCCCTGCTGCTTCGGTCATGCACGGGAAGCGGTGACGATCTCGCGCTGTGCGGCCGGCGCCCGTGCGATCATGGGCCTGCCACCGCTGTTAGCGCGGCGCAAGCAGACTTGGCCTCCTCTCATGCGGCATTCCGGCAGAATGTGCCGGCCACGGAAGGTAACGTTTGTAGGCTGTGCGACCTGACCGGAGACGCGATCGTCTCTGCACCTGCGGGCATCCGTACACCGCGCACCAGCACTACCGGCGCGGAACGGAATGCTCGCTTTGCCCGGATTGCCGACGTTGGCGAAGTCCCGGGCCGTTCACGCGCGCCGTCACACGGCTGATCGGTGCGATTTCAGGCAACCGAACCGAAGATCCCTTGTTCGCTACGTTGTAATTGCCGGGGAGAAAGGGATTTCTCCGCCTGGCCTGATTACCGTTACTTGCAGTTCGTGAATGAGATTTACAGTGCGAGTGATACTCGTCGGCCATCGAGGCTGTTACTGACGGGGCCTTAGCAGTATGCGACTTCATCTCGGGAAGATCATGTAAAGTAGCCGCTTTTTTCGCCTGGAATCATGAGGGAGCCATGGTGTCTCAGGCCAGTTCGTATATGTCTTGGCCGCGTATTTCCGTGGTCGTTCCGGCACGCAATGAAGCAAGAAACCTGCCGTACGTTTTCTCGCGGTTGCCCGCGGACGTCCATGAAGTGATCCTGGTGGACGGGGACTCCGTGGACGACACCGTAGCAGTGGCCCGCCAGCTACGTCCCGATGTCCGGATAGTGCCGCAGACTCGCTGCGGGAAGGGGAACGCGCTCGCCTGCGGGTTCGAGGCTGCTACCGGTGACGTCATCGCCATGGTCGACGCGGACGGTTCGGCGGATCCGGCTGAGATCCCGCGGTTCGTGCATGCGCTCGTGAACGGGGCGGACTTCGCGAAGGGAACCAGGTTCGCCACGGGCGGCGGCAGCAGCGATCTCACGCGGTTTCGGAAGCTCGGTAACCGCCTGCTCGTCGCGATGGTCAACCTCTGCTACGGAACCCATTACTCAGACCTGTGCTACGGCTTCAACGTGTTCTGGCGCAAGCACGTCCCGGTACTGCACCTTGACACCACTTCTCCTCCGTCGCGCAGGGGCGACGGGCGGTTGTGGGGGGACGGCTTCGAGATTGAGACGCTGATCCATGTGCGGGTAGCGGAGGGAGGGCTTCTCGTCACGGAGGTTCCGAGCTTCGAGCATCCCAGGCTCCACGGAGTGAGCAACCTGGACGCCTTCAGTGATGGCCTTCGCGTGCTGGGGATCGTCCTGATCGAACGCGCCGGCGCCCGCCGCCGCTATTCCCGTCGTCGCGCGTCTGGCACGCGAACCGTGCCGGTACCAGCCCGCGGGCTGCCGCGCGCGGTGACGATCCTGGCGCGTGCGCTGTATATCCTCCTGTACTCCGTGGAGCAGACCCCGCTCCGTGCCCACCCGGCGCGCGGTCACCGATTATCGGGCGGCATCCGCCATTCCCTGCAGTGGGCCGCGATGCGCGACGAAACAGCCTAGGCCCGCGACGATCTCGCGCCGGGCAGGCGGGCGCTCGTGCGATTATGGGCTATGCGGCCTGCCGGGAGTTCGGAGCCCATGGTCCGCCGCGTCACTGGTCCTGGCGCGCGAGGCGTTGTGTCCCGTCCGGGGTTGTGGGAGCGGCTCGGGTCGGCCCGCGTGACCGTGCTGTCGGCGCCGCCGGGCAGCGGGAAAACGGTGCTGCTGCGATCCTGGATCGCCGAGACGGGGCTGGCCGAGCGCGCCGCGTGGGCGGCGGTGTGGCGTGGCGAGCAGGATCCGCAGGGTTTCTGGCTGTCGGTGCTGGACGCGCTGCGCCGTACCGTCCCTGGATCGGCGCTGGTGGGCCAGCTGACGGCGGCGCCCGACCTGGACGGCTGGGCGATCGTGGAGCGGCTGCTCACGGACCTGGCGCCGCTGGATGAGCCGCTGTGGCTGGTGATCGACGACCTGCACGAGCTGGGGTCTGACCAGGCGCGGCGGCAGCTGGAGCTGCTGCTGATGCGTGCCCCGAGGCAGCTGCGGTTCGTGCTGGCGACCCGGCATGACGTGCGGCTGGGCCTGCACCGGTTGCGGCTGGAGGGGGAGCTGGCCGAGATCCGCGGCGATGACCTGCGGTTCAGCCTGGCGGAGGCGCGGGCGTTGTTCGATGCGGCCGGTGTGGAGCTGCCCGGGCCGGCGCTGGCGCTGCTGTACGAGCGGACCGAGGGGTGGGCGGCCGGGCTGCGGCTGGCGGCGCTGTCGCTGGCCGGGCATCCCGACCCGGAGCGGTTCGCGGCGGAGTTCTCAGGAACCGAGCGGACGGTGTCGGAGTACCTGCTGGCCGAAGTGCTCGAGCGGCAGAGCGAACAAGTACGGCGGCTGCTGTTGCGGACCAGCGTGCTCGAGCGGGTCAGCGGCGAGCTGGCCGACCTGCTGACCGGGGGCAGCGGCGGGGAGCGGGTGCTGCAGGACCTGGAAGAGGCGAACGCGTTCGTGGTGTCGCTGGACGCGGCGCGGTCGTGGTTCCGCTACCACCACCTGTTCGCTGACCTGCTGCAACTGGAGCTCCGTCAGACCGAGCCCGGCGAGGTCACGGCGCTGCACGAGCAGGCGGCCGCGTGGCTGTCGGGGCACGGGTTCCCCGTGGAGGCGATCAGGCACGCCCAGGCAGCGCGCGACTGGGGGCTCGCGACCCGGCTGCTTGCCGACCACTGGCCTGGCCTGTACCTGGGCGGGCAGGCCGCTACCGTGCACGCGCTGATGGCCGGGTTCCCCGCCGGGGCACCCGCGGACGACGCCGAGCTGGCCGTGCTAGCGGCGGCCGACGAGCTGGCGGAGGGGTCGCTGACCGCGGCGGACCGGTACCTGCGGATGGCCGAGCGCGGGTCGGCGGCGGTGCCGGAAGACCGCCGCGGGCAAACAGAGGTGCTGCTCGGGGTCATCCAGTTGCTCATGGCCGGGCAGACCGGGAACCTCCCGGCGTCGGCCGAGCGGGCACAGCAACTGGAGGCCCTGGCCGCGGCGCCCGAGGCGACGCAGCCGGGTGTGGGCGACGAGCTGCGCGCGCTGGCACTGATGAGTCTCGGCTACGCCCAGGGCTGGACCCGGCCCGACCTGGCCGAGCAGCACATGGCGCGGGGACTCGCGCTCGCGCGCCGTATCGAGCGGCCATACCTCGTGTGCTTCGGCCTCGCCTACGGCGCGGCGGTCGAGCACTCGCGGTCGCTGCCGCGGGCGGCGGAGCTCGCCGCGCAGGCGATCGAACTGGCCGAGCAGCACGGCTGGACCGACGATCCGACTACGAGCGTTGCCTACATGTCGCTCGGCGCCGTGCTGGCCTGGCAGGGCCGGCCCGGCGAGGCGGCGGCCTGGTTGCAGCGCGCCGAACGTACCAGCAGGCCGGAATCCCTGCCGGTGGCCGCGCTGGCGGTCCAGTTCATCCGCGGCCAGGTCGAGCTCGGACGTGGCCGGGCCGCCGACGCGCTGACCGCGTTCCGGGCCGCCGAGCGGCTGGCCGGGCTGCTAGCCGCCCCGCATCCGCTCGCCAGGCCGGTCCGGGCCTGGCATGTGCACGCCCTGGTCCGCCTCGGCGAGACCGGACGGGCCGAACAGGTCCTGGCCGGGCTGGGCGGACGCGACCGTAACCGCGGGGAGATGCGCATCGCCCTGGCGGCGCTGCGGCTCGCCCAGGACGACCCGCGGGCGGCGATCGGCGCGCTCGAACCGGTGCTGGCCAGCTCCGCCCGGGTAGGCTGGCGGACCTGGCTGACGGAGGCATTCCTGCTCGAGGCGATCGCCCGCGACGCTCTCGGCGACCCGGCCGCCGCCGGGCGCGCCCTCGAGCGCGCCCTCGATCTCGCCGAGCCCGACGGCGCGCTCTTGACGTTCCTGATTCATCCGGCGCGAGACCTGCTCGAGCGCCAGGCCAAGCAGGCCAGGCAGCGCACCGCGCACCCGGCGCTGATCGCCCAGATCCTCGACTCACTGGCCGGGAGCAGCCCCGCGCCGTCTGACCGGCCGCGGCCGCCGGCCGAGGCGCTCAGCGGCAGGGAGCTTCGCGTGCTGCGCTACCTGCCGACCCACCTGTCGGCACCGGAGATCGCCAGCGCGCTGGCCGTCTCGACGAGCACCGTCAAGACCCACTTGCGCAACCTGTACGGCAAGCTCGGCGCGCACAGCCGGGCCGAAGCGGTCGAGCGCGCCCGCGCTCTCGGACTGGTCGCGCCCTCCGAGCCCCCGCGCTGAGGCGATAAGCGCAGCGGTCAGGTCCCGGCGAACTCGTCAAGTTAAAGGGTGTGCCCGCCTGGCCTAGCCGGGAGAGTTGGCGCCCATGAGGATCGCGATCGCTGTCGCGGCCGCGCTGTGCGCTGCCTTCTGTTTCGCGCTCGGCTCGCTGATCCAGCAAGGCGCCGCTCAGCAGACCCATGCCCGCACGCTGCGCTTCGGGTTGCT
>Ga0335075_10010062_pt1 | contig 14369 bp, 11 predicted proteins | sample Lox_Sample_24_FD_206723 | JGI IMG/M metagenome (GOLD analysis project Ga0335075, IMG submission 206723) | Soil microbial communities from Loxahatchee National Wildlife Refuge, Florida, United States - Lox_Sample_2.4 | ecosystem: Environmental > Terrestrial > Soil > Wetlands | place: USA...
GTCGACGTTGCAAGTGGTGCGACAATCCCTATAACTGATGAAGATCTCTTTCCGATTCGATGGGATCCTCGCACCGGGATCGTAGAATTCCAGACCAAACCATTTGGCAACAACCCCGGGAACCAGCCAAAGGCAGTCTTCTACCAGAAGACTGGAACTCAATGGCGGCAACTGTCGGAGGCATTTCAGCCTCGCCGCCAACCAGAGATGTATGTTGAGGAGGATCGCAATAAGCCCCCCGAAGTCGTGGCGGTGGATCCCCAATCGCTCCGGAAGGCAACCCTCCTGGACTTAAATCCTGGTCTCGCAGACTTTGAGCTGGCAAAAGAAGAACTCGTCGTGTGGAGTGATGGCTCAGGAAGTCCGATAACAGGAGGGCTCTACCTTCCGGCAAGCTATGTTCCAGGTAAGAGATACCCGCTCGTGATCCAGACTCACGGTTTCGATCCTCATGCCTTCTGGCCGGACGGGCCATACAGCTCTGGCTTTGCGGCACAGGTTCTGGCGGAAAGAGGAATTGCCGTGCTGCAGATGAACGACATCTTCTACGATTCGCTGGTTACGCGTCACGAGGCAGCGCGCGTGATGAAGACATACGAAAATGCCATCAATTATCTTTACCGCAGGGGCATCGTTGATCGCAATCGCGTTGGACTCTTGGGCTTCAGCCGGACCTGCTACTACGTAAAGTACGCGCTGACCAACTCCAAGCAACGATTTGCCGCAGCAGTCGTGAGCGACGGCGTGGACGTCGGCTATATGCAGTACCTTGTGGCCGCTGTTGCGCGGCCGCAGACGGCCTCGGAATTTGAGGCAATGATTGGCTCGGCACCCTTTGGCAGCGGATTACAGGCATGGATTGAACGCTCACCAGGATTCCGGCTCGATAGGGTCCGCACACCCCTATTAATTCAGGCTTTCGAGCCCGAATCTTTGTTGGATGAATGGCAGTGGTTCGCGGGTCTCAAGCGGCTGGGCAAACCCGTCGGCCTTCTGTACCTCCCTACAGGCACCCATGTTCTCGTCAAGCCTTGGGACCGCCGTGCATCCGAGGAGGCCACTGCGGATTGGTTCTGGTTCTGGCTGCTCGGAAAGGAAGACCCCGACCCGGCTAAAGGCGAACAGTATGCTCGCTGGAATCTGCTTCGGTCCAAATGATTCCGGGGGGTGAGGAAAGCCGGGGCAGCGGCCCGGGCCTGCTGCCCCGGCTGTTCCTTATTCATCTGCTTCGTATGCCGCAGCCGTCACTTGAGCCGAATGATCCGAGGGGCCACCCATTTTTGATCCTGCAGGATAGCCCCGAATCGCGTCGGATGCGCTCGCCAGCATGATGAGCTCTGGTTTTGTGTACTTCATGATTTTAGCCTCCTTGAATTGGGCATGGGACGCGGTGTGGGAACTCTGGTCGCGATCGCAGGGTTCCGGCGCCGCACTACTCGTCGGCCTCATACGCCGCCGCAGTCACTTGCTGTACGTGGTCGGTTGTGATCCCGAGCTTGGAATTTGGAGGATTTCCCTGGATCGCCGCCCGAGCGTCTTTCAACAACACGAGCTCTGGTTTTGCGTAGGTCATTCGTTTCACCTCCTTTCTTTCAGAGTCTTCTCAGCTGAGAGGTTCGGATGTCTGGCCCGCCGTGGGCGCTAGCCCATTCTTCACAAGCAACCTTTAGGCTTGGCCTGTTAGGAATGGCCATTCGAAGGCTGACGGGACCACCCGTCTCTAAACTCCGCAACCACCGTTCCAAAGCAACTGTTCGCATCAATGGAATCAATGGGGCTGCTTCTCCGTGGCTAGCCTTTTTCAAGGCACCCAGGAATTTCTGTGAATCGATGAATCCGTGCGAGACAGAACGGGATTCAGTCGAAAGGGTTAACAGGTCGCTCCAATGCTCCGAGATGCTCAGCAGGGGAGCTCGAACAACAAAAGCCTTCCTCTTGCGTTTGAGAATTTCATCAGGGACGATGCCAGTAAGCGCCCGGCGCATAAGGGATCGCCGCTGTCCCGGACGAACTAGCTGATTACGCGGTACCGCAAGGGAGAACTCAACGAAATCACGATCCAGAAAGGGATAGCACCTTTCATGCAGGGCATCGGGAGACAGCGCATAACAACTCACCTGTGCTCGGAGAAGATCGAGCGTTTTAATATTCTGTTGAAAGCTTGGAAGAGGGCCGAGGAGCCTGGATCGACCTTCGTATCGCGCCAACGCAGCTCGACACCTTGTTGCGAATCCGCTTTCGATCCAGGGGGCTAGCGACACTCGTTTAGAACGGCTCGCCAGCCACCATGGGGCAAATTCGCCCACGGCTTCAAAGAGGAGATGGAACCAGGGCGCTCGCTTTTCGAGTGCCCAGATCTTCAGTGCTCGCGCAAGAGTCACGAATTCGGCCCTAGCCAAGAGATCAGTTAGCTCGGGTATCGGACTCGGTACGCCGCCCGTCAGTTCGTCACCACCAATCCCCGAGAGCACCACGCGGCTCTGCCGGTCTCTTAAGAGCTCACAGAATTTCCGATCAAATGTCCCGGGTATGGCAGCTGAGCCAATCAGCGCTGCGAAACGGCGTGGTTCGTATTCGAGCGAGAAAACCTCGCGTGAATCAATTTCTATGTGACACCCAACTCGGCCACGTTTGGCTTCCACCAAGGCGATAAAAGGGCTCTCGTTCCAGTTCGGCTCTGCATCGTCGTAACACGAAACGGTGTCAAGGCATGGTGCTTTGGCCTCCCCGCAAGAGATCATTGTGTCGGCCGTGCACACGATAGAAGAGGAATCCATGCCGCCGCTCAGCTCCGCAAGAATAGGCGCGTTTGAGCGAAGGCGCCGGCGGACAGCTTCCGCGAACACGCTGCGAAAGTGCTCTTCATACTCGCCATCGTTCGCGTAACGAATCCGTTTGCCCGGATCAAAGTCCCAATATTTTTCTACATTGGGCTTTCCTTTCTGGACTCGCACGAAACACGAGGGCGGCACATCTTGAACGCCGATATAGGGCGTTAAATGGGCTTCGGGGAAAAACGAAAGCCACCCGGCAATGTATTCTTCGTTGACCTGGAAGCTCTTCCGCGAAAGGACCACGAGGGGCTCGAGGAGTGTGCACCATGTGATCTGGATGTCGTCGAGTGAGTAGTAGAGGTGGCGAGTGCCGATGACGTCTTTTGCGAGAGTGACCGACCGCTCGGTCGGATCCCAGATTGCAAGCGCCCAGTCGCCGATCAAGCGCCCGAAACATCGTTCGCGCCATTTGTCATACGCCGCAGCAGCAATCTCAAGATCTGTTGGGTCGTCTACGAGTGCGTTCTTGAGCTCGCGTATGAGGTCCAAGCGATTGTCTAACCTCCCATCCCACGCGATGGCCGCACCGCGCTGCGATGTGTACGGCTGCTTTTCTCTGTGAGCCTCTTTCGTAGTGTGGAAAGCATGAAAGACAAGCGCGACGCCGTCCCTAGTGAAGGAGTTACGCCCATCCGGCCCGAACCGAGCAAGAAGGGCTGCTACCTTGTTGAGGTAGTCTTTGTCGATTGGCTGGCCGCTGAAATTCCACCTTCCGAACTGTGCGCTCATTTTGCTGCCATCCCGCGCCTTCAGAATGCGGCGCTTAGCACCGATCGAGTACTGAATACATCTCCGGCGTGTACGGTCTGTCGTTCACTACACGGCCATCCACTTCCACCCATGCGTGCGCCTTGAAAGGAAGCTGCTGCGCGCCAATGACCAGTCGTGCAGGCACGCCAGCACGACGTAACAGGCAAACCGTGGCGGCTGATCGCTGCAGGCACAAAACTTGCTTCCAGTACCAGATGCACGCTAGGTCCACGGCTGCACAGATTTTCTCGATACTGCCCGCCGGCCGTCTCACGTCGCGTACTCTGCAACTGCGGACCTTCTCGTGGAGCTTTGCGAATGTGCCGTGCGAATGGGAACAATCGAAGCAAATCAGCATTATGTAGGCTTTGAGACAAAGGGAAACCATAGAGCACTCCTCACCTCATGTGGATAGCTGAATCTGATCGCACAAAAAAGCCAAGCGGTCGGTCAGCGCGTTTATTCGTTCACTCAGTGGAAGCACAGGCGAATGCCCGCGAAACTCGCTGTAGTCGAGAATCACGGGATGCTCGGATGTGGTCGCTGCCTGCAGGCGCGCCGTCATCTTTCTGGCATGCATCGGATTGCAATTCTGGTCGGCATCACCCGAAACAAACATCACCGCCGGGTAGGCCAAACCTTTATGAACGTTGTGATAGGGAGAGTACTGGCGCAGAGCCGTAAAATCCTCCGGGTCGTCTGCTGTTCCAAACTCGTCCCGCCAGAGGCCGGCGTCGTCGAAAAGGTGATAACGCAGCATGTCCAGCATTGGAACCATGCAGACGACTGCGCGAAAGAGGTCCGGCCGCTGGGTCATCACTACCCCCGCAAGCAGACCCGAGTTGGATCCTCCGAAAATCGCAAGCCTGTTTGGCTTAGTTCGCCCTGTGCGAATGAGCCACTCCGCAGCTGCGAGGAAATCGTCGTAGGCCGTCTGGCGCTTGCGCCGCTTGGCGGCTTCGTACCAGGCGGAACCGAAGTCTGAGCCTCCGCGGATTTGTGGGAGCGCAAAGAGGCATCCCCGTTCGACAAGGAATGCGACAAATACGCTGAATTGCGGCGTCATGGGCACACCATAGCCCCCGTAGGACGTCAGGATTGCCGGATGACATCCGCTTGCGAGGACATTACGTCTGCCAACTAGATACATCGGGATACTGGCTCCGTCCTTCGCCTCATACGTGACGACAGTGTGGGTAACGTGGGTTCCGTCCAAAGGGGCGCGTCGCTCGCTCCACAGAATCAGTTGGCCTGTAGTTGGGGAATAGCGCCAGACCGAGATCGGTTTTGTGAACGACTCTCTTTCTAGAAAGACTTCGTCGCTTTGAGGCAGCGTCCTGACCAAGCGGACCGTCTCGTCTTCTGGGATCTCAATCTCGCCGACCTGCTTCCCTTCTAGGTCGAAGGCAAGAAGCTGTGTCTCACCAGCGCAGACGTAACAGACGAGAATGTGATCGCCCGAGACGAGCCACTGCTGAATGCGGGCGTGTACTTCGGGGACCACGTCAACCCACTTCGGCTCCGTCGGCGGTCGCAAGCGCAACTCAACGATCCGAAGATTTGGCGCGCTGCGATCAGTCAGCGCAAGCAGCCTGTCTTTCGCTAGGGTCGGAACAAAGCTGTATTCGGCATCTGCAACGATTAGTTCAGGGGCCGTGTTGCTCTCGAACGGCTTGAGGTAGAAATTCGTCTGGGCTTTTTCCCCCAGTCGGTGAACAAGAAATCCGACTCTCTTTGCGTCGGCGATCAGACCAAGGCGAGTGTTGGAATCTTCTCCAGCACAGAAAATCTCCTCATCTTCATCGAAACCGGTCCCAAAGAGGTGACGATAAGCAGCTCGATAGAGCGGCCTCTTCAACTCGAGTGGTTCGTGGACATAGAGGAAGCTTTTCCCATCGGCCGCAAAAGCGAAGCCGCGCAGGTATCCCCGGGGAAGGATGTCGGGCTGCATTTTCCTGTTGTCGATGTCCAACACTGCGAACGTCCCGCTTCGTTCTCCGCCTTGCTTGATCTCGTACAGAAGAAATCTTCCGTCGCGAGACATCCTGAGCGGCTTCACCGCTGTGTGAACTCCTTTCCTGAATGCCGCAGGATCAACAAGGAGTTGATCTTCACCATCAGGTGCTTCCCGCATGTAAATCGACGGCTGTTCCTGGTTAGGAAGCCGTTTCCGGAAGATGTAGCGGTTTGCCACCTTCTGCACGGAGTCATGGCTCTCGACTGCAAGGAATTCGCGAATGCGCTGCCTGATGCGTTCGCGACCGGGAATGCTACCAAGATAGGCGCGCGCATATCGCGTCTGCTCCCGAATCCATTCGCGTGTCTGGGGAGAATTCTGGTTCTCGAGCCAGCGATAAGGATCGCTGACGGGCACGCTGTGAAGAATCTCCGTAACCGTTTCTACCGGCGTCAGAGGCCGAGCTGCAGTCAACGGTGGCACAGTTCGCTCCCTTCTTCCACCCGCGCGGTTTCGCGGTACATGCGCCGCGCTAGGCTTCGGAAATAACCAGCGAGATTGGAATTGTTCACGACCTGTTCAGAACGCCAGGAATCAGTGGCCACGGCGTAGGCAAAGACGGCAATGAGCGGACCAAGCGCTAGAGCGCGCCTTAATTGCTCTGGCGGATGGAAGCGGGACCATGGGCCCAGGTAAGCGTGCGTCAGATGGTCATTGACCACTGACTTGTCAAGCCCGCAGCGCATCGCGTGCTCCCGCAGGTATTCAAATGTCAGAACCGGATGCGCGACGCATGCCTCGGCCCAGTCAAGAAAAACACTCCGGTCGCCAGCGATCAGGATGTTGCCTGGATTGAAATCGATGTGACCCAGCGTGTTTGGCAGGCCACAATCGTCGAGGAGTGCGCAAGCCCACCGCAGGTCTTGGGCCAGAGGCGCAAGCTCGGCGGGCGAAAGCGGCCGGGGAGAAGGCTTCTCTTGCACTGCCATCAACTCGGCCATCCGAGCGAAGAACAGATCAATTCGTTCGGCAAGACGTGAAACGCGAAGATCTTTCACCTGCGCTCCGAGCAGTGTGGCGGTCTCGCTGATGGATTCGATCTCAAGATCGGCCAGTTGTTCGGCTGCGCGCTCCCAGGCTGCTGGATCTGTGGTTTGATCAAGCGAGTTGCCTCGTACCTCTTCTGTTAGCCAGCCATTCCACTCGGTATGAACTCCCAAGAGCCGTGGAAGATATCGGGGCAACAGCCGGGCAACCGCAATCGTCACCGGCAATTCGCGGGTATTGGGTTCTCCAGTCGCCTTGAACCAAACGGCGCCTCGATTGGTTTCAAGACGAACGAGGCTGAACGTAGGGCTCGCATTTAGCTGTCGAAATGCACCGGTCAACCGAATGCCAAAGGGACGAATTTGTTCTTGGACCCAGTCGAGGAGCTCACGCAGCCAGCCCGGCCTCGAAAATGGCCCTAATTTTCGGTCCGCCGCGTCGATGTCAAGTTGCGCAAGCAAATCCTCCACGATCCGAGCCTGGGCCAACTCGATCCAGTGGAAGAGCGAAGCTCGCGGAACCCAGAATCCGCCTCGAGGGGCGTGATCGTTCTGGCGTACTGCCTCCATGATCGTGTACTTTGCTTCCCCACTCGCTCCATTCCTGGGAACCGGAGAAAGGAGCAGGCAGTACGCAGGCACTCCAAGGATTCGGCCGACCTCGCGTGTCAGCTGCTCCGCGAGCCGCCGGTGAGGGAAAACACCAACTGACGGAAGAGCCCAGCTTGAGGTGTCGGGCAGAAACAAAATCTCCGACGAGCGTCTGCGCGTGAGAATCACTCGGTAGGTTTCACTGGCTTGGACCGCAGATTCCATGGCGGTTCCTTTTATCCCTTGCGTGCTCCTACGTGATATTGGCTGGACGGACGGGCTGCAGAATGTGGTGCTTGTGCAGAGTCTCGATGAACTCCATCACGTCGGATCGAACGACGTCCTGATCCGCGCCGTAAGTTCGGCTGATCTCATCCGCGATCTGCGGCGCCTCGTAACCTCGCTGCATCAGCTCAAGGATCCTCGCTCCCACGACATTGAGGCAGAACATCTGGCCGTGGTGCACGTCGAGAAGAATTCCGCCATCTGGCGTTTCAGTTCGACGGATGGTTTCTGATATCCGAAACATCGGTGTTTGCTCTGCCTTCGTTGGAACCGATACCGGAGCACCCCGCGCGGGGAACTTTCGCATCGTGAAGAAACGAATTCCAGAACCCGCGCCATTTGTTCGTGAAAGCACAGTGCTTGTGCTAACTCATGGTCATTTCAACAGATACACTCGGGCGCTGTCTGGTCCCCAAGCCGCTGGCGTTCGCAATGTCGACAAAAAATCGTATCAACAACAGCTGCCTTCGCTTGGAACTCAAGGGAAATGCGCCGCTTAAAAGGAGGAATGCGCGGAGGCGAAAATTTCTGTGCCGAACCCACTCGTGCGTTTGAAAGCTGACGGGTTTCCATCTGCGGCGATCCGGCCGTCTTTCACGACCAGCATTCTTTCCATCCAGGAAATCGAGTGCAAACGGTGCGTCACAACAATGAAAGTCGATTGCGCGAGGACTCGTGCGATAGCTTGAAGCAGGCTTTCCTCAGAGCCGGGGTCTAGCGAAGAAGTCGTTTCGTCGAGTATCAACACGCGAGGCCGGCTGAGTAGAGCTCTGGCGATTGCCACGCGCTGACGTTCCCCGTTCGAGAGGTTGGAAGCGCCCGGCGCGATCCGTTCCTCAAGCGATCCGGGATAATCGCGCAAGTACCTCTCCAATCCAACGACCCGCAGCGAGCCTTCCGGTTCTCCATCCGGAAATGCCGGTAAGCCGATTCGCAGGTTGTCGGCTAGAGACCGATGAAAAAGCACCGGCTGAGCCGGGAGATAGCACACCGTAGAGCGCAGGCTTTCCAGCGCTAGCCTGCGTACGTCAACTCCTCCGATTCTGAGTTCGCCCGATTCGACTTCGTACAGGCGCGGCAGCAATTTCGCGAGTGTGCTCTTCCCAGCGCCGTTCGGGCCGATTATCGCAACTCGCTCTCCCTGGGCAATCTCGAGATTAGGAATTCGGATGCTTCGTCCGCCCGGCTGATAGCTGAAGGCCACATCGCGAAATTCAATGCGCGCGGCACAATGCGGCGAAAGCGACACAGAGCAGGCGCGTTGAGTTACGCCCGGTGAGATCTTGAACACACCTTGAATTTGGCGAATGCTGGCGAATGTGCGCTGGGCGCGCGAATACATCTCCATCGCCTGAGCCACGGGGTCGAATAGCTGCGCCAAGAGCGTATAAAAGGCGACCAGCGTCCCCACGGTTAGCGCGCCGCGGAAAACCAGGAGACCTCCGGCGGCAAGCGCCAAAGTGATACTGGACACGATCACGAGATTCGAAAAGACCGAAAAGGAAACGCCGGTGCTCCAAAGCGCCTCCTGCGATGACACGGCCCGATTCAGAAGCTGAAAGGCTTCGTGCTCCCGCGCTTCCATTTGCCGAAGGAGCTGGATCTGCGTTGCGGCCGATAGATGTTCCTGCAGGAAACTGCTGAACCGGGCCTTCGCCAATTGGACGACGTCGGCGCGCTCTCCCATCTTCCTTCGGTACCGGCGCCGTATCGTCATAAACGCTGGAATAACGGGAAGCGCGATCAAGGCCAGAGGTCGACTGAGAGCGGCCATCGCTGAAAGCGTCAGACCAGCTGAAATCGTCGCCCGGAGGATCGAAGGCAAAAGATCCGAGCCGAAGTATGAAATGTCATCGACAGGGCCTTCGAATGGGTAGAGGGATTGGCCGACCGGCGTTCGATCGAAATACTCAGCGGAGAGCGAATCGAGGTGTTGAAGAAGAGATATACGAAGAGCCAGCCCGGTGCGCTGCGATGCGCGATACGTGAAATAACCGCCGAGCGAATACAGTGCCATCTTCCCCTCAAGCGATACAAAAATGAGCGCGAGAGCAATGATGAGCGGATCGGAGCGATGGGCGGGGAGCACTGAATCGATAAGCCAACGCATCGTGAGAGGGGTCACAAGACCAAACAGTGTTGCGACGGTGAGACAAAGAAAACTTCCAGCATGCAGCCGCAGCTGCGGCTTGACCCGTGGGAGCAACCATCTGAGTTCTGGCGAGATTAAACGCGGCATCCTTTGGACGGTGCCCACTCCTGTGATCGCGGTAGCTTAGGCTCATTCGGGTCGATCCGCGACCAAACACGAGCTCTGTTCGCAAACGGGACGCCCGCATTGAAACGGTTGGAGTTGACCCCCTGACCTCGCGCGGCGATTGAGGGCCACCGTTCGCGATGAGAACACTTCCTCAGCGTAGTCGCCTGAGAATTGCTGTGACCTGTCCAACGATTTCTGCGTCCACGCCATCTCTGAGTCGTTGCACCCCAGCAGCAGTTCCCGGGTAGCCGTGCACGTGCCGTGGCGAATGATCCTGTGGGTGCACGGCAAATCTCACTTTTCCGCACCGCAGCGAAGACATGGCCTATCGTAACCCAAGCCGCTTGGGTTTAGCAATATCGCTGATCGCAAGCCACTCGCCGACCAGTTCTTGCCTATCTAGTTTAAAATAAACGACATCTTCGCACAAATCTTCCGTTGTCTCGCCGGAAGTCATATCGCTCCTGATTCGTCCGCTTCGAGGAGGCCCTTCGCTTCGATAAACGCGAAAACCGCGTGCCCTTCAGAGTCCGGACGAGCAGGTGCCTCTCGCAGCCGCAGGGGGCGTCTGATTCATGATTTTCGCGATCTTTGAGAGGACGAACTCGTGGACAGTCACACCCGAGAGAAGAGTTATTCGCAGCCTTAACTTGTTCCGATGAGCTGTTGACATCGATAGTGGTAGGCTGTTAGCCTACCACCCGTGCAAACGGAAAGGTTTGGAGACCGACTCCGCAAGCTAAGACTCGAGAAGTTCGGCAGGCCTTTGTCCCTGCGCGATGCGGCGGCGCGCCTCGGAATCACCCATCCATATCTCGTCCAGCTCGAAGCCGGTTCCGAAAAACCGTCCGAGGAACTAGCGCGACGCATTGCGCGTCTTTTTCGCGAGGACGAGGAGGAAATGGTTTTTATCGCTCGCGGTGTTCCAAAGGCCATCACGGATATTGTGGAGAAATTTCCAGCGCGCACGGTGGCAGCCATCGCTCCTTTTGCGCGCGACATCTTCATTTCACACAGGAGTAGCGACAAGGCGTGGGCTCGGTCGCTCGCCCAGCACTTGCGGGGAATAGACATCGGCGGCAGGAATTGTCAGGTCTGGCTCGATGAAGGCGAGATTTCACCGGGACAAAGCATTACCGGAGAAATCAATCGCGGTCTTGAGACGAGCAAATTTATTGCGCTTGCCTTGACGCCGGACTATTTCAAGAGCGAATCCGGGTGGACAGATGCAGAATGGCAGGCAGCTTTGTTCCAGGACCCCGCTGGAAGACAATCGCGCGTCATCCCTCTTCTCGTTAAGGACTGCCCCTACATTCCCGTCCTCCTGAGACACCTCAATATGATCGATTTCCGCCACAGTCGCGACTTCGAGCGTAGCCTTACGACATTGGTCTCGATTCTGAAAAATGGCGCGCCGGTATCGCCGATAGCCGCTAGAGGACAGATCATTGCCCCGTCCGAACGCATCAGTCGCACCACCCTGGTTGCCGAGCGAGCAGTCTCAGTGGCGAAACCCGACGTCGTGGAAGAGACGTTGTCGTGCAACCTGCTGCCGATCATCAATATCCCCGAATTCGTTTGGCTCGCACCTATAGCTCGCCACCTCCGCGGGCCGAAAGGCAAGAGCACAGTCGCCAAGGAGACTCTAAAGGACGAGATTCGCCGCGTGCAGACCGAGCAGGGAGAGGAAAAGCCGTTCATGCCCGCCTTCCTGCGACACGGCGACAGTCTTTTGTCGTTTCACAATCTCGAAGCTGAAGAGGGACCCCTGGCTCCTGTCGCTGATCCACGCAGGGCGCAACGTCTTGCAGTTGCAAACATGCCGGAGGACCCGGATCTTTACAAACTGCTTATGACGCTGCTCAACATGACTGTCCAGCGTCACTGCTTTCATGTCGGCCTCGTTACCGGAGACGGCGATTTACGAAAGCGATTCTTTTTCCCTGCTCTCGAGCCGCGCGTGGACCGCACTTATTCGTGGCGGGCGTCGGCTCGTCCTCGCACTGTAGCCAAGTTTTACTTTGACAAAGCCGGAGATGTGAAGTTCTGTCGACACATCGCGGCGAAGCTCCCGGTGATCTATCTTGGCAGGAGATATTACCTTCACATTTCTCCCACTTGGATTTTCACGAAAGACGGCGGTCCCCAAACGCTGCTTCGCGGGCCCAAACTCGGGGTCCTAGCAATGCGCTGGACCGGCCGCGAACGCAACCTCCAGATTCTCTATCATTCGAGATTCTGGTCTTATGTTCTTTCCGACCGAAGGTCGCTGATCCGCATGCACGCTGGCGATCAAACCATGCTGGTCGACACGCGCCCGGCTTTTATCAGGCTGCCTGTGGGAATTGCGAACGACCGCGCGAATCTCGATTCCCTGATCTACAACTTGGCAGACGACTTTGATTGGCGGGCATTTGAACTTCCTGGGCCCGTGGAGGAGATGGTTGATGCGGCGAGCGAAGCCACAGCGGACGATAACGAACTCGATACCGCCACCGAGAATTGAGACACCGAATTTCGAGGCCGGCGTTCTGGACGAGCCCCTGCTCGCTTTCGGCGGCCACCATCATCACATCGATCCCAAGACCGGTTTGTCTCTCTATGGGCCGTACACGGTCCAAGAGCAAGAGCGGCCGCCTCTGTCGACGATCACGGTCGGTATCGTAGGCTCTCCCAAGCTCGTTTTCCAAGTCAAGGAATGGCTGAATGCCTCCCAGCGTCCCGTTCTAAATGACGGAAGGCAGCCATTCATTTACCCGCATTTTCCTGGCTTCAGCAGAGAATTCCCGTTTCAGTGCCAACTTGTGTTTGGTGAAACTTGGGACGAAGTCATCAGCGACGATGCTTTGAACCAAGCGCTCCAGATACCCGACTACCATGAGAGGCTCGCATCCGTCGCGAAACTCTATATCGAGGGCATACACAATCTTAAAGAGCGGCAACCCAGCCCTCAGGTCGTCGTGCTTCCGATCTCCGACGAAACTTTAGAGAAATGCAGCTTTGTCAATCGAGGTGGAGAACAGGTCCGAAGGCGGCTTCTGCCAGAAGAAAAAAGCGCTCTGCGTAAGCGCGAAATTGGATTGCAGTTCCTGTTCCCCGAGATGGACCTCTCCCTGGGCCTCGAAGACGATTCTGTCGTCGCTCATCACAACCTTAGGCGAGCCATAAAAGCCGAGGCCATGGCCTTCGGCCTCCCGACGCAGTTGATCCTCGAACGCTCGCTCAATCTCGGACCGGCTCTCAATGGGAAGCGGTCACAAGACGCGGCAACAAAAGCATGGAACTTTTTCACCGCCCTCTACCACAAAGCTGGCGGCCATCCGTGGCGTTTGGCGCTGGGCCAGCCATCGACCTGCTATGTCGGAATCTCGTTTTACCGCGAACGCCTTTCCCAAAATACCCGCATGCGTACAGGTCTGGCGCAAGCCTTCACGCATGGTGGTGACGGATTTGTCCTTCGAGGAAAACCCTTCGAGTGGGATGACGCGGTCAGCCGCTCACCACACCTCTCGCGCGCGGATGCGCGCGATCTCATGCGCGAAGTCCTGGCGGTATACGAACGGCATCGGAAAGTGAAGCCGGAAAGGATCGTCGTACACAAGTCGTCTCGCTTTTGGCCCGAGGAATTGGCGGGCTTCAGAGAGGCCATTCAAGGAATCGCCTATTGGGATCTCGTGGCTATACAGAGGCGTGGAATCCAATTCCTGCGTCAAGGTGATTATCCGCCGCTGCGTGGCACCTGGGCGCGCTTTGACGAGCAAGATTATCTGCTCTATACGCAGGGATATGTGCCTTACCTCCGAACTTATCCGGGCATGCGTAGCCCTCAGCCACAGGAGATTGTCGAGCACCATGGCACATCGCCGATGGATATGGTCTTGCGTGAGATACTGGCCCTGACCAAGCTGAATTGGAACAGCGCGGATTTTTCCGTGAGCGAACCCATTACGCTCGCCTTTTCGCGTCGCGTCGGTGAAATTTTGGCGGAAATGCCGACCACCATAAAACCGCAGGAGGAGTACAGGTTTTATATGTGATCCGGCGCCGCTCTTATGCAGGAATTCGCCAAACTCGTTGCTGCGATGAAGGGATGGGGTTGGGGACAAACTTCTTTTTTCCTCGCGCTATTTCTTCTTGTCAAGCAGTTCGTAACATTCGATCAGGCGCTTATTTTGATTCTCTTGGCGGCTTTTCTGGAAACGACAGTACGTTGGGGACCGGTCTCATCACGTCACCGGGGTTTAGGACCTTCGATCTCGCTTAAGAACAGCAGACGACGATAATGAAAATAATGGGATTCGCAAAATGACTCCGACACCCCAGCGCCTAACATGATATGCATCGGCTTCCGCAGCCCATATTCGACATCTACGCTCTCTCGCTTCCTCGCGGACATGCGTTCGGGGACCGGCCGCCAGTAGAGGCATGGCAAAGCGAGGATGCGTTAGCATGGGGAGCAGTGACTCGTGATGTGAATGACCAGAGCTTCGGAATTCTGGTAATGCGTCGCCGTGAGGATCACGTCTGGGTCATGGTTCGGCAAGAGCATGGCTTCTCGGGCTCAACGGGCGCTCGGGCGGCTATCGAATCCTCAATGAAAGACGGTGCGCGGCCTGAACCGATTCCGCCGAACACAGCGCGACGTT
>Ga0335075_10010063_pt1 | contig 14368 bp, 11 predicted proteins | sample Lox_Sample_24_FD_206723 | JGI IMG/M metagenome (GOLD analysis project Ga0335075, IMG submission 206723) | Soil microbial communities from Loxahatchee National Wildlife Refuge, Florida, United States - Lox_Sample_2.4 | ecosystem: Environmental > Terrestrial > Soil > Wetlands | place: USA...
GTCGTGGACAGGAGCCCAAGCTCCGCCGTCGCTGACATATGCGTCTCCTCATCCTCGCGTGCGTTACGAACCGTGGCCACGTTCGCTGTATCCAAGCAGATTCGAATGTCCTTGTGGATTCGAATCTGTCTGATAGGGTCCGCCGACCCATGATCCGCCGCCGCCCGTCCCGATGACCACAGCCACTGACCCGGCGCCGCGTCGCGCGATCCTCACCGGCAGCGGCTCACCGCGCGGGATCGGCGCCGCGACTGCCGCGTTGCTCGTCCGCCGGGGCTGGCAGGTGGCCCTCACCGACCTGCACGAGGCCGGGCTGCGCGCCAACGCCGAGCGACTCGTCGCTGAGGGCGCCCTCACGGTCCCGATCTCGGTCGGTGACATCCGCTCCGAGGCCGACGTCAACCGTTGCATCTCCACGTTGACGAGCGAGTTGGGCGGCGTGGAGGCACTGGTGAACATCGCCGGCATCTCTCGTCCGACGCGGGTGCTGGACACCACGCTCGCGGAATGGGAGGAGGTGTTCGCGGTCAACTCCACCGGTACCTTCCTGACCACCAAGGCCACCCTGCCGACGATGATCGAGGCCGGCTACGGCCGCATCGTCAACGTCTCGTCGGTGTCCGGCATCCGAGGCGGCGGGGTCTTCGGCGGTACGCACTATTCCGCGTCCAAAGCGGCGGTCCTCGGCTTCACGCGGGCGGTGGCGCGCGAATGGGCCCACCGCGGCATCACCTGCAACGCCGTCGCTCCCGGTCTCGTCGACACCGACCTGGCCACCCCGCACATGACCAACCAACAACGCATCGATCAGATCGCCACGATCCCGGCCGGGCGCCTCGGGGAGGCCCGCGATGTCGCCGGCGTCATCGCCTTCCTGTGCTCAGAGGATTCCGGTTACGTCACCGGCGAGGTCATCGACATCAATGGCGGCTCGCACATCGACTGAGCCACGCGTTTCACCGTGTCTCGGCCGTGCCGGCAGCGCGATCAACGGCTTTCCCGCATGTTGAACCGGCTCCGAAGCGCCATCGCCTGATGCTGCTCGAGGGCTTTGCACCGATCGTCGAAGCCCAGCGAGCGGGTCGCGCCATTCCCGGGTTCGTCGCCTACAACCTGGAAACCGCCCAGGGCATCGTGACCGCCGCCGAGCAGACGGGGATGCCGGTGCTGATCCAGGCCGGCTCCAGCGCCTTTCGCCACGCGGGCCGCCGCGAGCTGGCCCTCCTGTGCCTGGACCTCGCCCGCCATTCCAGCGCGGCCATCGGGGTGCACCTGGACCACTGTCGCTCGCTGGAGGAGGTCGACTTCTGTCTGGAGGTCGGCTACACCTCGGTCATGATCGACGGCTCGCATCTCCCCTACGAGGAGAACGTCGCGCTCACCGCCGAGGTCGCGGGCCGCGCCCATGATCACGGGGCCTGGGTGGAGGCCGAGCTGGTCGGGACCGCTGGCGATGAGGATGTCTCGAGCGCCGCCATCGCCACGGCCATGACCGATCCGGCGCTCAGCCGGGAGTTCGTCGCCGCCACCGGCATCGATGCGCTTGCGGTGGCGATCGGCAACGTCCACGGGTTCACGCCGGTCGAGCCACGTATCGACCTGGCCCGCCTCGAGAGGATCCGGGAGATGACACGGATCCCGCTCGTCCTCCACGGCGCCAGCGGCCTGGCCCCCGAGACGCTCCGGGCCTGCGTTCAGCGCGGCGTCGCCAAGGTCAATGTCAACACGGAGCTGCGCAGGGCCTATCTCGCCGCCGTCTCAGATGCGCTGCCCGAGGCTCGGGCGACGGCGGATCTCGTCGCCTCGCTGGCCGCTGGACGCGGTGCCGTTGCCGACGCCGCGGCCGCGATGGTCCGCCTGCTCGGACGCCTGGAGCATCCGTGACGGCGCGGCCGGACGTCGCCGTCCTCGGCTTGGGCGCGATGGGCCTGCCCATGGCGCAGCGGCTGGCTGAGGAGCTCACCGTCCGCGCGTATGACATCGATGACCGGCGACTCGCCGAGGCCCGCTCGGCCGGAGTGTCGCCCGCCACGACCCCGACTGACGCGGCCCGCGAGGCCCGCTCCGTCCTGCTGGCGGTCCGCACCATCGACCAGGCCGAGGCGGCCCTGTTCGGCGCGAACGGCGCCGCCTCGGCTCTCGCCGATGATGCCGTGGTGATCCTGTCGAGCACGGTCGGTATCGAGGCCGCCCGGCGGCTTGGCGACCGGCTCGCGCGGGGCGGTCGCAGACTGCTCGACGCGCCGGTGAGCGGCGGGCCAGGGCGAGCACGTGAGGGTCACCTGCTCGTGTTCGTGGGAGGGGATCCGGGTACCGTGACCACGGCTGCGCCCGTGCTGGAGAAGCTGGGCTCGACGATCATCGAGGTGGGGCCGCACGTCGGAGACGGCCAGGTGCTCAAGACGGTCAATCAGCTGCTCTGTGGAGTGCATATCGCGGCTGCCGCCGAGGCGCTCGCGCTCGCCAAGGCGCTCGGGCTCGACGCCGCCACCGCAGTCGAGGCGCTGGGCGCCGGGGCCGCAGCGTCCTTCATGCTTGACCACCGCGGCCCGCGGATCGCCGCCGAATTGGCGGACGATCCGGTTGAGGTGGTCTCACGCGTCGACCTGTTCGTCAAGGACATGGGACTCGTGTCGGCGGCCGCGCGGGCGGCCGGAGTCGCCACCCCCGTGGCGGACGCCGCTGAGCAGCTGTATCGCCAGGCGGAAGTTGCCGGGTACGCGGCCGACGACGACTCGTCGATCGTGCGACTGCTGGTCCGCCGTCCGTAGGCAGCGCCTCCGGTCGCGGGGGAGTCAGCCTGTGGCGCCGATGATGCTCGTCCGGTCCCCGGCGGCCCGCTCGCGGAGGGCCGGCTTCTGGATCTTGCCGCTCTCGGTCATCGGCCATTCGGTGACGAAATGCACCTGGCGCGGCACCTTGAAGCTGGCCATCTCGGCCGCGCACGATGCGATGATCGCGTCACCGGTCTGTTCGCTGCCCGGTCGCACCTCGACGAACGCGACGGGGACCTCGCCGAGGCGCTCGTCGGGCACGCCGACCACCGAGACCTGGATCACGCCGGAGAGGGTCGAGATGACGCGCTCGACCTCGGCCGGCGACACGTTCTCTCCCCCCGGTTTGATCATGTCCTTGAGACGGTCGACGATCAGGAGGTTGCCGTCGGCATCGAGCCGTCCGAGGTCGCCGCTGTGCAGCCAGCCGTCATCGTCGACCGTGGCCGCCGTCGCTGCCACATCACCGAGATATCCGTTCATCAGCGACCACCCGCGGATGCAGACCTCGCCCGGACCGGCGCTGGGGGCGGTGTCCACACCGTCCTCCCCAAGAATGCCGACTTCCAGATCCGGCAGCGGTCGGCCACAGGTGCCCAGGCGCTCGGGCTCCGGCGCATCGAACGGGGGCACCGTCGTCGTCGCTGCCACTTCGGTCATGCCGTACACCTGGGTGAGCCCGGTGATCCCCATCCGGTCGACGATCAGCTTGAGGAGCTCGTAGGTACCGCCGGCCCAGCCCTTGGACACGGTGGCGAAGATCTCTGGGGAGAAGCGCTCGTGGCCGAGCTCCATCCAGTACATCGCCGCCTGGCCGGTACGCGCTGTGCAGCGATGCTTGGGGATGATCCGGAAGGTCTCCTCCACGGTGTAGCGCTCGGGCGCGACCATGGTGCAGCCAATGCCGAGCGGCATGAGAGTGGTCGCCACCGAACCCCCAACGTGGTAGAAGGGCTGGGTGCTGAAGCACCGGTCCTCGTGGGTCAGCCCCATCCGCTGCGCCAGGTGATAGGTGGCGCCGAGCGTGGCGCCGGCAGAGAGCAGCGCTCCCTTCGCGAACGCGGTGGTGCCTGAGGTGAATTGCACCAGCACCGAAGCGGCGGCGTCCGTCGCGGCAACCGGGACCGGGGATTGAGCGCCGAGCGACAGGAACTCATCCCAGGTCAACACCGCGTCGCCGGCGGGCTGCACCGTCGGCGCAGAGTGCGCGCCGAGCGCAACATCCGCGGAGCTCAGCGCGACGAACCGCGGGGCGACGTCGGCGTGGTGGGCGGCGCGCTGCAGCAGCGCGAGCGTGTCGACGGTGTGCACGCGCTCAGCCGCGATCACCACCACCGGCTCAGACATCCGCAGCACATGGACCATCTCGTCGTGGCGGTAGCGGCTGTTGATAGGAACGAGGATGGTGCCCAGGTGGCTGCACGCGAGCTGCACGATCGGCCACATCGGCCCACCGGGACCCAGCGCCGCGACGCAGTCCCCGGGCCGCGCGCCCAGCGCGGCGAGTGCCGCCGACGCGAGCAGTGTCGCCGTGCGCCATTGGCCGAGAGTGAGCGACGATGCCCAGTCGGGGCCCTCGAACACGAACGCCGTGTGCTCGGCGCCGAGTCGCTCGATGGCCTCGTCCAGCGCGTCGTACCAGGTGAGCTCCAACAGGCGCGGCCAGCGCTCGGACAGAGGGCTTGACGTGGTCATCGGTGCAGGTACGCGGTCATGATGCGCTCCGGTCGGGGGGTAGCAGGAGGTCGTTGATCGAGCCGGTGAGGCGACCGCGCCGGATGGGGACGCACTCGTCGGGGAAGTCATGGCGGAGCTCCACACCACGGGCAGTCAACTCGGCGAGGAACGCCGATAGGTGGCTCATCGCTCCGGTGTCCTCATCGTGAAGGACCACCAGGCTCCAGGGTCGTGTCTCGATGTCGTTCAGACAGGTCGCCATCCATGTCTCAGGCCGCTGCCAGTCGCGCGGCACGCAGTTCCACAGCACGCACGTGTACCTCCCATCCTCCAGCGTGCGGACGGCGGCCTGCGTGAGCAGGCGGGAGCTGAGCACCCCACCGCCGCCGTAGGGGCGAAACAGCCGATCCGGATGGCTGAGGCCGTTGATTGCCTGCTGGGCGGCCACGATCTCTGTAACCGCATGTTCGGGATCGTCGACATCGCCGAACTGCCGTTCGTGGGTCATGGTGTGATTCCCCACCCAGTGACCCTCGGACACCGCACGTTCGGCCAGGGCGCGCGCGCCGGCCTCCTCGAGCCGGCGGCCGACGACGAAGAATGTGGCGCGGACGCCGTGCTCGCCGAGCACGTCGAGCACCTGATCGGTGATCCCAGGGGTCGGACCGTTGTCGAAGGTGAGGGTGACGCGTGAGCTCACGACGCAGGACGGGACGCGACCATTTCAGATTCGAATCATATCAATTGGTTCGAATTTATGCGCTGGAGCTGCCACCCACCGAAATCGAACAGCATGCACGCGCTGCAGGATTCGAATCTCATTGACGAATCGGATGATTGAGTATAGATTCGAGTTCACCATGCAGATCGCCAATCTGGAGGACCGGCTCGTCATCCTCAATGGAGGAGGAGCCGTCGATGTCGAGCAGGCGAGCGACGGCAGGTTCGGCCACGACCCTCAACGCATCTATGACCGGTGGGACGAATTCCTGGAGTGGGCGCGAGAAGATCGCGTCCAGGGAGTGGCGTTCGACCCTGCCAGACTCCGGGCGCCCGCGCCGCGACCGCGCCAGGTCTTCGCCTTCGGCCTCAATTACCGAAACCACGCCGACGAGGTCGGCTACGACCACGAGCGCGCTGCGCCGCCCGTGTTCACGAAGTTTCCGACCAGCATCACCGGCCCCTACGCCGATGTCGTGCATCCCGGCGGATCCGTTGATTGGGAGGTCGAGCTCGTCGTGGTGATCGGCCGGCATGCACGGCGGATCCAAGCGTCGGAGGCGTGGGCGTTCGTCGCCGGGCTCACGGTGGGCCAGGACATCTCAGAACGCGACCTCCAACACGAGGGTGAACTTCCACAGTTCAGTCTCGGAAAGTCGTATCCGGGGTTTGCGCCGATGGGTCCGTGGCTGACGACGATCGACGAGCTCGAGGACCCGGACGATCTCGAGCTGTCCTGTGAGGTCAACGGCGAGACCATGCAACAGGCGACGACCGCGCAATTGATCCTTGCCGTCCCCCAGCTGATCGAGCGCCTATCGCAGGTGACCCCGCTGCTGCCCGGCGATGCGATCTTCACCGGCACTCCCGCCGGCGTCGGGCTGGCGCGCGTTCCACAGCGCTTTCTGTCGCCGGGCGACGAGGTCGTCAGCCGGATCACCGGCCTGGGCGAGCTGCGCAATCGCATCGTGGCCGGAGCCTGATCGCCCGACCCGTCACCTCAGGCGCGTGACGCCCCTCGCAGCCTGGTCACCGCGGCAACCAGGGCGAGCTCGTCGCCGACGTTGCCCGGGAAGACGGCCAGCGGCGCTCGGAAGACTTCGCTCGTAGCGGGCACCCACAATGACACGGTCCCGGCGAAGAGACTGCCGGCCACGTGGGCCCGCCGGATCCCCAGACCATGGCGCGCGACGTCGATGGACGTGATGCCGCCCTTGGCAACCACCCACCCGAGGTTTCGCCGCGACGCCACCGAGCGAACGACTGACACCAGCGCCGCCGACACCCGCCCGCCGAGCCTCAGCTGACTCGCTCGATCGCCGTCAGTCCGTACGGCACGTGAGGTGTGGACCACGACATCGCCACGTGTCAACGCGTCCTGAACCTGGTTGGCCACCGCTCGCACGTGCGCGTCGCCATCCGGGCCCAGCACCACGGACACGTCGAGCTCCACCACCTCGATCCCGTCGAGGTCGCACAGCCGGGCAAGTTGCCGAGTGGTCGTGTCGACGTGAGACCCCACGGCGATCAGCCCGTGGCTGGCCGGCGGCCCGGTGTGTGTGGCGACGATCGCGGCGAGCTGCTCGGAGCTCAGCTCCGGACGGTGGGGCAGCCCGACCCGGGCACGGACAAATGACGGCCCGACTCGGTAGAGCAAGCTGCGTCCCCGGCCCTCGGCCTCGATCGCCGCCAGAGCGACGATCGAGAGATCCTCGTCGCGTACGGCGTCGACGACCACGGGGCGCCCCCCGTCGAGCGATTCGAGGATCTCGGCGACCCGGTTCACGCCCGCGCCGCGGATGTCATCGAGAGTGACACGAGCAACCTCGTTCGCCGGCCATCGTCCACGCGTCTTCTCCGCCACATACTCCCGCAGGTCGCTCGACCCGTAGCCGAAGGTCAGGTCAGCCGCGAACTCCGTCTCTGACACGGGAACGAGGTCCGAGCCAACGGCCATCCAATGCACGGAGTCAACGGTGAGACGTCCCGCGTCGAGGAACGCGGGCACCACCAACACGCCATCCACCTCGGTGCCCAGATGCTCCTTCAGGCAATCGGCGAGGACGTCGGTCTCGAGTGGGTAATGGCCGCGCAACGTCGAGTCACTTCGCGAAGCGATCACGAAGTCCACCTGGGCCGCGCGTGCCGCCCTGACCAGGGCCGGCACGAGCTCGCGCAGACGAGACTCGGTCTGGTGTTCGTCGAGACTGCGCGTGTTGGTCGAGACAAACAGTGCCGGGGCGTCCTGCGCCAGTCCCCAGCGAAAGTCCTCGACACCCCAGCTGGTGATCACCGGCAGGTCGGCGACGGTCTGGGTACCTGTCGGATCGTCGTCGAGAACCACCAGACGCCGGCCCGACACGGCGGCCGCTGAGGCGACCGTCGCGGCATCGACGTCAGGCACGGGCGGGAGCCGGCCGAGCAGTGCGTCAGCTGGTACCCGTGTAACGGGCACCGTCAGGTCGCTCGTCGTGGCCGGCCCACGCCGCAGATCCGGTCGGTGCCAGGCATCGGTTCAGGCGGGAGCCGTGAACACCGGTAACGTGATCTCGTCGGTCACGTCCTCGTAGTCAAGCGCCACCGGCATCCCGATCCTCACCTCGGCTTCCTCGATGCCGACGAGATTGGCCATCATCGTCGGCCCTTCCTCAAGCGTGATCATGGCCACGATCATCGGGACCAGATCGGCGAACGGTGCTCCCGGGGCACGGTGCACGACACTGTAGGTGTACACCACGCCACGTCCGCTGATCGGTGTCCAGTCACACTCAAGCGATCCGCAGTAGTGACACGAGAGGCTCGGATAGAAACGAAGGCGCTCGCATTGCGTGCAGCGCTGCAGCTTCAGGTTGTGCTCCTTGGCCGACTGCCAGTACGGTGCCGAGTCTCGGTTGATTCGGGGTAGGGGTCTGGGCATCGCTGTCCTCCTAGTTCGCGCCGGCGAGGATCGTCGCCGAGAAGTTCGAGGTCACCGCGCTGGCCGAGGTGACCAGCGCCAGCTCGCAGTCCGGCACCTGGCGCTCGCCCGCTTCGCCCCTGATCTGCCTCACCCCTTCGATCATGTGCGTCATCCCGCCGCAGGCCCCGGGATGCGCGCAGCTCAGCAACCCACCATGGGTGTTCATCGGCAGCTTGCCGCCGAGGTCCATATTGCCCTCGCGGACGAAGGCGCCAACCTCGCCGCGCCCGGTGATGCCGAGATCTTCGATCTGCACCGCGGCGGTGATGGTGAAGCTGTCATAGATCTCGGCAACATCCAGGTCCTCGACGGTGACGCCAGCCTGCTCGAAGGCTCGCCTGCCCGAGACATCGGCGACCGTGCGCACGAGGTCGTGTCCGCGGCCGTCGCCCTCGACGAGATGCCCGACGTGGTAGTAGGACTCCGCGACACCGATCCCGAGCATCGCGACCTCACGCGAGGGATGAGCGCTGGCGCCTTTGCGTGTGACGACGTAAGCGGCACCACCGTCGTTGACCAGTGAGCACTCGAGGCGGCGCAGTGGCGTCGTGATCATGGGTGAGTTGGCCACGTCCTCCAGCGTGATCGGGTCACGCTTGAGCGCCGCCGGGTTGAGGGCGGCGTGCTTGCGCGCGGTCACGGCGATCGGATGCAACGCGTCCTCTTCCAGGCCGTACTCGTGCAGGTAGCGCTGGGCCACCAGCCCGTAGTAGGACGGGACCGTCGCCCCGTAGGGAAACTCGTAGTCCATGTTGTGCGCCCCGGACTCCGACATGATCTCCGATCCCCCCATCTCGACGGTGCGGAGCTTCTCCCCAGCGACCAGGAGCACGTTCTGGCACAGGCCTGACTCCACGGCCCACTTGGCCAGCTGCAGCTGTGCACCAGGGGAAGCACCCCCCATCGAGGTCGAGTCACACCACGTCTTCGTGTAGATCCCGAGCGCCTCTGAGACAAGGATGTGGTACCGGGGGGAGGCAAAGAACGGAGGCTGGACAAGGAGTCCGTCGATGTCCTTCATCGTCAAACCGGCGTCGGCGACGGCCGCCGTAGCAGCGAGGACGCAGATGCCGACGTCGGAGTACTGCGGCAGGTCCTGAAAGCTCGTTTCTCCCGTGCCGGCTATGACTGCGGTCGTGGGCACAGAACTCCTCTCCAGTTTGGTTGGGCGTCGGCCGATGACTATATTCGAATCTGCGGCAAGTTTCGAATATAGGTCAGAGGGCGTCGACCACGCAAGCGATCTTCTGCCCCCGACTGGCCTACGATGGGGCGGCGTGGGCAGGCATGGGCGCCGCATCCACCCGAGGCCACGATTCGAATCTCATGCGATATCTTGAGCCTCGGCGAAGCCGTTCGAAGATCTCATTCGCGTGGAGGGCGTCAGAGCGATGGCAAAGCAGACAAGAGCGACGGAGGTGGGGGACCGCATCCGCGGCGACATCCTGTCAGGGCGGCTCTTGCCCGGGCAGCGCTTGATGTTCCCCGACCTGTGTGACACCTATAAGGCCAGTGTCGGTGCCATCCGCGAGGCACTCGTGTCGCTCGTTGCCCAGGGAATGGTTCGGACTCAGGCGCACCAGGGGTACATCGTCACTCCACTCACGGCAGACGACCTCCTAGAGCTGACCGCGGCGCGGCTGGCGCTCGAGCCGATCGTCCTGGCTCAAGCGATCGCCGAGGGCGACCTGGCGTGGGAGAGCCGCGCGCTCACCACCCACCACGTCATGAGCCGCACGCCCCGTGAGGATAAGCAGGCACCGAATCGAGTCAATGATGACTGGGTGGTTGCCCATGAGGCTTTTCATGAGGCACTCTTCAGCGGAGCCAACAACAAGCGACTGCTGGCGGTCGTCCGCGGCTTTGCCGAGGAGGCCCGGCTGTATCGCCGCTGGTCGGTTCCGCTCGAGACTCACCGCGATGTCGCCGCCGAGCACGCCGCCCTCCTCGATGCTGTCATGGCCCGCAACGCGGATCTCGCCGCAGAGCGACTCTGCGCTCACGTGACCGCAACCACCAAGCTGCTGATCGAGAATCCCCACGGGGTCTTGACGCCCAGCACTCGGCACCAGACAGGGTCAGCGGAGGCGAGCACCGCCAGCTAGACCCGCGACGGTCGCGGCCAACGAGCTCAGGCGAGCTGCCCTCAAACGGCGGCACCGCCCGCGCGATCTCCTGCGTGAAAGGTCGGGGCGAGGGTCGATGGGTGTGGGGCGCTGGCGGGAGACGCCCAGGACAAACATCCGGGTCACCACATAAGCCACCGGTCGCTCCACTTTGAGCCACCCAAATCCGCCGTACGCCCGATGTGCACCCTGGGGGCTTAGGTCCAGGATGTTCCCATCACAGCAAACGGCCGGCTCGCCCGGCAGACCAAAGGAAAGACCATGATTCGCTCGCAGAGCACCTCCCGCTGCTTCTAAGACCTACGGAGCAGACTTCAGACGGCATCGGGCTCGGCACGTGCTCAACGTGCCGGGTCTTTTGTCATGCTGGCCACCGTCACACTCGCACCGTAAGATGGTGCCGTGGCAGGGAGCATCGTCAGTCCAGTTCTCGTGGGGCGCGAGACGGAGGTGGCGGCCATGGACCAAGCGCTCCAGCGAGCGCTTGCCGGTGAGCCCGTCACGCTGCTCGTCGGCGGCGAGGCCGGTGTCGGCAAGTCGCGGTTGATCGGCGAGCTGATCAACCGGGCGCGCGCCGCGGGGGCACGAGCCCTGGCGGGCAGCTGCGTCGAGCTCGACGGCGGAGGAATCCCACTCGCCCCGCTCGTCGACGTGCTGCGGACGCTGGCCGCCGAGCTCCCCGCTGACGAGCTCGGCACGCTCCTGGGACCGGCGAGAGGCGAGATCGGGCGCCTCGTCCCCGAGCTCGCCGACGACCGCACGGCACAGGCGCCCGCGGACTCCGACCCGTCCCGCATCCTGGAGCTGCTGCTCGGCGTCGTCGGCCGGCTGGCTGCGGAGCGAGCATTGTTGCTGTTGGTCGAGGATGTCCAGTGGGCCGACCGGGCCACGCTTGACCTCATCGCCCTGCTCGTGGCGTCCCCAACGGCGCGGCCGCACTTGCTGGTGTGCTCGGTGCGCTCCGACGAGCTCCCCCGTGCCCATCCGTTCCGGCGGATCTCGGCGCGATGGGAGCAGCAACGCAGCGTCGAGCGGCTCGAGCTCGAGCGGCTCACGGCCGGTGAGGTTGCCGCACAGATCTCGGCGATCATGGGCGAGCGGCCCGACGGTGACCTCACCGACCTGCTGTTTGAGCGCTCCGAGGGGATCCCGCTGTTCGTGGAGGAGCTGCTCAGCGCGGTCCGGGAAGGTGGCCTGGGTCCTGATTACCTGCCCCCGTCGCTGCGCGATGTCCTGCTGGCCCGGGCCGAGCGGCTGTCCGCCGCCGCCCAGCACGTGCTGCGCGCTGCCTCGGGCGGAGGTCGTTGGGTCCCGGATCGGCTCCTGGGCCTGGTGGCGGGGCTCAGCGACGCCGAGCTGTACGCCGCGCTGCGCGAAACGATCGAGCATCAATTGCTCGTGGTCGATCCGGGCGGCCGGGGGTACGGCTTCCGCCATGCCCTGGCGCGCGCGGCGATTCACGAGGATCTGCTGCCCGGCGAGCGCGCGCAACTGCATCGCGCCTACGCGGAGGCGATGGAGAGCCGCCCCGAGCTCGTCGCCCCCGGACTGGACGGGATCGCCATGCTTGCCCACCACTGGCTGGCTGCGCACGACGTGCCTCGCGCGGTGGTGGCGTCGGTGCGTGCCGGCCGAGCCGCCGAGGCAGTGGCGCCCTCGGCGGCGCAGCGACATTTCGAGGTGGCGCTCGAGCTCTGGAGCCAGGTTCCGGACGCGGGTGAGCGCGCCGGAGTCACGCACCCCGAGCTGCTCGATGCCGCCGCTGATGCCGCCTTCCGCGCTGGGGCCTCAGAGCGGGCGCTGGGCCTGGTCGATCAGGCAATCGAGGAGGTCGGTGGTACGGGGCCACTCGAGGAGCGCGTGATGCTGCTTGCTCGGCGGGCCGACATCCTGGGAAAGCTCGGCCGCGACGACGAGGCGATCATGGTCCTCGAGCAGGCCGCCGGGCTTCTCCCGGCGGAGCTGCCGAGCCGTGCCAGCGCCTACGTCCTCGGACAGTTGGCCACCGCGCTGTACCGCTCCGATTGGTCGGAGCGCGCGGGGGCCCTCGCCGAGCGCGCGGTGACGAGCGCTGCGGCGGTCGGTGCGGAGGCTGAGCTCCTCGAGGCGCAGAACACCGCGGGCGCGGCGCAGGTGTTTCGCGGTGAGGTGGAGACCGGCCTGGCTCGGATGCGTGACGCCTGCGAGCGCGCTGTCGCGGCTGACCTCTCGTGGATCGCGGCGCGCGGCGCGAACAACCTGACCGACGTGCTCGTCACCCTCGGCCGCTACGAGGAGGCGATCGAGGTCGCTGAGGCGGGCATGGCGGTTGTCGAGCGCGGCGGGACCGGGCGGACGATGGGGGCCTTCCTGCGCTCCAATCGAGCGGAGGCGCTGGTACGTGCGGGCCGCTGGGACGAAGCCTTGGCGGCCTTGGCGCCCGAACGCGAGGCGGCGGGTGCACCGGCGGCGACAATCCTCTCGGTGCGAAGCGAGCTCCACGTGCTCTCGGGACGCACGGCGGACGCCCGCGCCGACCTCCGTGAGATCCGCCAATACATGCGCAACACCACGGAGCCGCAGTGGGTGTTGCCATTGGCGGCGGTCGAGGCGGAGCTGGCCCGCGGTGACGGAGATCTGGATGCGGCGCATACGACCCTGGACCGCGCTTTCGCGCCGCTCACGCCCGAGCAAGATCCCCGGTACCGCTGGCCGCTGATGTCACTGGCCATGCGGATCGAGGCCGAACGCGCGATCCGGGCGCGCGACGAGGGCGCCGACACGCCGGCGGACGTGCAGTCGAGCGCCGATGACCTGGCGCGAGACGCCGACGCGCTGCGGGTTGCCACACCGAGTGACGGTGGGCATCTCGCGCTCATGAAGGCCGAGCACGCTCGCCTGCGTGGAGTCGACGAAGTGCCGGCGTGGGACGCCGCGGTCAGCGCGGCGCGCGAAATGCACCAGCCGTTCTTCGTCGCCTACGCGCTGCTGCGCCATGCCGAGGCTCTCGTCGCTGTCGACGAGCGCGTTGCGGCCGCGGCCGCGGCGGCCGAGGCCCAGTCGCTCGCGGCCGGCATGGGCGCGGCGCCGGTGCTGGCCGAGATCGACGCACTGATCCGCCGCGCGCGCCTGCATCCCGACGGGACCACCGGCGAACCCGAGGCCTCATCCGAAGGCGAATTGGCACCCGAGGCGGACGCGGCCAACCCGTTCGGGTTGACTCCGCGCGAGCGCGAGGTCCTGCGGCTCGTGGCCGACGGCGCCTCCAACGGCCAGATCGCTCAGCAGCTCTTTATCTCCCGAGCCACGGCCAGCGTGCACGTCTCGAACATCCTGTCCAAGCTCGGCGTCACCACCCGGGTGCAGGCGGCCGCGCTGGCCCACCGTCGCGGGCTCGCCGCCGCCATGCCGGCCGAGGTCGACCCGGGGCAGTGACCCCGGCGTAAGCCCTAAGCCAACCCGCGCGCGATCTAAGCCACCGACGACGGCCAAGATCCTCCGGGGGCCCGATGTGCGAGGCCGGGGCTTATCCGCATGCTGGCGGCATGCTCACTTCACGCACCACCCTCCGCCGTCGCCGCCCGTACCCCGGCGGCCGCCCGTTCCGTGTCCTGATCGCCGCCCTCGCGGTCTCCTCCCTCGGTGACTGGCTCTACAACGTCGCGCTGCTGGCGTTCGTCTATGACCGGACGCACTCGGCAAGCTGGGTGGCGCTGACCACCGCCGCTCGCGTGGCACCGCTCGTGGTGCTCGGCCCGCTCGGTGGCGTGCTCGCCGACCGCCACAACCGGCGCATGCTCATGATCGCCTCCGACGCCGTGCGCGCCGCGATCATGGTGCTGCTCGCGGGGGTCGCCCTCACCGGGCTGCCCGTCGCGCTCGCCCCGTTGCTCGCCGCGGCAGCCACCGCAGCCACGACCGTGAACCTTCCGTGCGTGGTCGCCTCCACCGCCCGCATGGTGCCCGGCGACCAGCTGGCGAGTGCGAACGCGCTGCGCGCCACCGTCAGCCAGGGTGCGATCGTCGTGGGTCCGGCGCTCGGCGCGCTGGTCCTGGTGGCAGCCAGTCCAGCCCTCGCCATCTTGCTCAACGGACTGACGTTCGTCATCTCGGCTATGGCACTGCTGTCACTC
>Ga0335075_10010064_pt1 | contig 14367 bp, 11 predicted proteins | sample Lox_Sample_24_FD_206723 | JGI IMG/M metagenome (GOLD analysis project Ga0335075, IMG submission 206723) | Soil microbial communities from Loxahatchee National Wildlife Refuge, Florida, United States - Lox_Sample_2.4 | ecosystem: Environmental > Terrestrial > Soil > Wetlands | place: USA...
CTCCAAGTGGGCCACCACGAAGCACAAGAAGGCGGTGGTTGACGCCAAGCGCGGCAAGCTGTTCGCCAAGCTGATCAAGAACGTCGAGGTCGCCGCGCGTACCGGCGGGGGAGACCCGGCAGGCAACCCCACCTTGTATGACGCCATCCAGAAGGCGAAGAAGAGTTCGGTCCCGAACGACAACATCGACCGCGCCGTGCGCCGCGGCAGCGGGGCCGAGGCCGGCGGCGCCCAGTACGAGACCATCACCTATGAGGGCTACGCGCCCGGCGGTGTCGCGGTTCTGGTGGAGTGCCTGACCGACAACAGGAACCGGGCCGCCTCCGATGTGCGCACGGCGTTCAGCCGCAACGGCGGCTCTATGGCCGACCCCGGCTCGGTGTCGTACCTGTTCCACCGCAAGGGGGTCGTCGTCGTCGACAAGAGGGGGGGAGGGGAGGTGGGTGGGGTGACCGAGGACGACGTGCTCGCCGCCGTGCTCGACGCGGGCGCCGAGGACGTCAACGACCTGGGCGACTCCTTCGAGGTGGTGTCCGGGCCGACCGACCTGGTCGCCACCCGCACCGCGCTGCAGAACGCCGGGATCGACTACGACTCCGCCGACGTGGCCTTCCTGCCCAGCGTCGAGGTCGACCTCGACGAGGACCAGGCCAAGCGGGTGTTCCGGCTGATCGAGGCGCTCGAGGACTCAGACGACGTGCAGGACGTCTACGCCAACTACTCGGTCTCCGACGAGATCATGGAAAAAATCGGATAATTCCGAACGGGCCGTGGTACCCGCCCAGATTCACGCGACACGCCGCCCTGGGAACGAGACGTTGACACCCTGAGCCGGTAGATTCACCACGAACAGATGTTCGTGACGGTCGCACATCCGGACGGAGCACGCAGGTGGGCTTGAGCTATGCGCGGCACCCGGTCCGGGTGCTCGGCGTCGACCCCGGGTTGACCAGGTGCGGCATCGGGGTGGTGGACGGTGCACCGGGCCGGGCGCTGAGCCTGGTACGGGTCGGGGTCATCAGGACGTCAGCCGAGGACGACATCGCCGCCCGGCTGCTGAAGATCGAGACCGAGATCGAGCGCTGGCTGGACGCTTGCCAGCCCGACGCGGTAGCGGTAGAGCGCGTCTTCAGCCAGCTGAACGTCCGGACGGTAATGGGCACGGCGCAGGTCAGCGCGGTCGCGATCGTGTGCGCCGCCCGCCGCGGGCTGCCGGTCGCGACGCATACCCCTACCGAGGTCAAGGCCGCCGTCACTGGGAACGGCCGGGCCGGCAAGGACCAGGTCACGACCATGGTGACCAAGCTGCTTCGGATCAGTGACCCGCCGCGCCCGCCGGACGCGGCCGACGCGCTCGCGCTGGCTATCTGCCACGTGTGGCGCAGCAGCAGCCCGCTGAGGGCCGGCTCGCCGCTCACGGCGCTTAGCCAGAACGGGAGGTAGCGCGTGATCGCTCATCTGCGCGGCACGGTCGCCGCGGTGGCGCCCGACGGCGCGGTCATCGAGGTCGGCGGCGTCGGGATGCGAGTACTGTGCACTCCAGGCACGCTGGCCATGCTGAAACCCGGAGAACCAGCGCAGGTGGCCACGTCGCTCGTGGTACGGGAGGACTCGCTGACCCTGTACGGCTTCGCCTGCGACGACGAGCGGAACGTCTTCGAGCTTCTGCAGACTGCCAGCGGCGTCGGCCCCAGGCTGGCGCTTGCCATGCTGGCGGTGCACACGCCCGACGCGCTGCGCCGGGCCGTGTCGTCCGAAGACTTCGGCGCGCTAACCATGGTCCCCGGCATCGGCAAGAAGGGCGCGGAGCGGATCGTGCTCGAGCTGAGGGACCGGCTCGGGCCGCCCGGCGACGGCGGCTCCGATGGCGGTCTGGCGGGCGCGCGGCCGCCGCGGGCCCCCCAGTGGCGGGAGCAGGTGCAATCCGGCCTGGTCAACTTGGGCTGGGCGGCCCGTGACGCCGACCAGGCCATCGCGGCCATGGAAGAAGACGGCACGATAGCCACCGCGAACGGCGAGCCCGTCGACGTCTCCACGGTGCTTCGCGCCGCCCTGCGACGGCTGAGCAAGCAGTGACCGAGCCAGAGGCGAGCCCGTCCGCGAGCCAAAGGGGCGCCGGCGCCGACTGGACTGACGAGCGAGGAATGAGCGAGGAGGGAAGGAGGCGCCTCGAAAGGCGCCCCGGAGGCGAGCGGGAAGACACTGTTACTTCGGCTCTCGCCGACGCGGACGACCGGGCGATCGAGAGCGCGCTGCGGCCCAAGCGGCTCACCGAGTTCACCGGCCAGGCCCGGGTCCGCGAGCAGCTATCGCTAATCTTGGCCAGCGCCCTGCGGCGCGGCCGGCCGCCTGATCACCTGCTGCTGGCCGGGCCGCCCGGCCTGGGCAAGACCACGATCGCGATGATCGTGGCCGCCGAGCTCGGCGCGCCGCTGCGGATCACCAGCGGTCCGGCCATTGAGCGCTCCGGCGACCTGGCCGCGATCTTGTCGACGCTCAGCGAGGGCGAGGTGGTCTTCATCGACGAGATCCACCGCCTGGCCCGGCCCGCCGAGGAGATGCTCTACCTGGCCATGGAGGACTTCCGGGTCGACGTGGTGATCGGCAAGGGACCAGGGGCGACCGCCATTCCCCTGGCGATCGCCCCGTTCACGCTGGTCGGGGCCACCACACGCTCCGGGCTGCTGCCCGCCCCGCTGCGGGACAGGTTCGGGTTCACCGCCCACCTGGACTTCTACGCCCCGGACGAGCTCGAGCACATCATCCGCAGGTCCGCGGGCCTGCTCGGGGTGACGCTTACCGACGAGGGCGCGGCCGAGCTGTCGACCCGTTCCCGGGGAACGCCGCGGATCGCGAACCGCCTGCTGCGCCGGGTCCGCGATTACGCAGAGGTCCGCGCCGACGGCGTGGTGACCCTGGAGATCGCCCGGACCGCGCTCGAGCTGTATGAAGTCGATGAGCACGGCCTCGACCGGCTCGACCGCGGGGTGCTCGACGCGCTGATCCGCCGGTTCGGCGGCGGCCCGGTCGGCCTGTCCACGCTCGCGGTGGCGCTGGGCGAGGAGGCGGAGACCGTCGAGGTGGTGGCCGAACCGTTCCTTGTCCGCTGCGGCCTGCTGGTGCGTACACCGCGCGGACGGGTGGCCACCGCGGCCGGCTGGGCCCATCTCGGCCTCACGCCCCCGCCCTCGCTGAATGAATCGCCCACGCTGTTCGACTAGGCTTCACGCAAGGCCGGAAGATCGCGCCCAAGTCACGATCGTCGGCAAAAAATCGTAGCCTGTTGGTGCGTGGTCAAAGCGCGGCTAAACTTCGGCAGTTGGTCGTTGGGATTCGCCGCGACCATGCACCGAGAACCAACCGGAAGGAAGCCCCGCTCATGGGGACTATGGCAGCAGTAGTCGCGGCGTCGTCGACCAAGGGCGGCAGCGACTCTTACGAGATCTTCCTCTTCATCATCCTGGCCTTCGTGCTCCTGTACTTCATGATGATCCGGCCTCAGCGTCGGCGCCAGCAGCAGACGCAGCAGCAGCAGCGCACCGTCAGCCCGGGTGCCCGGGTCCGCACCACGGCCGGGATGTACGCCACCGTGTCCGCGGTGGACGGCGACGACGTGGTCCTCGAGGTCGCGCCCGGCGTAGACGTCCGCTACATGAAGCGCGCCATCATGGAGGTCATCGCGCCCGGCGACGCCGAGGCCGACGAGACGGTCGAGGACGACGAGCCCGAAGACACCGACGCGTACGACGACGAGCCGGAGGACGACGCCTCCGATGAACACGAGAGCGCCGAAGACGGTCTCGCCGACTCGCACGACGACAACCTGGCCAAGTCCGACAAGGACAACGTGTTCTGAGCCTTCTGGCTGGCGTGAGGCAACGACCTATCGAAGACAGGCGGAGAAGTGGCACCCCCAACCAGATCCGCCCCGCATCCGGGGCGGGCACTCGTGGCGCTGGCCGTGCTCATCGTGGCGATGTTGCTCGGGATCGTCGGCCCTAAGCTGGCCAACCCGTCCCAGTGGTCGCACCGGTTCACGGTCGGCCTCGGGCTCGACCTGTCAGGCGGCACCCAGGTGACCTTGCAGGCCAAGACGCTGAGCGGCGGCGCGCCGCCTACCGATGAGCTGAACGCGGCGGTCAGCGTCATCCTGGCGCGGGTCAACGGCACCGGTAACTCGGGCGCCCAGGTCCAGCCGGAGGGCAGCAACCTCCTGGTCGTTACGGTGCCAGGCAAGGGATCGGCTCAGACCATCCAGCTGGTGAGCCAGACCGCCCTGCTCATGTTCCGCCAGGTGCTGCTGTGGCAGGCGGACGGCACAAGCAGCAGCACGAGCACGCCCTCGGCGTCTCCCAGCCCGAGCGCCTCTCCGAGCGCGAGCGCGAGCTCAAGTTCCTCGCCGACGGCGAGCTCGTCCCCTTCTGCGTCCGCTAGCGCGACGAGCACAGCCAAGACCTCGGCCAAGATAGTGCCGGCCAGCGCCAGCGCCAGCCCTACGGTGACGGCCTCCTCGTCGCCGACGGCATCTTCCTCGCCCACGGCATCCGCGTCGGCCAGCCCCAGCCCGAGCCCCAGCGCGTCCGCGAGCACGAGCAGTTCGGCCTCCGGCGACGCCAGCCTGGTCAACAAGCAGACCCTGGCGCTGTTCAACAAGCTGAACTGCAAAGCGGGTGACACGGAGAACTGGAAGAGCCAGGTCGGGTACCAGACCAGCCTGGCCTACAACAACCCGGACCAACAGGTTGTGGCGTGCGGCGAAAACGGGAGCCAGTGGGGCAAGTACGCGCTGGACGTGGCCAAGGTGAAGGGCCAGGATGTGACGTCGGCCACCGCGGTGCTGTCCACGACCAGCAACGAGTGGCAGGTCGACCTGACGCTGAACAGCGCTGGCGCCTCCGCGTTCAGCACGCTGACCTCCAAGCTGTACAACAAGTACTACACCGGCTACACCGAAGGTGACGAGGACGACACCATCCTGAACCAGGTCGCGATCGCGCTGGACGGCAACGTCGTCTCGGCACCGCAAATTGTTTCCGCTATCCCCGGCGGGAACGCGCAGATCACCGGCAGCTTCACCCAGGCCCAGGCGACGCAGCTGCAGAACCAGCTCAAGTTCGGCTCGGTCCCGCTCGACCTCAAGCTGCTCGACAGCCAGACGGTCTCCGCCCAAGTGGGCCGCAACCAGCTCGACGCCGGGCTGATCGCGGCCGCGATCGGGCTGTTCTTGGTGGTCGTGTACGCGTTCATCTACTACCGGGGGCTGGGCATCGTGTCGATCTCCAGCCTGACCATCGCGGCGCTGATCGCCTACCTCGGGGTCGTGCTCCTTTCCCAGTACCAGAACTTCAAGCTGGAACTCTCCGGCATCGCGGGCCTGATCGTGGCCATCGGCATCACCGCCGACTCGTTCGTGGTGTTCTTCGAGCGATTGCGCGACGAAGTGCGCGAGGGTAAACAGCTGCGGTCGGCGGTCGAGGCCGGCTGGAAGCGAGCCCGGCGCACGATCCTGGTGTCCGATACCGTGTCGTTCCTGGCCGCGGTCTTGCTGTACTACTTCTCGATCGGTGAGGTCAAGGGCTTCGCCTTCACGCTCGGCCTGACGACGCTCATCGACGTGGTGGTGGTGTTCCTGTTCACCAAACCGATGGTGACGATCCTGGCCGGGACGAAGTTCTACGGCAACGGCCACCCCCTGTCCGGCCTTGATCCGGCGCGGCTCGGCGCCCGCGGGGGCTGGCGGACCTCGGTCCGCCACGGCCAGCCCCGGCGCAGCCCCAACAGAACCGGTACCGTGCCTCCAAACACGGGGCCTCGAAACACGGATGGTGCGTGATGTCCCGGCTTGGCGATGTCGGCGGCAGGCTCTACCGGGGCGAGGTATCGGTCAACTTCGTCGGCCGCCAGCGGATGTGGTACTCGATCTCCGGGGCGATCCTGCTGATCAGCGTGGTGGCGCTGTCCGTGCTCCACCTGAACTTCAGCGTCGATTTCAAGGGCGGGGCGATCTTCCAGTTCCAAGCGCCCGCCGCCTCGATCACCCAGGTGCAGAACGCGGTCGCCGACGCGGGCGTCACCGGCGCGCTCGTGCAGAAGACCACCCAGGGCACGCACTCCGGCTGGCAGGTCCAGACCGGCGCGCTGAGCGGCCCGGACACGATCAAGGTCGACAACGCGATCGCCAGTCACCTCGGTATCAGCGGCAACTCCATCACCACCAACACGGTGGGCCCGAGCTGGGGCAGCCAGATCACCACCAAGGCGATCGAGGCGCTGATCGCGTTCCTGGTCGTGGTCGTGATCTATCTGTCGATCGCGTTCGAGTGGAGGATGGCAGCAGCGGCGTTCGTCGCCCTCCTGCACGACTTGGTGATCACGATCGGCGTGTACGCGCTGGCCCGGTTCCAGGTGAGCCCGGCGACGGTCATCGGGCTGCTGACCATCCTTGGGTATTCGCTGTACGACACCGTGGTGGTGTTCGACAAGGTGCGGGAGAACACCGCCGGACTGCTCGGCGGGGCCAGAACCACCTACAGCCAGGCGGCCAACCTGGCCCTGAACCAGACGCTGGTCAGATCGATCAACACGTCGCTGATCGCACTGCTGCCGGTCACCGCGATCCTGGTGGTCTCCACCACGGTGCTCACCCCGGGTAACGAGCTCCAGGACCTCTCGCTCGTGCTGTTCGTCGGCATGCTGTCAGGCACATACTCCTCGATCTGCATCGCCACGCCGGTGCTCGCCGACCTGAAGGAACGTGAGCCCCAGTACCAGGCGCTGGCCAAGCGGGTGAGCGTGCGCGCCTCGGGTGGCCGCGCGGCCCAGCGGGCCGGGGCCAAGGCGGTCTCCGGGCGCCGTGCCGCGACGACGCAGCCGGTGCAGTCGGCACTCGCCGATGGCGAACCTGACGGCGAGGTCGACACCGAGTACGCCGACGATGCCGCACCGCCAGGTGACGCGCTGACCACCGCGTCACGGGTACCGGCGGCGCGCGGCACACCGGGCACGGTGCGCCCTGGCCCGCGGCAGCAGCCGCGCCGTAGCGGCAGCTCGGCGCGGCACCGCCCGACTGGCAAGAGGAAGCGACGCTGAGCATGCCCGACCAGGCCGGGGTGCCCGACGGTGAACTGACCCGCCTCATCCTGTCCCGGATACGGGACGTGGCGGACTACCCGCAGCCCGGCGTGGTGTTCAAGGACATCACCCCGCTGCTCGGCGACGGTAAGGCGTTCCGGTCGGTGATTGACGTGCTGGCCGCCACCTACGGGCCGGTGGACAGGGTGGCCGGCATCGAGGCGCGCGGCTTCATCCTGGCCGCGCCGGTCGCGACCAGGATCGGCGCGGGGTTTGTGCCGATCAGGAAGAAGGGCAAGCTGCCCGGCGCCACGTTCGCGGAGGACTACCAGCTTGAGTACGCCACCGCGACTATCGAGGTACTGACCGACGCCTTCAACCCCGGCGATCGCGTCCTTGTCATCGACGACGTGCTGGCCACCGGCGGCACCGCCCGCGCCACGGCCGACCTGGTGCGGCGCGCGGGCGCCCAGGTGGCGGGCATCGCCGTTCTTCTCGAGCTGTCCTTCCTGCACGGCAGGGACAAGCTCGCCGACCTCCCGTTGACCGCCTTGGTCACCGTCTGATCCCATGCGGCCGGACCCGGGCCGAGGGGTCGACGTACCGGTTCTGACCGGTACCGCGGCCGCGTCTGCGTCACCGGTCGCGGATACGCCCCCGCGCGCTCCGCTGGCAACTGGGGCCGGGATCTTCGCCGGGATCAGGCTCCTCGCCCTGGGCGTCGCGGCGTTCCTGTTGCCGCGCGGGAAATTCCACAATCTGCACTACTCGCTGTGGCACCTGATCGCGTCCTGGGACAGCGGCCGTTACCTGAACATCGCCGCGCACGGCTATTCCTACGTTCCTGGCAACCTGCGCCATGACGTCATATTCGCGTGGTTCCCCGGCTACCCGGCCGCCATCGACGCCATCGCCTGGATACCAGGGGTCGGTGACCACCGGGCCGCCCTGACCGTCACGCTCGCCTCCGGGCTGGTCGCTGCCTGCGGGCTGACCAGGCTGGGCCTGTCGCTGACCGGCAGCCGGCGGATCAGCCTGCTGCTGCCCGCGCTGTGGGCAGTCGCGCCCGGCTCGCTCGTGTGGACCATGCTGTACTCCGAGGCCCTGTTCTGCGCGCTGGCCGTCTGGGCCCTGGTCGCCCTGGTGGAGCGGCACTGGCTGACCGCCGCCGCCCTGACCATCCTGGCCGGGACCGTGCGCAGCACCGCCGTGGCGCTGGTCGCGGCCGTCGCCGTCGCCGCGCTGCCCTCGGTGGTCGGCGCCATCCAGGCGGGCCAGCCTCTCCGCACCTGGTGGCGGCCGGCGGCGGCGGTGGTGGCCGCCCCGTTCGGCCTGGTCGGCTACTGGGCCTACTCGGCCTGGGCCACGCGCCATCTGGCCGGATTCTTCTGGGTCGAGAACAACGCGCACAACAGCATCGACTTCGGCAAGGGAATCATCCTGGCCGCCGAGAAGGCGATCATGGAGCCCACCACCTGGTACGTGCTGATCGTGCTGGTGCTCGCCGCCGCCGTGACGCTCACCGCGTACAGCCTGGCCGAGCACATCCCCGTCTTCCTGCACGCCTACACCCTTGTCGTCGTCGTGCTCGCCCTGGCATCCGGGCCGGACTACGTGGGCTCCAAGCCGCGCTTCCTGCTGCCCGCCATGCTGCTCGGCCTGCCACTGGCCCGCCTCCTGGCCCGGGCGCCGACCTGGCTGCTGATCGTGGTGATCGCCATACTCGCCGCCGCGTCCACCTGGTTTGGCCTTTACCTCATGACCATCGGCTGGGCTCCATAGGCCTGACGGGACCGTCGGGGAATCTCACGCATGTGATCTGGCGTTCTAGTCATCTAAGTACAATGGTGGCTTGGCAGACATGAGGAGCGCGAGTGGCCGGTGATGTCATCACGACCGGCACTAGAGCTGCCGACGCTGCCCGGGTAGACGCGCCGCGGGACACCGATCCCGTAACCGATGCGGCTCACGCCGAGGCAGGGGCAGCGGGAGTGCCCGGCCTAGCCGTGGCCGAAGCCGCGCCGGATCACGATGCCGCGGCCCCGCCTGAGGAAACCCCGCCCCAGGAAACCCTGCCCCAGGAAACCCTGCCCCAGGAAACCCCGCCCCAGGACTCGGCGGACAGCGGCCAGGCCAGGACGGAGCGGAACCAAAGGCCCCAGCGCACCCAAAGGTCCCCCCGGGTGGCGCGGGCCGCGGTCGCGGCCGTGCAGGGCCAGGCCGCCGACGTCGCCGCCTCTGGCGTCGGGGTACGGCGGCGGCTGGCGCGGCTGGGGGCTCAGCGCGGCGCCACGCTCAACCCGGTGCTCGAGCCGCTGATCAAGACCGTGCGGGCGACCCATCCCAAGGCGGACATCCGGCTGATCGAGCGGGCCTACGACACGGCCGCCTACTGGCACCGGGATCAGAAACGGCTGAGCGGCGACCCGTACATCACCCATCCGCTGGCCGTAGCGACCATCCTGGCCGAGCTCGGCATGAACTCCGACACGATCTGCGCGGCGTTGCTGCACGACACGGTCGAAGACACCCCTTACACGCTGACCGAACTGCGCGGGGAGTTCGGTGAGGACATCGCCGCGCTGGTGGACGGCGTCACCAAGCTGGACAAGGTCAAGTACGGCGAGTCGGCCGCGGCGGAGACCGTCCGCAAGATGGTGGTCGCGATGTCCCGCGACATCCGGGTTCTTGTGATCAAGCTAGCTGACCGCCTGCACAACATGCGGACGCTGCGCTACCTGAACCGGGAGAAGCAGGAACGCAAGTCCAGGGAGGTCCTGGAGATCTACGCGCCGCTGGCTCACCGGCTCGGCATGAACACGGTGAAGTGGGAGCTGGAGGACCTGGCCTTCCAGACGCTCTACCCGAAGCGGTTCGACGAGATCGCGCGCCTGGTGTCGGGCCGGGCACCGCGGCGCGAGGCGTTCCTGCAAGAAGTGATCCAGGATGTCGACGCCGACCTGCGCGAAGCCAAGATCAACCGGACGGTCACGGGCCGTCCGAAGCACTACTACTCGATCTACCAGAAGATGATCGCCAGGAACGTCGGGTTCGACGAGATCTACGACCTGGTGGGCATCCGGGTCCTGGTCGACACCGTTCGCGACTGCTACGCGGCGCTCGGCATCATCCACGCGCGATGGAATCCCGTCCCTGGACGGTTCAAGGACTACATCGCGATGCCGAAGTTCAACTGGTACCAGTCGCTGCACACCACGGTCATCGGCCCCGGCGGCAAGCCGGTCGAGTTGCAGATCCGCACAAGGAAAATGCACCAGCGCGCGGAGTACGGGGTCGCGGCGCACTGGAAGTACAAGGAAGAGGCGGTCGTCGGCAGCCGGTCCAAGGACGGCGGCGCCAAAGACGGCAGGGATGACACGCAGGAGATGGCCTGGCTGCGGCAACTGGTCGACTGGCAGCGGGAGACCGAGGACCCCGCCGAGTTCCTCGACTCGCTCCGCTTCGACCTGGCCACGACCGAGGTCTATGTGTTCACCCCGCGCGGTGACGTGATACCGCTGCCGCAGGGCTCGACGCCGGTTGACTTCGCCTACGCGATCCACACCGAGGTCGGGCACCGGACGGTCGGCGCCAGGGTCAACGGCCGCCTGGTGGCGCTGGAGTCGACCCTGGACAACGGCGACACGGTGGAGATCTTTACCTCCAAGGCGCCGGAGGCGGGGCCGAGCCGGGACTGGCTGAAGTTCGTACAGAGCCCCCGGGCGCGGAACAAGATCCGGCAGTGGTTCTCCAAGGAGCGCCGGGAAGCCGCGGTCGACTCGGGCAAGGACCAGATTGCCCGCGCGATGCGCAAGCTGAGCCTGCCGCTGCAACGGCTCGCCACTGCGGACAACCTGCTCAGCCTGGCTCACGACCTGCGCTATACGGACGTCTCCGGCCTGTACGCGGCGGTCGGCGAGGGCCGGGTCAGCGCGCAGTCGGTTGTGGAGAAGCTGGTCAGGTCCGTCGGCGGGCTGGCCGGCGCCCAGGAGGACATGGACGAGGCCACGCTGCCGAGCAGGGCGCCCAGGCCCCGGGCACCGTCTGAGTCCGGCGTCGAGGTGACCGGCGCGCCTGACGTGTGGGTCCGCCTGTCCCGCTGCTGCACCCCGGTCCCGGGCGACCAGATCAACGGCTTCGTCACCCACGGCCACGGCGTGTCCGTGCACAGGAACGACTGCGTGAACCTGGCCCACCTGAGCGATACTCAGCGGGAGCGGATGGTCGAGGTGCACTGGGCGCCGACCGACGGCTCGGTGTTCTTGGTGGCCATCCAGGTCGAGGCGCTCGACCGGACCAGGCTGCTGTCCGATGTCACCAGGGTGCTATCCGACCAGCACGTCAACATCTTGTCCGCCACGGTCACGACCAGCAGGGACCGGGTGGCGGTCAGCCGCTTCACGTTCGAGATGGGCGACCCCAAGCACCTCGGCCACGTGCTGCGCGCGGTCCGCGCCATCGACGGCGTCTACGACGTCTACCGCGTAACCAGCTAACCGCGCCGCCCTAACCGCGCCGCCCGCGAAGGGCCTCCGGCCCTTCCGGCGGCGCGGTTGTATCGGCGAGCACCCCAGCGGGAAATTCGGGGGGTTTCAGGGGGGTCGTCCCCCCTGAAAGACACAGCCCCCGCCAGCTAGCTTCGCTAGCTGGAAAATTCAGCCAGCGTGTGCTCGGCTTCCTCCAGCCAGGAGCGACGGGCGGCCAGCGCTTCCTCGGCGGTGCGCACGGCTCTGGTGTCGCCGCGCTCCTGCGCTATGGCCAGCTGCCCCTCCAGTTGCGCGATGGTGGAGCGCAGCTGAGCCACGGTGTCTTCGGCCCGGGCCAGCGCCTCGGGGTTGGACCGGCGCCACTGGGCCTCTTCGGCCTTGCGCACCGCCTCCTCCACCCGACGCAGCCCCGATTCCAGGTGCTCGCGCGTGTCCCTCGGTACCGCGCCGATCTGCTCCCAGCGCTCTTGGACGCCGCGCAGCGCGGACCGGGCGGCGCGGATGTCCGTCACCGGCAGCAGCGCCTGGGCATGGTCCAGTAGCTGCTGCTTGGCCTCGGCGTGCTCGCGCAGCGCGGCATCCTTGGCCGAGAACACCTCGGCCCGGGCGGTGAAGAACTTGTCCTGGGCGGCCCGGAACCTCTTCCACAGCTCGGTCTCGGCCTCCCGGTCGGCCCGGCCTGCCGCCTTCCACCTGCGCATCAGATCGCGGAACGCGCTGGTGGTCGGGCCCCAGTCAATCGACCCAGACAACGCCTCGGCCTCGGTGCACAGATTCTCCTTGCGGGCCTTGACGTCCTCCCGCTCGGCTTCCAGGCTGGCGAAGAATGCCTTGCGCCGCTTGGTGAACGCGTTGCGGGCCGCGGACAGCCGCTTCCACAGGGCGGCCTCGGCGGCCCGGTCGGCGTGCGGGGCTGCCTTCCACTCTTCGAGCAGTTCGCGCATCCGCTCGCCACTGCTCTTCCAGTGGGTGGCCTCGGCGGCGATCTGCTCGGCCTCGGCGACGATCCGCTCCTTGGTCTCCCTGGCTTGTACCCGGGCCTGCTCGCGGGCCGCCTTGGCCTCCTCGCGGCGGTGGCCGACGTCCTCGGTCAGCCGCTCAAGCCGGGCCCGCAGGCCGTCGAGATCGCCGAGCGCGTTGGCCTCGCTTATGGTCGCAAGCAGGCGCTGCACGGTCGCCGCGGCCTGGGCTGGCGCCATGTCGGTGGCGCTGATCCGCTGCTCGAGCAGGACCACCTCGGTCTCGATCGCCTCGAACTTGCGCTGGTAGAAGGCGAGTGCCTCCTCCGGGCTGCCCGCCTGCCATGAGCCAATCACCCGTTCGCCGTCGGCGGTGCGGACGTAGACCGTCCCGTCGGCGTCGACCCGACCCCACGGATGGTAGGCGGTGCTCACGGCGAACCTCCTGCGTCGTCTTGCTCTTTAAGTCTTGCTGATCGTCACGCTGTCAATGATGACCTTCTTCTTCGGGACGCCGCCGCCGATCTGGGCGTATGTACACGAGGTTCCACCCTTAGCTACATTCTGTAGGATATCCAGCCCGGATGTAACCGTGGCGAAGGGTGTATACGAGGCTTCGAGCGTGGAAGTGCTGTCCTTGTACACGATAAAGAACTGGCTGCCGTTGGTGGTCGCGCTGCCGTTCGCCATCGCGACTGTTCCCGCCGGGTATTTGGCGTTTTTAAGATTCTCGCTGGCGAAATTGTAGCCCGGCGTTCCGGTTCCGACGGTACCCGTCTCGCTGCAGTCCAGCTTGTCGGTTGCCGTGGCGTACGGGTCCCCGCACTGAAGCGCGTAGGGGCCGCTGGTCAGCAACCGGTGGCACTGGCTGTTATTGAAGTAGCCCTGCTCTGCCAGGTGGACGAAGGAGTTGACGGTGCAAGTCGCCTTGCTGTTGAGCAAGTTGAGCTTGATCTTGCCGAGGTTGGTGTTGATCGTCGCGGTGTAACTGGCCGTGTAATCCGGCGTGGTCGGCGGGAAGGTCACCTTCTTCGCGACCGGGGTGGCCTTGGTGTAGGTGCAGTGATGTGCCGGCTCGGCCACGGTGGAGGCCGACGCAGACGCCGACGCCGACGCGGACGGTGACTTGCTTGCGGACGCCGAAGCCTTCTTCCCGCCCCCGGGGAGGAACACGACAAGCAGCGCGGCGATCAGTCCGGCGGCAGCGGCCGCGCTGAGCCCGGCGAGCCAGCGCTTGCGGAGCGCGCGCCGTCTGGTCATCCGCAGTTCCTGCTGCTTGCGGTATCGTTCCCTGGCTTGCCTGCGCTGGCGTTCGTTCTTACCCGCCACCGGTAGCGTCCTCCTCGGCCCGTCGCGTTGTCTGGCTAGTTGGGATTCACGGGAGGCAGGCCAGCAAACCCGTATACCCTGATCTCGAAGCATGGCCGGCCGCGTCAGGGGCTGCCCCCAGCGACCCCGGGCATAATTCGCGATCGTCCGCGAATCGTACCTGCCAGATGCCGGTGCCGGTACCCTTCGTTATCGGTTCGCCGCCATGCCGGTCGCCTCGGTAGCCTGAGACACCTACCGTGAGAAAGGACGGTTGTGCTCGTCGCAGGGTTCCCGGCAGGGGCGTTCGCCGCAAACTGTTATGTCGTCGCGACCGCGCCCGGCGAGCAGTGCGTGATTATCGATCCCGGCCAGGACGCCGAGCCAGGGATCGAGGAGGTCCTGGCCACCCACGGGCTCCGCCCGGCCGCGGTCCTGCTCACGCACGGCCACATCGACCACGTGTGGTCCGTCGCCCCGGTCTGCGGCGCACGCGGCATCCCGGCCTATATCCATCCCGCCGACCGCGCATTGCTGTCGGA
>Ga0335075_10010065_pt1 | contig 14367 bp, 18 predicted proteins | sample Lox_Sample_24_FD_206723 | JGI IMG/M metagenome (GOLD analysis project Ga0335075, IMG submission 206723) | Soil microbial communities from Loxahatchee National Wildlife Refuge, Florida, United States - Lox_Sample_2.4 | ecosystem: Environmental > Terrestrial > Soil > Wetlands | place: USA...
TGAACCACTTGGTGCGCGATGTTATCGCGGATTCGAGGTCCTCGGCGCGGAGCTTGAAGCCGTGGTTCTGGCTGCAGGGGACGATGACGGGCTTGCCCTCGGCGAGCGAGACGATGTCGGGGTAGCTCACCCAGCAGGGCGAGGGGATGACGGCCTCGTCGCCGGGATCGATGGTCGCCAGCATGGCGTTGAAGATGACCTGCTTGCCGCCGGTGGAGACGATGATCTCCTCGGGCGCGTAGTCGAGCCCGCTGTCGCGGCGGAATTTCGCGGCGACCGCCTGGCGGAGCGGCTTGGTGCCGGCGACGTCGGTGTATTTCGTCTCGCCCGCCTCGATGGCGCGGATGGCGGCCTTCTTGATGTTCGCGGGCGTGTCGAAATCGGGCTCGCCGGCGGAGAGGCTGATGACGTCCCGGCCGGCGGCCTGGAGGGCGCGGGCCTTGGTGGCGATGGCGATCGTTTGGCTCGGGTTGATGCGGTCGAGCCGGGCGGCGGTGAGGTGCATGGGGGATCCGGGTGCGGCGTGGGGCGTGGGGTGCGTGGGCGAGCGCGGACCCTATCGTTCCGGCCGGGCGGCGGCAACCGGCGGCGCGCGATGGGCGGCCTCTTAATCGGGCATGCCAGCCATCGCGCGGACGGCGGCGGGCGTGTGGCCGGCGGTGCGTAGCGCGCGGAGGGTGGGCGCGCCGGCGCGCTTGGCGAGGCGGCGGCCGGAGGGGTCGGTGAGGAGGGGGTGGTGGGCGTAGGCGGGCTCGGGCCACGCGAAGAGCGATTGGAGGAGGCGGTGGATGGCGGTGGCGGGAAGGAGGTCCGCGCCGCGAGTGACGAGGGTGACGCGCTGGGCGGCGTCGTCGTGGGTGACGGCGAGATGGTAGCTCGCGGGCGTTTCCTTGCGGCCGAGGACGATGTCCCCGAAGGGGGCGGGATCGGCGGGGATGCGGGTGCCGTGCTCGATGAAGGAGAGCGGAGGGACGAGGGCGAGGGCGGCGGCCATGTCGAGGCGGAGCGCGTAGGAGCGGCCGGATTCGATGAGGGCGGCGCGGGCGGGCGCGGCGAGGCGGCGGCAGGTGCCGGGATAGACGGGGCCTTCGGGGCCGTGGTCGGTGGCGTGGGGGGCGGCGGCGGCGCGGGCGATGTCCGCGCGGGTGCAGAAGCAGGGATAGAGGAGCGCGCGGGCGGCGAGGGAGTCGAGCGCGGCGCGATATTCGGAGAAATGCGCGGACTGGAGGCGGACTTCGCCGTCCCAGTCGAGCCCGAGCCAGGCGAGGTCCTCGAGAATGGCGGCGTGGAACTTGGGGCGGCACCGGGTGGTGTCGATGTCCTCGATGCGCAGCAGGAAGCGGCCGCCGGCCGAGCGCGCGCGGCGCCAGGCGAAGAGGGCGGCGTGGGCGTGGCCGAGATGGAGGAGGCCGGTGGGGCTTGGGGCGAAGCGGGTTACGGTGGGGGGCGGGAGTTTCATGGCGGCGATGGTGGCGGCGCGGGTTGGTTCGTGGGGGCCCGGGCGCGCATGCGCCATTCAAGGCACGTGACGCGGGGCGCGCAATTGCGCGGGCCGAGGTAGGGCGTGGACGCGCCGGCTGTGGAAATTTAGGGCGTCGGCCGCTCCTCGGGCGACGGAGGCGGCGTAGACGATCCGAGAATGAGGTCCTCGATCCGCTCGATTAATGATGCGGCGAGGGCGCGCGGCGAGCGACCGTCGCCCAGGAGGTAGGCCGAGACCGGGTCGCGCAAGGACAAGACGCCGACGTCATCCGGTCCATGCTGTTGGCCATCATAGGCGTCCTGTGTGAGGGCCAGTGCAGCATAGGTCGGCCCTGGCGCCAGCCTGGGCCGCTTCGTGTTCCAAATGTGGACCGCCGTCGTTCGGTCGCCGTGCCGGAGGCCGAAGGCTGGCTCGAACCTCACGCGGAAGAGTTGGCGCGGGCTCTCGAATAGAGCCGGCGCGACGTCCACAATCTCACCCGGCGCCGCCGCCCGCCAAGCCTCGAGGCGCTCCAGCCCGGCGATGGCCGATTGCCGCTCTGGCAGTCGCTTGATGGACTCTGCGGCGGCGGTCACGCTGGCCAATGGTTCACCGCCAGCGAGGCGGCGGCGCGCGAGCAGCCGAAGGCTCTTGTGGAAGTCATAGCCGCCGCGAGAGGGTGGGCCAAGGCGCCGCTTGACTTCCGTTCTCTGCGGTCTGTCGTTCAGGTAAAGCAGCTTGAGGAATGCCGAGAAACCAAAGGTCACCATGTCAGGCTTCTCTTGGGAACGAGCGCTGGAGTTTCCTCAATTGGTTGTCGATTAGAGATAATGCAAGGAGGGATGTGGATAGATTCGGGCAGCCGGTCTCCGTCGGGCACTGGCCTGCCTCAGTCACCCGCATTTGCTAGCTTCTTAGCGGGCGGCATCAGCTCTTACGCGAACCACGAAGAAACGGGGTTGTTGCGCCCGAGATTGAACTGCGCTCGGATGGCAGTCGATGCGGCAGCGTTCACCTCAATTCCAGCGACCATGGCTCGCAGTGCGGCCACTTCGGCGTGACCTGCAAGGCCCATCACGGGGGGTTGGCGACGGCCTCGGTGGCGTGGCGGGGATCAGGTGTGAGCAGCTTACTTGCGGGTTTGAACATCGTTTCGATGGTACCTCAAACACGCTTCGGCAGCGCGCCTCGGCCGTGTCAGTCCACTCGTCCCCAAGTGGGCTGATCGCGCTTGCCGAAATAGAGCCGCTTCGCCGCAGAGGCCCGCCGTCAGGCCGCGCGCGCCTGCACTTTGGCGAGGCCGGCCCACGCGGCCGTGGTGTATTGCGAGGCAATGACCGAGAAGGTCTTGAGGGTCTTCCGCGCCGCTGCGCTGGCCTTGTCGCTCGCCTGGACCGCCGTGCAGTTGGCGGCCAGGTGGTACTCGGCGGGCGGCAACTGATACAATCCGCCGTCGTCGCTGCGGATCGTGTTGGTGAAGCCTTCCTGCGCCATAAAGTCGTGCAGTTTCACGTAGTCTTGGTAGGTAGCGTCGTGCAACTCGACGCGGATGATGAAGCTAGTCATATCGGGTTCCCTATACAGGTTGCGGCCATCTCCATGCCGGTGGACCCGGCGATCCGGACCTTGGTCGCGTCCCCTTATGCGCCACCGGCCCCGAGGTTCGGACACCCGCCGCCATGTCCGAGGCTGCCGCGTGCCGGCGCATAGGCTGTCTGAGAGGAGAATTGACCCGGCCGATGCGATCCGGTCAGGCTGAGCAGCCCTTACTTTCGCAAGCCGAGATCGTCGAAGCGATCCGCGGGCTGCCGGATGCCGGCTTGCTCCGGTTGCGCAGAATTGCCCGAGCCTTCGCCCGCAGCTGCCCTGTGGAGGGCGATGACCTATTACAAGAGGCATTCATCCGCGCTATCGCCGGGGCCCGCCAATGCCCGCGCCACATTGATATCGTCCGGTTTCTTGCCGAGGCCATGCACAGCATTGCCTCCGGCAGCGCCAAGGCCCACCGTCGCCAAGCAGCGGCTCAGGCCAGGGACCCCGCTCTACGGCTCGTGCCGATCGCTGCGGGCGCCGTCAGCGACGATCCCCGATCCCAGGACGTGCCCTCCCCTGAGGATGTCGCGGCCAGCGAGGACGAGGCCGGCAGGATCAAGACAGCGGTTTTGAACTTGTTTGAGGGCGACTTGGCCGCCCAGACCATCATCGAGGGCGACATGGAGGAAATGGAAGCCGAGGACATCCGCCAACTCATCGGCCTCGACAGGGTCCGCTACGCATCAAAGCGGAGGCTGATCCGCCGCCGGATCGACCAGGCTTTCCCCAACGGATGGAAGCCATGACCAGCAAGGGAAGCAACCGGGATGCGCTCGACCGGCTAACTGCCGCACTTGTCGAAGACATCCTGAGCGCCTCGGACGAAGAGATCATCGCCGAGGCGCTGGAAGACCGCGAAGTTCCTGCCGGCGCCGTCGCGGCTGTCCGCGCGGTGTTCGAGAAAGCTGCCAGACTCGCCGCCAAAGACCGACTCGCGGCCGCAAGGCTGGCCGTGACCAGGGATCGCGTACGGTCAGCAAGCGGCAGCCCGCTTGACCCCTCTGAGGCGCGGCGGCGTCTGGGGCGCATCCTTGCCCAGGACCCCAACCTTACGCTCGCGGCGCGCAAGGGCCAGGACCTTACTGACAAGGAGGTGCTGGGACTGCTTGAGGACCTCAAGGACCTTGGCCTCGCTGCCGATCCAGACGAACCGTGACGGCATGGACGTCCTGACACCGGCCGAATTCGTCCTGACGGGGCTGGGAATCACAGGACCATCGGAGATCGACCTTGAGGCGATCGCCTGGACCCTCGGCGTGCGGGTTCGCTATCGGCCACTGGACGGTTGCGAGGCGCTAATCGTTGGTAATAGTGACAAGGCCATCATCACCGTCAACAGCCGCAGCCCCCTGCGCCGGCAGCGATTTTCCATCGGCCACGAACTCGGGCACTGGCAACGTCATCGTGGTCGGCTCCTGATCTGTCGGGCTGATGAAATTGGACGCCCGGGCGAAGGGCAATCACCACGCGAGCGTTCCGCCGATGCCTACGCAGCGGATCTGTTGATGCCCGGCTACCTACTCCGACCGATTGCCCGCAGTTACGCGCGCCTCACCTTTGAGGCTGTTGGGACGATCGCTAATCTATTCAATACTAGCGTCACCGCCACGGCAATTCGGCTGGTGGAGGGACGACATTCTCCGGCTGTCCTGGTTTGTCACGGATCACAAGGCAGAAAGTGGTTCGTCCGTTCCCCTGATGTACCGACCCGGTGGTTTCCGCGATCCGATCTTGACGCGGAGAGCTTTGCTTCTGGCGTGCTATTCGGAAACCAGCCTGGAGATCGCTTTCCTCGGAAGATTGGGGCGGACGCTTGGTTCGAGCGTCGCGAGGCCGAACGCTATGAGGTCACAGAGCAGACAGTCCACGTAGCGGACAACGAGATTCTTACGCTTGTTCTCATTTCCGATGATGACATGCTAGAAGACTATGAAGCGCACTGATACAGTGTGGCGAATATTTTATCAGAAATGGCAGCTGCCCGCCCTGGCCCTCAGGCGCCTTCGCCCGCCGCCCTGAAGGTGCGTCCGGCACGGAGGATACAATCGGTCGTCACGATCTGGCCCGCGACGTGGGGGGCGTCCGCGCGCTTCGTGCCCTTGATGGTCGTGCTCTTTACCTCAGTCGTCTCCAGGAAAGCCGCACCGAACTGGAGCAGCGCCGCTGAGAATCTCTTATTGAACACGGGTACCGGCTGAGGTCGCGCGGCCTACGTTCATTGACTTTCTCCATGCTGGCCCCTGCGAGCCTGTCTGGGTCATTGCGGCGCATCCGGTCTGTGCGACGGTCATCGTTGGTCCATCACTTCAACACCCGTTCCGAGTTAGCGCCTTTGTGAATTCTTTGCGTGTGCGGTTCGCAATCAACTCGCGGTGGCCCCGAATTTGTCGAAATATCGGCTGGCCGCGGGGACCGAATTTGCGCGCCGCGCGGCGGGCATAGGTCCAGAATGTCCAATCCTGACATTCCGAGTTGGGGTCGAAGTCCTCGACCCGGCCAAACTTCTTTACGAGTGCTTCAGTGTCGAACTTTTGAATGAGGAAGTCCACGCTCTTTCCTGGGTATCGTGCGGTGAACGCGTGCACTTCGTGGCGAATCGAGTGGGTAATCTTTCGGTAAAACCCGGACAGAGTGCTATCGCGCAGGTAGATGCTCCGGCCATCGAACCTAAAGCCCAGATATTCCAGCCCGTTCTTACCCTGTTCGCCCTCGACGAACGTAAATGTAGCATTGTCCCTGCCGTCCGGCACATAGGCAATGACGGATGTCTTTTCGGGTTTGATCCTGATTTGCGGACCGAAATTGGTGACCTCGCTCATGGCGTAATCACGGGCACGTTGGCCGTCGGCAGCGCCGCCGGGCACGATAATAAGAATGTCGTCCGAGTAGCGAAGGTAGCGGCCCGCAAGGGAGCGCGCATAGTGGGCCATCCGGGCATCGAAGTCGATGAGGTAGAGGTTCGCAAGAATGTCGGAGATAGGGGCCCCTTGCGGGATACCGTAGGGCTGCTTGTTCCTCTCGATAAGGCTGGGAAGGCTGGGATCGCCCCCGGCGATCTTCAGGCGAAACTCCTTCGGTGTAGATAGCTGGGTGGGGATTTCCTTGAAGCCCCTGAGGAACCCTTTGACCGGGCGCCCGCTCTTCGTCTTCATCCCGATGAGGCCGAGCCGCTCGTAAGCCTTGTCGCGGTCTACGACGGCGTACCGAGTGATCGCACGAAAGACGGCCTCGTGATCGGGTGGGAGCTGACTGACACAGATCAAGCGACACCAGAGCGCGCGCAGCCGTGCATGGTCGAGGTTCTCGAAATAGCTGCTGATGTCGAGCGCTACGACGCAGCAGATTCCCATTGCCAAAATAGAGTCGAATGCATCCTTGGCGAAATCGATGTTGCATTTGCCTGGGCCTGCCGGTCCGGAGACGGGAATCTTTCGATAGGCGATCGGGCAGTCCTGGATGCCCAGGCGCTGAAGCTCGACCTCATAACGCTGAGCGAGCACGTGGCGATAGCGTGCGAAGATGTAGGCGTCCCGTCGCGACGCATAGCGAATGGGCCGCTCCTTCGGTGGGCGCTCAGACGGGCGGTAGGGCCGCCATTTCTTGACATAGCGCAGGAAGGGGAAAAACGGGTTGCTGGCGACACGCGCCGGGTCCGTGGCGGTCGCGAGGGCTTCTTCGGGCCGCAGATAGTTGTCGAAGTGGGGGTACCGCTTAAGGTCCCGAGGCCTGGGCTGCCAATCCGTTGTCACGGCTCCCCGTAACGAGAGGGGGTGAGAGCGGTCCGGGCGCATCCGGTTCTCTCACCCCCGGCTGTTGTTAGCGAGCCTCGGCTGCGCTCCGGCTCTGACTGCGCGTGGTTTCGACATTCTCGGTCATGCTGTCGTCGCGGCGGCGTGCGCCGTGTGGCGGTTGCACCCGATCGAACGCGGAGGAGCATCAATGCTCAAGATGCTGATCGCGATCAACTTGGTGGTTGGCCTTGACAGTCACAACGAGACACTCCGCCCCTTGAGGCGGATCGAGCAAGATTGATCATCGCGGCCGATTCGGTCAAGGTTCCCGCCCGTTCGGTCGGATGGTGGTGCCGCATCCCCGATGTACTTCGGCGCCCAGTCGGGAGCCGGGCCAACTGGGGTCTATTGCGTTGACATCGTTTTGGAATCTGTCCTGTAGGGTGAGCGCCGATCGGCGCCGGTGGGGATCTGTCGAGGGCTGACATTTTCCCATGTTTCTGCCTTTTGGGCCATTCCGCCGGGTAGGTCCCGGTTGGGCGCCGAAACACGGGCGAATTTGGCCGCGTCGGGGCCGGGGCACGGCAGTGGCGGCGCCGGTGCCATCTCCGCCAGGATGACTCACGGCAGGGAGCCGCGGTCCTCGATCGAGCAGCCGGCAATCCAGGTTTCCCCGCGCGCCGTGGTCGAACCGCAGTGCAGCCCGCCGCTCTCGATGCCCTGCTCCAGTCGGAACCCATTATCGAAGGCGGCCTTCTGCGCCTCCGTGCGCACCACAAAGCCCGGCGAGTCCTCCGGTGCGATCAAACCTGCCTTCGCGCCTTGCTCAAGCTGCGTCCGCGACCGCCGGCGGATTCAGCCCCAGCGTCCCGAGTAGCTTAATCGCCTCCTCGAGCCGCCCACCTTGCACCTTCACACCCTTGCGTTTGCGGATCTCGCTCTCCCAGTTGCGCACGCGCTCAAACCGCCACAGCCAATCCACCGTCGCTGCGAGCTCAAGCACCGTCACGTTCGTCGCCCCGAATAGCTTTACGAGCCTTCCGGCCTCCGTCTCCCCAAGGTCTCCATAAGCCTCCGATTTGGTCGTTGCCTCCGGCTTTAGCTTGAACACGCTGTACGCCGCTCCATCACTCTGGCGGTGCTCGGGCCTTTCCTCCACAAGCCCAAACGCCCTTGCGTCCGCCATCGCATTGTCGAGATCACGCGAAAACGGGCCGTAATGGTGATACTCGAACCGAAATCGGCTGTTCAGCCCGAGTCGCTCCAACAGATACACTGTCTTCTGCAGCCGCACCCGGCCGGTCAGCTCCCCGCCCGCGGCCGCGATGACGGCAGCCACGATGTCCTCGCGTTCTATCATGCTCTGTCCCCTCTTAGCCCCAACGCGCGGTCCCGGTCCGATTCCCTCTCAAAATGGTAGCGTGTGAACGACCTCGGTGCCCGCAAAACCCGGATCAGGTCGGAAACCTCGGTGATCTCGACCGGCCCCTTCGCCTCGTCGAAGATGTGAAGCTTCTTGTGCGCCCGCTCGTCATCCCCACCGATCTGAGTGTAAATGCTCACGGCCGCCCCTTCGTCCTTGATGACCCTGCCATCCTCCAGCTCGGCTTTGAACACGCGGTCGATCCGGCGCGCCGCCCGGCGCTGCCTTCCCTCGTCGTATCCAAACGCGCCGAGGTCGAGCGTCTTGTAGAGACGACGCTCACGTAGCCGCCGCGCGAGATCGATCAACGCCGGGTCCGTGGCCCGCTCCGCCATCCGCTCTGTCGCACCGATGACCACCGAGTCGTCCAGAGCCCGATAGTTCGCGAGTGTCGCACCGCCCTCCCCGAAGAACCGCAGCAGCGGATGATCCTTCTCGAGGCCCGTCTTCCCCTCTGCCTCCGGCCCACCGGCGAGATCGGCCAAGCGCCGTAGCAATTTCGCGATCATCTGCTCCGCGCACCGCGTGGTCTTGTGGAAATAGACCTGCTCGTGCAGCGTGTAGCGCGCAAGCAGGAACTGCTCCGCCGCCGGCAGGGCCTTGCGGTCGAGGCAGAAGCTCGGCACGCGCACTCCGCCCGCGCTGACGGACGCCTCGGGCGCCTCGATCTCGATCTCGCGGACCCGTAACTGCTCCATGAGCCAGTCGAAATCGATCGCACCTGCGCCGCTGCCCGTCATCAGCCTATCGCGCCGCAAATAGTCGAGACGGTCGGCATCGAACGCGCTCGAGACGACAGCGTGGTAAATATCCGCCGGATCCTCGGCTTCCAAGAGATTGGCGATCGCGTCGGCGAACCCCCCGCCCGGCCTATGGGCCTCCAGGAGCGCGCGAATCTGGCCATCAGGACTGCGGATGATCTCCGCCGTCCATTGCTCGTGCCCCTTCTTCACCCCGCGCGCTTTCTCCGTGCCCTCGAACGTATGGCTGAATGGTCCGTGGCCGAGATCGTGCAGCAGGGCCGCGATCACCGCGACTTCCTCGCGTTTCGGATCGGGTGTCTGACCGGTGCTCTGCAGTTCTCGCCGGATGATCTGCACCAGGGTCCGCGCCACGTGGAACACGCCGATGCTGTGCGCGAAGCGGCTGTGCGTTGCGCTTGGAAAGACAAGCTCGGAAACGCCCAGTTGTTTGATGCGTCTCAGCCGTTGGAATTCGGGCGTATCGATCAGACGCCAAGCGAGCTGGTCGATCGGCTCCGTCTCCCGGAACACGATCAGCCCGTGGACCGGATCGCGGATTCGTTGGGTGCGCGGTTCCAACATGAGGAGAACATATCAGGAACTCGCCGCCCGGGAAAGGGCCGGGCGCGGCTCTATTTCGGCGCCCAAGCGGCACCTGGCCCGAAGACGACGCTATGCGCCATGCTTGGCTTTCAGTCCTTTCGCACGATGTGCCCGAAGGTTTTGCAAAACCCGAGTGGCCGGAATGGCGCGGGACGGGTCGGTCCGCATGGCGTCGTAGGTCGGGGCGACCTCCTCGCGCAGCCAGCGCTCGACCGCTTCGTCGCGCTCTTGCAGGGCACGCAGCCCGGCCCGCACCACCTCGCTGGCGGAGGCGTAGAGCCCCTTGGCAACCTGGGCATCGATATAGCTTGCCTGTTCGGCGGGCAGGCTGACGGTACGTTTCTCGGCGGTGGCCATGGTGTCCTCCTGGACCGGAAGCATACCGCGTGGTATGAAAAAATCATACCGGGAATTGCTGCTCCAAACCGGGCAGCGGGTGATCCTCCTGTTCGGCCCGCCCATTCCGATACGATTCTCGCGAGAAGGCCCCGCCCTACGAGTTTTGCGGTGCGCCCGCGTCGGCGCCCCGGCGCCGTACCGGCAGCCGCGCGATCTCGCGCCCGGCCTTTTCCTCGGCGATGCGGATTTCATAGGCGCTTTGCAGGTTGAGCCAGAACTGCGGTTCGGTGCCGAACCAGTGGCCGAAGCGCAGGGCGGTGTCGCCGGTGACGGCGCGCTTGCCTGCGATGATCTGGCTGATCCGGTTCGGCGGCACGTCGATCTGCCGCGCGAACTCGGTTGGCGTAATGCCCAGTTCGTCCAGCTCATCCTTGAGGACTTCGCCGGGATGAACCGCTCTCATGAACATGGCCTGATCTTCTTTCCAGAGTGATAGCCCACGATCTCAACATTGTTGGGCCCGGTCTGACCGTCCGGCCACTCGAAACAGATGCGCCATTGCCGGTTGATGCGAATGGAATACTGTCCGGCCCGGTCCCCTTTGAGCGCCTCGAGCCGGGTCCCCGCAGGGCGCGCAGCGTATCGAGCGAGAGCGCAGCATTCAGGATCGAAAGCCGCCGCGCGGCCTGGCCTTCGAAGCCCTGAAAGGCTTTGACGAACTCCCCCTTCGCAAACTGCTCCGTCTTCTTGTCTCGATAGCTCAGGATCATCCGTCTTCAAGGCTATAGTCCGTTGACGCTATACGTCAGCCGTCAATGGGTGGGCGTGGCACCACGGTGCTGCCCTGGGAACGAGGGGGTCGTCCGCGCCTGCGTCCCTTGTTCGATGCGCCGCAGGCCGTAGGGCTGCTCCGAGCGGGGCAACGGGCGACGCCCCCATTTGCGCTAAGGGGGGCCGCGCGCACAACCCGAGTTGTCGCGTTGTCCGCAGGTGTGCTAGCAAGCGCTAGCAGAGGAATGGCCTCGGGTTTTTATGGCCAGCGTGTTGATCCGGAATGTCGATGAGACCCTGCATGCGCGCCTCAAAGAGCGTGCCGCGGCCCATCACCGATCTCTTGAGGAGGAAGCCCGGGAGCTGCTACGGGCCGCAGTCGCTCGGCAGGAGGCGCCGGCGCGCGAAAATCTCGCTGCTCTTGCCCGGCGCCTATTCGGACCCGAGCACGGCGCCGACCTCCGCATCCCGCCGCGCGGATCCGCGCCGAAGAGCATCCCGCCCGACTTCTCCGGTCCTGACTACGATTGACCCGCTCGGCCGTGATCCTTCTCGACACCAATGTCATCTCGGAACTGGTCAGGGCGGAACCGGACCCCGCAGTCCTCGCCTACGTCAGCAGCTTGGGCCCCGAGACCATCTTCACGGCGGCGATCTGCGAAGCTGAGATCCGCTACGGCTTGGCGCGCATGCCGTCAGGCGGAAGGCGCGATGACCTGATCGGTCGGATCAACATCTTCTTCGACACCGGGTTCCAGGATCAGATTTTGCCCTTCGATCGAATTTGCGCCGCCCTTTATGGGGAAATCCGAGGCACCCGAGAGGCTGTCGGTAAACCGATCGCGGTCGAGGACGCCATGATCGCGGCGACCGCCCGTGCCTATGGGGCCGAAGCAATCGCCACGCGCAATCTCAAAGACTTCGCCGATTGCGGCGTCAACGTAATTAGCCCCTGGGCCGGCTCCTGACGGGGTGGGACGGGTCGCTCTCTCCGTCTCTGCACGTTCGCCGGAGACCGATCCCCAACTGAAGTTCCTCTTCCCTCGGGTTTCGACGCGCCCAAGGCAGCGGGCCGCCCTCTCCCCCGATAAAGGCCCCTCCCCTCCCCCGATAGTCGATCCCGCGGTGAACGCTCAGCAGCGCCGCTCACCCCTCGGCGCAATTGTGGCAACTCGGCTCCGCTTGGAGGTCGCTTGCCCAAATGGGGGTCTTGGCGAGTGGCGATCGCCGCGGTGGCGGCCTGCTGGGTTGGAATGACTGCATTTCGGCACCCAAGCGGGACCCGGCCCGCTGGCGTCCGGTGCGCGGAAATCGCTTTGGAGGCTGGCCTGTAGGGTGGGCGCCGAGCGGCGCCTTCGAAGCGAAGAACAAGCTTGGCCAGCTGCTTGATCTGGTCGAGCGCGGCGAGGGGGTGACCATCACCCGCCACGGCAGGGAGGTTGCGCGTCTCGTGCCCGTGCGCCCCGGCTTCAACCGTGAGGCGGCCCGGGCCGCGGTGCGGCGGCTGCGCGAACGCGCCGAACAGCGCAGATTGGGTCGCTTCGATTGGGCCGAGTGGAAATCCTTCCGTGACGAAGGGCGTCCGTGAGCCTGGTGCTGGATAGCTCTGTTGCGCTGGCCTGGATCTATAGCGACGAGACGACCGAGGCGATCCGTCGGCTGTTCAACATGGTCGCCGAGGACGGCGCGGTCGTGCCCGCGTTGTGGCGGCTGGAGGTTGCCAACAGCCTGACCGTCGCGGCGCGAAGCGGCCGGATCGATGCCGATTTCCGGCGCGCGGCGCTGGCCGACCTCGCGCTGCTCGACATCCGCGCCGATCCCGACACGGACTCCCATGCCTGGACGGGGACGCTTCAGCTCGCCGATCGCTTCCGGCTCACGGTGTACGACGCCGCTTATCTGGAGCTCGCGCAACGCCGCGCGCTGCCTCTTGCAACGCTCGATGAGGAGCTCCTCGGCGCCGCCGCCGCTCTCCGCATCGGGATGCTCGATGTCTCGCCGTGACAGTGATTGCTGGGATTGAGCAAGAGCCTACGCAGGCCGATTGACCTCTATGTCCGCCGGCCTAAAGGGTGGGCGCCGCCGCACGGAAGCTCAGGCGACGGCGTCCCGGGCGCCGGTCATGAAGGCCACACCCTCTTCCATCGTATGGCTGCGAGGGGTGACGACCGCCGTGCGTTGCCCGAGGCGCATGATCTGGATGCGATCGGCCAATTGCCAGACATTGGGCATGTTGTGACTGATGAAGATGACCGGGAGCCCGCCATCGCGCAACGTGCGGACCAATCGCAGCACCTGGCCCGATTCGCGCACGCCGAGTGCCGCCGTCGGCTCGTCCATGATCAGCACCCTGCTGCCGAAGGCGACCGCGCGCGCGACGGCCACGGCCTGGCGTTGGCCGCCCGAGAGCGTCTCGACGCTCTGCGCGATGTCCTGCAGCGTCTCGATCCCGAGGCGCTCGACATCCCTCCTCGCCTGAAGCTGCATCTCCCGCACGTCGAGCATCCGGAAGATTTTGCCGAGCACGCCCGGGCGCCGCAGCTCGCGGCCGAGGAAGAGGTTGCTCGCAATGTCGAGCGCGGGAACGACGCCGAGCGTCTGGTGGACCGCTTCGATGCCCGCGCGGCGCGCCTCGAGCGGGCTGCGGAAGAGGACCCGCCGCCCGTCGAGAAGGATCTCGCCGCTGTCCGCCGATTCCGCGCCGGCGAGGCATTTCACGAGCGTCGATTTGCCCGCACCGTTGTCGCCGATCAGCCCGAGCACTTCGCCGGGATAGAGCTCGAGATCGACATTGCGAAGGGCGACGACCGGGCCATAGCTTTTCGAGAGGCCCTTGGCCGCGAGGACGGGCGCGGCGGATTGAGAGGTCCCGCCCATCGCTCAGCTTTTCCCTTCGCCGGTCGTCACCGCGCGGATCCAATGATCGACCGTGACGGCCCCGATCACCAGGAGGCCTTCGGCGAACTGGAGATAGAATGATTCGACGCCGGCGAGAGCAAGACCGGTCTGGAAGACCTGGACAATCATCGCCCCAACCAGGGTTCCGATGACGACGCCGCGGCCGCCGAAGAGGCTCGTCCCGCCGATGACGACCGCGGTGATGCTGTCGAGATTGAGCGTCGTGGAGATGTTGGTGCTGGCGTTCCCGACCCGGCCGATCTGGATCCAGGCGCCGATGCCGTAGAGGATTCCCGCCAGCACGTAGACGCTGAGAAGCAGGCCGCGCACGCGGATGCCGGAGAGCTGCGAGGCCTCGGGGCTGCCGCCGACGGCATAGACGTGCCGGCCCCAGGCGGTGCGGCCGAGCATGTAGGCGACGATCAGATAGAGCGCCAGCATGAGGAAGACGCCGGTGGTGATGCTGAACGCGCCGAGCGAGACGACGTTTCCCGTCCACAGCAGGAGATTCTTGGAGTTCGTGAAGAAGATCGTCGTCCCGCCGGAAAGCCGGAGGCCGATCGCGGTGTAGACGCCTAGCGTTCCCAAGGTGACGATGAACGGCGGCAGGCCGAACTGGGCGGCAAGCCCTCCGTTGACCGCGCCCGCGAGCGCTCCGCACATCACGCCGATGAGAAGGGCCGCGCCGGCGGGGAAGCCGGCCGTGACGGCGAGCTCGGCCATGACCATTTGGGCGAGAATCATGGCAGCACCGACGGAAAGATCGATCCCCGCGGTCAGCATGATGACGGTCTGTCCGATGGC
>Ga0335075_10010066_pt1 | contig 14367 bp, 14 predicted proteins | sample Lox_Sample_24_FD_206723 | JGI IMG/M metagenome (GOLD analysis project Ga0335075, IMG submission 206723) | Soil microbial communities from Loxahatchee National Wildlife Refuge, Florida, United States - Lox_Sample_2.4 | ecosystem: Environmental > Terrestrial > Soil > Wetlands | place: USA...
CTGTCTGGGGTAGGCAAACCAGTAACTCACCCCGCTCTCCGCGATGATGTCGAAGAGCCGGACCAATTGTCCGCTGCGCAGCTCGGCCGCGAAAAAATTGGGCGTCACAAGCGCAATGCCCTGGCCGGCAAGCGCCGCTTTGCCCTCGAGATGCTGCACGCCGAAACTCGGTCCATCCGAAGCACAGAGGTCGGCATCGGAAACGCCCGCGGCAGCAAACCAGATTCGCCAGGCTGGATTGGCGGCACTGATCAAAGGCAGGTGCAGCAGATCGCGCGGGTGTTTCACGGGGCCGACACGCGCGAGCAGTGACGGCGCAGCGACGGGCATGAATATCAATGGAAACAGCTGATCAGCAGCGATGCCTGCCCATTCGCCCTTGCCGGCCCTGATGCCGGCATCGAATTTCTCGCGGGCGAAATCGACGAGGCGGTCTGATGCGTCCAGACGCACCGCAATCGACGGGTTTTCCACCTGGAATAGCCCGAGGCGCGGGACCAGCCAGTTGGACGCGAAAGTCTGGGTCACCGACAGCGAGAACACGGTCTGCGCCTCGCGGTGAAAATTCTCGAATGTCGCGCGCAGCCGGTCGAAGGCTTCGCGCAGCTGAACGGCGAGCTCGGCGCCGGTCTCGGTCAGAAGAAGGCGGCGCGGTTCGCGAACGAAGAGCTGTGTGCCGAGCCGCTCCTCGAGAAGGCGAATCTGATAGCTGACCGCGGCCTGGGTGATCGCAAGCTCCTCCGCGGCGCGAGTGAAATTCATGTGCCGCGCCGCGGCCTCGAAGGCGCGCAGGCTGGCAATGGGCGGCAATGACTTGGCCATAAGCCCGATTTATCATGGAACGAGGGGAGCGGACAGCTGGTCCGGTGGTAGAGGGAAGTACACGGCAATCACCTCCCCCATCCCCGCCGAGAAAACAAAAACCCGATCAATCTCCGACAACCGCGGAGAAGACGAGACGGCTTTCGTGGCGGGTTTCCCCGGGGACGCGGCGGAGCTGCCAGCCATTTTCGACACGGAAATCGATGAAGCGGCCGAGCGTGTAATGCGCGCCGCAGCCCAGGCTCATCAGCGTGGTGCCGTTTGGCGCACCCGGCGGCACGCGGTTGTCGCGCACGAAGCCGTCGGCTGGTCTTGACGCTTTTCTCTGCGGCTCCGCGCCTCCGCGCGCAGATGCGGTGGCCACGGCTGCGGCGGGGGAGAGAAAACGCGTGCGCGTTCGTCTCGAAAGTTTCATTTTCGGCGCGCAGTGCGCCTGCCTAAGCTTGGCTGGAACCGGAAACCGCGAACCGACATGATTGAAATCCGCCGCCGGGCGCTGCTGAAGGGCGCCGCCGCAGCCGGAGCCCTCGCCGCTCTCGATGCGCCCTTTGCCCGTGCGTTCAGCCAAACCGCCAGGCCGTCGAAGCTCGGCGATATCGACCACCTGATTTTCCTCATGAAGGAGAACCGCTCCTTCGATCATTATTTCGGAACGCTGTCGGGCGTGAGGGGCTTCGATGATCCGGGCGCGACACGGCGCGACGGAAGCTCGATCTTCCGGCAGGCCGATGCGCGGAATCGCGATGGCTTCGAGTTGCCCTTCCATCTCGACACGGCGAAGACGAATGCGCAGCGGCTGCACGATCTGAGCCACGCCTGGGGGCCGCAACACATGGCGTGGAACGGGGGCGCGATGGACAGCTGGATTCCGGCGCACCGGGCGGCCGACGGACCGGCCGGCCCGCTGACCATGGGCTATCTGACCCGCGCCGACCTGCCCTTCTACTACGCGCTCGCCGACGCGTTCACGCTGTGCGACGGCTATCACTGCTCGGTGTTCGGACCGACCGATCCCAACCGGTTCTATTACATGACCGGCACGATCGATCCCGCGGGCGAGCATGGCGGCCCGGCCACCGACAACGAAGGCCGGAACTACAGCTGGGAAACCTATCCCGAGCGGCTCGAACGCGCAGGGATCTCCTGGCGCATCTATCACGATCTCGACGATTACGGCTGCAATTCCTGCCAGTATTTCACGCAGTACAAGCAGCTGCCGCGCACTTCGGAACTCTATGAGAACGCGATGCGCAACCGGCCGCTTTACGAGCTCCTGTGGGACCTCAAGACCGGGAACATTCCGCAGGTGACATGGATCGTGATGCCGTCAACGGCGTCGGAACATCCCGATTATCTGCCGGCGGCCGGCGAAGATCACACCAACCAGGTGCTCCAGGCGCTGTGGTCCAATCCGTCGCTCTGGGCCAGGACGGCGCTGATCCTCAATTATGACGAGAATGACGGGCTGTTCGATCATGTCGTGCCGCCTGTGCCCGAGCCCGGCACGAAGGGCGAATATGTGAACGGGCTGCCGATCGGGCTCGGCTATCGCGTGCCGTGCCTCGTCATCTCGCCGTTCAGCCGCGGCGGCTATGTGTGCGGCAAGACCTTCGATCACACCTCGACGCTCAGGCTGATCGAAGCGCGGTTTGGCGTGGAGGTCGCCAATCTGAGCCAATGGCGGCGCGAGACCTGCGGCGACCTGACCGCCGCGTTCGGCTTCGGCGAACCGCCGCGCCTCGACCTGCCGAACCTGCCCGAAACCGAGCAGGCGCTGAAGCTCGCGGAGGAGCACGCCATGAGCCTGCCAAAGCCCGCCGTGCCGGAGGAGCAGGCGATGCCGCATCAAGAACCGGGCATGCGGCCAAGGCGTGCGTGATCCTCCCCCGCAAAGCGGGGGAGTTGGCGCGAGCGCAGCGAAGCGCCGGCGGGGGTAAGTTGCGCACTGCCCCCCTCCGCCCCTTCGGGGCACCTCCCCCGCTTCGCGGGGGAGGATCAACTGCTTCCCTGCCGAGCGCCAATTGAGTCTTTATTATCCCCTCGATTCGCGCGATGACGCTCCGGCTATTGGCGGAATGGGCTGATGTTTACCGACAATCCGTTTTCCGGGCTCGCGGCGCTGGTTTCGCCGGCCGCCATGCAGGCTTTCGTCGTGGTGATGATCCTTCTCGTCGCGGGCGGCACGCTTTACGACATGGGGCACAAGGGCAGCGCCCGCTATTTCTTCGCCAACCGGCTCGCGGCCCGGAAACGACGCACGCGGCAGGTTGCGGCGGGAGAAGCGGCATCGCTTGCGGTCGCCACTGCGATCAAAGGCCTGACCTCCGGCGAATTCTGCAATGCGCGGCGCAGGCTTGCGCATCTGCTGACGATGTACGGGTTTTTCGCCTATGTGATCACGACGCTCATTCTCGTGTTCTGCTATCCGGCGCCCGACACGCCGACGCCGGCGATCCTTCCGGTGCTGTGGCATATCGGAGCGCTGATGATCTGCATCGGCGGCTACTGGTTCTGGTTCTTCATCCGGGTCGATGTCGTCGCCGAAGGCAAGTCGCCGTTCCAGATCGTGCGCGCCGATCTGTTCGTCCTGTCGCTGCTCGCCAATGCGACGCTGGCGCTCATCTGGTCGTGGCTGCAATCTGCGGGGGGCGGATGGTCTGAGCCGTTTCTCGGCCTCTATCTGCTTTCTGCGATCGTCCTGTTCGGATCTGTTCCGTGGTCCAAATTCTCGCACATGTTCTTCAAGCCAGCCGCCGCTTTCCAGCGGCATGTCGAAGACGCGGATGGATCGCGAAGCAATCTTCCGCTCCCCGCCGACCGGCCTGCCCTGCTCGGCAGCGCGCGGCGCGAGCCCCGCAACTACTGAACTGTCAACCCAGATTCCTTCGAGCCAGGAAACAACATGCCCACTTTCGTCTATATGACGCGTTGCGACGGCTGCGGCTATTGCGTCGATATCTGCCCGTCCGACATCATGCATATCGACGAGACCTATCGCCGCGCCCTCAACATCGAACCGAATTTCTGCTGGGAGTGCTATTCCTGCGTGAAGGCTTGTCCGCAGAACGCCATCGATGTGCGCGGCTATGCGGATTTCGCGCCGATGGGCCACAGCGTGCGCACGCTGCGCGAGGAGGAAAAGGGCACGATCTCGTGGAAGATCCGGTTCCGCGACGGGCGCGAGAAGAATTTCGAATCGCCGATCCGCACCACGCCCTGGGGCTCGATCAAATCGCCATCGGACTACGAGGCGCCGGCCGCGGCGGCGTTCAAGACGCAGGAACTGGCCCATGAACCGGATGCGCTGCACATCGATCGTTTGCCGACGCTTGCTCCCGATCGCCTGAAACAGGGACTCATCTGATGGGCCTGTTCGGACGCAGAAAGACCGTCTACGTCGATTCCGACATTCTCGTTGTCGGCGGCGGCATGGCGGGCTGCGGCGCGACCTATGAAGCACGCTATTGGGGCCGCGATCTCAAGATCGTCTGCGTCGAGAAGGCGAATATCGAGCGCAGCGGCGCGGTGGCGCAGGGGCTTTACGCGATCAACTGTTACATGGGCATGCAATGGGGCGAGAACCAGCCCGAGGACCATGTGCGCTATGCGCGCAACGATCTGATGGGACTGGTCCGGGAAGACCTCGGCTACGACATCGCGCGCCACGTCGATGCCACCGTCCACAAATTCGAGGAATGGGGCCTGCCGATCATGCGGGACCCCGAGACCGGCCGCTACCAGCGCGAAGGCAAGTGGCAGATCATGATCCATGGCGAGAGCTACAAGCCGCTCGTCGCCGAGGCCGCGCGCAAAGCCGCCACTACGGTCTGCAACCGGATCATGGTGACCCATCTGCTGATGGATCAAACAAAGTCCAACCGGGTGGCGGGCGCCGTCGGCTTCAATGTGCGCACAGGTGATTACTACGTGTTCCGCGCCGCGGCCGTCATCGTCTGTGCCGGCGGCGCCTCGCACATCTTCAAGCCGCGCGCGGTCGGCGAAGGCATGGGGCGTACCTGGTACGCGCCGTGGAGCAGCGCTTCGGCCTATGCGCTGCCGATCCTGGCCGGTGCGAAGATGATGCAGATGGAAAACCGCATCGTGCTCACGCGCTTCAAGGACGGCTACGGCCCGGTGGGCGCCTATTTCCTGCATCTCAAGACTTACACCCAGAATGCCTATGGCGAGGATTACGAAGCCCGCTGGTTCGCCGAGCTGAGAAAGACCATCGGCGATTATGTCGACCGCCATCCCGTGCCGACCTGCCTGCGCAATCACGCATTTCTGGAGGAAGTCAAAGCGGGCCGCGGACCGATCCGCATGGTGACGAAAGAAGCCTTCCAGGATCCGCACAAGGAAACCGTGGGCTGGGAGAATTTTCTCGGCATGACCATCGGCCAGGCCGTGGTCTGGGCATCGCAGAATATCGATCCCAAGCACATCAATCCGGAGCTGACGACCTCGGAGCCCTATGTGATGGGCTCGCATGCGACCTGCTCCGGCGCCTGGGCGAGCGGGCCCGCGGATTATGCACCGGGGGAGTATCAGTGGGGCTACAACCGCATGATGACGGTCGACGGGCTGTTCGGCGCCGGCGACACGATCGGCGGCACGGCGCACAAATTTTCGTCGGGCTCATTCACCGAAGGCCGCATCGCCGCCAAGGCCGCCGTCAACTATGTGAACGATCTGCGCAACAACCGGCCGCGGGTCGCGGAGAGCGAAATCACATCGCTGGAGAAAGAGATTTTCCAGCCGCTGGAAACCTATCGCGTGCATCGCAACGAAATCGTCGCGGGAAGTGTATCACCCAGCTATCTCCTGCCGCTGCACGGATTGCAGCGCCTCGAAAAGATCATGGACGAATATGTCGGCGGCATCGGCGCCCATTACACCACCAATGCTCACCTTCTCACCCGCGGCCTCGAATTGCTGCAGATGCTGAAGGAGGATATCGCCTATCTCGGCGCCGAGGACCTGCACCAGCTCCAGCGCGCCTGGGAGCTGCAACATCGCGTGCTGGCCTCGGAAGCCGTGACTCAACATACCATGTTCCGCACCGAAACGCGCTGGCCAGGTTATTACTATCGCGCCGACTACCCGCGCCTCGACGACACCGACTGGCACTGCTTCACACTGTCCCGCTTCGACAGACGGTCCGGGCAATGGGAAATGGAGAAAGCGCCCGTCTACCACATCGTCGATTGACGGCGGCGGCGAATGTCCAGCATCGCCGCTCTCATCGTTGCTGCCGGCCAGGGCCAGCGGGCGGGGGGAAGCGTTCCCAAGCAGTTCCAGCCGCTTGTCGGGGAACCGGTGCTGCGGCGCAGTGTTGCGGCATTTGCAGCTGTCCCGGAAATCCGGATGGTCCAGGTCGTGACATCCGCTAACAGAATGGCCGAGACGGAAACCGCACTTGGCGGACTTGCCTGCCTGCCCTTCGCAATGGGCGGCGCAACGCGGCAGCACTCCGTGCGCAACGGCCTCGAAGCGCTGGCGCTGTACGCGCCGGATTTCGTTCTGGTGCATGATGCGGCGCGGCCGCTTGTTTCGGCAGCACTCATCCGCCGCGTGGCCGCGGCACTCGACGAAGGCGCTGCGGCGGCCATTCCCCTGGTGCGGGTGGCCGACACGCTGAAGCGCGAGGATGCCGGCGAATGGGCCACCGTTCCACGCGATGCGCTCTATCGCGCACAGACGCCGCAGGGTTTCCGCTTCGCCGCCCTGCTTGCCGCCCATCGCGAATTCGCCGATGCTGGCGTCACCGACGACATGGCGCTTGCCGAACTGGCCGGACTTCCGATCACCCGCGTCGTGGGCGAAGAAACAAATTTGAAGATCACCAAGGAAGAGGATTTCACCCTTGCCGCAGCTTTGCTCCGGGGCATGACGAGCGAATTTCGCACCGGGCAGGGTTTCGACGCGCATCGTTTCACTGCCGGCGATCACGTCTGGCTGTGCGGCGTGAAGATCCCGCATGCGGCCGGGCTGGAGGGCCATTCCGATGCAGATGCAGGCCTGCACGCGCTGACCGATGCCATTCTGGGCGCCCTCGGCGCGGGCGATATCGGCCAACATTTTCCGCCTACGGATGAAAAATGGCGCGGCGTGCCGTCGTCGATGTTCCTTGCGCATGCGGCCGGGCTGGTGGCCGCTGCCGGCGGCGCGGTCGTCCATTGCGATGTGACGCTCATCTGCGAACGGCCGAAAATCGCGCCGCATCGCGAGGCCATGCGGGCGCGCATCGCGGAAATTCTGCGGATCGATATTGCTCGCGTCAGTGTGAAAGCCACGACCACGGAAGGCATGGGATTTCCGGGCCGTGGCGAGGGGCTGGCAGCACAGGCGGTTGCAACGGTCGGCTTGCCGCCCGTATGAGCCTTGCCGCCGCCATCGCAACTTTGGCCGGACTCGGTCGCGTGCGGCCGGTGCCGGGCACAATCGCAAGCCTTGTCACTGCCGTTGCAGCTTTTGGTATCGCCGCGGCTGGCGGCCGGGTACTGGTTCTGCTGGCGGGAATTGCCGCCATGGCCGTCGGCGGTTGGGCTGCGGAACATTACGCGCGGGAATGCGCGCGCCGCGATCCTTCCGAATGTGTCATCGACGAAGTGGCCGGCCAGTTTCTTGCCTGTGCTTTCGCGCCGCGAACCGTGCTTGGATATGCGCTGGCTTTTCTGCTCTTCCGCCTGCTCGACATTTTCAAGCCGTGGCCGATCTATCTGGCGGAGCGGTTGCATGGCGGCCTCGGCATCGTCGCCGACGATGTGGCCGCTGGCGTCATCGCAGGGTTGGTGATTATATTACTCGTGCAGCTGCGCGCGTTTCCGCTATGAGTGCTTTTTCGTCCCACCAGTTGAAGCTTGCCGAACAGGTGCTGGCGCAGGGACGCACCAAGAATTTGCGTGTCGCAACCGCGGAAAGCTGTACCGGCGGCCTGATCAGCGCGCTGCTGACCGAAATCCCCGGATCCTCGGATGTACTGGAACGTGGCTTTGTTACGTATTCCAACCGCGCCAAGATCGAATTGCTTGGCGTGCCGGAAGACCTCATTGCGCGCGTGGGTGCCGTATCGGAACCGGTGGCGCGGCGCATGGCGGAAGGCGCCGCGGAGTTTTCCTGGGCCGAGGCCGCTGTCGCAGTCACCGGCATTGCCGGTCCGGACGGCGGCAGCGCGGAAAAGCCGGTCGGTCTCGTTCACATCGCTGCCGCCCGCAGAGGCGCCGCGACCCTGCACGAAAAACATCTGTTCGGCGATATTGGCCGCGGCGAGATCCGCATGGCGAGCGTCGAAGCGGCGCTGCTTCTATTGCTGCGGCTCTTCTGAAAGCGCGCGGGCCCGGGCTTCGAATGCATCCGTCATGCGGCCCATGACGAGAGCCAGTGCGGCGCCGGCAACATGCCCCAGCATCCGGCTGCGGAATTCGAACAGAATCGAGAAATCTACGCGGCAACCGGCGCCCGCGGGCGTGATTCGCCAGTGATTCTCGAGCTGCCGGAATGGCCCTTCCGTCTGCTTCACATCGATGCGGCCGTTTGCCGGATCGAGTTCGACGCGGCTGGTATAGCGCTCACGCAATGACCGGTAGCCGACAAGTGTTTCGGCCCAGATCACTTCCCCAAAAGGCGCCGGCTCGCGCCTGAGCACGCGCAGGCCCGCGCACCAGGGCACGAATTCGGGATAGCGTTCCACATCGGCGACGATGCGATAGATGAAATCGGCCGCATACGGAAGAATTCGGGATTCGGACCTGGACGACAATCCGGCACTCTCACCTGCCGGCGCCGGCCAAACGCGCGGCCCTGAGTGCCGCGAAATCCTGGTCCGCATGATAGGACGAGCGCGTGAGCGGACTGGCCGAAACCATGGAGAATCCCTTCGCGCGTGCAATCTGTTCCAGCGCGAAAAATTCTTCCGGCGGCCAGAAACGCGCGACCGCGGCGTGCTTGCGCGACGGCTGCAGATATTGTCCGAGCGTAAGAAAATCGACGCCTGCGGCACGGAGATCGTCCATCACCTGCATCACTTCCTCGCGGCTTTCGCCCAGCCCCAGCATCAGTCCCGATTTGGTGAAACCTTGCGGCGCGATCTCCTTTGCCCGTTCGAGCAGGCGCAGCGACACGTAGTAACGCGCGCCGGGGCGTATGCTGAGATAAAGTCGGGGCACGGTTTCAAGATTATGGTTGAACACATCGGGCCGGGCCTCCATCACGATCTCGACTGCGCCGGGCTTGCGCAGGAAATCGGGCGTCAGCACCTCGATCGTGGTGGCGGGGTTGGCGGCGCGGATGGCGCGGATCACTCGCGCGAAATGCTCTGCACCGCCATCGGGAAGATCGTCGCGGTCGACGGATGTAATGACAACATGCTTCAGCCCGAGCTTCGCCGTGGCACGCGCCACATTCTCCGGCTCCTCCGGATCGAGTGCAGCCGGCAGGCCCGTGCGTACATTGCAGAAGGCACAGGCCCGCGTGCAGGTATCGCCCATGATCATCATGGTGGCGTGGCGGTGCGTCCAGCATTCGCCGATGTTCGGGCAGCCCGCCTCCTCGCAGACCGTATGCAGCCCGAATTCGCGGACAATCCCCCGGGTCTCCTGATATTCGCGGCTGCCCGGGGCCTTGACCCGGATCCAGTCCGGCTTGCGCAGCAATGCGGTGTCTGGCCGGTGGGCTTTCTCGGGATGCCGGAGCGTCCGGCGGTCCAGCGCCGCCTGATCGAAAACGATGGTCATAGGCGTTACATATAGGTTGGCGAATGCAAAATCACGCCGCTCCGTACCCCTCGGCCCCCCGGGCGAGGCGGCCTTCCGCTCTGCCGGGAAGGAAAGTTGTGCGGTAGACCGATTATCCCGATAATTTGCAGCGTATGAGGACCTCCGCATGAGCCTGGCGACCATTGCCGCGGCATCCGGGGAAGAGATCGTTCCCTTCGATATGCCCCGCGCTCAGAAGACTCTGTTCCAGGCGCTCATGGAGGTGCGCGGACATTTCGGCGGCAAGCGCGTCGCGCTTGTGGACGGCGACGAGCGGCAGCTCACCTATGACGAGATCGTGCGTGCGGTGCTGGCGCTCGGCAACGCTCTGCGGAAAGGCACGCATGCGGGCGAAGCGGTCGGGATCATGCTGCCGACCGGGGCGGGCTCGGTCATCGCCTTCTTCGCCGTCTCCGCCTATGGCCGCGTGCCGGCGATGCTGAATTTCACGGCTGGCACGGCCGCCATTCTGGCCGCCATGCAGATGGCGAAGGTCCGCCGCGTCGTGACGGCGCGGCGCTTTGTCGAAGTCGGGAAGTTCGACGCGCTGATCGGCGAACTCGCCAGTGTGGCGCAGATCATCTATCTGGAGGATGTTCGTGCCGAGCTTTCTCTGCGCGACAAGGCTGCAGCGGCGGTTGGCCAACATCTGCCGGCCCTCGTCACCTCGCGCCCGCCGCACAACGCACCGGCCGTTTTTCTCTTCACATCGGGCACGGAAGGCGAGCCCAAGGGTGTCGCACTTTCGCATGTCAACCTGCTTTCGAATGTCGAACAGGTCCGTTCCCATATCGCACTCTATCCCGGCGACGTCTTGTTCAACCCTCTGCCCACCTTCCACTGTTTCGGACTGACCGTGGGGGCGCTGATGCCGCTGCTCCTGGGGATCAGGACCGTGCTGCATCCCACGCCGCTGCAGCCGCGGGAGATCGCGCGCCGCATCCGCGAATCAGGCGCCACCATTCTGCTCTCTACCGACACGTTCATCTCACAGTATGCGCGTGCGGGCGATGAAAACGATTTGAGCGGGCTGAGGCTTGCGGTCTGCGGCGCCGAACGCCTGCGCGATGAAACACGCGCTCTCGTCCGCAGGAAATACGGCAATGTCGAGCTTCTGGAAGGCTATGGCGTCACCGAAGCCTCGCCCGTGGTCGCTGCGAACCAGCCCGGCGCCAACCGGCCGGGAACGGTGGGGCGGCTGATGCAGGGCATCGAAAGCCGGCTCGAACCGGTCGAGGGCATCGCCCACGCCGGACGACTTGTGATACGCGGACCAAACGTGATGTTAGGTTATATGCGGCCCGATCAACCCGGCGCCATAGATGCCGTTCCCGGCGGCTGGTATGATACCGGCGATGTCGTGAGCATCGATTGCGATGGCTACATCGCCATCAAGGGCCGGCTGAAACGCTTTGCGAAGATCGGCGGCGAGGTTGTTTCCCTTGCGGTTGTCGAGAGCTGCGCCTCGGCGCTGTGGCCCGAATGCAGCCATGCCGCGATTGCGCTTCCCGATCCGCGCAAGGGCGAGCAGATCGTGCTTGTCACCACCGCGCCCGAGGCCGACCGGGCAACATTCGCGGGCTGGGTCCACAATCACGGCGTCCAAGAACTCGCAATCCCCCGGCGCGTTGTAGTTGTGGACAGCATTCCGGTGCTCGGCACCGGCAAGACCGATTATACGAAAGTCACAAGGCGCGTGCTGGAGGAAGATGGATCGTCGGACGAGCCGCATGTCGCGGGACATGCATAAGTCAGCGCTCAGCTGCATCAGACATTAACGTAGCCCGCCAATACCAGCGCGTAAAAGATCAGCCACAGCACCGTCGCGGCAATGCTCGCAAGCAGCGCCTTCAACAATAGCCGTGGGCTACTCGGCGCGCCCGCATCAGCAAGCGCATGCGCATCTTCGCCGCTTTCGTGCGGCGCCTTGATCCCGACCGGCAGCAGGAGCTGCAACGCCAGGAACCACAGGATGACATAAGCACCCGCCAGAACGACCCAATGCATTGCTGCCTATGCCTGCTCCAATTCGATCAGCGTGCCCACGAAATCCCTGGGATACAGGAAGAGTACGGGCTTGCCGTGTGCGCCGATGCGCGGTTCGCCGTTGCCGATGATTGTCGCGCCATGTCCGCGCAACCGGTCGCGGGCGGCGATAATATCGTCTACTTCATAGCACACATGATGAATACCGCCCGCCGGATTCTTCTGCAGGAATTTGGCGATGGGTGAATTCTCGCCCAAGGGCTCAAGCAACTCGATCTTTGTGTTGGGAAGCTCGACAAACACAGTCGTGACGCCATGATCCGGCTGCGGCACCGGTTCCGAGACTTCGGCGCCGAGCATCTCGCGGTAGATTTTCGCTGCCGCCGCAATGTCATTCGTTGCAATCGCGACATGGTTGAGCCGTCCAATCATGCTGTTTCGGTCCAATTTGTTACACCCGGATCACTTCGACGCGCGTAACCGGTTTCTTGCCCCAATGGGCCATGGCGGCCCGGCGAATGGCAAGGCGCGCGCGCTCTTTCAGCCCATCTTCGTCGCCGCGGCGGCCGTCGTGCCGCGAAAGCGTTTCGTCGAGCGCGGCGCGGATGGGGTCGTGCACCTCGACCGGGATGCCTTCAAGAAAAAGCGCCGGATCTCCGGCCACCCGTCCCTTTTTGTCGAGCGGTATCGTGACGGCAATCAAGCCCGCATAGCCAAGTGCAGCACGGGATCGCGCGTAGCCCTTACCCTCTTCGACGAGAACGTTGCCGTCCAGATGCAAACGGCCAGCGGGCGTCTCATCGATGATTTCGGCGCGGCCGGGCGCCAGTCGCAGCATGAATCCGTTCTGCAGCACGATCGCCTGAGGCACCTGGAGCGCGCGCGCGAGCCGCGCATGCTCCGTCAGATGGCGCAGCTCGCCATGCACCGGCACGGCAATACGCGGCCGGACCCAGCGATACATCTGGGCGAGTTCTTCGCGCGCCGGATGGCCGGAGACATGCACGAAATGATCGCGCTCGGTAATGACTTCGACGCCGAGGCGCGCCAACTTGTTCTGCAGATCGAATATGGCGAGATCGTTGCCGGGAATAATGCGTGAGGAAAAAATAACCGAATCCCCTGGACCGAGCGAGACCGTGGGATGCTCGCCGGCCGCTATCCGCGCAAGTGCGGCGCGCGGCTCGCCCTGGCTGCCGGTACAGAGATAAAGAACGCGGTGGGGTGGAAGCTGAGCGGCCTCTTCCGCCTCGATCGTGGTCGGGAAATCGGTGAGATAGCCTGTTTCCCGCGCGGCCTGTACGATACGCTGCATTGAGCGGCCAACCAGCGTCAGTTCGCGCCGGTGTTTGCGCGCCGCCTTACCGACCGATTCGAGCCGCGCCACATTGGACGCGAATGCCGTCACCGCCACCCGCCCGCCAAGTGTGCCGATCAGATCGATGAGGCTCTGACGTACACGCGATTCCGAGCCCGATTCTCCGGCGACGAGCGCGTTGGTGGAATCGCAAACGAGTGCAAGCGCCCCTTCATCGCCGATCGCCTGCAGCGCCGCAGAATTTGTTGTTTCGCCGATCAGAGGCTCCGGATCGAGTTTCCAGTCTCCGGTGTGAACGACGACACCGAAGGGTGTGCGAATGGCGAGCGCATTGGGCTCCGGAATGGAATGGGTGATGGAAATGAATTCGATTCGGAACGGTCCGATCTCCAGCCGGCTTTCGAGCGGAACGACCGTGACACGCGCGCGTTGCGCCAGGCCCGCTTCGGCAAGCTTGTCCTCGAGCAGCTTTGCCGTGAACGGCGTCGCATAAATCGGACAGCGCAGCACCGGCCAGAGCTGCGCAACGGCGCCGATATGATCTTCATGTGCATGGGTCAGCACGATCGCGAGCACATTCTCGTGCCGTTCCGCGAGGTAGCGGATATCGGGCAGGATGACATCGACCCCCGGCGTGCCGGTTTCGCGGCCGAACATCACGCCACAATCGACCACGATCCAGCGTCTGTCGTCGGGCGCACCACAGCCATAGGCGTTGAAGTTCATCCCGATCTCCCCCGCACCACCCAGGGGCAATAGGACAAGTTCGCTATCGTTGAGCCGCGCGTCCATCAGGATTTCAAACGCACCGAAGTGGCGTTCGTATTCCGCACGTGAACAAGCATAAGGCCGCGTATGGTCAGATCAGCATCCAGATGATCAATCACCTGCGTCTGCCGGTAGAAAAGGCCTGCAAGGCCACCTGTGCCAATTACCGTCATCGGCTCCACATATTCGCTTCTGATCCGCGCCACGAGGCCCTCGACAAGCGCGAGATAACCCCAATAGAGGCCAGACTGCATTGCGGGGACCGTATCCTTTCCGATTACCGACTGGGTTCGCTGGATTGCTACGCGGGGCAACATTGCCGCAGCCATATGCAGCGCTTCGGCGGAAACATTCACGCCGGGCGCGATCACGCCGCCTTCGTAATTCCCTGCGGCGCTCACCACGTCGAATGTGGTCGCGGTGCCGAAATCAACCACGATGAGCGCGCCCTTGTAGCGCTCATGCGCGGCTACCGTGTTGACGAGCCTGTCCGCTCCAACAGCTGTTGGACGGTCTACGTTGATTTCGATACCGAGATCGACATTCGGCTCGCCAACGACAAGCGGTTCACACTTGAGATAATGGCGACAGAAAAGGCGCAAATCGAACAAAGCAGCCGGAACCACGGTGGCGATGATTGCGCAATCCAGATCGGCGAAGCTCATTCCGGCAAGGGCAAGCAATGGGCCGAGCAGCACGGCATATTCATCCGCCGTGCGC
>Ga0335075_10010067_pt1 | contig 14363 bp, 14 predicted proteins | sample Lox_Sample_24_FD_206723 | JGI IMG/M metagenome (GOLD analysis project Ga0335075, IMG submission 206723) | Soil microbial communities from Loxahatchee National Wildlife Refuge, Florida, United States - Lox_Sample_2.4 | ecosystem: Environmental > Terrestrial > Soil > Wetlands | place: USA...
GATCTCGCAGATCTCATGATGGACATCAACCGTGTCAAGCGAACAGGGCGATGACCTGGCGGCACCTCGGGCGCATCACCGACCCATCCAAGATCAGTGACTTAAGGATGGTGCACCAGTGAGCGCCGCTCCTCCTCATCGCTTCGCTCTGCATCGTCGGCGGCGCGCGTCATGAGCGCCGCTCCTCCTCATCGCTCCGTTCTGCATCGTCGCCGGCGCGGCACATGAGCGGCGCGGTATGCCCGGGCTCATTTGACCCGGTGACGCTGGGCCATATCGACGTCTTCGAACGCGCCGCCGCCCAGTTCGACGAAGTGGTGGTGGCGATCCTGGTCAACCCGGCCAAAAAGGGCATGTTCGACCTGGACGAGCGGATCGCGATGATCAAGGAGTCGACGACGCATCTGCCCAACCTTCGGGTCGAGACCGGGGAAGGTCTGGTGGTCGACTTCGTCACCGCCCGCGGGATGACGGCCATCGTGAAGGGGCTGCGCACCGGCACCGACTTCGAATACGAACTGCAGATGGCGCAGATGAACAAACACGTCGCCGGCGTCGACACCTTCTTCGTGGCGACCACGCCCCGGTATTCGTTCGTCTCGTCGTCGCTCGCGAAAGAGGTCGCGATACTCGGCGGCAATGTCTCCGAGTTGCTGCCCGATTCGGTTAACCGCCGGCTGGCCGAAAAACTGCGCGAGGCCGAGCGTTAGGCGTGAAGACACCAGCGCGACCGTGCGGAGGTCACGGCCGCACTGGTGGTTTATTTCGTTAGCTCTCGGCGAGCGCGCTGTGCAGCGACTTCTTCGCCTCGGTGATCGCGGTCAGAACCTTGGTACGCGCCTCGGCCAGTTTCGCCTTCTGCGCATCCGTGCCCGACCAGGCGATGGTCCGCGCCAGTCCGGCGAGCTCGATTAGTCCCCAACGAATCTTGATGACGTCGCCAAACTTTGCGACCTGAGCCAGCCGAGCGTGAAAGCCCTCACTGGTGACACCCTTCCACGCCAACACATTGGTGCCCTGTTCGGTCAGCGTGGCAACCCCGTCGCTGACCGTCACAAAGCCACGGCCCGCGAGGTGTCCGATCGCCATCTCGACGATCGGCTCCGGGGGAGTCAGAGCGCCGTCGGTCGCCTCAGAAACGCGCTGCACGATCTGCGCCGCGCTCGCCGGTCCGTCGAGCAGCAGGGCGGCGGTGCCGATCACTACCCGCTTACGGCGCCCGCCGAAGCCGTGTCCACCGTGGCCTGGTCCGCCCCAGCCGTGTCCACCAAAGCCGGGACCGCCGCCGAAGCCGGGTCCACCCCAGCCGTGCCCGCCAAAGCCGGGGCCACCCCAACCGGGTCCACCAGAAAATCCACCACCGAACATCACTGTTCTCCTTGTCGTTACCGGCGGCTGACCCATCGACCCAACCGCCTACTTGCGTATCTAGCTCCTTGATACTCGGGCCGCCGAGGTGTGTCAACAAACTTGATACCGGGGCCGGTCGCCGGGCGAAGTTCGATCCGCGACGCGCACCGATCAGGGCCTCGGGCCAGGCAATCCGTGTCAGCATGGAGGGGATGACCGAATTCGATGATCAGCCGCTGGGCTTTCTGGTGCGCCGGTTGATGGCGCGGCTGCGACCCGAAGCGGCGGCGGCGTTGCGACCGCTCGGGCTCGGGCTGCCGGAGTTCGTTTGCCTGCGCATTCTCGACACGTATCCAGGCCGCACCAGCGCCGAGCTTGCCCGCAACACGCACGTCACCGCGCAAGCGATGAACCTGGTTCTGCACGGTTTAGAAGACATGGGCGCGGTTACCCGCCCGGATACGGCGCCATCGGGTCGCGCCTTGCCGGCACAGCTCACTCGCAAAGGCAGAGCGCTACTAAAGCGGGCGGAAACGGCTGTCGGGGAGGCCGAGGACCGAATACTGGCCCACCTGACCGCCGCTGAACGACGCCAGCTCAAACGACTTCTGTACCGCGCGGGGGAGCGGCCCACCGAGGATGCCGTAATGTGCGCTTCCCCTGGTGGGGATCGGGTCGACCAGAAGTAACGGGATTCGACGACCGCTTACTGTGTCTTCGGAACGGGTGCATGCTGGGTTGATTCCCGACACTGGTGAACCAGGCACCCGGTGAAATACATTGCGCTCGAGGAGGCTTTCGCGATTCTCGGGCCGTGTAAGGGGTCGCCGACCTGCCTGCCGTAGCTCTAAAGCCCCTGTCTCACAGAGCTAATGGTGGTGATGGTGGTGATGATGGCCGGATGTGTCATCGCCGGCGTCCGGGGAGCCGCCCATCATGCGCAGCATCGGGATTCCGCCCGTCGTCACGAACCGCGCGACGAGCACCGCCGCCAGCGCGACGAACACGATGTTGAGCCAGGTGGTGTAGTTCCATGAAATCTCGGCGTGCATTACCGTCGCGCTTCGCTGCGACGGGATGAGACTTGCTGCGCCGAAGATCAATTCGACCAGGTAGCCGGCGGCGACCATCGCGGCATAGAACGTACCCAGCAGCGTCAGCATCATCGCGGTGCCGTAGTACTTCCGGTAGATGTTCAAGATCGGGATGATCAACAGGTCGGCGAAAATGAACGCAACCACGCCGCCAAAGCTGATGCCGCCGTTCCACAGCACCGCGGCCAGCGGCACGTTGCCGATCGAGCAGACGAACGACACGATCGCCACGAATGGGCCCACGATCGGTCCCCATACCGTCGATAAAACGGGATGATCAGTGAAAAAGAAGTGCTGCCAGAATGATTCAGGGACCCAGGCCGCAATAGCGCCGGCGATCAACAGCCCCACGATGAGATCGCGAAGGATCGCGCTCCATTCCATGACGAACACATGCGAGACCGAGGTGAATCCTTCCCGCGACAACAACCGCCGAAAAAACGAGCCCTCTTGTTGCACCGACATATCCATGGCCGCATGGCCTTCCATCGACCCGGCCAGCCCCTGATCGGCCTGTCGACGGGCCGCGTCGATGAGCTGCGAGCGCACGAAGAGCCGGAACAACACCGCCAGTACCACGATCATCAATGGGCCGCCGACGAACTCCGCCGCAGTGAACTGCCAGCCCATGAGCAGCGCCAGGATGATGCCCAGCTCCACCACCAGATTGGTGGAGCCGATCTCGAAGGCCATGGCCGCAGTGAAGTTGGCGCCCTTGCGGAACAGTGACCGGGCCAAGGCGACCGCGGCGTAGGAGCACGACGAGGACGCGGCGCCCAGTGCGGCCGCGAGGGCCAGGGTCCGGGGCCGGTCGTCGCCCAGCAGGGCCACGACGGTCGATCGACGCACGACAGCCTGTACGACCGCGGACAGCGCGAAACCCAGCACCAACGCCCACAGGATCTCCCACGTCATCGAGCCGGCCAGCGCTAACGCGTGGCCGACGGCCTTCGCTGCTTCGCTTACCACCAGACCTCCACTTCTGCTTTACGCCCGCCCTCCGCCGTCCATGATTGCCGAAAATCTGCCCGACCCGACATAATGACGCCAAGTGTGCAGTGAGTGGACGCAGTTCCGGTCGCTTAAAGTCCGACACACCGGGTCCGGCAACCTAGTCACAGGCGTAACACCAGGCACACTGGTAACAACAAACGATGCCGGGAGGGTGTTGCCGTGTACCGAGTCTTTGAGGCGCTCGACGAGCTAGGCGCCATTGTCGAAGAAGCTCGTGGTGTGCCGATGACTGCGGGCTGCGTGGTGCCCCGCGGTGATGTGCTCGAACTCATCGATGACATCAAGGATGCGATCCCGGGTGAGCTGGACGACGCCCAGGACGTGCTCGACGCCCGCGACTCGCTGCTGAACGAGGCCAAGGCGCATGCGGACGCCGTGGTGTCCTCGGCGACCACAGAGTCCGATTCGCTGCTCAACCATGCCCGCACGGAGGCCGACCGGATCTTGGCCGAGGCCAAGGCTCACGCCGACCGGATGGTGGGCGAGGCGCGCCAGCACAGCGAACAGACGGTTTCCGAAGCGCGTGAAGAAGCGCTCCGCATCGCGGCGGCCGCCAAACGCGAGTACGAAGCCACCACGGGCCGGGCCAAGTCGGAATGCGACCGGCTTATCGAAAACGGCAACATCTCCTACGAGAAAGCCGTGCAAGAGGGCATCAAAGAACAACAGCGTCTGGTCTCCCAGACCGAGGTGGTGTCATCGGCCACCGCCGAGGCATCTCGGCTCATCGATGCGGCGCACGCCGAAGCCGACCGGCTGCGCGGTGAATGCGACATCTACGTCGACAGCAAGCTGGCCGAGTTCGAGGAGCACCTCAACAGCACGCTGCGCTCGGTCAACCGTGGCCGCCATCAACTGCGGACGGCGGCGGGCGTGCACGACTACGCCCAGCGGTAGCCCCGCCACCGGCGGGCGCAAGGCGGCTAATAACCGCCCGTAGAATTGCCGCTATGGCCCGGCAGCACAGCCAGACGGCGCAGCCGCATCCGGGTTCGCCCCTAACCGTCAACATCGCGCGGCTGGGACGACGTCCGGGATCGATGTTCCCCCTGCACGACGTCGTGCCCAGCCCGTCGCGCATCGGCCTGGAAATGATCGGAATTCAGGCCGGCGCGCCGTTAGAGCTTGATCTGCGCGTCGAATCAGTGTCCGAGGGCGTGTTGGTGACCGGGACGCTGACCGCGCCTGTCAACGGCGAATGCTCGCGTTGCCTGACGCCGTTCGACGAGCGCGTAGAGGTCGGCCTGACCGAGCTGTTTGCCTACCCGGACAGCATCACCGAGGCGACCACCGAGGAAGACGAGGTCGGCCGGGTCGTTGGCGACCTCATCGATCTCGAACAGCCGATCATCGACGCGGTGGGGCTGGAACTTCCGTTCTCGCCGGTATGCCGGCCCGATTGCCCGGGCCTGTGCCCGCAGTGCGGCGTCCCGCTGGCAACCGCCGAGCCCGGTCATCACCATGATGAGATCGACCCGCGGTGGGCCAAGCTGGCCGGCATGTTGCGCCCCGACACTGACGGGGGCCCGGAGTGAACGAGCTGCTCGACGCGCTCGGCGTCGAATTGCCGGACGAGTTGTTGACGCTGGCGCTGACGCATCGCAGCTACGCCTACGAGAACGGTGGCCTGCCCACCAACGAGCGCCTGGAATTTCTCGGCGACGCCGTGCTGGGTCTGACCGTCACCGACGAGCTGTTCCACCGACACCCCGACCGCTCGGAGGGAGATCTGGCGAAACTGCGGGCCAGCGTGGTCAACACTCAAGCGCTGGCCGAGGTCGCGCGGACACTGACCGAGCACGGCCTCGGCGCGTATCTGCTGTTGGGCCGCGGCGAGGTCACCACCGGCGGGGCCGACAAATCCAGCATCCTGGCTGACAGCATGGAATCGCTGCTGGGAGCGATCTACCTTCACCTCGGTATGGACAGTGCACGGGACGTGATCCTGCGGTTGTTCGGTCCGCTGCTGGACGCCGCGCCGACGTTGGGCGCCGGGCTGGACTGGAAGACCAGCCTGCAGGAGCTGACCGCGGCCCGCGGCCTGGGTGCGCCCTCGTATCAAGTCACCTCGACCGGACCCGACCACCACAAAGAGTTCACCGCCGTCGTGCTCGTGGCTGACACCGAATACGGTTCGGGTGTGGGCGGGTCCAAGAAGGAAGCTGAGCAGCATGCCGCGGCGGCGGCCTGGAAAACGCTGAGCGTGCTCGACAGCGCGTGACTTAGGTTTTCACCGATGCCCGAGCTACCCGAAGTTGAGGTGGTGCGGCGGGGATTGCAGGCCCATCTGGTGGGCCGGACGATCACCGCCGTCCGCGTGCATCACCCGCGCGCGGTGCGCCGCCACGAAGCCGGTCCCGCCGACTTGACCGCGCGGTTGCTGGACGCCCGGATCACCGGTACCGATCGGCGCGGGAAGTATCTGTGGCTCACGCTCGACGACGGCGATTTCGCGCTGGTGGTCCACCTCGGCATGAGCGGACAGATGCTGCTTGGGACCGTGCCCAACACCGGTCACCTGCGCATCGCGGCGGTTCTCGACGACGGGACGACGCTGAGCTTCGTCGACCAGCGCACGTTCGGTGGGTGGTTACTGGCCGACCTGGTCAATGTGGACGGCAGCGTGGTCCCTGCACCGGTCGCCCACCTGGCACGCGATCCCCTCGACCCGCGTTTCGATATCGATGCGGTGGTTAACGTGTTGCGGCGCAAGCACTCCGAGATCAAACGCCAACTGCTCGACCAGACGGTGGTTTCCGGGATCGGCAACATCTACGCCGACGAGGCGTTGTGGCGGGCCAGGGTGAATGGCGCGCGCATCGCCGACACGCTTACCCGTCCGAAACTGAAGGCAGTGCTGGAGGCGGCCGCCGAGGTGATGCGTGACGCATTGACGCAGGGCGGCACGTCGTTCGATTCGCTGTACGTCAACGTCAACGGCCAGTCCGGCTACTTCGACCGCTCTCTGAACGTGTACGGCCGAGAGGGCAAACCGTGTCGACGCTGCGGCGCGGTGATCCGCCGCGAGAAGTTCATGAACCGCTCGTCGTTCTACTGCCCGCGGTGTCAGCCCCGCCCTCGGAGCTGACGGGGCCGCCCGATCCCGCCAGTGAGATACCCAGTCCCGGCACCGGTTGGAGCAGGACGACGCGTCGGCATCTGTCCGGTCCGCGGCTTGAATTTTTTCTTTACTGCCGTCGACCTCCGGGTGAGGCGTCCCGGTAGAAAGAACCCATGACGGAACTATGGGTGGAGCGCACCGGGGTGCGCCGCTACACCGGGCACAGCTCGCGAGGTGCGCAGGTACTCATCGGCTCCGAGGACGTCGACGGCGTCTTCACACCGGGAGAGCTGATGAAGATCGCCCTCGCCGCATGCAGCGGGATGTCCAGCGACCTGCCGTTGGCCCGTCGGCTCGGTGACGATTACCCGGCGACCGTGCGGGTTTCCGGCGAGGCTGACCGCGAGCAAGAGGTTTATCCGCTGCTGCAGGAAACCCTCGAGATCGATCTGTCCGGTTTCAGCGACGAGGAGAAGCAGCGCGTGCTGGTTATGGTCGAGCGCGCGGTCGACCAGGTCTGCACGGTCGGCCGCACGCTGAAGTCGGGCACCAAGGTCACTTTCGAGGTAGCCGATGTCTCACGAAATCCAGCCTGACGTTCGGCTCACCGCGTGGGTGCACGGCCGCGTGCAGGGCGTCGGCTTCCGGTGGTGGACACGATCGCGTGCGCTGGAGCTGGGCTTGACGGGGTATGCCGCCAACCGTCCCGACGGCCGGGTGATGGTCGTCGCGCAGGGCCCCCGTGACGCATGTGAACAGTTGTTACGCCTGTTGCAGAGTGGAAAAACACCAGGCCACGTCGACAACGTAGTTCCCGATTGGTCACCGCGCGGCGAACCGATCAGCGGCTTCACCGAGCGATGAAGCCCGGCTTCTCCTCGGAGACGTGTCACGTCCCGCATCGTCGCCGGGCGGCGGTAGTCTGGCACGCCGTGTACCTCAAGAGCCTGACGCTGAAGGGTTTCAAATCCTTCGCTTCGCCGACGACTCTGCGGTTTGAGCCCGGTATCACCGCAGTGGTCGGACCGAACGGGTCGGGCAAATCCAACGTCGTCGATGCGCTCGCCTGGGTGATGGGGGAGCAGGGTGCCAAAACGCTGCGCGGCGGCAAGATGGAAGACGTCATCTTCGCCGGCACGTCGTCGCGGGCTCCGCTGGGCCGCGCCGAGGTCACCGTCACCATCGACAACTCCGACAACGCGTTGCCGATCGAGTACTCCGAAGTGTCGATCACCCGCCGGATGTTTCGCGACGGCGCCAGCGAGTACGAAATCAACGGGAGCAGCTGCCGTTTGATGGATGTGCAGGAGCTGCTTAGTGACTCCGGGATCGGCCGGGAGATGCACGTCATCGTCGGGCAGGGCAAGCTCAACGAGATCCTCGAGTCGCGACCGGAGGATCGTCGGGCATTCATCGAGGAAGCCGCCGGTGTGCTCAAACACCGCAAGCGCAAGGAAAAAGCAGTCCGCAAGCTCGAGGCGATGTCGGCCAACCTGGCCCGGCTGACCGATCTGACCACCGAACTGCGCCGCCAGCTCAAACCGTTGGGCCGTCAGGCCGAAGTGGCCCGTCGGGCCCAGACCATCCAGGCCGACCTGCGCGACGCCCGGCTGCGGCTGGCCGCCGACGATGTGGTCACCCGGCAGGCCGAGCTCAACAACACCAACGAGGCCGAGGCCGTGTTGCGCCGCGAACACGACGAGGCCGCCGCCCGCATGGCGGTGGCGTCCGACGAGCTGGCCGCAAATGAAGAGGCGCTGACCCGCCTTTCTGGGCGCGTTGAACGCGCACAGCAGACCTGGTTTCGGTTGTCCGCGTTGGCCGAACGGGTGAGCGCGACTGTGCGCATCGCCAGTGAGCGTGCTCAGCATCTGGAAGTCGAGCCGGCTACCACCGGCGGCCCTGACCCCGATGCGTTGGAGGCCGAGGCTGCGCAGGTGGCCGCCGCCGAGCAGCAGCTGTTGGCCGAGTTGACCGCAACACGCACCCGCCTGGAGGCCGCACGTACCGAGCTGGCCGACCGTGAGCGGGACGCCACCGAAGCCGAACAGGCGCACCTCGCCGCGGTGCAGGCCGAGGCCGACCGCCGCGAGGGCCTGGCCCGGCTGGCCGGCCAGGTGGAGACGATGCGGGCGCGCGTCGACTCGATTGACGACAGCGTGGCCAAGTTGTCGGAGCGCATCGAGGAAGCCGCCGCCCGTTCGCAGCAAGCGAAGGCGGAATTCGAGACGGTGCAGGGCCGGGTCGGTGAGCTCGACCAAGGCGAAGTCGGTCTCGACGAGCATCATGACCGGATGGTCGCGGCGTTGCGGTTGGCCGATGAGCGCGTCGCCGAACTGCAATCAGCCGAGCGCGGTGCCGAGCGTCAGGTGGCTTCGCTGCGGGCCCGGATCGATGCGTTGTCGGTTGGGCTCGAGCGCAAGGACGGCGCCGCGTGGCTTTCCCAAAACCGTGGTGGTGCAGGGCTTTTCGGGTCAGTCGCAAAGCTGGTCCAGGTGCATCCGGGTTACGAAACCGCGCTCGCCGCGGTTCTCGGCTCGGCCGCCGATGCGTTGGCCGCCGACAGCTTCCATGCGGCGGCCTCGGCGGTGTCAGCGCTCAAGCAGGCCGACGGCGGCCGCGCGGCGATCGTGCTCAGCGATTGGCCTGCCGAGGAGCAGGCACCGGCGAGCGATCTGCCTGACGGCGCGCGGTGGGCACTCGACCTCGTCGAGGCGCCGGCGCGGCTGCGCGGAGCGATGATCGCCATGCTCTCCGGCGTCGCGGTCGTCGGCAGTCTGGCCGAGGCGATGGATCTGGTGGCCGCCAGCCCGCGCCTGCGCGCGGTAACCCGTGACGGCGACCTGGTAGGCGCCGGCTGGGTCAGTGGCGGCTCGGACCGCAAACCGTCCACATTGGAGATCACCTCCGAAATCGCCAAGGCGCGAACCGAATTGGCTGCGGCTGAGACGCAGGCCAGCCAGCTCGGCGCGGCGTTGTCCGGCGCGCTGAGCGAGCAGGCCGCTCGTCAGGACTCCGCCGAGCAGGCATTGGCGGCACTGAACGAGTCCGACGCCGCAATTTCGGCGATCTACGAACAGCTTGGGCGACTGGGTCAGGATGCCCGCACCGTTGAGGGGGAGTGGCGCAGGCTGCTGCGTCAACGTGAGGAGTTGGAGGCCGGGCGCGCCCAGACACTGGCCGAGCTCGGTGAACTCGAGACGCGGCTGCGCAACGTTGAAGAGACGCAACAGATCTCGGCCGAACCCAGTCCTGGGGAGGCCCGGCAGCAGATCGCCGCGGCGGCCGAGACGGCCCGCGGTGTCGAGGTGGAAGCCCGATTAGCAGTGCGCACCGCTGAGGAGCGCGCCAATGCCGTTCGCGGGCGGGCGGATTCGCTGCGTCGCGCGGCTGCAGCGGAACGAGAGGCCAGGCTGCGCGCCCAGCAGGCGCGCGCGGCGCGCGAGCATGCGGCCGCGGTGGCCGCTGCGGTCGCCGAAGCCGGGCGGCGCCTCGCCGGGCGGCTGGAGCAGGTGGTCGCGGCCGCGTCGCGCAATCGCGACGTGCTGGCCGTCGAACGCCAACAACGATCGGTCGCCATGGCGGCAGTCCGCGAAGAGGTGAACGCGCTGGGCACCCGGATCGGCACGCTCACCGAGTCGCTGCACCGCGACGAGGTGGCCAAGGCGCAGGCCGCGCTGCGGATCGAGCAGCTTGAGCAGATGGTCCTCGAGCAGTTCGGGATGGCGCCGGACGATCTGGTCGCCGAGTACGGCCCGGAGGTCTCGCTGCCGCCGACCGAGCTCGAGGTCGCCGAGTATGAGCAGGCCCGCGAGCGCGGCGAGCAGGTGACCGCGCCGGCACCGATGCCGTACGACCGGGCCACCCAGGAGCGTCGCGCCAAACGGGCCGAACGCGAGCTGGCCGAGCTCGGCCGGGTCAACCCGTTGGCGCTCGAGGAGTTCGCGGCGCTGGAGGAGCGTTACAATTTCCTGTCCACCCAGCTTGAGGACGTCAAGGCTGCGCGCAAGGATCTGCTTGACGTCGTAGCCGACGTCGACGCCCGCATCCTGCAGGTGTTCAGCGACGCCTACGCCGACGTGGAGCGTGAGTTCCAAGGGGTATTCGCCGCGCTGTTCCCCGGCGGCGAGGGCCGGTTGCGGCTCACCGACCCCGACGACATGCTGACCACCGGCATCGAAGTCGAGGCCCGTCCGCCCGGCAAGAAGATCAAGCGGCTCTCGCTGCTGTCCGGCGGGGAGAAGTCGCTGACCGCGGTCGCGATGCTGGTGGCCATCTTCCGGGCCCGTCCGTCGCCGTTCTACATCATGGACGAGGTGGAAGCGGCGCTCGACGACGTGAACCTGCACCGGTTGCTGAACCTGTTCGACCAACTGCGCACCCAGTCGCAGCTCATCGTCATCACGCACCAGAAGCCGACGATGGAGGTTGCCGACGCGCTCTACGGCGTGACGATGCGCGACGACGGCATCACCGCGGTGATCTCCCAGCGGATGCGCGGCCAGCAGGTCAACCAGCTGGTCACCACTACCTAGCGAGGAACACTTGTCGGAAAGTCTCTGGATCGCGATCGCGGTCGCCGCCGCGCTGATCGTCATCGCCGCGTTGGCCGTGGGTTTGGCCCGATATCGCCGGCGTCAGATCAGGCTGTCGGCTACCGAACAAACCGGCACGCTCGATCGGTCGGGCGGCTACACCGCGTCGTCGGGAATCACGTTCAGCCGCACCGAAACTGGCGACCGCATCGACACCGCCGGTCTGCCCACTGTCGGCGACGATGCAACCATCCCGCGCGATGCACCGAAGCGTCCGATCTCCGATGTTCAACTGCCCGAACCGGATACCTCAGAAATCGAGGCGCCTCCCGAGGCGGCACCAACGCCGGAAGTCGAGGCCATCGCACCGCCCGAAGGACGGTTGGAACGCCTGCGCGGCCGACTGGCCAGATCACAGAATGCGTTGGGCCGCAGCCTGTTAGGCCTGCTTGGCGGCGGCAATCTCGACGAAGCCTCCTGGGAGGAAGTCGAAGACACGCTACTGGTCGCCGACTTGGGCCCGACGGTGACCACGTCGGTGGTGGCGCAGCTGCGGAGCCGGCTCGCCAGCAGAGACGTGCGCACCGAAGCCGATGCCCGCGAGGTGTTGCGCGAGGTTCTGATCGCCGAGCTGCAACCCGGCCTGGAGCGCTCCGTCCGGGCGTTGCCGCATGATGACCACCCCTCGGTGCTGCTGGTGGTCGGCGTCAACGGGACCGGGAAAACCACCACCGTCGGCAAACTGGCGCGGGTGTTGGTCGCCGACGGCCGACGGGTCGTGCTGGGCGCCGCCGACACGTTCCGCGCCGCCGCCGCCGACCAGCTGCAGACCTGGGCTTCGCGGGTGGGTGCCGAGGTGGTGCGCGGAGCCGAGGGCGCCGACCCGGCCTCGGTGGCGTTCGACGCTGTCGACAAGGGCATCGCCACGGGCGCCGACGTCGTGGTGATCGACACCGCCGGGCGGCTGCACACCAAAACCGGATTGATGGACGAGCTCGGCAAGGTCAAACGGGTGGTGACGCGACGCGCGGCGGTGGACGAGGTGCTGCTGGTGCTCGACGCGACGATCGGGCAGAACGGGCTTGCGCAGGCGCGGGTGTTCGCCGAGGTCGTCGACATCACCGGGGCGGTGCTGACCAAACTGGACGGCACCGCCAAAGGCGGCATTGTTTTCCGGGTTCAGCAGGAACTGGGCGTGCCGGTGAAACTGGTCGGCCTCGGCGAGGGACCTGACGACCTTGCCCCGTTCGAACCCGCCGCCTTCGTCGACGCACTGCTGGGATAAGACACCCTGTGAGCATGATGTAACACGGGCGAAACGTGCCAGCGTCACATTTCGAAACAACCACTTTGCATTGTCTTGACCACGGGTCATCGGTCGCAGCCTTGCTGAATGCGGCCTCGCCGAAGGAGGTTAGGGGCAGTGGACCAATTCCCCACGATGGGAGTGCCAGACACTGGCGACACCGCCTGGATGCTGGCGAGCTCCGCGTTGGTGCTGTTGATGACGCCCGGTCTGGCGTTCTTCTACGGCGGGATGGTTCGCGTCCGAAGCGTGCTCAACATGATCATGATGAGCATCATCGCGATGGGCGTCGTGACCGTGCTGTGGGTGACCTTCGGTTACTCGCTCGCCTTTGGTAACGACGTCGGCAACATCGCGGGCAACCCGACCCAATACTTCGGCCTGAAGGGTCTTATCGGGGTCAACGGTGCGGCTGCCAGCGGCAGCACCCCGGCGACCCACATCGCGCTGGCCGGCACGCTGCCGCAGACCGTCTTTGTCGCCTTCCAGTTGATGTTCGCCATCATCACGGTGGCTCTGATCTCCGGTGCAGTGGCCGACCGGTTGCGGTTCGGCAGCTGGACGATCTTCGCCGCACTGTGGGCGACCGTCGTCTACTTCCCGGTCGCGCACTGGGTGTTCTGCGCCGACGGCGTCACCGGAGAACACGGCGGCTGGATCAACAACAAGCTGCACGCGATCGACTTCGCCGGGGGCACCGCGGTCCATATCAACGCCGGTGTGGCGGGCTTGGTGTTGGCGATCGTGCTGGGCAAGCGCAAAGGCTGGCCGCAGAACCCGACACGGCCGCACAACGTGCCGTTCGTCATGCTGGGTGCGGGTCTGCTGTGGTTCGGCTGGTACGGGTTCAACGCGGGTTCGGCAACCAGCTCCAACGGCGTCGCCGGTACGACCTTCATCACCACGACCGTGGCGACCGCCGCAGCGATGCTGGGCTGGCTGCTCACCGAGCGCATCCGCGACGGGCACGCGACAACGCTCGGCGCGGCGTCGGGCATCGTGGCCGGACTGGTCGCGATCACGCCCTCGTGTTCGTCGGTCAACGTGCTCGGCGCATTGATCATCGGTGTGCTCGCCGGGATCGTATGCGCGCTGGCAGTCGGTTTGAAGTTCAAGCTGGGATTCGACGACTCCTTGGATGTGGTCGGCGTCCACCTGGTCGGCGGGCTGCTGGGCACCCTGCTGGTAGGGCTGGTTGCAGCACCGCAAGCGCCCGCCATCGCCATGGGCGGCGGTAGCACATCGGCGGGGTTGTTCTACGGCGGTGGCTTCGCTCAGCTGATTCGACAGACCATCGGGGCGTCGAGTGTTCTGGCGTTTTCGGGTATTGGCACACTTGTCATTGCGCTATTGCTGAAATACACCATCGGGCTCCGTCTGAATGAAGAGGACGAGGTCACCGGTATCGACGAGGCTGAGCACGCAGAGAGTGGCTACGACCTAGCGATTGTCGGCAGCAGTCCGGTTCATATCAATTCGGCTGAAGAGGGAAAAGGAAATGAAGCTGATTACCGCGATCGTGAAGCCGTTCACGCTCGAGGACATCAAGGCCAGCCTTGAGCAGGTTGGAATCCTGGGGATGACGGTCAGCGAAGTCCAGGGGTACGGCCGGCAGAAGGGGCACACCGAGGTTTACCGCGGTGCTGAGTACTCCGTCGACTTCGTGCCGAAGGTGCGGATCGAGGTCTTGGTCGAAGACTACGACGCGGACAAAGTCGTGGACAGCATCGTGCGGGCCGCACGTACCGGTAAGATTGGCGACGGCAAAGTGTGGGTCAGCGCCGTGGAAACGGTGGTGCGAGTGCGCACCGGCGAACGTGGGGCCGACGCAATCTGATACACGCCCTATGAGGACTCCTCCGGAGTAGCCGATCCGACCTGGACGGGAATGAAGCAGCGCGGAACAGATTCACCCGATCCGGTCCGGCCGGCCACCGATCTACCCGCTGCCCGGGATGCTCTGCTCGCCCGCGGTCCGGGTGAACTCGATTCGGCGGCCCTGC
>Ga0335075_10010068_pt1 | contig 14363 bp, 9 predicted proteins | sample Lox_Sample_24_FD_206723 | JGI IMG/M metagenome (GOLD analysis project Ga0335075, IMG submission 206723) | Soil microbial communities from Loxahatchee National Wildlife Refuge, Florida, United States - Lox_Sample_2.4 | ecosystem: Environmental > Terrestrial > Soil > Wetlands | place: USA: Florida...
CTCTACTTACTGCCTAATTCGTTACTCTTTTGCTCTTCAATTCGCATCAGCAAGTGCACACGGACGCCGTAATGGTTGGCCAACACCACCCTAACCGGTGCCTTGTCTGCTCGAGCGTCTTGCCTCGAGCCACATCGGCCAATGAGCTTGTGCGAGAATGAAACCGGAGAAAGCTACTGAGGTTAGAGAATCCGTTGCTCAAACGGACGACTCAACGCCTGCCCTCAGCCTCCGCTGCGACTAAGATGTCTGCCTCGACCGCCTAGAGGGCAGACGCACCAGCAACGCAAATTATCTGGTCTGCCCCAGCTTCTCGGTTTCCCATTGCTAATTTGCATGTTCTGTCTGCCGTTTTTGCTGAGCTCGCAACCGTAGCCTCTGGTTTTGCTCGTACCCTCTTTTAGAGCCCTTCTGCTTTCATTTCCCTAAGCGACTTCCCGTCATCCAAAGGAGATCCTCTTCTTGAACCCGAACCCCAAACCCCACCCAGCATCCTCCCTATCTGCTGCCCCTCTCTCTGCTCCGATTGCACCTCTTCAGGGCTAGATTGCTGATATTTTGATATAGTTCCGGTCTTCTCGTTCAAATCGCCATCTCCAGCATGAGAACGTACCAAGAAACCGCGGCGGTGTAAGCGGTCCTATTGATCACGATCCTACAGAAGGATTACCTGTCAAGAAGTGGCAATTGGCGGATGTCACGATCAAGCAAGTCGAGAAAGACGACGATGGCGATGAGACGAAAACTGGTAGTGTCAATCCGGACTATCCATGGCCTGAGCTACCACTACCGAAGGATTTTCACCAATTGCCCCCTCACAGTCAGGTATGTAGCTCTCTATCCACTTATTTGCCTCCATAAGCAAACCCCTTGGGCTGGTCCGGAGACCGCCGGGGCTTTAACTCCCACGTTGTACTCTCAGCCCACATCCTAACTACTTCTACTTTATTCAGGAGATCCTCCGCCGCGCCCGAATGGGTAATACCCGCGTCCGACCCGCCATCTACAACCCAGCTACCGGAACCTACACCGCCGCGCCACCATTAATCCCCACCACTGTCAAATCCAAACTCCTCACCACCGGCCCCAACCCTGTAGCTGCGAGCGCTGTCACCCCGCCACCTGCCGACATTGACATGCTGGATGAAGACCCCGAAGCAGACATCACCGCGCAACCAAAGCCGACCCTGGACGAAGACCGCACCTTTACCGTACGCAAGTGGACGCTCGTCCCGGCCGCGGAGGCGGATAAGAGACCAGAACCGAAATACCTGGCAGATCGGAGGCCCGGGTTGAAGAACATATACGGATTCGGTCAAGCGCAGAACACTGCCACAGGAAATGGGGATTCTGCTACGACTGGGGCTGTATTAGGAGCGGTTGTGGATGCTGCTGGTAAGGAGATCTCGTCGACGGGTCTCGAGCTCGGAAGCGCGGGTGGGTTTGGCATGGGAACGTCAGCGAGTGCGCCGGTGGTTGAGACGCCGAGACGCAGGGGTCCGCCACCGCCGCCAAAGCGCAAGAAGAAGGGGGGCCTGGGACGGAGGAAGAAAGCATCCGTTGATCGGATTCCTGGCGAGCAGCAAGGTCAAGGCGCTGCGGGAACAAATGGTACCGCAAATGGGGCTGGTGCGAGCAGTGGGATGGTGGGGGTTAAAGTTGAAGATGCGGACGCTGGGGCGAAAGATGGCGAGGATGAAGAGGGCAGCGGGAGTGACGACGGCGATGAAGGGAGTGAGGAGGGCGAGATCGATGAAGGGGAGATCATGGATGTGGAACCGACTAAAACTACAACAGCACACGAGCACAAGGTAGACGCAGTGGTTTCTGATCCTTCAACGGCCGCGGGTAAAAACCAAGTCGACGCACCAAAGGTCGATGTCGCAGAAGCGGTCGCGCTCCCGGCCGCTGAAGTCAGGCAAGTCGAGGAAGCCATGTCACTAGTGGCCTCCGGGATGAAAGGTGTTGTTGAGGAGAAAATCCCACCACCAGCCACTGAGATGACCGATTTAGTCGAAGAGCAGGGTATTTCGGCAACTATTATCAAAGAGAGTGCCGTCCTACACGCCACAGCCCCCGCCCCACCAGTCCAACAGCCCCAAGCAGAGGAAGCGGAGGTCGATTTGCTGGGATCGCTCGATCGCGCTGTGGAAGGAATGGAGGGTGCGAATGCCGATGCAATGGACATTGCAGAGGAAACGTATACTGAATGACCATGGGTGGTTGCGCTAGCAAGGGCAATGCAAGACGCTCATGTGTTTTGAGATGTGGTTATGATAGCACGTCAGAGAGTGTGGATTGCTAGACCCACGGAAGACCACCAGGGACCGCCATGGAGTTCGTCAACTGATTTGATATGACCGCGATACTTCAGGAGCCCTTGTGAGGCATGACGACATTGCGGTACACCCTGTATATTTACTTACGCGCAGGAAGAATACAACTGTTTCGTTTGTAGCCGGTTGTTGAGGTTGATTCTCTAATCATAACGTAAACTGACGAAAGGGGTATCTTGTACACGAAGAAAGCAATATCAAAAACACCTGACCCGCTCCCTGCAACCCTATGCCAGCAACTCGTCTATGTCACTCTTCGTCAGCCCAAGTAGATATGCCAGATCCAGCATGCTCTCGCCTGCGTTGAGCCTGGCCGGTGCTTCCAGCTGGACTTAGCTGTCTGGAGCATCGGAATGTCATTTGCCCCATCGCCGACGGCCATCACTTGTTGGAGTGGTATACCCTTTCCGCTTGCCAACGAAAGGAGCAAGTTGCGTTTGTGGGCGCCATCGACAATGGGATATGCTGGGTCCAGTTCGCCTGTCAATGTTTTCGTCTCCGGATCCGAAATAAGGTGATTTGCAAAGGCGTGATCTAAGCCTAGCTGTTGCGCCAGCCAGTCAGCTAAAGGCTGAAACCCTCCTGATAGAACTGCGAGACTGAAGCCCAGTCGCTTGAGCACTTTGCAGAATTCGATTGCGCCAGGTGTAATGGTAATCTTCAATTTTAGGCGCTCGAAGACATCGCTTGGCACACCCTTAAGCAATGCGACTCGAGCTTTGAGACTCGCCGCAAAGTCCAGCTCCCCATTCATGGCTCGAGCAGTTATCTCGCTGACCTCTTTTTGCACGCCAACGTAAGCGGCAATCTCGTCGATGACTTCTTGCTCAATGAGCGTGCTATCCATGTCGAAGACGCAAAGTCTTTTATGTCTTCTAAAGATGGTGTCTGGTTGTAATATGACCTCGCAATTCCACTCACGTTCGAAGTTATAAATGCTTTCATGTTTGCAAAGGTCGGCAAAGGAAAGGTATTCAGGATTCGGTGGCGGGGAGAAGGTCACCTCCATTATCCGTGGTCTAGCGGAGTCCGGTGCCAGACATCGGTGTGAGGAGGTCAGGCGTCTTGAGTCCGACTGGTTATGGGCCAGGAGACTGTCGAGGTAGTACAAAAAATGAGTGAGGCAGGATTCAGAGACGTGCGCCCCATAGAGGTGGTCAAGAGGCTCTGGCTCTGGCACGGGCGGCTCGAGAGGATAATCGGAGATGTCGGTCGTCGGTGCAGACCCTGTGGCGATCGTTGGGACCGGAAGATGATCGCTTGGCTTCGCAAAGGGCGCTTGGTCAGGATGAATGTGTGGATGTCGTGGCGAGGAGGAATTGTAGAATATCGTTGCAACAATCCTAGATGCGTCTTTTGAGTGTGGCACACAATTCGTATGAGACAATGTATGAACTACGCCACTATCCCTAACAAGTGATGGTGAGGGCGGAATGGCAATTGGGCTTTGCGACCTCCGGTTCGAGAGGGTGAGTTGGGACATCGAAGCTGCAGGCAGACCAGTGGCATCCTCCATTACCCCATCTATGCTTGTCGATGGGCCGCTCTGATGAGATCTGTACTCCTGGTGGTCATTGAGCGAATATGATCCGGGCAGAGAGTGCCGGCTCAAGGTTGGCCGTCTGGGCTGCTGTTCGGAGGAAGCCATGGCCGGCTCGGTCTTGAGGACGCAGCACGGGGCAGAGGCTGCGAGAGCGAAGATCGCGCGTTGCTAAGAATCCTCTCTCATTGAATCATTGTGCGAACAGAGGCGGCACAGGGAAGAAGACACGATGCAGCTTTCGCAACTCTTTAGGGTTTTCCTTGTACCTGCTGAAACGCCGTTGGAATGGGAGGCCATTGATTGGCTATTTCTGACGTAGGCTAAGCTTCTGGCAAGTTCTGTCGGACGGAAATAGCGACCCCAACGTCCACCTCAACATCGACATGGCGACCCTGCCTAATATCGACAGCAAGATAGATTCAGTCGATGTTGACGCTATCATGTCGTATATTTAGGGGCATGGCCCTTGCAGAAGGGGTTTCCATCATACTAACTAGGATCTCGAACTGCAGGACGCAGGGTCGCCTGCTCGATCTCATGCGAACCGGCGACAATAGTTTGATGGCGCAAACTCGGATCCGCGAATCGTGAATTCTAGTCCTGGTCGCTGCGTCAGAGATTGTGCTACACAGATGCTCTTTCCCTTGTCAGAGGCAAAATTTGCCTGTCGAACCGTTATGGTGTCAGATTGGTGGCTCATGATTGGCTCTCATTGGATGGTCTTGGCATGTCGTGATTTGTTGCGACTGTTGCGACTGTTGAGGAATTACGGGAGCAGAATGGCGAGGCCGCGGTATGAAATCGGCCACCAGTCATCGGGCTCGATGTTTCAATTTATCACCTTGATTTCTAACTCCGTTTTCCCCCGCTGTTTCCTGTTATCCTACTTCAAGCTGCCCTACTCCTCGCCTCCCCACGTCTTACTATGTTCCCATTCAGTGTCACGAGAATCCGCATTCAACTCCTCTTGCAATTATTCCGAACTTTGCTCCTCACTCACAACTCAGCTTCCTCCATGTCGTCGCGATCGTCCTCTCCATACGACCATGACTATGACCATGTCACCTTCAAGGACGCCGATTCGGGCTACTCCAGTGGCTCGACAAGCCAAGTCGACATGCCTGAGATTTATTTCACCAAACGCCATCTCAAGTTTCTCAATCGCCAGCTTCAATTCCTCGAACCGCAAGAAATCCTAAGATGGAGCGTCACCACACTGCCAAATCTCTATCAAACCACAGCGTTCGGCCTATCGGGGCTAGTCATCCTCGATATGGTGTCGAAGCTCAATATCCCGCGGCCGCAGATGGTCGATGCTATTTTCCTCGATACCCTTTATCACTTCCCAGAGACACTATCGCTAGTTGAAAAGGTGCAGTCAAGATATCCATTGGTCACCTTCCACACATTCAAGCCCGAGGGCATTGAAACGCCAGAGGCTTTCTCAAGACTACATGGGGACAGGCTTTGGGAGACCAATGACCAATTATACGACTATTTGGTCAAGGTCGAGCCAGCCCAACGAGCATATCGAGAACTGCAGGTCAACGCAATCTTGACCGGCCGAAGACGCAGCCAAGGCGGCAAACGAGGTGACCTTAGTGTCATCGAGGTCGACGAGGGGGGTCTGATCAAGATCAATCCTCTCGCGAATTGGTCGTTCAAACAGGTGCAAGAGTATATAAAGGCCAACAATGTTCCGTACAACGAGCTTCTCGACAGAGGGTACAAGAGCGTAGGAGACTGGCACTCAACGCAACCTGTGCAGGAAGGCGAGGACGAAAGAGCTGGACGGTGGAAAGGTCAGGAGAAGACCGAATGCGGCATTCACAACCCTAGATCGAAATACGCTCAGTTCTTGAAGGAACAAGAGAAAAAGAGAGAGCGTGAAGCATTAGAACAGGCGCTGCAAAAAGTCTCGACCGAGGATAGGATCTCTGGTTAAGAAAAGTCCTGTGGGCAAATTTGATTTTCGCATAGCGAGGCGTTGTATGTGATTTGTGTGACATCGGAATGTCCCGCAAGCATTTGAGAGATTGGAGCCAAGCATGATATCCAGTTGCAATGAATTGCCAACTAAGATGATTGGTCACGCGACCGCGTTAGATTTTGGAACTATTGAAAATCTAAATAGAGAATTGAGAAACGGACATTTGCACCGCGTTACTTCTGTTCCAATCGTGACTGCATACAAGGAGCGAGCCTGGGCAGGAATAGAATTCCCTTCAATCCTGAAACTGTGTATGACGTTGCGATTTTTCCCGCAGGGCTGTATGGCGTGCGATTCGCTTACCTAACCTCAGCCCTAAGAATTTCAAAGCGGTCTCACTCAAAAGCACTTTTTGGGATGGCTTCATCTGTTTCCTCAGTAACAGCTTCCCCATACACTATCTTTTATCGTAAATGCTTGTCGAAACTTCTGGCTAGAACAAGAGACGAGGACAGCAAAGATTTGCAGCTTGGCACCTTCAATAACCCCAAGCCCTCCCAGCCCCTGAATCCTGCCCGATTCTAGTGCCGTGTTGACATCCCGTTATTTGAAGCAGCCACCCACCATCTTCTTTCGCAACCAGTTTGAAAAAGTAGAAACCAGTTCTGCACGTCGGAAAATCCAAAATGGCCAATCCCCCTCATGGCGGCATCCTGAAGGACCTTCTCGCCCGGGATGCCTCAATACATGACCAGCTGGAGGCGGAAGCCGAGAAGCTCCCAGCTGTCCTTCTCACTGAGAGGCAATTGTGCGATCTTGAGCTTATCCTCAACGGTGGCTTCTCACCCCTCGAAGGTTTCATGAACGAGAAAGACTACAATGGCGTGGTCGACCATCTTCGACTTGCAAGCGGAGCTCTCTTCAGCATACCAATCTGTCTTGACGTTGACGAGAAAACCATCAAGCTCAAGAAAATCGCCCCAGGTGCTAGAATCACTCTTCGAGACTTTCGAGATGACAGGAACTTGGCTATTCTGACCGTGGACGACGTCTACAACCCCGACAAGAAGAAAGAAGCTGAGGAAGTCTTCGGCGGCGATGACGAGCATCCTGCTATTAAGTACCTCTTCGAGCAAATGGAAGATTTCTATATCGGTGGCAAAGTCCAAGCTGTGAACAGACTCAATCATTACGACTACGTTGCGCTCCGCTATACCCCCGCTGAGCTCCGTTCTCACTTCACCAAACTCGGCTGGACTCGTGTTGTTGCCTTCCAGACTCGAAATCCAATGCACCGAGCTCACAGAGAACTGACGGTCCGTGCTGCCCGCTCTCGCCAGGCCAATGTTCTCATTCACCCTGTCGTCGGTCTGACCAAGCCGGGTGACATTGACCACTTCACGCGCGTTCGTGTCTACGAGGCTCTGATGCCACGTTATCCCAACGGAATGGCTGTGCTGGGCTTGCTTGGCCTCGCAATGCGAATGGGAGGGCCTAGAGAGGCAATCTGGCATGCCATCATCCGCAAGAACCACGGCGCTACGCACTTCATCATTGGGCGCGATCACGCTGGCCCAGGCAAGAACAGTGCTGGACAGGAATTCTACGGTCCATATGACGCCCAGCATGCAGTCGAGAAGTACAAGAGCGAACTGGGAATTGAGGTTGTGGAATTCCAGATGATGACCTACCTGCCCGACACTGACGAGTACCGTCCCAAGGACGAGGTGCCAGCTGGCGTCAAGACCCTGGATATTTCTGGCACTGAGTTGCGAAGGCGACTCCGAACTGGCGGAGAGATCCCCGAGTGGTTCTCATATCCCGAGGTTGTCAAAGTTTTGCGCGAATCAAACCCACCTCGAGCACAGCAGGGATTCACCGTCTTCTTAACCGGCTACCAGAACTCTGGAAAGGACGCGATCGCACGCGCACTTCAAGTGACTTTGAATCAGCAAGGGGGTCGATCAGTTTCCCTGCTTCTAGGAGAAACCGTTCGCCACGAACTCTCATCTGAGCTGGGATTTTCAAGGGAAGATCGTGACAAGAACATCGCTCGTATTGCCTTCGTTGCAGGAGAGCTGACCAAGGCTGGCGCTGCCGTGATAGCTGCCCCCATTGCGCCGTTCGAAGCTCCAAGGAAAGCTGCGAAAGAGCTTATCTCGCAATACGGAGCATTCTTCCTGATTCATGTTGCAACCAGCTTGGAATATGCAGAGAAGACGGACAGACGAGGTGTCTACGCAAGAGCTAGAAGAGGCTCAGTCAAGGGCTTCACCGGCGTGGATGACCCGTATGAAGATCCTCAGTATCCTAATCTCAAGGTCGACATGGAGCGTCAAACCGTCAGGGAAATTGTGCATCAGATTATTCTCATGCTGGAGAGCCAGGGTTTCCTAGGCGCAATCTAGGCAAAAGAACAGCATCCAGGCTCGAAACCAAGCGATACTTAGTGGTGTAAAGTGTCATGCAGTCACCGGCTTCTAAGGAGAAGTCTTAGAGGTATCGTTGGTCAATGCAGGCATGAAGAGTTGGGAGTCGTACCGATCACGCTGGTATGGAGATAGGGGAGGACAAGAAGAGTCCACAGGTTTTAGACAAACTTCTATAGACAAAGTTGGCCATTAGAATAGAAGCATTGACAAAAATGAAGCTCGAGCATCATTCTCAGTCGAAGAGAGAGAGGCGCAATTCGTAGGTATGGGGAGCTACAACTACGGTTCTAGTTAGAGCCTCGCGGGCGCTAACTAATGCAACGAAGATCCCCGATTTCGCCAAGCCAAGCAGCCCAGGTACAACTTTTGATTGCGTCGAGTAGAAAATTGTTGACGAACAATTCATTCAGTTCTGACGAGTCGTTGACACTGGATTTATAACTCTTTGCCTTGTCCATCCCCCTACATCCAAAACTCTCCCAAAGATGTCTGACGGGAACATCTTCAAGCCCGACAAAGACTTCACCAAGGAAGCAGACAAGGTCATTCCAGAGGCACAGGAGATTGCAAAGGTCAGCATCGCACTCCTCTAACCTAGCTACTCGACTGACATTGGACCAGACAGATATCCACAAAGGCATTGACAAAATATTAGGGTTGGAAAAGCAAGCTAGACAGGTAAAGCTATCCACTTCAAACCGTACTGCATGATGTCTGTCTAATGTCTGAGATAGTCATCAGATCTCGCCTCTTCATCACGAGCACTTGTCGCAATTGTCACGATCTGTAAAGATGCTGGCGACTGGAATCTGCTTGATGAGCAAGTCCTCGTGCTCTCAAAGAAGCATGGACAGCTCAAGCAAGCGATCACAAAGATGGTGCAGGTAGTGATGAGCTTTTTGGATGACACACCAGATATGGAGACCAAGTTGAGGGTGATTGAGACCTTGCGGATTGTCACAGAGGGCAAGGTTAGTCATTTTTCAATTCTGGAGCGCATGCGACGTTGGCTGACGGCAGTTCAAGATCTTTGTCGAGGTCGAACGAGCGCGCATAACACGGATCCTGTCAGATATCAAAAAACAACAAGGTGACCTCAACTCAGCCACCGACATTCTCTGCGAGCTGCAAGTCGAAACATTTGGATCCATGAGCCGACGAGAAAAAACCGAATTCATTCTACAACAAGTTGCGTTATGCATCGAAAAGGAGGACTGGATACAAGCAGGTGTCCTCTCTAGAAAGATCAGTACGAAATACTTCGCACGCAAGCCAAAGAGGACGCCAGAACAAAAGGAAGCGAGCAAAAAGGCCCGCGAAGAGGCAGAGAAGAATCGCTCCGTCGATGATCCTCCAATCGAGGTAGAAGACGACGTCACAGACCTAAAGTTGAGGTATTACGAGCAGCAAATCACGCTGGCCAAACACGATGATAAGTATCTTGAGGTCTGCAAGCACTACCGACAAGTCCTAGATACCGAATCCGTCGAGGAGAACCCCGAACAATTGCAGGCAGTGCTCCAACGCGTCATCTACTTTGTCCTCCTTGCGCCCTACGACAATGAACAGTCCGATCTCCTCCACCGAATAGCACAAGATTCACGCAACTCCCAAGTACCCCAAGACGCTGCGCTGCTGAAGCTATTCACGATCCCGGAACTGATGCGCTGGCCCATGGTTGAGGAGCAGTTTGGTCCACACATCTGCAGCACCGACATCTTCTCCAACATCCCTTCCTCTACCGACCCGAAAGCCCACGAGCGCTACCTAGCTCTTCGACATCGCGTCATCGAGCACAATGTCCGCGTCATCGCAAAATACTACACGCGTATCACTTTCCCGAGACTCACATCGCTGCTGGATCTGTCGGAAGAGGAAACAGAGAAGTACATCAGCGACCTGGTCTGCAAGAAGACTGTCTATGCAAGAATCGACCGACCAGCGCGCATTGTGAGTTTTGAGATGAAGAGGAGTCCGGATGAAGTCCTGGACGAGTGGAGCAGTAGCATGAAGGGACTCTTGGGTCTACTAGAGCGGGTGGGTCATTTGATGCAGAAAGAGGAGATGATGGCCAGGATACAGCCGGTCGATGGTGGAAAGGGCGCGAAAGGGGTCAAAACGAACTAGGCAGTCCTCCTCTTCTCCAGCATCATCGTCTAGCGAGAAGTTTTGTCCGTAGCATAACTGCGGTGTGCAGGAAAGGAACTGAGAACTTCTTCATCCTAGCAGTTCAAACCCTCACCACACACTGTCATTGCACCTTTTTGGATTCTTTTTTCATGCGTATCGCTTATTTGGAAACTCTCAGTCAATGGAATTCAGTGGAAGGTAAATTGGTTTCCGATTCCCTGGCTCTGAAACCACCATCTCTGGTACTGACAGAACTTTATTCCATCCTTACATATAAGAGGTATAAATGGAGCACAACGTTCAAGCGTCCATCGTCACAGTCGCTTGCTTGCGAGCTATTTCCATATCCTCATCGAAGTCATGTGAAGGATGCGAGAGGCAGATCCAGAGCGTGCGCTAGCACGTCGAAGGGGAATGGTGCTCGAGGAGAGGGGATTTATTAGGGACACTGTCCCCGAGTAGTACTACGACGAGCAAGTCACAGCCACAGACACAATCACAGAGCGGAAATAGGCAGTTTGGTTGTTTTTGTTTTTTGGTCTATACAACTTTTGGGGGTGTTTTCGTCTATCTGCAAATCCGAAAAGCAAACGCTGACTATCATCCTGGCGACTCCGAGGTCGCCTAGAGTCGTTTATGAATACATGGAACTTTTATGGGCTGGCATCCAACGCCGACGCTCTCGAGAAAAGCAAAAAGAAAAGTCCAAACGAAGCGCTGGCCGTCATATGGCAAACCCGTAGGAAGCCGGTCGTCTATGAACACATGAATCGTCATCGCTGAAATCCAAATGGACACTCCCTTTTAGCGCAAAAAAGTGTGCAAACGAACGCTGACCGTCAGATGGCAAACCCGCAGGTAGCCTGTCGTCTCCAAAAGCATGAATCGTCATCGCTAAAATCAAATCCCACACGGGGTGAAAAGATGCCCAAATGCTTCCTCACCGACATAGGTGGTCAAAGAACCAAGGTGCAGAATATTGGGTGTTGTCAGACTCGGACCATACATTGACATCCTGGCCGTCGTGGTGGAAGGTTTGCGTGTGGGGAGGATGAATATTCGTTGAAGTGGGCAGACCGTTCTGGCATTGAACTCTCTGATGAATAGGCGGCCGGCGAATTTGAACTCTCGCGGCTTGAGCCCATGATGAGATGTCGCCCTTGCGGCCCTTCTTGTCGAGCATGGAGCAAATATAGCGCCAGAGGTTTCCTGCCGTGCCTTGGCTGCTCGTTGCCCATGTGGCCTGTGAAGTCGCGTCAGATGAGCCTAGCAGGAGTTCACCGTAGCCGTTGTCGGTGGGATTTGACTGTTCGTAGAAATACAAGGCAGACGGAGGAATCATTTCGAAAAAGCCAGGACGCGCGTTGCGGAGCAAGCCAAGGGCCGGATATTGGTGGAGGAGCCGGATGGTACGGGCTTCGTCGATTGGCTGGTCGGGAGGATAGAGCTGGTTCCAGTGGAGGCCAGCATAGAAGCAGATTTGTAGGTGAGCGGCGATCTCGGTTGCCGTATATATGGTGTGCTCCCGAGGATGACGTGGGGAAATGAGGTTCCAAAAGAAGCGGCAGCCGCTGCAGTAGTAACCCTCTTCTGCAACAACTTGGTGGGTGATGTTATTGGTCTGCGGATTGAATGTAGTCTTTCTCAAGAGGCCAGGAGCGTGCATAGCAGATAAGAAGCGAAACCTAAGGCTTTCGGGCGGAGAGATATCGGCCTCTGCAACCAGAGGTCGAGCAGTAGTTATGGGATAAGATGAGAGGGGCCGAGCCTTGGGTTTTTGACCACAGCGCTTGATGACTCCTGCCTGGCGCCGGCGGGCAGCTTTGGCCTTTTGGTGGCGTCGCTGAATGATGGTGGGTAGCTCAGGCATATATAGCTCGAATCCCTCACCGTCTACACGGACCGGATTGTGCGCTGAAAACTCCAACGCCGCTGTGTAATCGACAGCACAGCAACTGGGTACGTCTCCCTGAATTCCCAAGAATTTCGCACGTGGAATGGTACTTAGATGAGGTATCTTCGGCAGATGCTTGGGATCGATGCCCATTATGGTCTGTGCGAATGACATAGGAACGCTGAGGAGCCGACGATCGTTTGCCAAACAGCGGAAGCAGCATCTCGCAAGCTTCAGCAGTTGGAGAAAGGTACCGCAGTCGCCACAGAACTCACATCGAGTTTGGAAGATGGCTTTGGAGATGTGCGGGACAGTGAACATGAATGCTGCTTTCGTGACGATCAACACCCTGATGACATCAGGACCATGGGTCATGATCTCGGAAAATGGTGTCCAGTTGTCGATAATGCCCCTCAGGCCCGAGTTGGTGGCCCTCAAACGCATGACGCTGAAGAGATCGGTGTTTCTCAGGACCATATAGATCAGCTCAGGAGATAGATTTTCGAATTGACCAAGCGATGCTGATTTGTGCCGTGGGGACCACTCTGGCGACAAATTGCCAAGACGAATTTTGGTGAGCTTGCTTGTGTCGATTACCATGTCATTCCAACCGTACGCAAGGTCAACCATAAATCGAGCCTCGGCAGGGGAGAGATCTTTAAGTGGTGGGCAAAGAGACTGCCGTGCAGCCATGATGACAGATGATAGAGTTTGCGAGTGCCACTAAGTGACTCGAAAGTGGATTGTAGGTAGAAGTTGCTACGAAGGAGCGCGTGTGTGATTTTGTGTAGTTGCCGTTGAGCGGCTTGTAGGCAGAGATATTGGTATGCAGCTTTTACGCGGTTTTGCATAGATGCCGCTGAACGGGTTGTGAGTAGAAGAGATGCTTGCCTCAGAATCTTGGGTTTGGAACCGATGAGAAGTCGGTGCTGAGAGCGAGCTCGTGCGTTGTAAGAGAGAAGAGAAATTTTGGAGAGGAGGGCCGGAGACGTCTATTTAAGCATATCGTGAAAGACTCATACGCAGTACCAAGAAAAGGGAAGCTAGGAAGTTCGTCGTCCTACTAAGATGAGGATAGCGTGGTCATTTGATCAATAGCCTACCTTATTCGTTAGCTCGAGTAGTTTACCGTTCGCTTTTCCTTCTCAGAAGGCAACCCATAGGGCATGCTGAAATGCAGGGCACTGCGGGAGAGTGAATTCCCATTGCTTTCGAGAGGCAAGCCATGAGCAGGCCGAGTGGGTGAAGTGGTGTGGTGCCCGACAGGGAGTAGTATGTTCGAGGGGCTGTCTGCGCTCGGCAACTTCATCAGCTAGGCGATTCCTCTGTTCAATCATATAATCGAATCAGTCGTGTCCTTACTGAGACGGGCCCAGTCCTATATCTCGGTAGTCTCCAAGAGTGATAGGTGCAAACCACCGAGTGTTTTCGATTGGAGAAAAGAAATCCTTTGAGAGGACAACAACAGAAAGCTTCAATAGAAGATTGCGCAGGGAGTTGCAGCAATTCGATTGTCAAGTAGTCAGCTACTTCCACATCTAGGATGTAGCGATTATTGAAAACCCGCATTTGGGGCCAACCTGTACGCAGTTACCACATTGTTGTAAACGGCATCAACTTTGGCAAAGACTTTGATAGCACAAGAGTAAGAAATTTACTGCAACCAACACTACCCGTCTGCTGCAGCTGTGAGAGATGAAGTATCTGCGAGGGTGGTAAAAAGGAGACGAGAATTGTCCTTCGCTTTGAGACCTTCGAACGACTAACAGAAAAATGGAAAAAGGAGTAGACTGGCGAAGTTGTCGCCAAGATAACAAACCTACCGGGCCCAACTTGGGCCCGCTGACAGCGCTCCTACCGTCAACATTCAGCCGGTGATTGGCGCAATCGTATTTGAAATAAGCCCGCAGTGAGACAGCGATTTTCATAAAGCGGCGACATCTCGTCCCTGTCATACCTCGAGGCGATCGGCTATCGCGCCCCCTCGCCGCTTTGCTAACTATAAAGCCCCCGTCCCCTCTACTGTTGTATTCCAGGTTATCTCTCTTTCGAGTTATCAGTCGCGGCTACCTAGACCGCCCTTCGTTTCCAACCATCC